>Ga0210394_10007212_pt1 | contig 11783 bp, 9 predicted proteins | sample IncBWC12MmetaG_FD_160121 | JGI IMG/M metagenome (GOLD analysis project Ga0210394, IMG submission 160121) | Forest soil microbial communities from Barre Woods Harvard Forest LTER site, Petersham, Massachusetts, United States - Inc-BW-C-12-M | ecosystem: Environmental > Terrestrial > Soil >... | reverse complement strand
TCGACGCCATGTTAATCAGGATCCCGCGATGTTGGTCCTTTGCACGAGAGAGCAACTTGGCGGAAGGCCCAAGCTCGCGGTAAGGTTCAGGGCGGGCTCGTCGGTCCCGAATTGCCTCTACCCGCACGCTCTACTTCGTCACTCGATCATCGCCCGTGAAAAGCCGGTACCGGGGGACTTGTAAAGCTTGAGCCATCCTTTCCAAACCACCGATGGGACAAAAATGACACAAGAGAGGAGGCCACCCTACGAGCGATCGAACCACCAAGACAGGTTGGCGAAAAAGCGCGGCAACGCTAGGCTCGATGACTTGCGGCGGAAAAAGCTGAAATTCACCTCGTCGCCGCTTACCGTGGCGCCCAGAGGACCACTTTCATCCGGTCTGGCGGCGGAATGCAAGGCTCCTTAAACGTCTGCCCCATGCCGATCAAATTATCCGCCGGGCTCGTCCATGTCGATGAGGATTTGAGCGATCAATCCGGTCCAGCCGGTTTGGTGACTGGCGCCGCAACCTCGGCCGGTGTCCCCATCGAAGTATTCATGAAAGGGAATTAGCTCGCGCCAATGAGGATCGGTGTTGAACATTGCGTTGGAGCCGAAGACCGCGCGGTTGCCATTTTTGTCACGCAGAAAGATATTTCCCAGCCTCCGTTCCAATTCCCCAGCTACCTGGTCCAGGTTTTTCATCTTCCCTGATCCCGTGGGGCATTCGACCTTGAATTCGTCACCGTAGTAGAGGTGATACTGCTTCAAGGCCAGCAGGATTAGAAAATTGACCGGCAGCCAGATGGGTCCGCGCCAGTTGGAGTTGCCGCCAAATAGATTGGTTATTGATTCGCCCGGCTCATAGTCCAGTCGAGACTCCTGGCCTTCCAGATTTAGGATTAACGGGTGATCCTTGTGATAGCGCGAGACGCTGCGCACGCCATACGGCGAGAGAAACTCATTTTCGTCCAACATATAATGCAACATCCGACGCAATTGATCGGTGCGCACCAGGCCGAGGATCAAATTGTTATTCGCTCCAGGCACCACCATGGCGCCAACGCTTTCGACGAGATCCGGACGATGTTCGATGAACCACTGACGGCGGCGCGAGAAGTCCGGGTAGCGGTCGAATGTGTAGGCCGGGACAGTGCTAGCCCCAAATAAAGGAACGAACCCGACCATGGTGCGCGCGCGGATAGGGATCGGCTCGTGGTGCGCAGAGATCAAATGATCGTAGAAAAACCCGTCCTGCTCATCCCATAGCGACTTGCTCGGATCGCGCAGGCTGTTCATCGAATTGGCGATGAAAATGTAGTGCTCCCAGAATTTGCTGGCGACATCCTCGTAGGTAGGATTCTTTTCTGCAAGGAGCAGCGCGATGGAATACATGTTCTTGGCAAAGGCTGCCATCCAGCTCGTACCATCGGCTTGACCGAGCAGGTAGCCAGGCGGGAGATTGTCGCGATCAAACACGCCGATGTTATCCATGCCGAGGAATCCGCCCTGAAAGACGTTCTTGCCGAGCGCGTCCTTGCGATTCACCCACCACGTGAAGTTGAGGAGCATCTTCTGGAAAACGCGTTCGATGAACGCGTAGTCACCCACGCCGGCAAGTCGTCGGTCAATTTCAAAGACGTAGCGGGCCGCCAACGACAATACGGGTGGGTTGACTCCGTTGAAATCCCACTCGTAGGCCGGGATTTGCCCATTGGGGTGCATATACCACTCGCGCAGCATCAGGAGAATCTGCTCTTTGGCAAAATGCGGGTCTACGTACGCCAAGGATACACAATGAAACCCCAAGTCCCAGGCTGCAAACCAGGGAAATTCCCACTTGTCCGGCATGGATAGCACATCGCGCGTGAAGAGGTGGTGCCAATCGTGGTTACGGCCGGAAAAGCGCTGCGGTGGCGGAGGGGGCGAGGCGGGATCTCCCGCGAGCCAGTCAGACACGACGTAATGATAATACTGCTTGGACCACAGCATCCCGGCGAAGGCTTGGCGCGCGACAAGCTTGGCATCCGCCGAGAGTTTTGCAGGTAGTACCACATCGTAAAATTCATCCGCTTCCTGGCGACGCTGCGTCAGCGAGGGAGTGAAATCCGCAAAAGGCGCTTGCAACGAGCGCCCGTCGCTCAGGGACGCTAGCCGTAGGTCGATGGTTACGGTTTCTCCAGCGTCGACATTGCGACGGTAAAGTGCGGCGGCTTTCGTCCCGGTGGTGTCTGGATTCACAGCGCCGAGATTCCCATCCACTACATAGGCATGAAATGCGTCTTTGCAGTAGGGCGTCGGAGAAGGGACTCCGAAGAGTCGCGATGTATTGGTATCGTTTTCCGTGAACAGCAGTTCGTCAGCGCCGGAACAATACAATTCGTAATCTCCTAGCTGCCAATGGTGCGCGACGACAGTCCTTATGTCGCCGTTCTTCTGCTGGGTGCCTTCCCGCATTGACAGCGAGGGGCGACGGTCGTCGCGTCCCCACGTCCAGGAATTCCTGAACCACAGGTGTGGCAGCACGTGAATCGGCGCGAGGTCTGGTCCACGGTTGGTCACGGTGATGCGGATTAACAAATCCTCGGGATCGTTCTTGGCATACTCCACGATTACGTCGAAACAGCGGCCTTCGTCGAATATTCCGGTGTCCACCAGCTCAAATTCCGCATGGCGTTTGCCACGCCGGCGATTCTCTTCGCGAAGCCGATCGTACGGAAATTCTGCCTGGGGGTACTTGTAGAGATACTTCATGTAGGAGTGGGTCGGGGTGTTGTCCAGGTAGAAATAATATTCTTTGACGTCTTCGCCGTGATTGCCTTCTGGGCCGGTCAGACCAAACAATCGTTCCTTGAGGTACGGATCTCGTCCGTTCCACAAAGCGAGTGCGAAACACAAAAATTGGTGGCGATCACAAATGCCGGCGATTCCGTCTTCATTCCAGCGGTAGGCACGCGATCGAGCGTGTTCGTGAGGGAAGTAGCTCCACGCCTCGCCATTCGCGCTGTAATCTTCGCGAACCGTGCCCCAGGCGCGCTCTGAAACGAACGGACCCCAGCGGTTCCAGTGGCCTTTTTTTTGTTGGATCAACCGCAGGCGGGCGCCTTCGGCGGTGTCGTAAATGCTCATTCGAGCCTTTTCCTCACGGTGGGTGTTGCTGTCCGTGGTCCGGCTCGATAAGTTTGAAGCGCGTAGTTTGAGTCGCGCTTGGGCATTAGACCCGGCCTAGCAGCTCTTTCGCAGCCGCTGCGACGCGGTCGGGCTCGAACCCGAATCTTGTCTGCAGCTCCTTGAGTGGCGCTGATGCCCCGAACGTCTTCATACAGTTGAGCCGCCCAGCAGTGCCGACGTACCGTTCCCATCCGAAGCTCGAGGCCTGCTCCACTGCGACCCGCGCCTTGACTCGGGGCGGCAACACGCCGTCCTTATACTCCTGTGTTTGGTGATCGAAGATTTCCCAGGACGGCATCGAGACCACGCGCGATCGGATGCCGGCGGCGAGCAGCTTTTCGTGCGCCTGCACCGCGAGACTCACCTCGCTGCCTGTGGCGATGAGAATTACCTCAGGATTTCCGCCGGGAGCGTCCGCCAGCACGTATGCGCCGCGCGCGAGCCCAGACGCCGCCGCATATTTCGTTCGATCCAAAGTTGGCAAGGGCTGCCGTGAAAGTGTCAATACGGCCGGTTCATGGCGCAACTGCATGATGTAGCGGAAGGCCTCTACGACCTCGTTGGCGTCGCCCGGGCGAAGTGTGATAAGGCCTGGGATGGCGCGCAAGGAGGCGAGATGCTCGACAGGCTGGTGGGTCGGGCCATCCTCGCCGTCACCCATGGCGTCATGGGTGAAGATGAAGATGGTGGGAAGTTCCATCAAGGCAGAGAGCCGGATAGCGGGGCGCGCGTAATCGCTGAAGATAAAAAATGTCGCACCAAAGGCTCGAAGTTTTGAAAGCGAGAGCCCGTTCACGATTGCAGCCATTGCATGTTCGCGAATACCGAAGTGCAGGTTCTTTCCCCCTGGAGTAGCCGCTTGAACGCTTCCTGCTCCGTCATACTTCAGTGTGGTCTTGTTCGACGGTCCAAGATCTGCCGATCCCCCAAGGAACCAAGGGATGTTTTGTGCAAGGATGTTCAACACTTTGCCGGACGCTTCGCGTCCGGCGACTCCCTGTGGGTCGGCCGGAAAGACCGGCAGGTTGCGATCCCACCCGACTGGAAGGTCACGTCGTTGTATCAGATCAATCTCGCTCGCGAGTTCGGGATACTTGGCGCGATACTGCGCAAAGAGCTCGGTCCATTCACGCCGCGCCTGGCCACCTCGGGCCCCGACCCCCGCCGCAAAGTGTTCATAAACGCCGTCCGGAACCAGGAATTTCGCTTCCTCGGGCCAGCCATAAGCGCGTTTGGTGAGGCGGACCTCGTCATCTCCGAGCGGCTCACCATGAGCTTCTGGAGTGTCCTGTTTGTGAGGTGAACCGTAACCGATGTGGCTGTCTAGGACGATGAAGGTGGGTCTGCCCTTCGTCTTCTGAAAGATCTCAAGGGCACGTTCGATGCGATCGATGTCGTTGGCATCTCCAATGCGAAGGACGTTCCACCCGTAGGCGAGAAACCGGGTCGCCACGTCTTCGGTGAACGCGATACTGGTATCCCCTTCAATGGTGATGTGGTTGTTGTCGTAGATCCAACAAAGATTGTCGAGGCCCAAGTGGCCAGCAAGCGACGCCGCTTCTGACGAGATACCCTCCATCATGCAGCCGTCCCCGCAGATGGCGTAAATGTTGTAATCGAAGATCTCGAAGCCTGGCCGATTGTAATGGGCGGCCAGCCACTTCTCTCCAATGGCCATGCCAACGCTGGTGGCGACACCTTGCCCGAGCGGACCAGTCGTCGTCTCAACGCCCGAGACCCAGTGGTATTCCGGGTGCCCGGGTGCTCGACTGTCAAGTTGGCGGAATCGACGGATATCGTCAAGCGTCACCGAAGGGTGCCCGAGCCGCTCATACTCAGCGTCGACCGCTTGAATCTGAGTGAGGTGGATGATCGACCACAACAACATCGAAGCGTGACCGTTGGAGAGCACGAAGCGATCCCGATTCGGCCAGATAGGATCCTTCGGATCGAAGCGCATGACCCGGTTCCAAATAGTGTAGGCAAGTGGCGCAAGCGCCATCGGCGTGCCGGGGTGTCCGGACTTCGCCTCTTGCACTGCGTCGATAGAAAGAGTGCGGATGGTATTGATTGAAAGTTGCGCCATCTTACCGTCCGTCTCTGGCCGAGCAAGTTGCGTAGCACCCATAGATCTCTCCTAGGTAAACCTTAACTTTCAGACCCAGCGCAGCAGGTGGAACGACGCCGCAGCTTCAGAAATCTCGAAGCAGAAATACCGCCGAAACCGTTGGCCGGGTCTAAGTCTCGCGAGGTGCAGCTGCCACCTGGCGCGCGTCGCTGATTCCGTCCGCCTCGAGCAAAGCCACTTTGTTCAGGCGGCGCTGGTGCCGGTCTGCGTGGCTAAACTCGGCGGCCAAGAATGTCTGTACGAGGTCCCATGCCACCGACGGTCCCACCGTTCGGCCACCCATGCATAGAATGCTCCTATGATCATCTTCGACCCCTTGTTGGCTGAAAAATGATCGTGAATCAGTGCGGCCCGAACACCCTGAACCTTGTGGGCGCAAACCGACGCCCCCACGCCGCTTCCGCAAATCGCCACTCCTCTCTCCACATTTCCAGTCGCTACGGCGTGGGCAAGCGGGACGACGTAGTCGGGATAGTCATCGCCCGGATTCAGTTCATGAGCGCCGAAATTGATGACTCCATGAGCTGCGGCGCGGAGTTTGGCGACGAGCTCTTCTTTCAGAGCAAATCCGCCGTGATCGCTGGCGATCCCTGCGAGCATGTATTGCTCCCGTTCGTGGCGGGCGCTCACAGCCTGGAAGCTGCCGTTGCAGTGCGAGCTCCAGCGGGACTTGTTCAGGATGCGGTCATCGCGACCCTGCCTTGATCGTCATTCGGACCTGACCGACCTGCCGCCGCGCGGTCGGCTAGCACGACAGCCTGCTCCTGGCGAACCCGACCGGCAGGAATCGACATATCGGCGTTGCGAAGTCGTGCAAGCATTCCCGCCTTTTCTCCACCGGTAACGAGCCAGAGGATGCGCCGTGAACGATTAATGATGGGGTAGGTCAGCGTCATCCGGCGCCGCCCTTGATAGACTCCTGTCATGCTGACGTCGACGGCGGTGACATCGAGCACCGGATCCCCCGGCACAAGCGACGCAGTGTGTCCGTCTGGTCCAAGGCCCAAATGAACGAGATCAAGAATCGGCGGCAGCCCCGCGAGCTCGCCGAGAGTAAGCGCGTAGCGGGCTGTGGCGTCAAGCGGAAGGGGTTCGACTGGCATAGCGTAAATCTGCTCCGGCCGCAGGGGGGACGGCCCGATCAGACAGTCGCGAAGGTGCGTGAGATTTCGATCCGGGTCTCCGTCGCGAGCCAGACGTTCATCCACTTGCACTACATAAAGGCTTCCCCAAGGAAGTTCTTCGCGCGCGAGCGCGCGCAACATGATCCACGGCGTGTGGCCGCCACTGAAAGCCACGACGAACCTACCACGCTCTGCAACGGCGGCACGAGCTTCTGCAGCTATGATTGCGGCGCCTTTTTGCGCGACCGATTCGGGATCGGCAAGCACTTCGGTTCTCATCCCATCTCCGACCTAGACTCGAAGAATATCTTGTCGCCGTTTGAAGATGACACGTGCAGCTCTTATGCCGCCCCCACCGCGTCCGCGGCTGCGGGTCGAGATGTAAGCTCCGGATTGACCCATCCGCCTTCGGGTTCTACCTTCTGTCGGACCTCGGCTGGACCCCACGTACCCGGCTCGTACTCGTAAACCGGGGTTGTTTTTTTCAGAACGGGATCCACGATTCGCCACGCTTCTTCCACGTAATCTTGTCGGGCAAAGAGCGTGGCATCTCCCGCCATGGCATCCCCCAGCACGCGTTCGTAAGCATCCATCTCGTCGGCTTTGGGGTGGCGACTCGCCAGCATTTCTGCATCTTGACCAACCATTTCTTCGCCAGGAGCCATTACGGTCATACCCAGGGCGATGCTGACCTCGGGACTGATCCGAAATCGCAGATGGTTCTTCGTCAGGGAACTGGAACGTATCACTGTCGGCGGTAAACGAAATCGGCCAACGACCTCGGTGCACGTCACCGGCAGACACTTTCCGGCCCGGATGTAGAAGGGGACACCTTTCCACCGCCACGTGTTTACATCGAGTCGCAGAGCCGCGAACGTCTCCACTTGCGAATTCGCTGCCACCCCCTTCTCCTTGCGGTAGTCACGGAACTGACCCCGGACCAAGCTCTGCTCATCGAGGGGCGGGATTGCTTTTAGCACCTTCACCTTCTCATCCCGGATGGACTCGCTATCGGTCCTGACAGGCGGTTCCATGGCTAGGTTGCATAGCACCTGGAAGAGATGATTTTGAATGACGTCGCGTATGGTACCCGTCTGATCATAGAAACCGCCGCGACCCTGGACGCCGAAGTCTTCCGCCATGGTGACTTGCACGCTCTCGATGTAGTTGCGGTTCCAAAAAGACTCCATGAACGCATTTGCGAATCGGAACACGAGCATGTTGTTTACGGGCCGCTTTCCAAGGTAGTGATCAATTCGAAAGATGTGTGGCTCGTCGAAGGCTCCTAGCAGAATTTGATTGAGCTCGTCCGCTGTCGCGAGGTCACTTCCGAACGGCTTTTCCACTATTACGCGGGCCCCTTTGGCGCAACCGGAATTCACTAACTGCTCGACCACCGGTCCAAACAACACAGGAGGGATTGCCAAGTAATGGGCAGGCCGCTGAGCTCCGCCGAGTTCCTTGTAAACTGCCTGAAAAGTGGCAGGTTCATTGTAGTCCCCATCCACATAACGCAGCGAGGCAGAGAGCTTGTTAAAAACTGCCGAATCAAGACCACCGTGTTTTTCGAGACTGTCTTTGGCCCGGGCCCGGAGTTGCTCCAGTTTCCAGCCCGCCTTCGCCACGCCAATGATCGGGACACTGAGGTGTCCACGTTTGATCATCGCGTGGAGCGCCGGGAAGATTTTTTTATAGGCGAGATCGCCGGTCGCCCCGAAGAAGACAAGCGCGTCCGAGTGGGATTGATCCATCATTCCCTCCTTCAACTCTTTGCGGCGGTCTGGGACTTCGCTTCACTTTTCTCGAGGTGTCCGCCGAACTCATAACGCATCGCGGACAAGACCTTATTCGCAAAATCGGCCTCGCCCCGAGAACTGAATCGCTCGTAGAGGGCCGTGGTAAGAACGTGAGCAGGCACGCCTTCATCGATGGCGGCCTTGATCGTCCAGCGACCTTCGCCGGAGTCGGAAACACGACCCGCGAACTTGGACAGCGCAGGATCTGCGAGTAGGGCGGACGCAGAGAGATCCAGAAGCCATGAGGCGATAACGCTGCCGCGACGCCACACTTCGGTAATGTCAGGCAGATCGAGGGAGTATTGATAGTGTTCGGGGTCGCGCAACGGCGTCGTCTCCGCATCAATCGCGTGATCCTGCTTGCCGACATTGGCAGCACGCAAGATACCTAAGCCCTCGGCGTAGGCGGCCATGATCCCGTACTCAATTCCGTTGTGCACCATCTTCACAAAGTGGCCTGCGCCATTCGGTCCACATTGCAGGTAGCCCTGTTCGGCCGTGCCGCTCTTCTTTTCGCGTCCGGGAGTGCGCGGTATGTCACCGGGTCCAGGTGCCAATCGAGCGAAAATCGGATCGAGGCGCTGGACAACTTCCTGCTCGCCCCCAATCATCATGCAGTAACCTCGCTCGAGGCCCCAGACGCCGCCGCTGGTGCCAACATCTACGTAGTGAATCCGCTTTAATGCCAGTTCTTTCGCGCGCCGAATGTCATCCACGTAGTAAGAATTTCCACCGTCGATAAGAATGTCCCCGGCCTCCAAATGAGGCAACAGATCAGCGATGGTCTTGTCGACGACCGCCGCTGGGACCATTAACCACACGGCCCTGGGCTTCTCCAGCTTGGCCACAAATTCTTGAAGCGACGAGGCGCCAACCGCCTGCTCCTTAACCAGGTCGTTCACGGCGTCCGGGGACCTGTCGAAGACCACGCACTTGTGGCCGCCCTGAAGAAGTCGCCGCACCATGTTCGCCCCCATCCTTCCAAGACCAATCATCCCTAGCTGCATAAAGGGCTCCTTTTCAAACTCGGGCTCTAGCTTCCGTGAGATCGTCCTCCAACTCGGTAGCGGCTTGCAGCCTAATCAGCACCGCGGCCGGTCTTGGTGTGCGACATAGCTCGACGATCTCACCGCTCCGTTGCCGATGTCTGGCCCGAGAATTAAATTGCCAAACGTCATTGCGCCGCGGGCCATCGCCATGCATCTGTCTCCGCCCTCACGCAAGAGGCCTTCTCGAAAATCTCGACAAATCCGGGACGGCGGCGAGCAATCTCGTTTACCGCGGCTTCGCGCGTAAACATTTTGGCACGTCAGCTGCCTTCCTTATCTGCTGGCCGTCATGAGCGAGTCTTTGCGTTCGTCGGGCGTCGCGGACTGGCGGCCTCATCCCAAAGGCGGAATCCTCCAACGAATGCATTGGCGTTGTCGCCCTTCCGGCAACCAGACGGGAGTTTCTTCAGTTTCTTGGCGTTGCCACCGCCAACAACCACATCGTCAGGATGGAGGGCGTCAATCAGGCGGGCCACCCCGAACTCCACGTGGCGTGCCCATTTCTTCTTTCCCAGCCGCTCTAATCCTCGAACGCCAACATAGTCTTCGTACGTTCCTTTTTTGTAAGAGAGGTGGCCCAATTCCATGGGCACGACGTTGCCTTGAACCACGAGGGCCGAACCGAGACCGGTCCCAAGGCCCAGGAAGAGCAGGGTTCCACGCTTATAGCTTCCCAAGGCTTGCATAGCCGCATCATTGATGATTTTCACGGGACGTCCGAATGCGCCTTTGAAATTAAACCCGACCCACCCGCGCCCCAGGTTATGTGGCTCGACAGCCGGCCTACCCTCGCGTACCGGGCCAGGGTAGCCAATCGCGACCGCATCATACTTCCAGTCTCTTGTGAGCTCTTTGACTCCGGAAACCATCTGTTTCGCGGTCATCTTCGGCCCGGACGGAAATCTTCGAGGCTCGGTTTGCCCGGTGGCAAGTACCTTGACGTGGGTTCCCCCTACATCAACGGCCAGCACCCTCATGACGGTTCCTCGTTCCCAGTGGAAGCGATCCTGTAAAACTGATTCTCAAATTCAATCAGGTAGGACAAAGTCCTATCTTCCCGCGGCCATTTTGAGGGCGGCGCTTTTTGACGCGATCACCGCCATCAAGTCGTTCCAGGATTTCACGAAGGACTTGGCTCCTTCGTCCTGAAGTTGAACCGCCAGGGCCTCGACATCAATGCCTGCCTTGGCGAACTGCGCCAAGACTTCTTCACATTCGCCACCGTCGGCCGGCAAGATGGAGCCGAGCTCGGTATGCTCGGCGAGGGCCTTTAAGGTGGTCTCGGGCATCGTGTTCACGGTAAACGGGGCCGCCAGGGCCTTGATATATAAGATGTCGGAGGCATTGGGATCCTTCGTTCCGGTGCTGGCCCACAGCAGGCGTTGCGGTCGTGCGCCGGCATTGTAGGCACGCTGCCAGCGCGGGGAGCCGAGAAGCTCGCGACAGGCCTTATACGTCCGTTCAGCGACAGCAATCCCAAGCCGATTCGTAAGTTCAGTCGGGACTTTGCCTTTCACAGCGGCGTCCCAGCGGCTCACAAACACCGAGGCCACTGAACCCACACTCGGTTGAAGCCCGGCCTCGATGCGTCGCTCGATTCCACGAAGGAAGGCTTCGGCGGCCGCCACGTAGTGCTCGCGGGAGAATAAAAGGGTAACGTTAATGGGAATGCCGGCAAAAATCGCCTCCTCGATGGCGGGCAGCCCTTGCGGAGTGCCAGGGATCTTGATGAAGAGGTTCGGCCGCCCGGCTTGGGCGAACAAATCCTTGGCTGCGGCTAAAGTGCTGGCTGTGTCATACGCCAAAAGCGGTGAGACTTCGAGGGATACCCAACCATCCACGCCATTCGAGCGTTCATAGATGGGTCGAAATAGGTCGGCGGCCCGGGTGAGATCCTCCAGCGCCAGGTCAAAAAACAGTGTGTCGCCCGATTCACCCTTTGCTAGCTTCTCGCGGATAGCGGCGTCGTAGTCCGTACTGCTCTTGATCGCCTGGTCGAAAATCGTCGGGTTAGAAGTGAGTCCAGTCACCGACAACTCTGTGATGTAGCGACGGAGCGTCCCGCTATTCAGCAGATCGCGCGTGATGTTGTCAAGCCAAAGGCTCTGGCCTAAATTATGAAGCAGTTGTGTTGCTTTCATCGTGCCACCTCGCGGCGAGAGGCCAAAACTTACTAAAGGCTGGAGAGGTGGACTATTGGCAGAATTGACAGTAACAGTAGGTCGTATTGATCTCAGTGCGCTCTACTGCAGCTGGACATTTGAATTTGAAGCGATTTGCCGGCGCGCGGCTTGATGCCGATAGACTTGCCTCTTTGAAAACGCAGACAGCCCACCCTCGATCTCCGCAGAAGCCACTAGATCGTTGGCAGAGGCTGTGCACCTGTACCGCACCGAATTTCGCGTCCTAGCATGAAGCGCTTGCGCAAATCCGGACATCCAAACTTGCCGACCCTCGCCTGAGACGTTAGGAATAATGGAACACTACTCAGGTGGCCGCGTACGGTCAATCTTGACAGGCCGAGACAACGGCA
>Ga0210394_10007211_pt1 | contig 11784 bp, 9 predicted proteins | sample IncBWC12MmetaG_FD_160121 | JGI IMG/M metagenome (GOLD analysis project Ga0210394, IMG submission 160121) | Forest soil microbial communities from Barre Woods Harvard Forest LTER site, Petersham, Massachusetts, United States - Inc-BW-C-12-M | ecosystem: Environmental > Terrestrial > Soil >... | reverse complement strand
CTTTCCCGAAGATGCCGAAGTTCCGGGAACGGCTTTATTCCTGGCCCATCAGGCCGTCGCGAATCTGGACTGGAATCCTAATTCGTTTCATTCCTTTTCCGCCAAATATTACTATCAGCACGACCCCACAGTCGCACCGTACGCGTACTCGCAGGTAGCTGGTTTTTCGCAGCACCTCGATGCCGGCAGCCAGGTAATTTCTCTGAGTCACACTCAGATCGTAAAGTCAAACCTGAGCATTACAGAGGTTTTTGGCTTCATTCGGGAAAAAGCCTACAGCACAATGGACCAGCCGTTCACGCCTTCGTCGTTCGCCGCTGCGGCAGCGCAGATGCCCGATATAGCAGCCGCTATACAGTCTGGCAGTATCACCGCCAATGATTTGCTGATTCACAATTTGAGCGGATCGAATGTCTTTCCCGGAATCGGCATCGTGGACGCTTCCCCGATCTTTCCGTCCTATCCTTACAGCACGCTGATTGGGTCCGGCTCGGCCGGGCAGGGTGCGTACACCGGCGTTTTTCAAAGCCGGTTCAATCCCTCGGCAAACGCAATTTGGACCTTGGGGCGGCACACCGTTACATTTGGCGGCAGTTTCGCTTACACGCAAATGAATACAAAGGATTTGAGAGATCAAATGGGGATGATCGCGGCCCAGGACTTCTCTACCTTCATGCAGGGCCAGCTAATCGACGATTATCTCTACAACATTACGGCGACTATCAATGGGAATGCCAATCGCTATTGGCGCGCCAGAGAGTCAGGGGAATATCTGCAGGATAAATTTCAATGGCGTTCGAACCTGACCATTACAGCGGGCCTTCGCTTTGATTGGAATGGCGGCCTGACTGAGAAGAACGGGAATCTCCTCAACTTTGATCCTTCGCTTTACTCGTACGACCCAACGACCGACACACTCAGTTCGAATGGCTTGATTATCGCGGGGAATAACCCGAAATTCGCGACCAAGGGCGTCAGTGATACTACCCTGACAGGCCGCCAATGGGGATTTGCGCCTCGCCTTGGGGTTGCGTGGAGCCCGAAGAGGTTCAATAGCAAGCTGGTGGTCCGGGCAGGATGGGGGATGTATTACGACCGCGGCGAACTTTACTCCTACTTGTCACCGGGGCTAACCCAGAACATCACCAACGGCGGGCCTTTCGGAATCAATCAGCAGCAACCCTTTGTAAACACACAGTTTTGTCCGACGGCCTTTCCTGGTCCTTTCAATCCATGCACCGGTACCGGCACAAGCACCAATCAACTCGCTTTCCCGTGGGGTGTAGCGCCAGGCACGCAGCCAACAGGGGATCCAACCTCGATTATTCCAACGACGAATTTAGCGCAAGGCCTTACGTTTACGGCTCCGCCCTTCTATCTGGGCGCTTATGCACGGAATAACAAACTTCCTTACACGATGAACAGCACTTTGGACATTCAGTGGCAGCCGCGCAACGACTTGGCAGTCGATATTGGGTTTGTAAACGGACTTGGCCGACATGAAGTCATTCCCATACCCTTCAATCAGGCGAGGATCGCAACTCCGACCAACCCATTGTGCGGACCAGCGGCCGTATGTCCGGCAGGGGCTATGTTTCCTCAGTCCTACACATACGGATATACAGTTCAAACGTGTGTCCCCGCGCCTGGACAATTCGACCCGTGCCCGGCCAATTTGCCAAATGGGCAGGCCATGCTGGTAACGTCTGAGGGCGGGAATATCGACCTGCGCGTCCCTTACATTGGGTACGGAGCGGAGTCGGAGTCGTATGTTGCCGAAGGAATCTCGGCTTACAACGCTTTGCAAGCGCACGTCGAAAAGAGGCTAAGCCACGGCTTGCAATTGGGCGTTTCCTATACGTTCTCTCACTCACTCGACGAGCAGAGCGCCCTGGGTCTCTTCTACAACGGCAACAATCCTCTGGATATCCGTAACGCGTATGGCTCGTCGGACTTCGATCGCACACACGTCGTCAATATCGATTATCACTATGAACTCCCAAAATTCTACCCAACCACTACTTGGGAAGGCAAAGTCGCTGACGGCTGGGCCGTTCAAGGTCTAGTTATTGTCCAAAGCGGACAGCCATACAGTATGGTTGACTATTCCGGGGCGGTGGGAAGCATCTTCTACGGCATTTCCGATGGAATCACGAATCCCATCGTGCCGCTCGCTCCCGGTTGCACCCCCCAGAACGCCCTGACTGGGGCGAACGGCGCCACACCTGGAGTTCCCGCTCTGAAGCCAAACTGCTTCACAGTGCCCATTCTGAACCCTGGCGATCTAAACGGTGCAATTCCCGGACCGTCTGTGGGTAGCCCTTCCAATCTTACCGGGGCAAATCCTGCAGGGGACGTTTTCGAAACCAATTTCACGTCGGGCCAGCGCAACATTTTCCGCCAACCCTGGCAAAGTCGTGCCGACTTGTCCGTCATCAAGACGACCCAATTGACCGAGCGTTTTTCCTTGAAGTACAGCTTTGACGTTTACAACCTGACTAACCACCCGAGTTTCGATATTCCCATTGATAACGTGTCGCAAAATCTATTTTTCGCAGGGTTTCCGACTCAGCTTGCGCCAGGGCAATCGCCCCTGCCAACTGGATGCGGCACATCTTCTCAAGGCAATCCGCCGAGCATCTATTACTGCCCAACAGGCCTCGGACAAACTACTAAAACGATCGGCAGTCCGCGGCAGATTCAGATGTCGCTAAGTCTTTCGTTCTAAAATTTAGTTACAAATTCAAAGCGGCGGCTTCCCAGCGGGAGGCCGCCGCTTTCTTTTTTGGTGTGTGGTCTCGTTCAGAGGATCGAGATTGTGTTTACAGATTGTCGAAGAACTCAAAGTGCTGTCATTCCGAGGCACGCTGCGTGCCGAGGAATCTCTCTTCCCGGGCCCGCATCGAAGAGAGATTCCTCGCTCCGCTCGGAATGACAAAATAGACGACATGTTTCGGAGGCTGTTACGATCGAATTCTGACGATACTACACTTCTCCAATATCTTCGTGCCAAATCGCGGGATTCTTGCGAATGTATTCCGCCATCATCGAGACACATTCCGGTGAGTTCAGATCGACGACATACACGCCGAGCGAACGCAGCCAATCGACGCCGCCCTGAAAATTTCTGCTGTCGCCCACGACGAGCGTGCCAAAACCGAATTGGCGGACGAGTCCGCTGCAATACCAGCAGGGCGCGAGCGTCGTGACCATGATCAGGTCGCGATAGCTGCGCTGGCGGCCCGCGTTTCGGAACGCGTCCGTTTCGCCGTGTGTGGAAGGGTCGCCGTCTTGCACGCGGCGGTTGTGGCCCTTGCCGATGAGGCGGCCGCTTTGATCGAAGATGGCTGCGCCAACCGGGATGCCGCCCTCAGCCAATCCCAATCGTGCTTCCGACAGCGCAACTTCAAGCATGGGCGCATAATTCGCTTCTTGCTTCATCGTCCCTCGGTGAATAGATTTGAGAAATTGATCTCTTTTCTAAGATGTCCCTGCAGCGAAGACAGCCCGTCGACATTTTGTGCTCGGCGTTGGTTTATGTAGCGCCCGCCTTCAGGCGGGCATCCGATTGTCCCCCAAGATGCCCGCCTGAAGGCGGGCGCTACACTTGCCAGGAAACTAGGAGGCGCTCCCTCCTCTTGAGGCAACGGTTTTCGCCGGTTGCGATGGACCGGCGCCGGCTTGCGTTTTCGCGATTGCGCCGGCGATTTCCTTAAGATCGTCCTCGGTCAGTTGCAGAGTTGCGGCTTGAATCCATCCGTCGACTTGCGCGGGAGTGCGCGCCCCAACGATCGCGCCGCTCAAGCCAGGCCACGAGAGCGTCCAGGCAATCGCGACCGAGGAGACCGACGCTCCGTGGCGCGCGGCGATGGGCCGCAGCGCATCGCGCAACGCGAGATTGCGGCTGAGCGCGGGTTCCTGAAATTCAGGGCCACGGCGCCGCCAGTCGTCACTTGCCATTTTCGCGACGCGCTCCGTCGTAAAGCCGTCCGTCAAAATTCCGGACTGCATCGGGCTGTAACAAATCACGCCGGTGTCTTGGTTCTTGCACCAGGGAAGCAATTTGTCCGCGGTTTTGCGGCTGATTAATGAGAAAACTGGCTGCAGCGAATCGACGTGGCGAATTGCTTCGCATCGCTCCAATAAATCCACATTGAAATTCGATACACCAGCGGCGCGAATCTTTCCTTCTTCAATCAATTTCACCATGGTGGCCCAGGAATCTTCGACGGGAGTCCCAGTCTCATCCGGCCAGTGAAATTGGTAGAGATCGATGCGCTCGACGCTGAGCCGCCGGAGCGAATCTTCGCATTCGCGCCGGATGGTTTCTGGTTTGAGTACGCGCTTCGCTGCTTGCATGGGATTGTCGGCGTCCCAGGTGAGGCCGCACTTTGTGAAAATGAGAGGGCGCTCCGACGCGGGCAACTCACGCAACAGCTTGCCGACGACTTCCTCCGAATGTCCCAACCCGTAGACGGCGGCCGTATCGATCCAGTTGATGCCCAATTCCAGGGCATGCCGCATCGTCGCGATCGATTCGGCGTCGTCCTGCGGCCCCCAGCCGAAGGCCCATCCACCTCCGCCAATGGCCCACGAACCAAAACCCACCGCTGTGATATGAAATCCGCTCGAACCCAGCGGACGTGTTGGCAATCCCATGATGGCGCCTCCAATTCAAGTATTGAAGATCTATAGCGCGTACTCAGCGTCAAACAGTTTAATCGCGATTGCGTCAACGTTCCAGTCAAACGGATAGCGGGCAGAGTCTTGATTCGTAAATCCTCAAGAGGGATTTGTTTTTGAGGAGGTCGGGGCTTTAGCCCCGACGTTCGAGTTCGCGTCTTCAGAGGCTTCAGCCACTGAAGCTTCAGGGCCTAAAGGCCCACTTCACGCGCGGCTGATTGTCCGACCTGAAGGTCGGACCTCCTACACGGCAGCTGCGAATCCGCGAATTTGTTATCGACATCACGTGTGTCTGCCGATAGACTTCCGGCAGTCAAGAGCCCGCAAAGGAGAAGGAAAAAATGCCGAATCGCCGGGATTTCATAAAGAGCGTTGTGGGCGCGTCCGCGGGTGTTGTTTTTGTCGGCTGCGATGTCTGCGCTGCGATGTCTGCGGGACGCCCTGCGCAAGCTGCAATTGGCGCAAAGCACAAACCAGTCATGGTAGGGAAGCGCCGCGTGAAAACCGTGGACATTCACTGCCATGTGAGCGTGCCGGAAGCGACCGAGTTGCTCAAGGGCACGAAAATTGAGAGGCGTCTCGGCGCCGGAATCGCGCTCGGCGGTTACGATGATGCCGGACTGACTCCCGCACGGATTCAACAGATGGACGAGATGGGCATCGACGTCCAGGCCGTCAGCATCAACTCGTTCTGGTATTCGGCCGACCAGGATCTGGCGACCAAGCTGATCGACCTGCAAAATCAAAAGCTGGCGGAGATGTGCGCGGCTCACCCGGACCGCTTCGTCGCGTTCGCATCGGTAGCGTTGCAATTTCCCGAGCTGGCCGCCCAACAACTCGAAGTCGGGATGAAAAAATACGGATTGCGCGGCGTGGCGATCGGCGGAAGCTGCGAGGGCAAGGAGCTGTCCTCGCCGGAGTTCGATCCTTTCTGGGCCAAGGCCGAGGAGCTGCAGGCGCTGATCTTCGTGCATCCGCAAGACAGCCAGAACGCAACGGGCATTAAAAATCGAGTGCAAGGGAACGGGGTCCTGAGCAATGTCATCGGGAATCCGCTGGAAACCACGATTTTTCTTTCGCACTTGATCATGGAAGGAACGCTCGATAAGTTCCCGAATTTGAAAATCTGCGCCGCGCATGGCGGGGGCTTTCTTCCCAGCTACGACGGCCGAATCGATCAGGGATGCCGCGTGTTCCCGAAGCAATGCACAAAAACCATTCAGAAGCAGCCTTCGGAATACCTGAAACAGATCTATGTCGATACAATTGTCTTCAATCAGGAAGCCATGCGGCACTTGATCGCCGTGGTGGGCGCGGGCCAAATCGGTTTGGGAACGGACTATCCGTTTCCCTGGGCCTTCACTCCCGTGGATGACGTGATGTCGCAGCCCGGCCTGAGCGACGCGGATCGGATCGCGATCCTCGGCGGCACCATGAGCAAGCTGCTGAAGATTCCGGCGTAGCAAGTAGGACAGGCTTCAGCCGGTCGGGTTTGCGTTGTAAGGTGCGAGCATCGAAAAGCGACAGGCTGAAGCCTGTCCTACTTTAAGAACGCGGCCAATTTTTTGACAAGGGGCTCCTCTAGCATTGCTCCATCCCCAGCGCGGCAATTTTCCGCCATATGATCCGGGTCTCCTGTTCCCGGGATGACGCAAGTCACGGCCTTGTGAGCGAGCGTGAATTTCAGCAAGACTTGAGACCATGTCTGGCACCCGGCTTCTTGCATCCAGGGAGGAACGGGCTTCCCGCGCAAGGTCCTGAACAAACGCCCCTGGCCAAAAGGAAGATTGACCAGAACCGCCATCCCGCATTCCGCCGCAAGAGGCAAGAGGCGACGTTCCGCCTCGCGTTCATCGAGCGAGTAGTTGAGCTGCACAAAGTCGAGCGCCTCGGCGCGCATGATCTTCTCCATCTCACCGTAGGCGCTCGAAGAATAATGCGTGATGCCGAGATACCGGATACGCCCTTCTTCTTTCCACGCGCGAAGTGTCGCGAGATGCGTGCGCCAGTCCAGTAGATTGTGAATCTGCATGAGATCGATGCGCTCACATCGCAATAATTTCATCGAGTGGTTCATCTGGTCGATACCCGCAGCTCGCCCCTGCGTCCACACCTTCGTGGCAACGAACACCTTTCCGCGCGCGTGTTGCGCGGCCAGCAGATCGCCGACAACTTCTTCGGCGCGGCCGTACATGGGAGAGCTATCCAGGACCGAACCGCCGAACGAAAAAAGGTTGCGGAGAACGCCGCCGAGCGCGGCCCGCTCTTTGCTGCCGGAGCCGACGTCGAACCCTTTGTACGTGCCGATGCCGATGACCGGCAGCGCCTCGCCGCTCGACGCAATTGTTCGGGTGAGCATTCGGTCGTCCAATATAGTCCAACTCTTGCGTTGAGGATAGCTCCTGTCAATCTTCGCCGGCGCGGGCAACCCGTTGGGCATAAAGGGCTTGCAACTGATGGGTGACATTTAGGAATAGTCTCAGAGGCAAAAGCGCCGCACCGTGCGAACCTTCCTTGACACTTCTTCGCGCGGGACAGTAAACTGCTTTGCCGAATTCTTCAGGGGACATTGTCGATGCTTCTGTCGCGCGATTACGTTGGATACATGGCAGGTGAAGTGGTGAAGCGCCTGATCGCTTCCAAAATGATTGAAGCGCCGACAGCGGCCACCCTCGCGCAACGCGTGCGCGCCGCGATGCAGGACGAGATCAGCGTCGAAGACCGCCTGAACGAAGAAGTCCGCGAAATTCTCACAAAACATGCCGACGAAATGCGCCGGACGGGCGTCCAGTACCAGGAAATGTACAAGAAAGTGAAAGGCGAACTCGCCCGGCAAAGAAAGCTGATCCTGCGTTGAAGCACACCGAAAGGGAAGTTCACTAATCTACTGATGCGACTCACCCGCGAAAAATCTATTCGCCTCTCCCACTTGATCACCGATCTTTTAGTCGCCAGCGACGATGTCGAATTCGTCGAAGATCGGGACACCATCCGCCAAAAGGTCCTGCAGATCCTGCAAGATCTGCTGAAGGAAGAAGAAGCGATGGACGCCGAAGTCCGGAAAAAAATCAGCTCGCAGAAAAAAGAAATATTGGAAGGAAGCGAAGAGTGGGACCTGCTCTACCGCAAGTATTATGCGGAAGAAATGCGCCGCATGGGAATCGTTCACCAGCCGAGTTCGTCGTAGCGCTTGAAAGTAGCACAGGTTTCAGCCTGTGGGGTTTAGCTCGCGCTAGATCAAAACCCACAGGCCGAAGCCGGTGCTACGTAAAACACAAATTCAATTTGGGTTCGTGCCGTCGTCAGTGCGTTTCTTCAGCACGGGCCGGTCCGGATCGGAATCATCGCCGGAGCCGCCGGCTTGCGGCTGCTGAGAGCCGGTCGTATTTGCTGGCGGAGGCTGCTCGGTGCGCGTTCGCAACGTGGGCTTATCGCCGGAGGATTTCTTTTCGTCCAGCTTGTTCCTGTTTTCGATCCTGCGCAGCCGCGACTTGACCAAGTCGAATTCCGACGTAGTGACGATGTATTCATCGCGCGCCGGAAGAATCGTGGCGATTTCCTCCTGCGCCTTTTGCACGCGATCCGGAGTGGGCGGGTGCGTAGAGAAAATTTTGGGGATGCTTCCGGGGTGGCGCCGTTCCTCCGCTTCGATTTTCTCAAAGAAGCTCACAAACGCGTTCGGATCGTACCCGGCTTTGTACATGTACTGGAGGCCGAGGTAGTCCGCCTCTTTCTCGGCATCGCGCGTGAATTTCAGGTAGCTCATCGGAATGGCCAAGTTCAAGCCCTCGTAAATGCCATATCCGGCCGCTCCATACGGAACGAGTATCATGATCGGTATGGTGGCCAGTTGCATCAGCTCGCCCTTGGTTGCCGTCTTGGTTCCATGGCGCGCGGCCACGTGCGCGATTTCATGCCCCATCACGCCGGCGAGCTCGGCTTCTTCATCGGCGCGGAGGATCAAGCCGCTGTTCACATAGAAAAAGCCGCCGGGAAGCGCAAACGCGTTAATTTCATCGGAGTCGATCACCTTGATCGTGAAGGGCACCTTGGCGTCGGAATTCCGCACCAGATTCTGCCCCACTCGATTCACGTATTCGGTGACCACGGGATCATTGATCATTTTGGCGGTCTTTTCGACTTCCATGGCCGCCTGTTTCCCCATCGCGATCTCGCGCTGCAGGGAATACAAATTTATGCCCTTGCCGACGCCCCGATTCCCAACGGAATTGACGTCCTTTTCGGAGCCGGGCTTGACGCCCTTCACAGTCTCATCCTCGTCGGAGGTAGCGGTTTGATCCTGCGTTTGGGGTTGCTGGCTCGCGTCTGTGGCAGCCGGCTGCTGCTGGGCCTGCGTTTGGGATGGCTGGCTTGACCCCGTTGTGGCTGGCTGCTGCTGGGTCTGCGACTGCTGTTGAGCAGTGAACCCGGCCGGCGCGGCCAATAGCAGTACAAAAACGATCCCGAAGATTCCGATGCAGAGGCGTCTCATGGCTCCTCCTGAAGGCTCCCGCCAGTACAGTATACAATACACCCGGGCCCAGTAAGCATATTCTCTTTGCGATGAGATGTAAGCTAGCACAAATAGGTTTTCCAGGCTGGCTTGGAAAACCGGACGCGGCAAGCAATTGACACTCGCCGGACTTCTCACTAACCTCAAGGGATGCCCATTGTGGCCCAGCACATCCGGATTGGACAGGTCTGGAAGAAGATCGGAAGCGAGGAAACGTTCCTTGTGACCAAGCTCTACAATGAAGCGCTGTCCACGATTGCCGTCTTGCGGCCCACTGGAGCGGCAACCGAGTCGATGGTCCGGGTTCGAGTCGAGCGGCGCGGCGAGGGACAGACATTGCCCGGCTACTCCATGGCTCAGGAACACGAAGGCCATTAGCGTTCGGTCCCTTAAACCGAGCGCACTGGCAGCTTGACCACGTCCTCCACCTGCATCACTTCCTTCACCAGAAATGGCTCGGCGTATTCCACCCCAGCCATTTGGCCGTAATACCGGGCGATCAGATTGACTTCGTGGTGCAGGCGGTCCAGGGGGATATCCACTTTTGACTTCTTGTCCTTCGCCTTTGGACTGAATTGCGAGTGGTAGGCCAGGATGGCCTGGTACCGCCGGTTGTAATAGCGCGAAATGTCCACGACAAACGTGGGGCGGACATCGCGGTAATAGACCGTCGAATACAGGATCTTGAATGGGCGAAACGCCTCGCCTTCGATCGGCAATTGCTTCAGTCCCGCGAGAAAGCAGCCTTCGTAACCCAGCCGCGCGGCGGTGTAATGGTCGGGGTGCCGTCCCTCCCAATAAGGAAGAATCACGGTGTGAGGCTTGAGCGCGCGAATCCGCTGCGCGACAGCCAGCTTTGTTTGCTTGGTGATTTCGAGGTGGGCGTCAGGCAGGCGCAGATTTTCGCGGTGCGCCACGCGCAGAATTCGAGCAGCCTTGGCGGATTCCTTCAAGCGCGTTTCCGGCGTTCCCCGCGTCCCCATCTCGCCGGCGGTCAAATCCAGGATGCCGGTTTTGTAGCCCTGCTCGGCGGCTTTCAAAAGTGTGCCGCCGCAAGTCAGCTCGACGTCGTCCGGATGCGCCGCAATCGCCAGCAGGTCAAGTTTCATCGCCCCTCCGAAGTGTCGAAGAATAACACACACTCTGGGGCAAGGGCTGTCGCCGGGATTTTGGAAGGCAGTCCTTGAATTTTCAATCTCGCAGGCAGAGGCTAATTTCTCGTGATCAGCCGCGATAATTGCTCGGAGTTCATCAGCACCACGCCGATGTTCGTCATCTCGTCGCGGCCGCGGTCGTAGAGGCCGGAAATTGCGTCCTCGACGAGAACGATCCGAAAATCGCGCTCGCTTGCTTCGTAGATCGATGTGCGCGGGCAGTTTGGAAAGTTGCATCCCGCAAACGCAAGTGAAGTGATTCTTAGATTCAACAGGTGCCGTTCGAGGCATGTTCCGAAGAATGCGCCCCACCTTGGTTTGTAGATTGCCCATTCATTTTGACCGAGAGGCTGTGCGGCGCCCGAGAGAAGTAGTTCGGCATCGAGTTTCGACTCCTGCGCGGGTAGCAAGGGCTGCGCGAGTTCCGCGCCTGGGGTTCCCGGGCAGACGAGCGCCGCGCCTTGCTCGACTGCCAAACGTCGGCACAGATCGGCATTGCTCCCGTCGCGTTTGTAGAGCCGCACTATGTGGATGACGGGCCGCCGGGCGCGACGGAAAGTCTCGACGAGTTTCCGCATCTGAGGAAGTACCTCGGAAGTCCCCGAAATCTCGAACGGCTGGCCGTTGAGAAAATCGTTCTGCATGTCGATCGTGATCAGAGCCATGGATGAGAAATCGGGCCGGGTATAGTCGTTATTCGAGCGATTTTGCATTGCCGAGTATTATAGGGGCCATTCCGGTATCTCGACGCGATTTGGTCTTCCTATCGGCCTAATTGCTCGCGACGCCGGGGAGCGCGGACGAAGTCGTCGCGCAATCTCGAATGTCCCAACTTTCCAAAATTTTCTTCGGAGCGCCTCGCTTTGCCACGAGGATCATCACCCGCCCGATTTCTTCAGTCGTCAGGATATAGCGCGGAAAGAGGCCGCGGAGCAAAGGGAGCATGGGCTTGGCTAATGCGTAGCCGACTCGGTATGTAGTAGTCTTGGAGCGAGCTCCGTGCACGGGCTGAATCACTCCTGGACGAAACATGTAGGCCGCTTTGAACGGCAGGCGCAGGAGGGCGTTTTCCGTCTTGCCTTTGACTCGCGCCCACATCACTCGCCCCTTTTCGGAGCTGTCCGTTCCGGCTCCGGAAACGTAGACAAATGTCATCGCGGGATTTAGCCGCGATAGCGTTTCCGCGGCTGCGAGCGTTAGTGTGTACGTCAAGTTTTCGTATTGCTGTTCGGACATGCCGGCGGAGGAAACGCCCAAACAGAAAAAGCAGGCATCGAAGCCCTTCAATTTCGCTTCAATGCTGGAATAGTGAAACAGGTCTGGCTGAATAATTTCGTAAAGCTTCGGATGCTGTACTCCGGTAGCCGACCGTCCAACCGTCTGGACCGTCTCAATGTCCGGATCGAGCAGGCATTCCCGAAGGACGCCTTGGCC
>Ga0210394_10007209_pt1 | contig 11784 bp, 9 predicted proteins | sample IncBWC12MmetaG_FD_160121 | JGI IMG/M metagenome (GOLD analysis project Ga0210394, IMG submission 160121) | Forest soil microbial communities from Barre Woods Harvard Forest LTER site, Petersham, Massachusetts, United States - Inc-BW-C-12-M | ecosystem: Environmental > Terrestrial > Soil >... | reverse complement strand
CGCGTTCGCCGTTCTGATTGCGCCGCAATATCTCTCGAACGGGAGCCTGCTCGGCACCAATTGCCTGGAACCTAACTTGTGGCTGGGATGCGCCTATTTCGCGATACTCGCCATTAAGCGCGACGACCCTCGCTACTGGCTTTGGTTCGGGGTGGTCGCGGGAATCGGCTTGCAGGAGAAGTACTCCATCGCTGTCTTCGGATTCGGCATGGTCGTCGGCCTTCTGTTGACCCCACAGCGGCGGGTGTTTCTGAATCCGTGGATCTGGCTCGGCGGACTGGCAGCGTTCCTGATTTTCCTACCGAACCTGCTTTGGAATATTCGCAATCAGTGGCCATTTGTTCAGCTGATGCACAACATTCGCGCAGATGGGCGCGATGTGGTGCTGCCTTTGCCGCAATTTTTCCTTCAGCAGACCCTGCTGATTGACCCTATCACCGCCCCGATCTGGATCCGGGGATTGGTTGCGCTTTTCGTTTCGCCCGGGCTGAAACCGTACCGCGTGCTCGCGTGGTGTTATCTGGTTTGTTTTACGGTTTTCTTTATTCTGCACGGCAAGAATTATTACCTGTCTCCGATTTATCCGATGTTGCTAGCCGCCGGAGCGGTGTCGATCGAAGCGGCGATCGAGCGTAGAAAAATTGCAAGCGCAGAAGCTGAGAGTGTCCGCGTTGGTCCGAACCGGCTGGTTTGGCTGAAGCCGGTCATTGTTGTTCTTTTGCTGGCCAGCGGCGCGCACCTCGCTCCGCTTGCGGTGCCAGTCCTTTCGCCGGACAAGCTCCTTGCCTACGTGAAATATTTGCCGATGAAACCGCCGGTGATGGAACACGGCCACGAACGGGCCCCTTTGCCGCAGTGGTACGCCGATCAGTTTGGCTGGGAAGAGATTGTGGCGGAGACGGCGAAGGCATATAACCAGCTCTCCCCGGCCGAGCGGCCGGGCTGCGGAATATTTGCGCAAAACTATGGACAGGCGGGGGCGATTGATTTTTTTGGTCCGCGCTACGGGTTGCCTCCTGCGCTCAGCGGGCACCAGACGTATTATCTTTGGGGGCCGCGCGGTTATTCAGGCAATTGTCTGGTGGTGCTGGACGATTCGCGGGAACGGCTAGAGGAGTTGTTCGAGCATGTGGAATATGTGGGAACTTCGGCAGACAATCCTTATGCGTTGGAGCGTTTGATTCCCGTTTATATTTGTCGGGGCGCGAAGTTTGGATCATTGGAAAAGATTTGGCAGCAAGTGAAGAGATGGAGATAGTGATCGCTTGTGGAGATTGGTGTCGGCATCCGTAACTCGGGCGCCCCGACCCGGTCGGGGTGCCCCTGCGATAGAATTCGCGAGCTGGTTAGGAAGGAGAGAAATTATGGACTGGAACAAGGCTATCCAGTACGCGCAACTGGTGAACGCGGCGTATGACGTGTTCGCGGGGAAAGCACCAGTTACACCCGGATATGATCTGCTCGCAACTCTTTATGCGAACGATTTGGCAACGGACTCGAATCCGGAGCGAGGCAATACGCGAGTGAAGATGGGCTTGATCCTCCAGGCACAGGACAATGGCGAAGCAGTCTTGGCGATCCGCGGAACGGAGGGGATCAAGGAATGGGTGCAAGACGCGCAATTTTTGGATGAAGCGTTCACGTTTGTTGCCGGAGGAGGGCGTTCGGAGGACGGATTCACCGACATGTACAGATCGATGTCTGTGGAGGAGGGGCTTGGCGCCCTATCTGTTGTGAAATCGCTGGGGACGGTCGCGTGGAAGCGAGATGTAAGTTCATTAACGATCTGTGGGCACAGCCTCGGAGGCTCAATTGCGACTTTGGTGGCGCTGGATGTGGCGACCAACGCACCGGCTCCGTTCAACAATCCTACCGTCTATACCTATGCCAGCCCGCGCACGGGAAATCATGACTTCGCCGTGAAGTATCACCAGACAGTCACAACTACCTATCGCTTCGTCGACACCGTGGACCTGGTGCCAAAGTTGCCGGGAATTTTTCCTTACAGGCACGTCACGGATGCGATTTTGTTGGATTCATTGACGTTGATTCCGCCGAGGGCGCGGCTGCAGCCGAACCCGTTGTGCTGGCACATTTTGTCGAGCTATTTGTACTTGATGTCGCTCTACTCGGGCGGAGCGGTGCTGAATCCGGAGGCGGAATGCGCTCCGGCCGGGGCGATTGAAGATATCCTGGGAAAAATCGAGACGGAGTTGAACGACCAGAAGAGTATCGCGGATATGTTCACGGCATCGCCGCGCAGGAGTATAGGCGGGACTGTATAGCTCGATTCCAATGCATTTGATGAGAGACGCGTTGCGTTTGAGCATCGCGCACGGCTAAACTGCGGCCATGATGAAACGTTTACTTACATTTTTCTTCTTTGCCGCGTCATTCATTTTCCTTGCACCCGTTGGCTACGGGCAGCAACCCAAGGCACTTTTTTATATGACGCGTGAACCGAAGTCGGTTCGATCGTTTCTGGCGCATGCGGACAAGATCGACCTGCTGGTACCTGCGTGGTACAGCGTAGATGCGGACGGGCTTGTTTCTGGCGGTCCGAATCCGTTGGTTCTTGAGACCGCGAAGCAGCACCACGTTCCCATGATGCCGCTGGTGGCAAACGGCGATTTTGCTCAGGAAGACTTTCATAAACTGCTGAAGAGCGCCGCGGCGAAAGAGAGCATGTTTGCTGAGCTTATTCGCGCTTGCAAGGAGAACGGTTACACGGGATTTCAGTTTGATTTTGAGAACGTGCATTGGACGGACCGCGACGCGCTGTCGGACATGGTTCGCGATGCGGCTACGGCGTTTCATCGCGAGGGATTGCAGCTCACGATTGCAACAGTGCCCAACGCGCCGGGCGAACCTGGGGAGGGCGGATTTTCGGCATGGATTTATGAAAATTGGCGCGGGGCTTATGACTTGAAGGCGCTCGCGCAATCTGTGGACCTGATTTGCTTGATGACTTACGACCAGCATACGCGGTGGACGGCGCCTGGTCCGGTGGCAGGTTGGGCTTGGACTACCGGCAACTTGGACTACGCGCTTAAATTTGTGCCTGCGCAAAAGCTATCGCTGGGGATTCCGCTCTACGGCTATCACTGGTTTGCGGGGACTCCGGTCAAATCGGATGACAAAGCCGGAGATAAACCCAACCCGTCCGCAGAGTATATCGGCACCAATGATGCGGTGGACCTCGCTAAAGCGTACGGCGGGCATATCGAATGGGATGCCACGGATCGCGCGGCGTGGTTTTATTTTTACCGGGCGGACATGCGTGAGTGGATTTTTTTCACCGACGCGCACACTTTCCGCGAACGCTATACACTGGTGAAGGAGCGCGGATTACAGGGATTTTGCTCGTGGGTTTTGGGCACGGAAGATCCCGTGATCTGGGATCAGCTACCTTCACACAAGTAAATCACACAAGTAAATTTCCCTTCGAAACAACTCACGCAATTGACTGCAGACCAATTCGGAGAGTACTAGTGACGGCGTAGTGGTTTTGTGGTTTAAAATGAAGGCAGAGGGATGTTTTCCTCTTGGGGTCCTGTCCTAAGCTATTCGCTCACCGGCTGGTGAGGCGGTCCGCCGGTAAGGTGCCCCATTTTACAAACTTGGGTGACCCCAGCTCCACCCCGAAGACGTCGAACGAAGACGACAAGGGGGAAACGTGAAACTCCATAATTCGATTATCCTTCGCAGCATTTTGTTCGGACTGTTCTTAGTTCTTGCGGCGCATGATTCGTTTGCCGCACCTTCCAGCAAGTTGATCGTGAGCAACAATCCCGCGGTGTGCCCGGCCGCGAAGTTCACCTTAATCCAGGATGCGATTAACGCGGCTTCGCCGGGAGATGAGATTGTCGTTTGCAATGGCATTTATGCGGAACAGCTTTCGATCAATAAATCTCTGGACATCGACGCCGATTCGGGAGCGTTCCTGGTGCCGGCTTCGATTCAGCAGAACGCGACAAGCCTGGCAACCGGAGATGCGATCGCTGCCGCCGTCCTCGTGAGCGGGGCGACGAATGTTTCGATTTCGGGGTTGACGGTCGATGGGATCAACAATGGAATTACGGAATGCGCGCCGAAGTTGATTGGAGTCTACTTTCAGAACTCTTCGGGGAGCTTGCGGCATGCCGCCGTTCGCAACTTTACGCTTGGAGCTGCATTGAACGGATGTCAGAGCGGGACCGGCGTTTTTGTGGAGAGCGGAGGCGGGCAGGCCTCGGACGTGGAGATCGCGGACTGTTCCATTCACGATTATCAGAAGAATGGAATCACGGCGAACGAAACAGGAACGACGGCAAAAATTCACAACAACGTTGTCACTGGCATTGGACCCACTCCCGGAGCAGCGCAGAATGGCATACAAATCGGGTTCTCTGCTGGAGGAGCGATTCGCGAGAACGTCGTGGCGAACAATGTTTGGTCACCTTGCACGGCTGTCGCGACCTGCGTCACGGTGGCTACGGATATTTTGGTGACGCAATCGGACAACGTGCGCGTCGCGGACAATACGGCGGGGATCAGCCAAGTTGGGATATTTGTGGATGGAAATAATGCCGAGGTGCGCAGCAATAAAGTGTTCGCCGCGAGCGTCTTCGAAAACATTCGCTTGCAAGGCAATGGCAACCGCGCTGCAGAAAACACCGTGTTTAACGGCGGTGACGCGGATATTTATGTGCAGGGCAACAACAATTCCGTGGTGCGGAATTCGATTTCGGAAGCGCCGGTTGGAATACTCGAGGCACAGGGATCCACTGGCAATCAGTTCACAGGAAATACATTTTTTAATGTGAGCATTAAAATTCAGGACCCGGCGGCGAACAACCTGAGCAAGCGCGTTGCGCCCGACCGGTAGTTTCCACAAGCAATCGTTCCAACCGTGATTAGGACGTGACACGGTTACGCACGGGGAACAGTGTGTCCTCGCGGCTCCTAGCGCCTTGACCGGCCTTGTACAATCTAGTGGAGTTCAGCCTGCCAAATGCCTAAGGCGCAATCACACTCGCGCGGCTTGATGTTGATCGCGGCCTTCAAACTTTTGAAGGGAATCGCGTTGATTGCTGTCGGCGTTGGTGCATTGCACTTGTTACACAGAGACGTGGCGGCCGTAGCGGACCACTGGATCAATGCGTTTCGAGTGGATCCTCACAATCGGTTCATTCATTGGCTGCTTGCGAAAGTGCCGTTGGTGGACGACAAGAAGTTGAAGGAACTGAGCGTAGGGACGTTTATCTACGCGGCGGTTTTTTTGACTGAGGGGACGGGGCTGGCGCTGCACAAGCGCTGGGCGGAATATTTTACGATCATCACGACGGGCTCGTTCTTGCCGCTGGAAGTGTACGAGGTTATTCATCATGCGACGGTTGCGAAGGGCGTCGCGCTAGTCATTAATATTGCGGTGGTTATTTACTTAGTGCGGGAGCTTCGCAGGTATCCGAAGGCGTGAGCACTCGGCGTGCTGAGCGGCGGTATGTAGTGAGATTCCGGTCATAGCGCGCGGCCGGCGGCTGCTGCCGAGGCCCAGGCCCATTGAAAATTGAAACCTCCTAAGTGGCCGGTGACGTCGACGACTTCGCCGATGAAAAATAGTCCCGGGACTTTGCGGCTTTCCATTGTTTTGCTCGATAACTCATCCGTGTCGATGCCACCCGCGGTGACCTCGGCTTTTTCGTAGCCTTCGGTATCGGCGGGGACGAGAATCCACCCGTGCAGATCGCGTTCCAGCCAATCCACGTCCTGGTTGGTCCAGGACTGCGGCGCGTGAAGCTCGAGCCAGCGTTCGGCGAAGCGTTTTGGCAGAACGCCGAGGAAAGCTGTGCGGGCGGCGGATAGGTTTCTGGTCTTGGCTTCGCGAATGGATGGAGTGACTTGGCGTTCGGGAGCTAGGTCGATGCGGAGAGGCTTGCCTCTTTCCCAGTATGAGGAGATTTGCAGGATGGCTGGGCCGCTTAGCCCGCGATGCGTGAAAAGCATTTGTTCGCGAAACGAGTGATGATCCGTGGAGACAACGACGCCTGCCGAGACGCCCGCCAGGTCAGCGTAGAGAGTCTGCTCCTTTTTTGGTAAAACGAGCGGGACGAGCGCGGGGCGCGTTTTTACAATCTTCAGGCCGAATTGACGCGCGAGATCGTAGCCTTGGGCGGTCGCCCCGATTTTGGGAATGGAGAGGCCACCAGTGGCGACGACCAGGACTGGAGCGCGGAATTCTTTGGAGTCGGTGCGGGCGACGAATTCGGCGGTGTGTTGAACTTCCTGTATTTTGGCATTTAGAAAGATTTGGACATTGGCGTCGCGGCATTCGGCTTCCAGCAGATTGGTGATGTCCTGGGCGGAACGATCGCAGAAGAGTTGGCCAAGGGTTTTCTCGTAGTATGGAATGTGGTGCTTTTCGACTAGCGCGATGAAGTCCGAGGGGGTATAGCGGGCTAGCGCGGACTTCGCGAAATGCTCGTTGGCGCTGAGGAAATTCTCGGGGCGGCAATGGATGTTCGTGAAATTGCAGCGGCCGCCCCCGGAGATGAGGATTTTCTTGCCGACGCGATCGGCGCGCTCGAGGACTGCGACGCGGCGTCCGCGTTTGCCGGCTTCGGCCGCGCAGAAGAGTCCCGCGGCGCCGGCGCCGAGGATAAGAGCATCAAATTGGTGCGTTAGCGGAGCCAAGATTCAGTCGAGCCTCGCGTTGCAAACTGTCCCTGCGTTCGTTCCTCAGGTTAAACTAAGAACAGGAGAAGACCGAGAGAATTGCCACCAATCATCAGCGCCCAGGGACTGTCAAAAAGGTACGGGGTCGCTCCGCTATTCAAGAATATTTCGTTCACTGTGTCCGAAGGGGACCGGATCGGCGTGATTGGCCCGAATGGGTCGGGCAAATCGACGCTACTGGAAATGCTTTGCGGAAAGACGAAACCGGATAGCGGCGACGTCGCAGTGCGTAAGGGGACGAGGCTGAGTTACGTCAAGCAGATCTCCGAATTTGCGGCGGGCATAACGATACAAGCGGTGATCGAGAGCGCGCTGGATCGAGTGTCCATGCCGCAATCGGAAAGGGCGGCGCGCTCGGCGGAGACGCTTGGCCGTGCGGGATTCACGGACCTCGAGATTCCAGCGGCAACATTGTCGGGCGGATGGCGCAAGCGGCTGGCCATCGCCGAGGCGCTGGTGCAGAACCCGGATATCTTGCTGCTCGACGAGCCGACCAATCATTTGGATCTCGCGGGAATCGAATGGCTGGAAAAACTTCTTCAGCGGGCCACGTTTGCGAGCGTAGTAGTGAGCCACGACCGCTATTTTCTGGAAAATGTTACGAATGAGATGGTGGAGATTGACCGCGCGTATGAGGACGGGGCGCTGCGCGTGAAAGGAAACTACAGCACCTTCCTTGAGGCTAAGGAAGAGTATCTGCACGCGCAACGAAACCGGCAGGAAGCACTTGAGAATCGCGTCCATACCGAGATCGAATGGCTGCGCCGCGGCCCCAAAGCGCGGACATCCAAAGCGAAAGACCGCATCGACAAAGCGCACAAGATGATTGGCGACCTTGCAGAGATGAAGGCTCGGACCGGCGTCAGCACAGCGCAAATCGATTTTTTCGCCACCAATCGGCAGACAAAGCAATTGATCGAGCTAAATGGGGTGACGGGCGCGGGCGGCGATCGCGTGCTGTTCGAGAATCTCAGCTTTACAGTGACTTCGGGAATGCGCGTTGGGCTGGTTGGGCCGAACGGCAGTGGGAAAACGACGCTGCTGCGCGTGCTTCGTGGCGATCTGCAACCTGTGGCAGGCAAGATTCGCAAGGCAGAGCCGCTGCGCATGGTCTATTTCGATCAGAACCGCGAACTTGATCCGGATTTGCTGCTGCGGCGAGCGCTGGCGCCGGATAGCGATGCGGTGATTTATCAAGACCAAGTGATTCATGTGGCTTCGTGGGCGGCGAGATTTCTGTTCACGGGAGAAGATTTGAACCGGCGCGTCGGAAGGCTTTCTGGCGGGGAGCGCGCTCGCGTTTTGATCGCTCAGCTTATGTTGCAGCCTGCGGACGTTTTGCTATTGGACGAGCCGACGAACGATCTAGACATTCCCACGCTGGAAATTCTAGAAGAGAGTTTGCTGGAATTTCGCGGGGCGCTGGTTTTAGTGACGCACGATCGCTATATGCTGGACCGCGTGTCAACCATTGTTCTCGGATTCGATGGATTGGGCGGCATTGAGCGGTTTGCGGATTATTCGCAGTGGGATGTTTGGCAGGAATCACGGCAGGAACAGAGCGACAAGGCGACCTTCCCTGCACCGGTCACCCGATTGGGGAAGGCGGCGGATGCAGCACCTCAGCCCGAGGCGAAAAGGAAATTATCATATAAGGAAGCGCGTGAACTTGAGAGCATCGAACAGCGCATCGCGGAAGCTGAACAGGAACTCCACGTGCGGCAAGCAGCGCTTCAGGATCCAGCGATCATGAGCGATGGACCGCGGCTTCACAGTGCTTCTCTACAGCTGGACGAAGCACGAAAAACTGTGGACCAGCTCTACGCGCGATGGTCGGAGCTCGACCACAAGAAAAGTTGAAGCACCAGCGATTTGCAAGTATGGAATCACTTCGGACGTGACCGCCTCTTCAACGTCAGTTCCGGCTAAAATGTAAGCGTGCAGAAAAAGATTTTCTGGCTCACCTTCACGGGATTGGGGCTGGCCGCGGATTTAGCGCTGCCCTTCTGGTGGGCTGTCTTTGCGACCATTCCTATCGTGTACGCGAGTTGGTGGGTGGCATATCGCAGCGATTGGTTTTAACCGGCAGTGGAGAGACAGATTGAGCAAGAAATAGACACGGGCGACTAAGAATCTGCGGGGCACTTGAAGGACGGAAACAGCAATTGAGTGTGGCCCAATTCCCGATTCCGCTTTCCCAATCTGGCAACCCTCCTATATTGGGAAAGCGAGCAAACCAACAAATCGCAGCGTCCGCGGAAAAAGCAAGAAACAAGATTAGAACTCACCAAGAGTGAGTTGTTGATTTTCTGTCTTATCCCATAGTCGCAGCAACCTGCTGGAATATCCCTGACGATACCTACATCAGGAGATTCCGGACTGCTTTGGCGTCAAGGACCTGACCGAAACCCCACTATTTAGGGCCTTTGGGGTGTTTATTCTGCTTCCCGCTCTGGCGGAAGGGCAGAAAAATACGGGAAATACGTGCCGGTGGTTGCAAGTGCATCGGTGCGGCTGGCCATTAAGACCCAGGTTTGGTTGCCCGCGAAACCGGCCGAGGCGTTCGCAGAACGCTTATTACGGCTTCAGGTTAATTCTTCAATATGCGGTGACGTTGGCCCTCGCAGTGCTCCCTTTGTAGTTCACAACTGTGCCATGCCTCACCTTGGCGCACGGAGACCATTATGAAAATCGCGAGTTTGAACCGCCGTCTGTCTCGTCGTCTTTCTCTTAAGACTCCGTTGCGTGTGCGCATCTGGAAATCCGCAGCGGCTGAAGAAATCGCTGAATCGCTCAATCTTTCTCAGAATGGAGTTTATTCCGCGACAAATTCAGCCATTCGCGAGGGCGAAATCGTCGAAATCCTTTTGAATATGCCGGCGGAAATTACTGACGAGCCGTCCGCGGGATGGAGATGCACGGGCCACGTTGTGCGAGTGGAGCGTGTCGACTCAGAGTGGGGTAAGTCTGGCGTGGGTGTGCAGTTTGATTGCTATGAAGTTTCACGCGCGGAGAAAGCAGTGGCGAGCTGAGATTCCGCATCCGGGTGGCCGGCGAGAGTCATGTTCGCAGCCAGAGATGCAACCCCGTAGGGGAACAGCTGGCGGGACCAAGAGGACGCGATGCAAAGACGAGCTCTAGTGGTTGACGATGAACCAGCAACGTGCGAACTGATTCAAAGAGTATTGTACGCCGCCGGCGTCGATGCTCTGACATTGACAAGAAGTGGACAAGCCGCGAGTTTCCTGGAAGAAGGCAAGTTTGACATGGTGTTTTTCGACTTGCACATGGGATCTCCGGATGGCATCGAACTTTCGCGCGAGATGCGCCGAGGGGGATCCAACCGAACGACGCCGATTATCTTGCTGAGCGATGACCTGCGACCGAGCGCTATGTCCCAGGGATTTGCAGCCGGGGCAAGCTTTTTTCTCTACAAGCCCGTCGACAGAGAGCGGCTCTTGAAGCTCGTCAGGGCCACGCAGGGACGATTGGACCATGAGAAACGGCAAACGCGGCGCGTTCCGCTTCTTTCCAAGGTGCGGCTGCGATTTGGATTTGAGGTCGTAACTTTTTACTTCACAGCAGGGCCAGGTGGTAACAAAAAGCCCGACATATCCACGTCACGCGTCCCTCCGGCCTGAATTTGAGTTACGGCATGTTTTGACTGCGAGGGGTACCGATATCTACCCTGCGTCCTGGTTGGGAAGAACTCCTGCCTAATGTCGTGAAGTCTCCGCGGTTTTTCAGACGGGTGAACGGCGTTCTACGCAACGCCGATTTGCAAATCCTCCGCTCTTCGCTCATTATTATTGGTTTGTCCGGGCTGCGGATAACCATCTGCTGCCGGCCTTGTTGCTCGCAAACCTTTATCATCGAGGAGTTGCATGGAAAAGCCAGAGAAAATCGCGCCGCCGAAGGGGAAACTCGGGATACTCACACCCGGCATGGGCGCCGTCAGCACGACCTTCATGGCAGGAGTGGAATTAGTCCGCAGGGGCAAGTCGCAGCCGGTCGGCTCGGTGACTCAGCTCGGAACCATCCGACTAGGCAAGCGCACGGACGGGCGTTCGCCCCTGGTCAAAAAGTTTGTGCCGCTGGCAGAATTGAAGGATCTAACGTTCGGCGGCTGGGACATTTTCAGCGACAATGCGTACCAATCCGCGGCAAACGCGGGTGTGTTGAATCTGCAGGATCTCGCGAAGGTGAAGACATTCCTTTCTGGCATCAAGCCGATGAAGGCTGCTTTTGATCGTGACTACGTCAAGCTACTGGATGGACCGAACATCAAGAAGGGCAAAAATAAATACGAGTTGGCGCTGAAGATTAAGGAAGACATCGCGAATTATCGAAAGAGTTCGCGAGTTTCGCGCCTGGTCATGTGTTGGTGTGGTTCGACGGAAGTGTTTGTAAAGCCGGAAGAGGTGCATTCGACGCCCGAAAAGTTTGTGGAAGCCATGAAGTCGAATCATCCGGCCATTGCTCCCTCCATGCTGTATGCATGGGCTGCGATTACGAGCGGCGTGCCATTTGCCAATGGAGCGCCGAATCTGACGGTGGACATCCCGGCGATTCAAGAGCTTGCGCAGGAACACAGCGTGCCGATTTGCGGCAAGGACTTTAAGACGGGGCAGACGCTGATGAAGACAATTCTTGCGCCGGGGTTCAAGGCGCGCATGCTGGGACTTGACGGTTGGTTCTCGACGAACATTCTGGGCAACCGTGACGGCGAAGTTCTCGAGGATCCTGGATCATTCAAAACCAAGGAAGAGTCCAAGCTCAGCGTGCTGGAGTACATCCTCCAGCCGAAGCTCTACCCGATGCTGTACGGCAAGATGCATCACAAGGTGCGCATCAACTACTACCCGCCGCGCGGCGACAACAAAGAAGGCTGGGACAACATCGATATTTTCGGCTGGCTAGGGTATCCGATGCAGATCAAGGTTGATTTTCTGTGCCGGGACTCGATTCTGGCCGCGCCCCTTGTTCTGGATTTGGTTCTTTTCCTGGACCTCGCGCAACGCGCGGGAATGAAGGGCATTCAGGAGTGGCTGAGCTTTTACTTCAAGTCGC
>Ga0210394_10007207_pt1 | contig 11787 bp, 8 predicted proteins | sample IncBWC12MmetaG_FD_160121 | JGI IMG/M metagenome (GOLD analysis project Ga0210394, IMG submission 160121) | Forest soil microbial communities from Barre Woods Harvard Forest LTER site, Petersham, Massachusetts, United States - Inc-BW-C-12-M | ecosystem: Environmental > Terrestrial > Soil >... | reverse complement strand
GCAACGCCGGGGACGAAGACGAATTCGATTTCCTCGCGAATCAGGCGGCTCAACAGCTTGTCGGTTTCATTGATGAGCACATTCAGGTCGAGAACCTTGGGCTGCAACACTTGCTTGCGGCTGAAAACGAGAAGTTGGCGGGTCAGCGAAGAAGCCCGGTCGGCCGCTTTGTGGATCTGTTCGCAGCTCTTGTAAGAGGCTTCCGTCGGTTGCAGCCAATCGCGCAGCAGGTCGCTGTGGCCCTTGATGATAGTCAGGAGATTGTTGAAATCGTGCGCGACGCCGCCGGCCAATTGCCCGAGCGCTTCCATCTTTTGCGATTGGCGGAGTTGCTCTTCCAGGCGCAGTCTCTCGAATTCGTTTCTTTGGAGCGTGTGACGCATGCGATCGAAAGCGAGCGTGACCTGGGCCACTTCGCCGCCGCCTTGCGCCGCGAGATGGTAATCGAAGTCGCCTCTCTCCAAAGCATGTACACCTTGAACAAGCCTGCTGAGCGGGCTGGTGAATGTGTGTGCAATCAGAAAAGACAGGAACGCGCCCGCAAGCACAGCAAGGAAACCTACTTTGAGGAGCACGCCGTTGAGGCGCTGCAGGAATGCCATGGTTTCCGCGTCAGATCGGAGAACCACCAGGACCGGGCCGCCGGGCAGCTCAGGAGTTAACTCCACGGAGCTGGAGAAAAACCGGTCGTTCCCGAGACGTATTTGATCTGGAGACTTGCCACTTTGAATTTGCGAGGAGAGCTCCATCTCCCGGAAGGAATCGAGGGTGCTCGCGACAGTGCGGCCCTTGTAACGAAGGGCCACTTCGCTGGAGAGCAGGTGACCCAAGTCGCGCAGGCTGCGCTCATCAAATTCCTGGCCCACAACAACAGTGGAAGAGCGGGATGAAGTTACAAAGCCGGCGGGACCGATGGGCTGGAGCTCAACTTGATAAAGGTGGCCATCGTTGAACCACCAGTCGGAGCTGCGGTTGCGCAGCAAGGACGCCTGAAGGAGGGCTTCGATGCTTTCCGGGCGCAGGCCGGAATGCGCGGTATGCAGGGCGAGAACTTTCCCTGACGGGTCGGCGAGCGCCATCAGGTCGCCGGTGGAAGTGTCCAAGGGATTGTCGGCGGAATCCTTGAAAAGATTGGCGTCGTTGTCGGAGAGAAAGGCGGAAGTTGCCAGGAGATCGGCTTTACGGCTGAGTGCTATGTGGCGCTGATGCTGCAGAATCTCAAAGATCACCAGGGAGTTCTGGGCGCTGGTGGTCAGTTCCTGGCGAGCACGCTGCTGGACGGTTTGGCGCACGACAAGAAGTGCAACCCAACTAAGAGCAGCGATGACCAAGACCATGGACAAGAGAAACTTGGTTCGGAGGCGTAGGTTGGCGACCATTCTTCGCATTTTGTCTAAAGAATCCCTCAAGAGTTGGTGCTTACACAGATTGCTGCGAGCGAAACAACTGTGCCAGTGGAGAGCGGGACCGAGAATGGGACTGCGGTACCGAATGTTCCGTCGCTAGTACTAAGGTAATAAAGGGAGACGCTGGAAGTTTGTACGGTGATGAATCATCGAACTGGCACATAGGCCAGTGAGCTGAACGATTGAACACACACCGCTTCGAACAAAGACCCGAGATACCCACCGAGCTACACACCTTCGTTGGAACACCTACGCCATTCGCCCGATGGCTTGAATTTTTCAAACGTTGTTTATAGAGCGTGCGGGATGTCTCGCGAGATTTGCCGGGTCTAATTCAGTACGAACGTGGCGAAGCCCGCAGTGCAGTGGAATGGCGGTACAGGTGGATTCTGAACAGGAGGAATGGATATGCAAGGAAAGTTTGCAAAGATTTCGCGGTTTTTTGTAGGCGTAGCGTCGCTGGTATTCTGCGCGGCGCTGGCGTCCACGCCTGCGTTGCAGGAACCTGACAACACCAAAATGAACAAGGATCAGTCTTCGCCGACAGCTGACGATCAGAAGATGAATTCGACAGACCGGGCATTGGCACAAAAAATTCGGAAGTCGATTCACGAGGACAAGAGCCTTTCGACTTACGCACACAACATCAAGATCATCGCGCAAGACGGCAAGGTGACGCTCCGCGGGCCGGTGCGGTCCGAGGACGAGAAGAATAATTTGCAGGCCAAGGCGGCGGCGGTGGCTGGCGACGGCAACGTTACGAACCAACTGGAAGTAGCGCCTTCGAAGTAATTCGGCAGGCCCGTAATTCGTAAGAGATGAAGACGCAAGAGTTCACAAATCAAGGAACAAGGAAAAGGAGAAATAAAATGACAGGCAAAAAAGTTGCGGTGTTCGGGATTTACTCCACTCGCGGGGCGGTTGAACATGCCGCGGATTCGCTGGTGAAGGCCGGCTATCCTTCTTCGGACATTTCCGTCTTGTTGCCCGAGAGTCTTGGCGGGCCAAAAGAAATGGGCACGGAAAAAGCTACCAAGGCGCCAGAAGGCACGGCCGCCGGCGTCACCACCGGAGGTTTGATTGGCGGAACCCTCGGCGTTCTGGCTGGCGTTGGGTTGTTGGCCATTCCCGGCCTTGGACCTTTCATCGCTGCCGGACCGATCATGGCGGGACTTGCGGGACTCGGCGTCGGAGGAGCAGTGGGTGGAGTTACCGGCGCGCTGATTGGAATGGGCATCCCAGAATTCGAAGCCAAGCGCTACGAAGGCCGGTTGCAGAAGGGCGGGATTCTTTTGTCGGTGCACTGCGACACGTCCGAAGAAATCAAGCGGGCGAAAGGGATCATCGAGCGCACTGGTGGCGAAGATGTTTCGTCCACGGGTGAGGCGTCGAGCGATACATCGAAGAACGATCGCGAAGCTTCGGCTCGTGTCGCGCGCGGCAACTTGTAAAATCGGCTGGAAACAAATCGAAGAGGAGGAAGGCTGGTTTGGCTTCCTCCTCTTTGTTTTTGGTTCGACGTAATATGGAAATCCGAGTGTCGAAAGGCGGGCGCCCGCCTCCCTTCCTGCGTCAGGGCAAGCAGAAGGCAGCCGCGACTCAGGCTAACCCGGGAGACCGATCTTAAGATCGGCCACTACGAAGGAACAGACGCTCGGCTAGGATCGAATTAGGCGAAACGCTGTACGCGGTGGCGGTCGAACCACCAGACCCACGTGAGGAGGATGACTTCGGCGATGATGCCTGGCCAGATTATTTCGGAAACGCTGTTGGGAGGCGGGCTGAAGCGGTCGCCGATGTACAGTAGGAGCAATACGAGTACGTACGCGGCGAAAGCATAGAGGCCGATGCGGTCGCGGGCGCGCGTCGCACGAACGTACAGCCACACGCCGATAGCGAACATGGAAATTTCCACGATCATTGTGCCGGCGATAGAGTTCCACAATCCCAGACCGTAGCGTGGTCCGCCGGGATAAAGCGGCATATCCGGGCGGTGGGTGATCCAGTCCAGGACCCAATGACTTATCACGCCGATCCAGATGGCGACGGCGCCGGGCCAATAATGAGCGCTTGCGTGATAGACGAGCGCGAAGGCCGTGGCCCAAACGATCGATATAAGCAGGCTGTGGGACCAGGGATAGTATGCGAGATCCAGCGGTGTGAAGCGCGTGTTGCCCGGATCGATGCGGACGCGCTCCCAACCGAAGAGCAGGAACCAGGGCCAGAGTAGATCGAGAAACAGCGGTGCAGCCGAAAGCGTCACCAATGAAGTCCGCGGCGCGAACTTCTTGGCCGCGAATCCCACGGCAAAGTGACCGATGAACATTCGGGAATTGTAGCGTTGTTCGGTGAGAAATGTGTGGACGCGGGAGAAGACTCGAGAAAACCCGCCAGCCTGGGGTCAGCGCTACCAAAGCAACGGAAATCCGCGAAAATTACGGGATAGACGGATTCGGAGTATCCGGTACCACGTCCAGGGAGCTTTCTTTGAGTAGATGAGCGTCGACCTTGATGGATTCCGGCTTGCCGTTGTGGACGAATATAGCCGAAGCAATTTCGCCAACGGGAACGTTCACGTCTTTTCCCGGGCCAACGAATTTCAGGATGCTTCCGCCAGCGGGAATAGTGAAGCTGATGGTGACCGGATCAAGCTGGCTATCCAGCGCGGGCTTAACGGTGAGGACTCCCAAGAGATCTCGGTCAGACGTGTTGGTGAACGTGTAAGACTCCTTGGCCCTCTGGGTAGTCTGGTTAGTGTCCACATTAAATACTTTGAAGTCACTGAAGGTATGGCGGCGATAATAACGGCGCCCGTTGCGTTCCACCCACAAGTCCGCAGTCTGCGGAAGCCAGATTTCCTGTTTTTGCGAATGGAACTGCACCAGACCGTATTCGATGGAAGAACGCTCAAGGGTTAGCTGAATCTCCTTGTTAGGGCTAACCAATTCGGAATCCAACTGAAGGATTTGATAGGTTCCAGGATCGACCCAGACCCGCCCTTTGAGAGGAATGCGATAGTGTCTCCCGGCGATTACATAGGCGCGGATGCGACTCTGTTTGTCGGGACGTTGGAGGAAACGCACAAGCCAGGCGGACTTCCCTTTCCACTGGCCCATTCCTTCGCACTGAAACTTGAAATCGCTGGCCAGGAACGGATGAAAGACCAGGGCAATGGCCGGCAGGCCGTCGGTGGCAATGCTAGCTGGAAATTGTTCGGGAGCGGTGCTGCCATTGCGAAATTCATCCAGGACAAACATGCCATACGGATTTTTCGAGACGATCACTACGTAGTCGAAGCTGCGAACATCCGCGGGTTTGCGAACGCCGTTGGAATCTATACTAAAATGCTCCACGCGCTCGGTTGCGGTGAATTTCTCCAGGTTACTTACGAACTGGGTCATGCGTTGACCGACGCCTCGAAAGATCTGTTGCGATGGGCATTCGATGTTGGGATCTACTTCGGGGAGTGCGTCGTCGAGAGAGACCGGAAACCACGAGGTTAGTGGGACAGAAGGGCTCGTAGCCGCTTCCGCGAGTTGCGGCGCGGGCGGTGTGGGCGGCGCAATCGCCGCGGGCAGCAGCTTGGGCAACATGATGACAAATAGAGTTCGCTGTTGGTGCGCGGACTCGATGGCGGTACCAAGCCGCACAGTCAAAAAACCGGGGGCCACGGCCTCGACGGTATAGGAGCCAAGCGACATGGCGGAAAAAAGGAGTTCTCCATCAGAACCGGTCGGGACGCCCTGAATTTCGTATCCCTCTTTAGGCATAACCCGCACAGTGGCAAAACCCCGGAAGGCCGATTCGTCGTCAAGGCGCAAGCAGACTTTGAGCGATGCAGTGCCCCGCTCGGGTAAAGTTTGCGAAGAATTGGCAGGAGCGGAGCTCTGTTGGGAAAGCGCGCTAGCAGGGCGGACCAACGACACGAGCAATACTGCCAACAAGGGCACAAAAACCATCGAGCGCACGATGCCCTCCTGGTAGGGCGTGAGCACTCCGGCATCGAGAGAATTCGGAATTACGAGATGGAGCTCGTGCCGGTTTACTCCGTAAGACGACCGACGCGGGGCAAAACTAATGAGGGATTGTAGTCCGTTCGGAGCGGACAATCCATCACTAGTTCAGGGTTTAGATGGGGTCGGTGGAGGCGTGGCGGAAGGTTGCGCGGCTGCCGCTTGTGCAGTGGGGGTTGCCGCGGAGGCGCGGCCTAGTTTGCCGAAGTCCCTTACGTAGGCGCGGAGGCCGAAGGTTGGGGTGATTTTGGAGTAGCCGGCGACGAGTTGATCTTTGTAGTGATCCTGATTCCAATCGAGCGGATCGGCGGGATCGAGATCCAACACAGTCAGATCGGCGTTGTCCATGGTGAGTTTTCCGAATTGCAAGGAATTACCCTGGAGGGTCATGTAATTCCCTTTTTCTGTCGGAGCGGGCGACGATTTCCCACCGTCGCCAAAAGTGGTGACAATGGAATTGTTCTCGATCTTGACACCGGTGAGTTTGCCTTGAATGTGCGGTGGCGGCAGCAGCGTCCCCAAGTCCATCAACAAATCATTCTTGTCGGTGTCGATGCCATCGATCTTGCTGGTGTTCACCACGCTGGCGAGATCGATTCCAAGCATGCCCATCATTCCTTTGACGCGAATGCCCATCGCCTTGACCTTTTCCGTGTGCATGCGAATGCGGCCATCGGAGCTGACGCTGACGGAGCCGGCAGTCTGGAAGGGAATATCACCCTTGCTGTGGAGCTTTCCCTTGATGATGAGGAGGCCCTTGTCGATGGAGATAGAGAGATCTTTGAGAGGCGAATCGCTTTTTGCAAAAACGTAGCTATTCATGATTTCGGCCAGAGCATCGGTGGTGATGAAGATTTTCCCGTTGGTGACACGGACGGAAAAAGAGGTTTTGTCATCCATCAGGAGCATCTGGTTTTTGCCGGTGGGCAGCAGCTCGCCGGAGAGCGTTTCGATGCGGGCGGCGGCTTTATCGGTGAGATGGAAAAGCACGTTGCGCATTTCGGTTTTGACAGCGCGTGATGCGGGCGGGGGCGGCGTTGGAGTAGTGGCGGGCGCAGTGGACGTTGCCTCTGGCTGAGTGGGCGGTTGCGGCTGCAACGGCTGAGAAGGTTTTGAGCAGGCCATGAGGTTCACGGCTAACGCCAGAAGACAGGCAACGTTTGAATTTTTTGTCATCAACTTCATCGGGAGCACCTTTGTGTTTCGGATGTATTGCCGAGTTGCGGGGCGGAGTTTCGTTTTTCGCGCTTAAGATCGTGACCATAGTACAACCGTCGCGGGTTCTTGCGCGTAGGGTTTTTCACTACGACAGAACACGGAGAACACTGAGAAACGACAGAAGAAGCAAGAAACAGCCGGACCAGTAAGGGAACCGCGGTACAGGTTTGCGCCTGTACCTGCGAGTGGCACTTTGACGGGTAATGGAACTGCACGTCTGTACCGTAGACACCGTTGGAACGCGTGCATATTGTGCTTCGGCGGATGGCGTAACCCCAGTCAATCGGTAAGTGCCGATTTTGCTTCATTTCCGGCTTAGAACACGTTGTGCGGAAATGGGGCGTAGGCCTCCGAGGGAAATACCAAGACGGAAGCAGGTCGAATGGTCGGGGGAATATGAACAACGCAAAGAAAATTTTATGCGGCGGAATTTTCGCGGGATTACTGTTCGGGTTTGCGGCAGGATCGGCCTGCGCGCAGGAAGGACCGAAGATTTCTGGAATGGGCCCGGCGGTGGAAGGAAATTTGGGATTTGAGTTTGTGTCGCAAGAGGTGCCGGGGCAGCCTTCGCGCGTGTCCATGTTCGGAATCGACACGGGAATGACCGTGGGCGTAACCAGCCGCTTTGGCGTGCGCGCGGATTTCGCTTATGCGCGGTCGACTGCAGTGTTTGGCTCTGGCAGCCACAGTGACATCATGAGTTATCTGGCAGGGCCGGTGTTTTATCCGGTGCTCGGGCATCGCATTGCTCCGTACGTGGAAATTTTGGTTGGCGCGGCGCGTGTGACCGGAGCAACACCGATGCCAGACGGTGGATATGTGCGCGGCTTTTCCAATAAATTTGCGTGGGCCGGCGGTGGAGGGATTGAAGTGCGGGCGTGGCGCACGTCATCGGTCCGAATTGGCGCGGACTATTTGCATACTACGTATTTTGATCCGACGGTGGCGGTGCGGGGACAAGGAAACATCCGCGCAGTGGTCAGCTGGACGCACTATTTCGGCGGCTGGTACGGAAGACGATAGAGACGATTCGCGCGGGCGCAGAAGGGGAATCTCGATGGCGGGTGCCCGGAAGAGAGTTTCCATCTTCTGTCCTGAAGTCGATCGGATCATCAGGTCCTCGACTTCTCTCGACTTAGAAAAAACGAAGGGTGCCCCATTCATCGCGCTGTTTGCGATGAGACGGGTCTTGGGTCTTCCGATCTAAAACTTTCATCTGTCGACCGTCAACTCGACCGCTGCCAGTCTTGGGGAGGTCCCGCAGTTTCTTTCTTGAAACCATCCACTTCGACTTCGAACTTCTTTCCTCCCATCCGTTCAAATAATAGTACTTATAAAATAGTTATTGACTAAGCTACTCTGCGCGTGTTACACTTTGCTGTGACACTTTGGCACCACTCTGTTCTGGCCTCGCAAGGCACTGACCTTTTTCCGAACCGCGCCCAAACATCTTGCTTTGTTCTTCATCCCGGCCCTTCATGTTTCATAGCTTTGTGCACCCTGTGAATTCCCATACCGCCGCTAACCGTTTTGTTCACCGCGAGCTACGCACTCTTGCACAAAAACACCGAGGGTGGTGGGGCAGCAGCAAGCGCCGCGCGCATCTCCTTTATCATCTGCACTTACGCAAGTGCAGATTCCAAAGGACTTCCAGGGCCCGCAAACCCTTTCGATTCTGCACTTCCAAAAATCTGGGGGAGGGGGGCCGAACACACTATTTGGGCGGCCGGACATAAGAAGGTGGCGACACCGAGAGAAGCGGATTCACCACAGAGGGCACGGAGAGCACGGAGGTGGAGACATATCCGCGTGAACAAAACGACGCTGTCATCCCGACCGTAGGGCCGCGCCGTTTGCGGCCCGAAGCGGAGGGATCGCGGCAAGCTCTTCACCATACAAATTCACGATGGAATCGCCACGCCTCTTCCGCTCTGAGAGCAGAAGGACCCACCCTTTGCAAGAAACAAAGCGCAAAGGGTATGCCACCCGAAATGAGAAGTGCAGAACTGGCTAGAACTGGTTCCAGAGGAACTGGTTGTAGACCTCGTGGTGATATTGGACTTCTGGCGCTTTGACGAAGGTGCCGAGCAAGCGAGCGCAGCGGTCCGCCGAAGCTTGTTTCAGATCAGCGTAACGGGCTTTGACGTCGGCGCCGAGCAGCTTGGTGGTCCAATCGGCTTTGCGGAAATTTTCGAGAGCGTCGTAGATGTTGTCGGGAAGATAGCGTTCGGCCTGGCGAAGATTTTTGATTTTGGAGGTTTCGCCTTCCAGGCCGGATTTGAAGACGGACAGCATGACCAGATATGGATTGGCGTCCGGCGCAACGGAGCGGACTTCCACGCGCATGCTCTTTTCGTTGCCGATCGGGATGCGGATCATGGAGCCGCGGTCGACGGCCGAAGCCTTGAGCTGATTGGGCGCTTCGAAATGGGGATCAAGGCGGCGATACGCGTTCACGCTGGGATTGAGAAGCAGGCAGATATCGTTGCCGTGAGTGAGAATACGATCCACAAACGACCAGCCGAGTTTGCTGAGTTTCTCCTCGCCCTTGGGATCCCAGAAAAGGTTCTTGTCGTTCTTGCTGAGGGAAACGTTGGTGTGCATGCCGCTTCCGTTGACGCCGACCACAGGCTTGGGCAAGAAGCTGGCGGTGAAGCCCATTTTATTGGCGACCTGGCGGCAGATCAGTTTGTACAGCTGGATTTGATCGGCGGCGGCGACGACTTCGCCGTAGCCGTAATTGATCTCAAATTGTGACGGCGCAACTTCTGGGTGGTCCTTTTCGTTCTGGAAGGCCATGGCGCGCTGCACTTCGGCGGAAGTGTCGATGAAGGTGCGCAGCGGGTCGCCGGGAAGCGAGTGGTAATAGCCGCCGGTGTTGACGTACTCGAATTTGCCGGTTTCGTTGTAATGGCGCTCGGCGTCGGCTCCTTTGAAAAGGAAGCCTTCGATTTCGTTCGCCGCGTTGAGGGTGTAGCCCTCTTTCTTGTACAGGTTTTCCGCAAAAAGTTTCAGTGCGCCGCGAATGTCCGCGGTGTACGGCGTGCCGTCTTTATCAATCACTTCACCAAAGACGAGAACCTTGCCGGAGCCGAAGTAGTCGGCGGGAGCCCAGTAGAAAGCGCTCCAATCCATGGCCAGGCGCAGATCGCTTTCGCGCTGCGCGGTGAAGCCGCGGATGGACGAGCCGTCAAAGGTTAGGTTGTCCCAGCTCTTGATGAGGAATTTCTTGTCGTAATCGAGCATGTGCAAGCGGCCTTCGAGGTCGCTGAAGAGCACGGTGACGGCCTTGATGCGTTTTTCGTCGGTGAGGTACTTGGTGCGCTGCTCCTGGATTTTGTGGATCGGCGTGCGAGCTTTGCGTTGTTCCTTGGCCTTCAGGTTCAGTTCTTCCAGCTCATCGTAGCTGAGAGCTAGAAAATTACGCAGATCGTTCGACATGAATCTCCTCGATTGACGGAAGTGGGAAACTGGTGAGCGAAGCAGCGGTCGGCATGTGTGCTTAGGATTGTAAAGGTATCGCGAGGGAAACGGGATGGTCAAATGGAAAAAAGGAAGGGAGGAAAGGAAAATTGAATGGAAAGAATAAATAAATTGGATAGAGGGAGGCGGTGAGGGAGGGTGGGTGGAGGAAAGTGAGAGATTCCCGAAGTAGGTGTTGCGGAACGGAACGCGTTCCCGGACTGAAGCAAGGTTAGCGACGAGAGGGTGGAATAAGAGATGTGTTTGCAGCGGAATGGGAACACGGGGATTTGGCAGTGGGACTGCAATAGGTAGGGAGTTGTTCGACAAAGACGCGGAAGTGAGCTGGATCTGAACGGAAAGCGAGATCGAGTTCAGTTGCTGAGCCTTTGGAGATACCCCTAGACACAAAATCCCCATTTACCAGCCTGCCAGAAACCTCCAATGGGCGCTTCGTAGAACCCGAGGCGCCCTTCCCACCTTCAGCCGAGTAGCGCGGAAAGCGGTGGAAAGCATCGATCAGGAATTCAGAGCGAGAAGTACGCCCTCGTGCTCGAGTAGCCAGCGCTTCCGTTCAAGGCCGCCTCCGTATCCTGTCAGCGAGGCGTCCGAGCCGATGACGCGGTGACATGGGACGACGATAGCGACGGGATTGGCGCCGTTGGCCAAGCCCACGGCGCGGACGGCTTTCGGACGTTCCAGTTTCGTGGCGAGTTGGCCGTAGCTGATGGTGCTGCCGACGCGGATTCCGCGTAAGGCTGCCCAGACTTCTTTTTGGAATGGCGTGCCACCGGTTTCGACCGCGAGAGAGTCGATGGCTGTGAGGTCTCCGTCGAAATAGGCCACGAGGGCGCGGCGGGCGTTCGATGGTTCGCGGCGTTCGACAAGGGTGACTCCATCCGAGCCGAACTGGCGGGCGAGCGATTGGCGGAACCTGTCTTCGCGATGGTCGTTGAACTCGAGGATGCGAATTCGTTGGGATTCGTCGGTGAGAAGAGTGAGGTTGCCTACTGGGCTGGGCACATGTTCGAGTTGCAGAACCAGTTTTGTCATGAGGGATTGTCCGCAAGAACAGAATAACTCTAACTTTGATGTGGGGGCGGTTTTGAAGTTAGACGGCGGATGGGTCTGCGACGCGCGAGGAGAAAAGCGCCCGTCTCGGAAGGCGGCCGCTTACTAGGAAAGAGCGAACTTGGGAAAGAGTGCACGTTCGTAAGGTGGCGGCGCGATAGTTGGTGGACGGCCAGAAGGCCGTCCCAACACAAGAAAGAGAAACCCAAAGAGGGCGGCATAAAGCCGCCCCTACAAAGGCAAGAAAAACCCAGGACCAGCCTGAAGGCTGGCCATTACAGACAGGGGAAACCCCCCGAGGGCTGGGCAAGCCGCCGCTCTGACAAAAGATGGAGCAGGGCAAAGAAAACGCCCGCTGCTGGGCAGCGGGCGGTGGGAGAAAAGTTGAATTTGGTTACTGGACGGTGGAGCCTGGCGTGACGCTGGGGCTGGAGTTGGGTGTTGCGGTCGGGCTTGCGGTGGCGTTGGCTTCGGGCATTGGAATGAGCGGATCGTTGGTTGCGGAAATTTGCGGGACGCTCAAGGTGCTGTCCATGCGCGCCAGGATTCCGGTTTGCTCGGGCAGGTTTATTTCCTTGCCTTTGCGAACGGCGATATAGACTGCTCCGCCGGCCAGA
>Ga0210394_10007204_pt1 | contig 11789 bp, 11 predicted proteins | sample IncBWC12MmetaG_FD_160121 | JGI IMG/M metagenome (GOLD analysis project Ga0210394, IMG submission 160121) | Forest soil microbial communities from Barre Woods Harvard Forest LTER site, Petersham, Massachusetts, United States - Inc-BW-C-12-M | ecosystem: Environmental > Terrestrial > Soil >... | reverse complement strand
CCGGACATAGCAGGGTCTTGGGATCATTTCTTCGCTATCCCGGAATTTTTCCTGCAGCGCAAGGGCAACGGCAATGAGCATCGAAATCGAGGTTTTGAACGGCAACGAATCCTGGTCCATGGCCGAAAAGCTGTTTGGCGAGGTCTGGCCGCCCGATGTCGTCGCAAAACTGCCTTGGGCCGGCATTGTGTTTGCCGATGCCGATCTGCGGGTCCTGGTGCAGATCGAAGATGCGGGTCTCGTCTGCCACGTCGGAATTTTTCGCCGCGAGGCGACATGGAACGGGCGCAAGGTCCGCCTGGGTGGCATCGGTGGCGTCGCGACGCGCGAAGACGCTAGACGCCGCGGCTATGCCAGTATTGCGCTCAATGCGGCCATTCAAACATTGAAGGATGAAGGCGCCACCGATTTCGCCTTGCTGTTTTGCGAACCGGGCAACGTGCCATTCTACGTCGGGCGCGGCTGGAAACCGTTCGAGGGCGAAATCCAGGCCGACCAACCCACGGGGCACGGCCGTTTCGATGCCATCGCGCCCTTTGTTTTCGATCTGAAGCGGCGCGCGCCGCGGCAAGGCACCATCGACCTATGCGGCTTGCCTTGGTAACCCCTGCACATGACGCGCCGGGGTAAATGACGCTCCAGGCATCTGGCCCTGGCTGAAATCGGAGTCGGGAGTGACAAAATGCGTACGCGGCGGCAGATATGGCATTGCACAAATCGGATTTATTGTTATGCAAGCCCGGTTCTCGAGAGGGGGTTCCATGGCTTGCAGACCGGGCATTATTCTTGCGACTTTGGTGGCGTTGTTTGTCGCCGCGCCAGCGAAAGCTCAGGCTGACGGACCGGATGGCATCTGGCTAACGCAGGCAGGCGATGCAAAGGTGCGCGTCAGCAAATGCAGCGGAGGGATTTGCGGGGTCGTCGTCTGGCTGAAAGACCCGATCGATCCCGCCACCGGAAAGCCCCAGGTCGACGACAAGAACCCTAACCCTGCACTGACAAGGCGCCCCATCATCGGGCTTCCGCTGTTCTCGGGCATGCGGCCCGTTGGGCCTAACAAGTGGTCCGGGCAAATCTATAACGCCGATGACGGCAAAACCTATGCAAGCAAAATCTCGGTTGCCGGCCCGAGCACCTTGAAGGTCGAAGGTTGCGTCGGCGCGTTCTGCGGCGGCGAAGACTGGACGCGAACATCGCGGTGAGCGCTCGTCGAGACGCCGTCAGGCCGGCGTTGCTTTCAAGGCCGTCGCCGCCGAGGCATAGCCGCCCCGCGCCCCGTCGATGAAATGCACGTGGTCGCTGCGAAGCGCCGACGGGGTAAAGCAGGTCATCATCGCCGCATCCTGCCGGTGCAGGCCGTATCTTGCGATCCCACCCGAAGCCGCCGCGGCGAGACGCTGGGTCAGCGTACGCTCCAGGTCCGGCGTGCAATCCAGCACCATCCGCAATCCATCGTCGTATTTGCGGAAGTCGGAATTCTCCACCACCTGCTGCAGATAGGTTTTCGGCACGAAGCCGCCGACGCGGATGCCAAAGCGCATGACCAGATAGACAAACAGGGTGTTGGCGAGCACGAAGGCACGCCGCTTGAACAGCGATCCGCCGCGCTGCGCACGGGCCTCGAACTCGACCCCGGCCGGCGGCCAGCGAAGCGGCGGCCCGCCGGGCTGCACCGGGCGTCCGGAATCCGGACTGCGCTCGACCAGGGCGATGATGTCCTCGATGACGTTACGAAAGGCGGCGGGATCGGCGCCTTTCGCCGGCAACACCAGCACCGAAAGGATCAGACCGTGTACGGCCGGAATTTCCTCGAATCGGCACGAAAGCCCGGAGAGATCCGGCTGTGTGCCTGGTGCCGCCATCGGCACCGCGAACTCGCCGCGTTTCATCGCAGCTTCGGCCCAGCCGAGACCGCCGCCGGCAAACATCGCATAAGAGAGATTTGGCGACGGCCCGAAGCGGGCGACGCGAACGTCGAGGCCCTGCGCTCGCACCGCTGCAACCGGCACCAGGGCAACCCGCATCACGAGGTCGAGATCTTCCTTGACCCAGATCGCGGTCGCCGCCAGCGCCTCGCGGGCGCGCCCGGAATCGTCCGGCGCCACCGCAAAGCTCGCTCCATCGCCGCCGAACACGAAAGGAAATTCACGTCCCTCAACCGCATTGGTGACGGCCGCGATGATCGCGGCCCCGGCCATATTGACTGCCTTGTAACGCGCCTGCGCAATCGCCTTGGTCGATTCCACGATATCGGCGACGCCGATACTCCAGTCATCCGGCAGCGGAGAATACAGCGCCGGGTCCATCAGGCTGGCGAATCCGCGAAACACCGGGATGGTGCCGTAGAACTTGTCGCTGCCGTTCTGCGTGGTCATGGGTGCGCCACCGTCCGGATTTTTGAAATCGTGACACAGATACGGCGGAGTCTGAAATTGGGTTCGCGCCTCGACGCAGCCGCATATTGAATAGAAGCGGCCCGGACACAAAACGTTTTTGGGACTTTTCGGATCTGGTTGCGGGACTCGCAACAATTCTTGCCATTGGTCGAACGAGCCACTCCCAAGCTCGTTGCATGTTCGATTCATCGTTCCGAATGAGCCGCGTCGCTCCATTCTTTCGACCGGCGCAGACGTTCCCCGTCCTGGCCGGGCGGCGCGCCAAACAGCCGCCGATACTCTCGGCTGAATTGCGAGGGGCTGTCGTACCCCACGGCAAAACCGACAGCGGCGACGTCCTGCGACGACAACAAGAGCCGGGAGCGGGCTTCCTGCAAGCGTATCTGCTTCTGAAACTGGAGCGGGCTCAACGACGTCACCCCGAGAAAATGCCGGTGGAAGGAAGTGAGGCTCATGCCGGCGATGTCCGCGAGATCTTCGATCCGGACGGTTTCGGCATAGTGGTCCCGAATCCACCGGATGGCCCGGCCGATCTGCGTCATGCGGCTGTCAGCAAGGCCGAGCTGACGCACCATTGCGCCATGCTCGCCGTTCACGAGCCGCCAAAGGATTTCGCGCTCGATAGCCGGCGCCAGGACCGGAATGTCCTCCGGCCGATCCAGCAGCCGAAGCAGCCGGACGACCGGATCGAGCAGGTCGTCGGTCATGTCGCTCACGGCAATGCCTGGTGGCTCGGTCCTGGCCTTTCGCTGCGCGCTCGTTTCCAGCAAGAGCGCGGCGATCGCGTCGGGTTTCAGCTTCAGACCGAAGCCGAGAAACGGCTCTGTCGCGCTGGCCTGCAAGACGTAGCCGCTCAATGGCAGATCGACTGAGAAGATGAGATACTGGCCGGCGGCATAGTCGAAAACCTGATTGCCGAGCACAACACGCTTTGCGCCCTGCGCCACGAACCCGAAGGCCGGCTCAGCCAACAGGGCCGGCTCAGCCATATACGCGAAGGGCGGCGTCGGCAGATTCGACACCGTAATCATGAGATTGGGAAGGAGCCGGTGTGCTTGCCTCTGCCCTGCATGGCGCGCGATCAACACCCTTAATTCCCTCATGAGAGGGGCAGCTGATTTCAAGTTCTTCCCCTTCGCGCACGATGGAGCGGATACATAATACTGCTGAAGATGGAAGGATTATGCAAGAGACTGGCAGCTTCGATCTATCGCCCGGTGTCCCCGGAATGGTTCGATGAAGGAGAAGGCGGCCGGACTAGCGCCCCGCTATTCCTCACATCCCGGGAGATCGATATGTCGCTCAATTCCTTTATCACGCTTGGCCGTTCCGGACTGCGCGTCAGTCCGTTTTGCCTCGGGACCATGACGTTTGGGGAAGACCTTGGATGGGGCGCCAGTGTCACGGACTCGGAGGCAATGATTGCCACCTATCTGGAGCGCGGCGGCAATTTCATCGACACGGCCAACGTCTACACCAACGGCCATTCCGAGAAGATCATCGGCGACTTCTTCGCAAAGAAGAAGGGGAGCCGGGATCGCGTCGTGATCGGCACCAAATTCTGTTGCAGCCTGTTCGAGGGCGATCCGAATGGCGGCGGAGCGGGCCGCAAGGCACTGATGCAACAATGCGAGGCGTCGCTGCGGCGCCTCCAGACCGACTTTATCGACATCTACTGGCTACATATCTGGGATCGCACTGCGCCGATTGAGGAAACCTTGCGCGGGCTCGACGACCTCGTGGCCTCGGGCAAGGTTCGCTACATCGGCTTGTCTGACCTTCCGGCCTGGAAGGTCTCGGAAGCGCAGACCATTGCGCATTTCCGAGGCTGGGCGCCGATCATTGCCGTGCAGCTCGAATATTCCCTGCTGGAGCGTACGGCCGAGGGCGAGTTGTTCCCGATGGCGCAGGAGATGGGCATGGGCATCATGCCCTGGTCGCCGCTCAAGCATGGCTTCCTGTCGGGAAAGTTCCGCCGTGATAACGCCGGTTCGGTCGATACCAAGCGCACCGCAATGGGCGTGCCGGGCGAGAAGGATTATGTCGTCATTGATGCGCTCTGCGCTGTGGCCGACGAGGTTGGCGCAACACCCGCCGCCGTCGCGCTGGCATGGGTATGGAGCCGCCCAGGCGTCGAATCGACGTTAATCGGCGCGCGCCGACCGGACCAGCTTCAGGCTAACCTGGCTGCGCTCGATCTCACTCTGACGGATGCGCAAATGGCTCAGCTCAACGAGGTGTCAAAACCGGCGCTCAATTTCCCGGCCGACATCAACAACCATGTGGCGCCCATGTTTAGCTTCCCGGGCACCACCATTGATGGCTACACCGCGCCCGCGTCACCCATGCTGTCGGCGAGCGCAAATCGGTACTGAGCCCGACGCTGACCCGGCACGCGCAGTTGAGCTTTTTCAGGTTTGAGATTGGCGGTTATCGCTTCGCCGGAGCGTGGGAATTCATCTCACGCCGTGTTGCCGGCATCGATGGTCAGAACGGCGCCGGTGATGTTGCGGCCTCCATCCCCCAGGAGATACTCGACCATCCGTGCGATATCTTCCGTCTCGGGCAACCGGCGCAGGGCGCTGCGGCCGGCGATGCGTTTGCGCTGATCTTCCGAGAGGCTTTGCGTCAATTCGGTATCGACAAAGCCGGGCGCAATTGCATTCACGGTGATCCCGAGCTTGCCGACCTCGCGCGCCAGCGAGCGGGTAAAGCCCGTGGCCGCCGCCTTGGTCGCGCCATAGACCGAAAGGCCGTTATATCCGGTGGAAGCGATAATCGAGGACATGTTGATGATGCGGCCGGAGCCGTCGGCCATCATGTGCCGCACCACGTATTTTGTAAGAATGACGGGAGAAAGGACGTTGAGGCGCAACAGCGCCTCGATCTCGCTGTTGTGCATGGTCGCGAGCAGCCCTTCGGTGCCGATGCCGGCGTTATTGACGAGACCGTAGATCGCGCCGAATTCGTCGCGCACGCCCTTGACGAAGGCCGGAATGGCATCGGTATCGCTGAGATCGAACGCCCTGAAGTGGAGGCCACCGGTCCCTCGTTCCACGACGGCACCGATCGCTTCGCGCAATTCGTCGCTTTCGCGCCGCGCCACCGCGATCACGTTGTAGCCTGCGCCGGCTATTCTTCGCGCGATCGCAAGGCCAATACCGCGGCTTCCGCCGGTCACCAGAACATTATGCATCGGTCCGCGCCAGCTTTCCCGCCGCCGTGATGTCGAGCGCCGTCACGAATTTGATCATGGCGGGCACCTTGTGAGGCGCAAGGCTGGCCCGGCAAGCGGCGAGAATCTTGTTGCGGATTTCGTCGCTTCGGGGTGCGTCGGCGCCATCGGCCAGGATGACATCGGCGACCACGATGGCGCCGGTGATCGGGCTGCGGCGCGACCTCGCGCGGGACATCCGCACTTCGGCGTGCCGGTTGATCACCGCTTCGATCTCCTCGGGATGAACCTTCAACCCGCCGATATTGATGATGCCGCCGCGCCGGCCGACGAAGTGATACCTGTCCCCGCGCAATTCGACCATATCGCCGGTGTCGACGAATCCTTCCCCGTCGGTCAGCGCGGCCGCTTGCCGGCCGACATAGGCATGTGCGGCTCGCCGCGAGCGGATCCGCAGCGATCCGTCCACGACTGTCATTTCGACGCCGTCGCGGTTCTCCCCGACCATGGCAGTGGGGAAGCCTTCAAGGCCATCGTTCACGGCAAAGCCAACGCCGGCCTCGGTCGATGCATAGGCGTGACCGATCGAGGCCGCAGGGAAGGCGCGGCGCAAGCCATCCAGTACGGCCTGATCGGCAATCTCGCCCGACAGCCGAACGTAACGCGGAGAAAACTCCGAAGCCGCGCCGCTCATCAGAAGCTTGCGCCAGTGCGACGGCGTACCGGATATGTGAGTGACAGCCTTCTCCTGCAGTCGCGCGACATGGTCGGCGATCGGCTCGCCTGGCTCCGACAACACCAGCGAACCGCCGCCGACGATGGCGCGCAAAAATATCTGAAGGCCGCCGTAGCGCCTGATGTCATAGAAGGTCGCCCACACCAGCGGCTTGCCTTGGGCCGGACCGTCCGCGACAATCGCGCCGGTCAATCCCTCCAGGCTGTGGCCGACGATTTTGGGCAAGCCCGAAGTACCCGACGTCAGCATCAGCCATTCGCTCGCGCGCTCGGTTTGCGCGCGCGCCGCCGGCTGCAGGCGTTCCTCGGCCGTGACGACCAGCTTGATTCCGGATGCAGCCCACCGGGCCGGCTGGTCGGTAATCACGACGTCGATTTCGGCATCCTCAACCAGCGCCTGGATGTGGTCGGCGTTGAGATCGGGCGGACACAGCAGCATTCGCCGGGCGACGCCATCAATCTCCAGCATCGCAAGCGCGGCGAGCAATTGACCTGTAACGGCAAGCAGCACCGACCGGCCTGAGAGTTCGCCGAGGCGACCCCGAAGGCAGGTTTCGCCGGCAATATCCGTCAGCGATACGACCTGCCGCGGGTCCGAAAGAGTGCGCCCCTTCAGGTCCGGATCAAGATAGTCACGCAGCGCGAAGACCTCACGCGGGGACATTTTCATAGGCCCTGATGAAGTCGCCTATCGTGAGGGGAAAGCTCGCATCCTCCGATATGGTAAACGGATCGATGCCCAGATCGTCTTCAAGCCGCGCAACCAGGATGGCGAAGGCAAGCGAATCGAAGCCCGTCTCGTGAAGAGACAGATCATCATCCAGCGGCGGCAGAGTGACCTGTTGCTCGGCGGCGATCTGCTTTATCGCCGAAATAATCCTTAACCTTACCGACATGGATTGCTTCGCCTTTTCATTAAATTATGAGAGGCCATGATAGAGCGCAAATGTGAAATAACACTCTCTTCAGCGCGCTTTTTGCGTCCGTTGGTAAACACCATGCTCGCCGTCAAGCCGCGGTTTCGCGAGATACTGGAAAGCGATCTTGACGCGATCGGCGATTTGCTGACGCGAGGCTTCGTGCACCGCAGCCGCGATTACTGGATGCGTGGCCTCCAGCGTCAACGCCAACGGCCTCTGCCGCCTGGCGCACCGCGCTACGGCTACCTGCTGGAGCACCAGGGCACGCCGGTCGGATGCCTGCTCCTGATCTATTCGAGCAAGATCATCGGCGGTGAAGCCGCAATCTGCTGCAATGTTTCAAGCTGGTACGTCGACCCGGAATTCCGCAACTACGCGGCGCTGTTTGCGTCGATGACGCAGAAGCGCAAGGACGTCACCTATTTGAACGTCACGCCTGCGGTCGCGACGTGGCCGATCCTCGAGGCCCAGGGCTTTGCGCCCTATTGCCGCGGCCTGTATTTTTCCCTTCCCGCCTTGTCGCGGGGCGGGCGCGGCATGACGGTCGAAGCCATTACGCGGGACACGGCCTCCATCAGGGGCTTGCCGGATGCGGACCTTGCGATGCTCAAGCGCCATGCGGAATATGGCTGCCTCAGCCTGGTGTGCCGAACGGCTGAAGAGGTCCTTCCCTTCATTTTCTTCTCCCTGCGAAAACGCCGCGGGATCATTCCCCTGCCCGCCATGCAGCTCGGTTATTGCCGCAGCATCGCCGACTACATCACATGCGCAAGCGCGATCGGGCGCTATTTGTTGCGGCGGGGCAGGCCGATTGTCATCGTTGATGCGAACAGCGCTGTGGCAGGTGTGAGCGGCGTCTACAGCGAGGCGCGGGGGCGCAAATATTTCAGGGGCCCGCGCCAACCCCGGCTCGGCGATCTGGCCGACACTGAACTTGCCATTTACGGCATGTGAGGAAAAAGCCGGCCGGCCCGCGCGGGCCTAGAGCCGGATCGAGCCCCCGCGCGGGCCTAGAGCCGGATCGAGCCTTCGGTTATCCGCGCATAGCATTCGGAATCGAGCGGAAGAAACGCGCCGGACTTCGGATCCCTGAAGAAAAGCGGGTCCGTAACACGGTGGGGATCGAATCCGGCGCGGATCAGGTCCTGCTTTTTCTGCTTGAAGGTTTCAGTGCTATCCAGTGCCGCGCAAAACCGCACAAAGGCTGGGCAGGCATAGGTGGGCAGCCGGCGCGCGAGATGATCCCTGAATTCCTCGAGATCGAAGCGATCGCCGGTCACGATCGCAACCATTCCGGCGCGGCCGTCGGCGCCCTGAACCTCGACGCCGTAAGTGGTTGCCTCGACGACGCCCGGGCAGTCCGCGACGGCTTCGTTCACCTCGGAGGTCGCGACATTCTCGCCCTTCCAGCGGAAGGTATCTCCGATCCGGTCGACGAAATGGAAATAGCCGCTTGCGTCGAGCATCATCAGGTCGCCGGTCCGAAACCAGGCATCGCCCTTGACGAGCACATCGCGCAGGACTTTCTTTTCGGTCTCGGCGGCGTTGGTGTAGCCCTCGAAGCGGCCTCCGCCGCCGTCGGCCGTTCCGATCCGTCCGATCGCTTCGCCGACCTCGCCGCGGGCGCAAGCGACACAGAGACCATCTGAGTTGCGGACGGGGATGCCAAGCTCCGCGTCGACGCGAACGATCGCCGCCGGAAAACGATGCGCCAATAGCGGCGGTATCCGACCGATCGCACCCGGCTTGCCTTCAACGTTGTAGAGCGAGAAATTGCCTTCGGTCGCCGCGTAAAACTCCAGAATTTGCGGGATCGAAAAGCGCGCCTGGAAGGCTTCCCAGATGTCGCCGCGCAGGCCATTGCCGCAGACGAGCCGAAGCCGATGCTGGCTCTCGAATGGCGACACCGGCGCCTTCAGAAGATACCGGCAAAGCTCACCGATATACTGGAACAGGGTGCAATCCCAGCGCACGATATCGGGCCAGAAGGCGGCGGCCGAGAATTTGTCCGACAGCACCACCGACGCTCCCGCCGTCAGCATGCTGCATGGCGCGACGACGCCGCCGACGCTGTGAAACAGCGGCAGGCAATCGAACAACCGGTCCTCAGGCGAGGCGTCGGTCAAGCCGGCAAACCAGCCGCCCCAATTCAGGATGCGACGGTGACTGACGCTGGCGGCCTTTGGCAGCCCGGTCGTCCCCGACGTGTAGATCAACAGCGCACGGTCGTTGATGGTGACCCCACCTCGCTCGGTTGGCCGCAATGGACCGCCATCCAATCGATCCAAAACTGCCTCGATGCCGGATTCGCCCGCTTCGCCGCCATGCAGCCAGATTTTCGGCACCCGCTTCAGGTGAGGCAGGGCCATCTCGAACACGGGTGCAAGATCTTGCCCGAGAATGACGTGGTCCGCGGCCGCCAGGTTGATGCAGTGGGAAAGCGACGGCCCAACCAGTTTGGTGTTGATGAGCGCCGCGACGCCGCCGACCTGGGTGATACCGAGCCAGGCCGCGATGTAATCCGGACGCCCCGGCATGAAAAGGCAAACCGTATCACCGGCGCCGATCCCTGCGGACAATGCCCAGCGCGCGTATCGATTCGCTCGCTCGGCCAAGGCCCGGTAGCTGAGCGTCTCGATGTCCGACACCAGGCCGGCGCGGTCCGGTTGTCGTGCCGCCCAATCCGCGACAACGTCGGCAAACAATCGTCGAGGGTTGGCCTCGATGCGGGAGGTAAGCTCGATCGCCTTGAGCCAGCTCCTTGCGGCGGACGGTTTGCCGCGCAGCCGCGTGCTGCCTGTCGGTTGGTCGATGACGCCTGCGTTCATGGCCAATACTTGCTGATGGAACGCCATGTATAACCGCGTCGACCTGACCAGGCGTTAATCAGCAGGGTTAAGGCGACGGGGGGATATCGGCCCAAAAAGAAAACCCGGCCGCTTGCTTGCGGACGGGTTCGCAAAAATTTCTTCCCGCTGAGAACGGAGAACCTACGACCGCCAGATGCCTTGAATTGATCTTTGCCCAAAGCCATCGAATGACTTCAATGACGCGGGCTCTGCGGCTGGAACTGTGGGGTCAAGAAATTAAAATCGGACGAATTAGTGTAATGAACGATCAATTAAGCGAGGCCCGCGCGATGATGACTCGCGCATCGCGCGCCAGCCCGGTTCCCGACGGCGCTTCCGCCAACGAGAGGTCGAAGTCCCGTATCGGACCCCAAAAGGTAACCCTTAGGCCATCAGTTGGCGTGGACGACCAGTTTCTCTTCCGCAAAGAACTGCAGCGCGCCGTAGCCCTCGGTATCGACGGCATAGCGAAAATTGCCGTCCGCGGTGGGAAAGACGGCAATGACAACGCCGCCTTCATGATCGTCGGACGCTTTTTCAACCCTTTCGCCAATCGCAAATTTGGACATCGCGAACTCCTTTCGGAATCGTTTGGTGCGATTATCCGCCCAAATTGGTTAACGGATCTTAAGCACGTGCGGCGCGGGTTTGATGCCTGTTCCAACGGCACGCGGACCTAAAGATCGCGCCTCACAAGCCCTCATGGACGGGGATGAATTTACCACGATGACAGGAAACGCCGTTTTAGTCCGATACCTTGCGATATCTGTTGATCCTGCTCTTGAGAGGCCGCGATGATCAACAGGCGAGCATTCCTTCACTCCGCGGCGCGCGCCGGGCTGGTGTGGCTCGGCACCGGATCGACGGCATCGGCGCAGACCGGCTCCTATCCATCCCGTCCGGTGCGATGGGTCGTTCCCTATACTGCAGGCGGCGCCACCGACGTCCTTTCGCGTTTGATCTGCCAGCGCCTGTCCGAGCGGCTTGGCCAGCCATTCATCGTCGAAAACAAACCGGGCGCGGGCAGCAATATTGGCACCCAGGCCGTCATCGGCTCGGCGCCGGACGGATATACCCTGCTGCTGACGAGCACCGCCAACGCCATCAACGCGTCGTTCGATCCCTCGCTGCCCTATGACTTCGCAAAAAGCATCGTGCCGGTCGCGGGCGTCGCCCGCATTCCGCTGGTGCTGGTGGTCAACAACGACCTTCCGGTCCAAAGCGTCGCGGAATTCATCGCCTACGCCAAAGCCAATCCCGGCAAGCTCAGCATCGCTTCGTCGGGAATCGGCACTTCGCTCCATCTTTCCGGCGAATTGTTCAAGGCGAAGGCCGGGATTCAATTCGTTCACGTACCCTATCGCGGGTCGGCTCCGGGCCTGTCCGACGTGATGGCCGGCCAAATCCAGGGCATGTTCGATAACGTTACATCTTCGTTCGAGCTGGTGCGGTCGAAAAAATTACGTGCCCTCGGCGTGACGACAAGGGAGCGATCGGAAACGATGCCGGAGGTGCCGCCGATTGGAGACACGCTCGCCGGGTTCGAAACCAGTTCATTTTACGGTGTGGGCGCCCCGAATGCCACGCCGCCAGCAATTGTCGATCTCCTTAACGGCGAAATCAACGCCGCTCTCGGCGATCCCCTGATCAAGGCGCGGCTTGGCGAACTCGGCGCCGTTCCCATCACCGGCAACGCCAGTCAGTTCGGCGCCAT
>Ga0210394_10007203_pt1 | contig 11789 bp, 10 predicted proteins | sample IncBWC12MmetaG_FD_160121 | JGI IMG/M metagenome (GOLD analysis project Ga0210394, IMG submission 160121) | Forest soil microbial communities from Barre Woods Harvard Forest LTER site, Petersham, Massachusetts, United States - Inc-BW-C-12-M | ecosystem: Environmental > Terrestrial > Soil >... | reverse complement strand
CGGCAAGGGTCCGGCCAAGAGTCTGGTCGCGCTCGGCTATGCCGGCTGGGGGTCGTCGCAGCTTGAAGATGAGATCGCGCGCGGCGCCTGGGTCACGGTGCCGGAGAATCCGAAACTGGTCTTCGATGACGACCGCGCGAGTGTGTGGACCGAGGCGATGGCGCTGTACAAGACTGATGTCAAATGACCGACTTCCACGGCGTCTTTCCCTATCTCGTTTCGCCCGTCGACAAGGCGGGGCGCATCAAATCGGACGTGCTCGGCCGGCTGGTCGACGATCTCATCGGCGCCGGCGTGCACGGTCTCACTCCGCTCGGCTCGACCGGCGAATTCGCCTATCTGAGCAACGCGCAACGCGCGGATGTCGTGCGCGCGACGATCGAGGCGACCTCGGGCCGTGTGCCGGTCATCGCCGGCGTTGCCGCAACCGCGACTGCGGACGCGGTCGCGCAGGCACGCAACTATCAAAAACTCGGCGCCGACGGGATATTGGCCATTCTCGAATCTTATTTCCCGCTCATGGAGCCGCAGGTCGAAGCCTATTTCCGCGCCATTGCCGACGCCGTCGACGTGCCGGTCGTGCTCTATACCAATCCGCAATTCCAGCGCACCGATCTCTCGCTCGATGTGATCGCGCGGCTCGCCGAACATCCGCGCATCCGCTACATCAAGGACGCATCGACCAATACCGGCCGGCTGCTTTCGATCATGAATCGCTGCGAGCGGCTAAAGGTGTTTTCCGCGTCTGCGCATATTCCGGCCGCCGTCATGCTGATCGGCGGCGTCGGCTGGATGGCGGGTCCGGCCTGCGTCGTGCCGCGGCAAAGCGTTGCGCTCTACGCGCTGTGTCGCGCCGGGCGCTGGGCGGAGGCCATGCGATTGCAGCAGCGGCTGTGGCGGATCAACGAGATATTCGCGCGCTTCGATCTTGCGGCCTGTATCAAGGCCGCCCTCGAAATTAAGGGTTATAACGTAGGCGACCCGGTGCCGCCGCAGCGCGCGCTTTCTCTCCAAGAGCGCGAATTCGTAGCGGCAGCGCTGGCCGACGTCGCCGAACTGGCTGCGGCGTGATCCGGCCACGCAACAGCGCCTGCCGCATTTATTAATTTATTCCAACCTATTCTTAACGCCTCCTTGCTAGGGCTGTTCATTCTAGTCCAGAGGGCGTTGTGGCATCGATCGGTTCGCAGTTCGCGCCGCGTGTCGCGCTCGAGCGCACCGTCTCGGCCATCGCCAGCGCGCGGCGCGCCGTGCTCGCCGAGCGCTATGCGATCAATTCGTTTGCCGTCGAATGGCGCTGGCTCGCGGATCTGCTCCCGATCGCGGACGATTGGCGCGATCTCGCCGCGCGCGCGCTCGAGCCCAATATCTTCTATGAACCCGGTTTCGCGCTCGCGGCCGCGGCCGTGTTCGGCAACGACGTCGGCGCCGTGCTGGTGTGGTCTGGCACGATGCCGCGCAAGCTGCTCGGCTTGTTTCCGGCCCGCGTGTCGCAGCGCCGCTACGGATTACGGCTGCCGGTTGCGGTCGGCTGGACCCACGCCTATGCGCCGCTCGGGACGCCACTCGTCGAGCGCAAAGCGGCGGAGCCGGTCATTGCGGCTTGGCTTGCGCATATCGCCGGCGATCCGTCGCTCCCCGGATTGGTGCTGCTGCCGCTGATCACCGAGGACGGACCGTTTGCAGCGGCGCTCGGCGCGATTCTGCAGCGCACGCAGATGCCATGCGCCGATTTCGCGCGTCACCACCGGGCCATGCTGGCGCCGAGAAACGACCGCTCGCAGTATCTGGAAAATGTACTTTCGGCACACCGGCACCGGGAGCTGCGCCGCAGCGGACGGCGCCTGTCCGATGCGGGTGCGCTGCTGTTCACGGCGGCGTCCGAGCCCGCAGCGGTCGCGGCCGCGGCCGAGGACTTTTTTGCGCTGGAGGCAAGCGGCTGGAAAGGCGAAGCCGGCACCGCGGCGGCTCATCACCACGAAGTGCGCAGCTTCGTGAAAATAGCGCTGTCCGCGCTTACCGCGGAAGGCAAAGTCGCGATCAATCGCCTGCTTCTCGACGGCCATCCGATCGCCGCCGCGATCACGCTGCACAGCGGCGACGCCGCCTGGTACTGGAAAACCGCTTATGACGAGAACTTCGCGCGCTATGCACCCGGCGTGCTCCTCAGTGCGGCATTGACCGAAGAGCTTGCCGACAACGCCGCCATCGCGCGCACCGATTCCTGCGCTGCGCCCGGCAATCCGATGCTGGATCACGTCTGGAGCGAGCGCTTAGCGATTTGCAACCGCCTGATCGCGGTGCGGCCGGAGGCGGCGTTTGCGCGCGCCTGCCGGCTGGAGACGCTGCGCGGCGTCACGATGGCGGCGGCCAAGTCCATCCGCACGCAGCTACGCGGCGAGCGTTGACATCGGCGCGCGTTTCCCGCGTAGCTTGGCGATCACGGGAAACGCACCGAGCCCTCAAAAGACAATGACCAAACCGATTACGATCCGCATGGGCGGCTATGGGCCGCCGACGACCTCGTTTTCGAAGAGCCTCAAACTGATCGGCGACACACTGGTGGCCGCGTTCGGCGACCGCGTTGATGTGAAGTATGTCTGGAACATCATGGATTTCGGCTATCGCGCCGAGGAGATTTTATGGCTGGTCGAAGACGGCGTGCTGACGCTGGGCTATCAATCGTCGAGCTACCTCACCGACCGTGTCGGCGAACTCGGCTTCGTCGATCTGCCGTTCCTGTTCGAGCGGCGGGATCAAGCGCGGGCGGCCATCGACGGCGGGCTCGGCCGTTTTCTCGCCGCCAAGATCGAACAACGCGTGAACTATCGCATCCTCGGCTGGTTCGAAAACGGCTTTCGCCAGATCTCAAACCGCGTGCGGCGCGTGCGTGTGCCCGCCGACCTCAAGGGCATGCGCATCCGCGTGTTGCCGAGCGAGGTGCAAGCGAGGACATTCGAACTTTTGGGCGCCGTCCCGGTGCGTTGCGATCTGACCGAGGCCATCGCCGGCATCAAGGCCGGCACGCTGGACGCGCAGGAAAATCCGTTCGCCAACACCGTGACTTATGGCGTGCATAAATTCCACCGCTTCCACACCGTCACCAATCATTTCTACATATCGCGGCCGATTTTCCTGCATCGGCCATCGTTCGACGCCTGGCCCGCGGATGTGCAGAACGCCATGCACGAGGCGGTCAATCGCGCGATCGCGTGGCAACGCGATCTCGCCATCGCGGAAGACCGCGACGCCCGCGCGGCGATCGAGGCGGCGGGCTGCGAGATCACCGAGCTGACCGCCGACGGACACGCCCAATTTCGCGCGGCCGTCGCGCCGCTGCTCGCCGCGGCGCGAACGCGTTATGGGCAAAAGATCTTCGAGATGGTCTAGCGTGTGGATAACTGCGGCTTTCTTGGACATTGCGACTTCGGCCCGATTCAATTGCCAGTGCGCGTCAAGCTTTCCTCGAAAGCCTCGGGCAAAGGACATGGAAATGCATTGGAATAGCATGACCGACCGCGAAAAGCTGGAAATCGTGCGCAGCGATATGCTCTGAATCGAGACGACATTATCTCCGTTGCTCTCCGAATTGGACGTCGCATGGAACGCAATGAAGGAAACGCGATCGGAGTTGGGCAAAATCACTAAGGACGTGGCGACCTTGTGGTCGCTGTTGGCCGCAAAAATATTCTCGGACCGGCTGAGCGAAGTCCTAGTCACGCCGAAATCTTCCGAAGCTCCTCGGCAACGGAAGGACTACAAGCCCACCTCATGGGCGTTCAGGCGTCTAATCAGCTCCTGCTGCTTACGAAAAGCATCGGGAATGCTGCCGTATTTAAGAGACGCCGTGCAGTCGTCCAACGCCTCCTTCAACTCTCCTAATTGCATGAAGGCATAGCAGCGGTTGTTGTAGCTGACCGCCATGCCGTCTCTGCTATTCGTGTTTGGATCGTACAGATATCTGTATTTGTTCAAAACGCCTAATGCGCTTCTATTATCATCACGATTGAAATAGATCATAGAAATATCGATCGCGGCATCGGTTCGATAATCGCTCTCTGAATCCGCCACAGCCGTCAAATCGCGCAAAGCGGCATCCGGCTGGTCGGAATCCCGGTACGCAACTCCGCGCCAGTAGCGCGCCTGCACATTAGCCGGCTGGTCGTCGATCGTCTTGGTGCATTCGCGCACAGCGTCGTTATAGGCCTTAAGTCGATAATAGCCATAGCATATGAAGTGTTGATCCTCGGTGTCGTTGCCAAGCGCAATCGCGGCCTTCTCATAAGCGATCATATCGGCATACTGATTGAGCTTGTTGTAATCTCCTCCGATGTTTTCGTAAATTCCGGCGACGGCCAAGTCCTTCTCTTCGTCGCTCGGAAATGCCGCGGCTACGACATCATCAAGCGCTTCCTGATCCTTTCTCAGCGCGTTGTCGTAAAATCCCTTTAAATACCACGACTCCGACACCGCCTTGTCGATGACGTAGTTGTTGCCGCCGGGCTTGTCCTCTTTGAGCTGCGTATCGCTGTGCATAGCGGTGGCCGCGAGTTGCAGAATGGTCCCGGAATACACGTCGCCGCCGGCCGCTTTCAACATATCGAAAAGAATAGGTTCGACGACAACGCCGAATTGGTAATTGTCGGAGTGATCATAGAGTTGCAGCGCCGTGACGACCTGATCTTCGAGTCGCGGCTTGACAATTCTTTGCATGACGGATGCGACACATTGCGCCAATTGATCTGTGTCGCGCCCATTCGATGGGCAGACAACGGAGGCGAAATTCAACAAGTCGCGATAGAGACTGAGGTAAAGCAGCTTCAGCGATGAAAATTGCGCAGCATGGCCGGCATATTGATCGACAAAGGCATACATCTCTCCGATCGTACCGCCCCATCTCGGGTCCAACGTACCGAGGGCAATGTCATAGAGCGAGTAATAGTCCGGATATTTAGCGATCGCTTCGTCGAAGGCGCTTTTGAATTTTTCCGACGGGCCTGATCCGTGCAGAACACGGAGTTTCAGATAATAGCCGAATGGATTTCGATCATTCAGCCGTATAGCGGCGTCGACATCGGCAAGCGCCTTTGTCATGTAATCTTTGAAGGCAGCCAAATCGTCGGCTTGCGTATCTTTCACGAAGTGATCGCCGCGTTTGAACCAGCCCAAGGCGTAGTAATATTGGGCGCGGACCAGTAAGGGGATCGCATCGCTCTTATTCTGCGCCACCCATTCATTCAGGTGCGCCTCAAAGGCGGGATCGCTTACATCCGTGATACCTTGGATGAAATCGCTAAATGGATAGAAACGCCAATTTTGTAGGTGGCTGTTCGCCAAAACCTCCGCCGCAATGCTATTCGTGGTCGAATAGTCTGCATGTTTGATCGCATTGCGGACGCGTGTTGCTTTTTCCGACGTTAATTCGATGGTGCGGCGTTTGACGTTCAGCTTCGCCGTCTCTTGGTTGATCGTGTTTGCGACTCCGGCGGACGCAGAATTTTGATCGCGCCCACGGCCCAGGTAAATCCAGCTCACAGCGACGAACGCTGCCACACCGATCGCAACGCCTGCGATCGGGAATGAGCGATGTCGCGCCGAGACGTGGGAGATGTCCATTGCGGATGTTCCTCGCATACCTAGAATGCGGGCGTGCGCGCAATGCCGAACGACCATCGCTGCGCGAGACGACCGAGGTATCCAAAAAATGCGTTACCGTCTCCCGTCGGCGCGACCGGTTGCTCAACTTCGATGAGTTTTGTCACGTCTTCGGCCACGCGGGAGCTGAGCCGAAGTCCGCTTGGAATATGGCGGAGCCCAAACCAGCCGCGCGCCATCGCGGTCCCGAGAAAGCGCCGCGCGGAAAGATCGCCGGCGGCCGACGCTCGTTCGAGCAGCATCAGGGCCTCTTCACGCTTCTGCGGCCAGTGAGCCGACTTCGAATAAGCCCACGCCAATGGGAACATGGCGGGCGCGAAGCCCCGCTCGACCCCGGTCCTGAAAACCACCTCTGCCTCTGCGTAGCGCTTCGACCGCAGATAGAGCTGCCCGAGCCGAAGCAGTCCATAATCTGATCCACGTTCGTAGGCGCGGCGATACCATGCTTCCGCCTGCGCCAGGTTCTGCAACGCGCCTTGTCCAGTCTCGAAATTGGTTCCCACCGGGACCATGCTCCAGACCGACCCTTGTTCGGCAAGCGCGAGATATTCCTTGAACGATTGGGCCGGATCGGTCTTCAGGAGGCTGTGTGCATGAAGTATCCGCTCCTGGTCCGCCTCGTCCTCCCAAAGCGCCATCTTGTTGATTTGCGTATCCGCCCAATCAAGCCTGCTCCTATGGACCGCCGCATTTGCGGCTTCGCATATCTTGCACAGGATGCATTTCATGACGCGACCTCGCTGCCGGTAGGTTGAGTCTTTCCACAGCCAGACCGTGAGGCATAAATCGATGCCGAATTATAAACTCGATTGCATAGTCCGGCGCGCTTCGGCCTTCTGGTTTACGTAGCGTCACTCAGATCGGTCGAATGCCACGAATACGGCGGCCGATCGCAAAAACTCGTGACGAACTATCTCGCCTTCATCAGGCTCGGAGCTGTCCGGATTTGGTGATGTATTCGTGAACCTATGCTTTAGCCGCGATGCTTGTCCGGCGCGGCGAGGATCAGCGACCAAAACACCTTGTATTTCGATTTCGGCGTATAGACCGCGGCAATGCCCATCCGCGTCACGCTCGAGTTGAGCATGTTGGCGCGGTGCGGCGGCGAATCGCGCCAGCCGGAAATCGCCTCGGCGAGCGTGTGATAGCCGGCGGCAATGTTTTCGACCGCAATGCTGGCGTCGAAGCCGGATTTGCGGATGCGTTCCTGGAACGGCTGCCCGACATCGTGATCGAGTTTGCCCTTCGCCGCCATGGCCTGCGCTTGTGCGTTCGCAAGCTGCATCAGTTCGGGATCGATCGTGACTGGCGGAAGGCCGTTGCTGCCGCGGTAGACGGAAATCATCGATTGCGCGGCATCGGCATCGAGCGCGGCGTCGGGCTGCGCCAGGTCTTTATAGAAGGTCGGCTCGCCGGATGGCGGCGCGTTGTCGGCGCAACCGGAAAGTCCCGCTGCACTCAAGACAACAACGCCGCAGACAAAGAGCGCGGCAACCGGCCGGATCATCGAGAATTCCCCCAGGCGACGGCGCAACAGTGCCGCTAAAAAAGTGTCGGAAGCGTGAAGGTAGACGACCCTGGAATCTCCGCCCGCGCTCAACTACGATCCGCGCCGCATCCGGCCCGTAGAGCTTCACAATGGCTGCGGCGGCGGGCAATGCCGAAGGCGTACCGAAGACCTCGCCGCGCTCGGCCCCGGAATGACGATAGGTGTCACCCGCGATGAAGCCCAACCAAGCGATCAGCAATCCCAGCTACCCAATTGTCTTCGACAAGGACGTCGACGTGCCGATGCGCGACGGCGCGCGGCTGAAGGCCGATGTGTTCCGGCCGGACGACAAGGGAAAATTTCCGGCCATCCTCAATCTCGGGCCTTATCAGAAAGACAAGCTCTGGATCGTGCCGGAAACGCTCGCCGAGGCGCCGAACGAATGGATGAATTGGGAGACCGTCAATCCGAAATGGTGGGTGCCGCGCGGCTATGCCGCCGTCCGTGTCGACGGCCGCGGCACCGGCAAATCGCCCGGCCAATACGATGCGTGGTCGCTTGCCGAAGCAGTCGACCTTTACGATGCGATCGAGTGGGCGGCGGCGCAGCCGTGGTGCAACGGCAATGTCGGCCTCCTCGGCATCTCCTATTTCGCCATCAATCAATGGTTCGTGGCCAATCTGCAGCCGCCGTCGTTGAAGGCGATCATTCCCTGGGAGGGATTTGCCGATCTCTACCGCGATGCGCTCTACCACGGCGGCCTCCTCAGCCTGTTCATGACCAATTGGTACACGGCGCATTTTCTGCATCATCTGCTGGGACGCGCCGCGCAGCATGTGCCGGACGGCTGGCAGATCAACACGCTGCATTTCTGGCTGCACAACAATCTCGACAGCGGCGCATTTCGCGGCTCGCAAGCGCAATGGGAGAAGATCAACGTGCCGATGTATTCCGTCGGCAACTGGTCCGGCATGGGCTTGCACCTGCGCGGCAATACCGAGGCGTTCATGCGCGCCGCGACGCCGCACAAGAAATTGCGCATCCATCTCGGCTCGCACGTGCATCCGTTCTACACCGAGGATGGCCGGCGCGATCAGATCCGCTTCTTCGATTATTGGCTCAACGACATCGACAATGGCGTGATGGACGAGCCGCCGCTGAAGCTTGCGATCCGCAAGGGCGGCGATGCATTCGAATGGCGCAACGAGCACGAATGGCCGCTTAAGCGCACGCGCTGGACCAAGCTTTACCTCGATTTATCGAAGCCGCCGGGGGAGGCTGCGGCGGTCGCCGGCATGCTGGCGGAGAAGCAACCCGCCGACGCCGGCTCGCGGACCTATCCGGCATCGAGCCTCGGCTCGATGGGCTCGACATCGGCTGCGGCATCGCAGGTGATGGGTGGCGGCATCAAGCCGGGGATGGGAGTTTCGTTCGAAACCCCGCCGCTTCCCGCCGACATCGAGGTCACCGGGCCGCTTGCCGCCGTGCTCTTTGTATCGAGTTCGAGCGAAGACATGGATTTATTTCTGACGCTGCGCAACTTCGATCCCGACGGCAAGGAAGTGATGGAAACGGGCCAGCAGGGCCTGCCGGTGCCGGTGGCGAAGGGCTGGCTGCGGGTGTCGCACCGCGAGCTCGATCCCGAACTGTCGCGGCCCTACCGCCCCTATCACCGCCACGTCCGCCGGCTCTATCTGACGCCTGGCGAGATCGTGCGTGTCGAGGTCGAAATCTGGCCGACCTCGATGGTGTTCAAGAAGGGTCACCGCATTCGGCTCGACGTCCAGCCGCGCGACGGCGTCGGCTCGAGCCACTACATGCACTATCACGCCGACTACAATTCCGGCGCCACCAACACCGTCTATGCCGGCGGCGACATGGACTCGCATCTGCTGCTGCCGGTGATTCCCGCGACAAGCTAGATGCAATCATCATGTGTTGGAGTTGTTGACAACATTGCCGAAGTGTTGTTATTTAATCCAACATGAAGGCGGAACTGCTGTTAGATGAGCGGCATGTCCTGGATGCTCGGACATTCGTGGAACTCATCATTTGGCGGCTGCCGCGACCGCTACGTGTTTCGGATCACTCGTTCAAATATCGATTGGCGCTCATCAGCGATGGCATCTGCATGTTGCGCTACGACAATGAAGCGGGAAAGGGCGACCATCGTCACGTGAAGAACAAAGAGGAGCCTTACCGCTTTGCGGATGCGGAAACGCTCCTGGCGGATTTCTGGCGCGATGTCGAAAGAATGGAGACTATGAAATGAAGACCGTGACGCTTCAGGTGGCCAAGCTTGAGGAGGTAAAAGGACGTGCGCGCGAGGCCTTTAAAGGGAAGAAGCAAGGTTCGCGCATCAGCTTTGCCACTCCCGAGCTCTTATTCCGCCTTTTGACGGCGAAGCGATGGGAACTGATACGCGCGCTGACCGGCGCGGGCGCGGTCACGATCCGCGAATCAGCCCGTCGCGTGGACCGCGACGTTAAGGCCGTGCACGGCGACGTTCAGGCCTTACTCAACGCTGGCGTTCTTCAAAAGACCGCGGAGGGTCTCATCATCTTTCCATATGACGCCATCCGGGTCGATGTGATGCTGCGCGCGGCCTGAACGCCTCTCTTCGGCGGCAGCGGCGCCGATAGGGTCGGCCGCCGCGTCGTCAGCTTTTGTTAAGGATCGTGCGTCATTCCTTAACCTCAAAACCACCGGCCGATGCCTAACGTCGGCCGGTTGATCTGGCGCGCACGCGATGCTTGGCGGTCGAATCCTGGCGAAAGCAAGCCGCAACTGGAAGCTCATCGTCATGACGGGGGCGGCCGGCTTTGCCGTGGGCCTCATGGTCTATTTTTTCAACGGTCCTGACTGGGTCATCGCCGCGCTGACACAGCCGCCTGCTCCGGTCGCCGGCATCGTCATGGCTGCGCCGTTCGGCCTCGGCGCCGCGGCATTGGCCGGCTTCTTCGTGTCCGGTCAGCGGCGCGGTCAAGCGCGATTGCTGCGCGCCGCGCTCAACAACATGACCCAAGGCCTGTGCATGTTCGACGGGGCGGCGCGCCTGGTGCTGTGCAACGAGCGCTATATCGAAATGTACCACCTGCGGCCCGAACACGCGCGCGCCGGGACGCCGTTGCGCGAACTTCTGCTGCACCGGCTTTCGGCGGGAAATTTCTCAGGCGATGTAGACCATTATGTCGCCGACTGCCTCAAGCGAGTGGCTGAAGGGCGCACGGAAACCAAAACCAGCGAACTTAAGGACGGCCGCATCATCGCGGTGGTCAGCCGGCCAATGCGCGGCGGCGGCTGGGTCGCAACCCATACCGACGTCACCGACCAATTGCTGGCCGAGAAGGAGCGGGATTCGCTGCGTCAGCGCGACGAGCGGCGCCGCTCGACCGATGCCGCGATCTTTTCGTTCCGCGCCCGGGTCGAGAGCGTGCTTAAAACCGTAAGCCAAAGCGCGGCGGCCATGAAAACGGCGGCGAAGACGCTGCTGACGACGTCCGATCATACGTTGCAACGCGCCGAGGGCGCGGTGCACGGCTCCAACGAGGCCTCGACCAACGTCGAAACCGCGGCCGCCGCGGCGGCCGAGCTCTCGGTCTCGATCAGGGAGATCAGCCGCCAGCTCGGGCAGGCCAACGACGTTGTGCGCAGCGCCGCCGCCGACGCCAACGCGACCAACGAGGATATTGCGGCGCTCGCGCATGTGGCGCAGAAGATCGGCGACGTGGTCAAGCTGATCCAGGACATCGCCGGTCAAACCAATCTGCTCGCGCTCAATGCCACCATCGAGGCGGCGCGCGCCGGAGAAGCCGGGCGCGGTTTTGCCGTGGTCGCTTCCGAAGTGAAATCGCTCGCCGTGCAAACCGCCAAGGCGACCGAGGAGATCACGCACGAGATTTTGTCGGTGCAGGCCTCGAGCGGCAAAGCCGTCTCGGCAATCCGCGAGATCACGCAGCGGATGCAGGACATCAACAGCTATACCAGCGCGGTCGCCATTTCGGTCGAGCAGCAGGAAGCGGCGACCGGCGAGATTTCCCATAACGTCGCCAGCGCGGCGAGCGGCGCCAAGGCGATCGTCGCGGCGTTGGGCGAAGTTGCCGGCGGCGTGACGCAGACGCGAAGCTCCGCGCAAACCATGCTTGCGGCCTCCGAAGAAGTCGAAAACGCCACCGAGAAGCTCCGCCGCGAAGTCGAAGAATTTCTGGGCACCGTGGCGGCGTAGGTAATCGTTTCCCTGCATGCCGCGCAAATCGGCGGCGGCGCGGCGCCGCCGCCGATGCGGCCACCGCTTGTCGTTGCCGCCGTTTCCGATCATATCGGTGTGGTCTTTTGCTTGGCACGACCGGAGAACGGCGTGGATCGGATCCAGATCGGCAATCTGGCTGTTGCCGTGAACGACGCCGGCGACGGTCCGCCGGTGGTGCTGCTGCATGGTCTCGCCTGCGGCAAACGAATGTGGTTCCACCAGACTCTGGCTCTGAGAAACCGCTTCCGCGTCATCGCTTACGATCAGCGCGGCCACGGCCTGACCGATGCTCCGGCCGTTGCCACGGATTATTCCGCCGCTCATCTCACACGCGATCTCGTTGGCGTTCTCGACACTCTCAAGATAGAGCGCGCGGCTATCGTCGGCTTCTCGCTG
>Ga0210394_10007201_pt1 | contig 11790 bp, 8 predicted proteins | sample IncBWC12MmetaG_FD_160121 | JGI IMG/M metagenome (GOLD analysis project Ga0210394, IMG submission 160121) | Forest soil microbial communities from Barre Woods Harvard Forest LTER site, Petersham, Massachusetts, United States - Inc-BW-C-12-M | ecosystem: Environmental > Terrestrial > Soil >... | reverse complement strand
ATTGGACACGTCCTCGCCGCGATGGAGCAGCAGGCTGCGGAATCCCGCCGTGATCGCGGCCAGCACAACGTCGTTCACCGTGCCGCCGAGCCCATGACGAACGGTCTTCACATCGTCGAGGCTCGCCTCCGCCCAGCTCCAGCGACGATGCGGTCCGATCGGACCGTTGAGCGATGTCGCTGAACGCTTGCCCCACTCGGCGAGTGAGCGCAGCAGCACCACCCCCTCGGCTACACGGGTTCTCGATCCTGCCGCGATCCGGAGTCCGCCCGAGATGTCACGCAGGCGTCCGAGCGGATCGGCGACGGTGCGGACCATGCCATGAGCCGCGAGGGTGAGGGTTCCGGGCTCAGGTGCTGGGGTCCACTCGACCGCCGCCGATTGCCCCGCCGCCGCGTCGGTGGCATCGAACATCACGGTGAGCAGATCGGTGGCCGAGACGCCGTCCACCATGCAGTGATGGACCTTGGAGATGAGCGCCCATCGACCGTGGTGCAGCCCCTCCACCATCCAGATTTCCCACAGGGGCTTGCCCCGATCGAGGGTCTGCGCGAACACGCGACCGGCGAGATTGCGCAGCTCGTCCCGGCCGCCGGGCGGCGGAATCGCGGTGCGGCGAATGTGATACAGGATCTGGAAGTGCGAGTCGTCGACCCAGACGGGTCTTCCGACCCCACCCGGTGCGAACCGCACCTTCTGGCGGTATCGAGGCACCAGCGGCAGCTTGGACGCGATCAGCCGGACCAGGTCGCCATATGCCGGCGCCGGGCCTTCGAGCACCGCGACCGACCCGATGTGCATCGGGTTGTTGACGTTCTCGATGTGGAGGAACGCCGCGTCCTGCACGCTCATCACGTCCAAGCAATGGCCCTCCGGATGCCGGCAGCCGCGTTCAGCGCACCACCTTCGATTTCGCCGGCTTCGCGCTGCATGGAACGCAGAGCGCGGCCCAGGGTACGGCCGTGAGACGCTCATCCGGAATCGCGGTGCCGCAGGCGACGCAGCGACCGTAGGCGCCCGCGTCGATCCGATCCAACGCCTGGTCGATCTCCGACACCGTCGCGTAGATCGTGCGCGCTTGATAGGCGTCGGTCATCCTCTCGACCGCGTATGCGGTGGCGTCGCCGATTCGCTTGCCAAAGCCGAGGTTGGCCACCTCGGCGGGATCGTGAGCGCCCAGCTCATCCACCTTCGCGACGATCTCGGATCGCTTGCGGACCAGCCGTTCACGTGCGTCGGTGTGAGGGTCCGGCTGACGAATCGACTCGGTGCGCGGTTTCACCGAGACGCAGTCGCCAGGTGTGTGCAGCCCATCCCGCAAGCGTACGCCGCCGTCCAGCGAGCCAAACGCATCCGCCAAGGTCGTCGGTAAGTCTTGACTTACCGTAAGTCCGAGCGCTGGACGCGGACACCGGAAATGTGGCGATTTGCCGATGGATAGCGACCGATTCGTTGTCGGCTGACGCGCCGACACCCAGCACACTCACGACGTGGCTCCACGATCTCCTGATCTGCGCCTCGACGTCCTGACACGGCTCGGACACTCGCTCCCTGGGGCTCGCAGCCCCGAGGAGGCGGCGGCCGAAGTCGTGGAGGCGCTCGCCGCCCTCGATGTGGCCGCCGTGGTGAACGCAGTCGAATCGGATATGGCCGTGGTGCTCGCGGTCAACGTTCCCCCCTCATCGACGTACGGGGTTTCGACGCGAGCTCTTTCCAGCATGGTGGGGATGCGCATCCCACTCGATGGAGTCGATTCGCTGCGCAAGCCGGTCCGGCTGCGCCGCCCTTACTACGGCGCAGCCAACGCCTCTGAAACACTGCGCCGCCTGACCACCGATTCCGCACTCGCGAAAGCGCTGCCGAACGCGGCGGATGAAGGCGATGTCCTGACGCTGCCGGTGATCTGCCGGGACCGGGTTGTCGCCGTCCTCGCGGTCTGGGGCAACGGCTGTGCTCCCGCGCTGAGCCCGATCCTGGAGGTGGTGGCCGCGATGCTCGCGGCAGCGTGGTCCGCCGAGGCTCAGCCCGGCGTTGAGCGTTTCGACGCCCCGGGCTCTGCGGCACCCGACCGACGGCTCCGTGGCACGATCGCCTCGCTGCTCACCAGCGGAAGGATCGTCGCAGCCCTGCAACCGATCGTGCGGCTGATCAACGATTCGGTCATCGGCTACGAGGCGCTCGCCCGTTTCCCACCACGAGCACGCATCCGCACCCCGGATCAGTTGTTCGGAGGCGCGGCCGCGCTCAACATGCAGTCGTCCGTGGACCTCGCCTGCGTGCGCGCGGCTCTGCAGGCCGCATCCAACATCGGCGAGGCCGACCTCTTTGTCAACGTGCTCATCGGCACGCTCGTCGACCAGAGCGGCGTGGCCGCGCTCGACAAGGCGGTGTATGAAGCGCGCGTCGATCCTGCTGCCGTCGTGCTGGAGTTCAGTGAGCGCGAACCGGTACCCGACCTCGCCTTGCTGCAGCGCATCGCCGCCGAGCTGCGGGCGCGCGGCTTTCGGATCGCGGTCGACGATGCGGGCGCCGGTCACGCCAGCATGCGCGTCATCGCCGAGTTGCGTCCCGAATTCATCAAGGTCGATCGGTCGCTGATCACCGGGATCGACGCGGACCGCGCGCGCCGAGCGCTGGTCGTGGCGCTGCTCTCGTTCAGTGGACACATCGGCGCGAGGGTCATCGCCGAGGGCATCGAAACCAAGCGGGAGCAGGAGACCCTGCAGTCGCTCGGCGTGCAGTTCGGACAGGGATGGCTTCTCGGTCGCCCGGTGTTGCCGCACCCGCTCGAGGGGGACACTTCCATGCAGGTCGTCGACGCGACCTGGTTTGCGCAGCGCGTGGTCTCTCCCACGCGGGTGGCCTCGCCCCTGCCGGAGCCGCCCGCATCGCGGGAGCTCGCTCCCGAAGCGGTCTCGATCGCTCGGCCGCGGCGGACACTGGCTCGGGCGCTGAGCGACGCAGCGCTGGCGCTCCAGAGTGAGCACGATCCGATGCGCATCCTCAGCGTGATGGCCGAGCAGATGGGTCGCGTCGTGCCGGTCGCCGAGATGGCGATCTTCAGGGCGGACTACGAAACCTTCCGCCTCGTGCCCGTGCTCGCGACCGGGCCCGATCGCGACGAGATCCTGGCGGACAGCATGGCGCTCGACGCGGGCATCACCGGCTGGGCTTTCGCGAAAGGCACGCCCCAGAACATCCCTGACACGTCGGAACATCCCCTGGCGCGACAGATTCCGGGGACGTCCTACGTGCAGGAGTCGCTGCTCCTCGTACCGCTGGTCGCGACCGAGCACAAGCTCGGCATCATCAACTGCTGGCGCCTCGGCGTCGACCAGTTCAGCTCCAGCGAGCTCGAAGCCGCCTCATTGTTCGCTCACGTCGCCGCGTCGGCCTGGCGCAACGCGCAACTCTATGGCGAGCTTGTCAACGCGGCGATGACTGACCCTCTGACCGGTCTCTACAACAGCCGCTGGCTGCGTGACACCGGCGAACGGGACATCGCTCGTGCGTCTCGCGATTGCAAGCCGCTCTCGCTCCTCCTCGTCGACCTCGACCACTTCAAGACGGTGAACGACAGCAGCGGGCACGCCATCGGCGACGTGGTGCTCCAGCGCGTGGCCGCGCAGCTGCGCACCACCGTGCGCGGCACCGATGCCGTGGTCCGGATCGGAGGCGAGGAGTTCGTGGTGCTCCTGCACGAGTGCTCCGCGGAAGGAGCGTGGATCGCCGCCGAAGCCGTGCGCAGCGCGGTGCGCGACGTGGTCATGCCCGACGCATGCAGCCTGGAGGGGCTCACGGCGTCGATCGGGATCGCGACCTACCCTGCCCACGGCGTCACGATGGATCAACTGCTCGGGGCCGCGGACCGGGCGATGTACGCGGCGAAGCACGATGGCCGGGATCGGTCGGTTCGTGCGACCCCAGTCTCCGGCGGTGCCAAGATCATCACGCTCCCGCGCCGCCGTCCCCCGCGTCCACGCGCCCCGACATGGTCACCGGGAGCTGAGCGAACCCATCAGGGAATGTCGCGGCGGATGGTGAAGATCCATCCGCCCACGGCGAACAGCAGGCCCCAGCCGAGCAGCACCAGACCGCCCTGCAGGGCGTCGAGATGCGAGCTCCCCGAACCACGCGTGGCGCCGGTGATTGCGGCTGCCGCCGCTCCGGGCAGATATGGATAGACGTTCTGAACCACCGGGATGATGTTGACGAGTGGCTCGAGCACAAAGAGATAGACGAGAGCTCCAATCACCGCGGCGATCTGGTTGCGTACCAGAACCCCGACGCCGATCCCGACGACCGCGAAGATCGCGATCACGATGACATCGCTGATGAGGGACTGGAGCACGCCATTGTCGATCCAGCCGATGGTGATTCCCTTTGCGCCGAACCACGGAATCATGATCGCCGCGGTCAGCGCCGCGCACACGATCCCGTAGATGAGGCCTACCAGTGCGGCAATGAGAATCTTGGCCACGATCACGAGACCGCGCCGCGGCTCGATGAGAAACGTGGGGCGCGAGGTGAAGTGGCGGAACTCGGTGGTGATCAGGATGATGCCGACCACGATCGCGAACAGGTAGGCGCTGCTGGCGGATGCGGCGATCGACTTCTGTGTCGCGGCGGCGGAGAGCGGCAGCGCCGCGTTTCCACGCACGCCGTTGCTGGCGATCTGGGCAACGACCCCGAGCGCCGCGAGCGCCATGGCTCCGAGGAGCATTCCCCAGCCGAGCTTGACGGTGGTGACCTTTCGCCATTCGGCGCGAAGCAGGTGGATCACGCGCTCGCCGGGGGGTCAGCCGGATCCACGGTCAGGCGCAGGAACGTCTCTTCAAGGCTCGAGCTCCCGGCGCGGAGCTCGTGGAGCTCCACGTGCGCCTCCCACGCGGCGCGGCCGACGGCCTGGAGCGTCGCGCCAAGGACGGCGACCGACCCGTCCGGCCCGGCGCTGACCTTGACCTTGAGCGGCGCCAGGGCGGCCCTCAGCTGATCGGGATTCGGTGTCCGAACCACGACCCCGGCGCTGGCGCCTTCGAGGTCGGCCAACCTTCCCTCATAGATGAGACGGCCGCGCGCGATGATCACGACTCGGTCGACCGTCTGCTCGACCTCGGAGAGGACGTGACTCGAGACCAGCACGGTCCGTCCATCGACGTCCGCGAAGTGCCGGAGCAGGCCTCGAAGCCAGACGATGCCCTCGGGGTCGAGGCCGTTCGCCGGCTCATCAAGCAGCAGGACCCTCGGATTCCCGAGAAGCGCCGTGGCCAGACCAAGCCGCTGGCGCATGCCGAGCGAGAAGCCCCGCACCGGGTACCGGGCTGCCTGCGCGAGTCCCACCAGGTCGAGCACCTCGTCCGCCCGCCTGTCCGGAAGTCCAGCCGCTGCGCAGAAGACGCGGAGGTGGTTGCGGGCTGAACGGCCGGGGTGAAAGCTGGTTGCCTCCAGCACCGCGCCGACGGTGCGGCCGGGTGCCGGCAGGTGGGCGTAGGCGACCCCGCTGATCGTCCCGGTGCCGGAGGTCGGTTCGGCCAGCCCAAGGATCATTCGCAGCGTCGTGGTCTTGCCCGCACCGTTGGGGCCGAGGAATCCCGTGACCGATCCGGGCTCGACACTGAACGACAAGCCGTCGACCGCTTTGATCTCGCCAAACACCTTGGTCAGACCCGACGCGACGATGCGTCCCTCGACGCCGGTCGCCACAGCGCTCACGCCTCCGCCGCACCCAGGTGTGCGTGCGCCGCCTCGCCGAACGCCGTCATACCTCACTCATCGCTCGCCCATAGTACCCGGGCCCCGCTCAGGCTTTGCCCGCAGGCGGAGGCGCGCATCGGGCGAGCCCAGCGAATATCGCGGCCCCGTCATGTGGTTTGCCGCGCAGGTGACTGCCCTGCTACCAAACAACGCGGTGCTGTCGCGGACCGAGTGTAAGTGCGCTGGCGTACAGACCACCCGTTCGGCCTCCAGCAACGTGAGCATGCGGGCGCTTTTCCATCCGCGTCAAGGTGATTCACAGTGGCGGTACCGGCTCACCATGCGTCAGATCTGCAGACGCGTCATGGCGGCGGCGACCGCGGTGCTGTCGGTCGCGAGCGTGAAGTCGTCGGGCGCGGCGACCGGCATTCGCGGGAACCGAGAGTCACCAGCGCTGAGACGTTGCTGATCGCCGCATTGGCGCTCTTCAACGAGTCGGAGGACCTCGATGCGACCCTCCGGAAGACGCTCACAATGCTCACCACGGCGTGCGACGGGCGCATCGGTGAGATCTGGCTGCGAGGCGGTGACGGACGCGACGTCGAACTCCGATATTCGTGGTCGGATGGGGCAGCGGATGTGGTTGCCTTTGAAGCCGAGGGCAGGGCGTTGGGGCTCGGCGAGGGACCGGGGCTGGTCAGTCGAGTCGTGAAGTCGGGACGTGGATCGGCGGCCGTCTCGGTTATTGCCGGCGGGCGCGGTGGCCGCGCGGCCGGGTCGGCGGCCACGGATATTCACACCGCTGTGACCTTCCCGATCAGAGGCAAGCGGACCATCCTCGGAGTCCTCGTAATCTTCCGGGTGTCGACAGTGCGGTCTCACAGCGGTGTGCTCGCGTCCATGCCGGCGATCTGTCGTCACCTCGGCCGGTTCATCGAACGGGCGCGCGCCGAAGACGCGATCCGTGAGTCCGCCACCGAACTCGCCGCGCTCGCATCCACGGACGCGCTCACCGGCCTGAAGAATCGGCGCGAGTTCGACCGTGCGCTGCGTACCATCCCTCGACTCCCATTCGCCGTGCTCTCCCTGGACGTCGACGGCCTCAAGGACATCAACGACGCCGACGGCCACGCGGCGGGAGACACGTTGCTCCGTGTCGTCGGTCACACCCTCGGCTTGCTGGTTCGCGGCTGGGACGTGATGGCGCGCGTGGGCGGCGACGAATTCGCCGCACTCCTCCCCGAGGTTGGCGTCTTCGGTGCTCCGCTCATCGCCGAACGGATGCGCGCTGCGATGCACTCACTGGTGCTCGCCACCGGTCCGGTGCGAATCACGGTCGGATGGAGCGCGGCGCCGGCGGGCGCGGACCCGATGTCGGTGTGGCAGCGTGCCGACGAGTCGCTCTACGAGGCCAAGCACGCCGGCGGTGACCGCGTTCGCGGGTCGTCCTATGAGACTGGCGAGGCTGCTGATATCGCCGAGCGGTCGTACTCCGACGTGGTCATGCGCGTCCTCGAAGGTGGTCCGGTCTCGATGATGTTTCAGCCGATCGTGAGTCTCGACGACGGCACGGTCCTGGGCTACGAGGCGCTGGCGCGACCGGAGGGCTTCGCCGCGATGGACTCCGTCGAGGCGGTGTTCGAGGCGGCTCGCACCGGCGGACGGATTCGCGACCTCGACTGGATGTGCCGCCGCAAGGCCATCGATGCCGCCAGGGACCTTCCAGACGGGGGGACGGTGTTCCTCAACATCAGCGCTGCCACGCTGCTCGACCCGATCCACGGCGTCGATCAGCTTCTGCTCGTCCTCAGGCACGCCGGGCGGTCCCCCGAGACCGTGGTGCTCGAGATCACCGAGCACGAGCGGATTCGCGACTACGACGCGCTCGCGCGCGTGCTCGCCGCATATCGCGCGGAGGGGATCCGTTTCGCACTCGATGACGTCGGCGAGGGTCACTCGACACTTGAGCTGCTCACCGCCTCCGCCAGCGAATTCCTGAAGCTGGGACGAAGCCTCACGATGACCTCGACGAAGATTGGATCGCGAGCGGCAATGGATGCGACCATGACATTTGCGCGGGTCAGCGGCGCGGCGGTTATTGCCGAAGGTGTCGAGAACGAGTTCGTCGCCGATCTCATGAAGGCGGCCGGCATCCGGCTCGGTCAGGGGTTCGGTTTGGGCAAGCCCACGGTGGCCGCTGACGTCGAGGACGTCGCCACCGCGCTGGCCGACCGAGCGGCGCTCAGCGCACTGCGCCCCCGTCCGGCAGCCGCGCAATCGCTCCAGTGACCAGCGGCGTCTCGTGTCCAGTGGACGCGAGGGAGCGCGCCATACCGCCGCTCCCACCGCGAGCACTGCCAGGGGTCGTTCATTCCACTTCCGCCGAGATTACCGTGCGCCTTCGCAGAATGGCGGGTCTGTTCGGCAGCGCACACAAGAGCGCGCTGGTGTCGGACTGCGACAACCGTCACATGACGGGCCATCAACCCGGATGACCTGAGTCGCAGGGCGGTCACACCGCGTTCACCCGAGCGGGCTGGAGCTACGCTCGGACCGATGGCCAGCGCTTGCGTCCCCGTGAGCGCCCATGCTCCCTAGCCTGGGAGACCTCCGCCGTTCACTCGGAACGTATCAGAACGCGTCGGCGATCACCGGCGTTCTCCAGCTCGCGATCGATTCGCTCGATCTCGAAGTCGCGACGTTGCTGCGTCACGGCGACGCGGTGCTGTCGCTGCACGCGCGTCCGCGGGCGGGCGCGGATATCCGGCGCCAGAAGCACCTGCAGACGACCGACGGTGCGTCGACACCGCTGCTCGGTCCGTGCATCGTCGTTCCTGCAGGCGGAGTGCGTTCCCGCCGGGAGAGCACGTTGCGTCTCGAGCGATCCGCGGGATCGCCGTTCACCGCGTATGACAAAGCGATCGCCGCCGTCATCGCGTCGGCGGTCGTCTACACCGAGGCCAGCGTCGAGCTGCTGACTCGAGAGGGCGGATGGGCGCGCGCCGAGCGTGATGACGTGGAAAGCGGCAGGCTGCGGAAGCTGCTTCGCGACCGCGATGCGTTGCTCGATCAACTCTCCGGTATTCAGCGCGCGTTGTCGCAGCGTGCGCCGCTTCAAGACATCCTCGACACCATCGTCGCCGCCGCAGCCGAGCTCATCGGTGATGAGACGGTGAATCTGCGCCTGCTCGATCCCGCCGATCCGACCCATCTCCTCCGCGTCGCCGGACGAGGGTACTCCGAGGAAGTGGAACCGTTCATGATTCGGATCCGTACCGGAGAGGGCGCCGTGGGGCGCGCGTTCTCCGAAGGCCGGCTCGTGGTCATCGAGGACTACCAGAACAGCCCCGACCGGCTCCCGGTGCTCGGCTCCGAGGGCCTCGAGGCGGCCATGTCCGCGCCTATCGAGGCCAACGGTCGGGTCATCGGCACCCTGACTGTGGCAACACACCGCCGCGGACGCACGTACACCATCACCGAGCAGCAGATGCTGGTCACCTTCGCGGTGCACGCAAGTGTCGCGATCGCCAGCGCGCAGACGGCTGACTCAATGGCACACCTGGCGTTTCACGACCCGTTGACCGGTCTTCCCAACCGCGCCCTGTTCGTTGATCGCGTCGGTCAGGCGCTCGCGCGCAGCGACCGGAAGGCACAGACCACGGCCGTGCTGTTCGTGGACCTGGACAACTTCAAGGCCATCAACGACAGTCTCGGTCATGCCGCGGGTGATGAGCTCCTCGTGGTCATCGCTCGACGGATACGGGAGTCGCTCCGCGCGTCGGACAGCGCGGCTCGTTTCGGAGGAGACGAATTCGCGATTCTGCTCGAGGACATCGGCAACGAGGGACGCGTCATGAATGCCTGCGCGCGCATCATGGTGTCGTTGGTCGCACCGGTCGATATTCAGGGGACGACGATCACCCCAGGGGCGAGCATCGGTGTCGCGCTCAGTCGAGGAACCGCGTGTGATGCTGACGGGCTTCTTCGGGACGCGGACCTGGCGATGTATGCCGCCAAGGCCGCCGGCAAGGGCACGTTCAAGCTCTACCGTCCGGTGATCCAGACCCGAGTCGCCGGCCGCCTCCAACTCGAATCCGACCTGGCGCGGACGCTCGACTGAGTCGCGACCCCCTCATCCTGCGGTGATCAGCACCACCGCGACGATCGCCGCCCCGACCCCGGCGACCTGAACGGTGCGAAGCCGCTCGCCAAGCACCACCATCGAACACAGGACCGTCGAGACCGGGTACAACGAGACCAGGACCGCGACGATGCTCAGCAGTCCTCCGTGCACGGCGAGCAGGTAGAGGGCGTTGGCGGTCACGTCGAGCACACCCGCACCGATGATCACCAGCGGATTCGCAGCGCCGAAACTCGGGGTTCGGCGCGCAATTACGGTCACCGCAAGCAGTGCCGTCACCGACGCCCCTCGGGCGGCCACCAGCGGCCAGAGGTTGGCCGCCGTCGAGGTTTTCGCGATGGCCACATAGAACAGGCCGAAACCGATCCCGGCGCCGAGGGCCAGCAGCAGCGTCCTTCGGCCGAGGCGCGCGTCCCTGCTCACGCCGCCGCTGAGGAGCGCAACCGCCGCCACCGCGGCAATGATCCCGGCGTACTGCAGAGCCGCGGGGCGCTCCCCGCTCCCGACGCCGACGGCGATCGGGACCAGCACCGCAACCACGCCGGTGATCGGAGCCACCAGTGACATCGCGCCCGAGGCAAGACCGCCGTACAGCATGGCGACGCCGGCAGCACCGGCCAGGCCGGCGAGCGCCCCGTATCCGAAGTCCGCCCCACTCGGGCTGCCGCCGAGCGCAACGGCGACCAACAGCATCCCGACGAGGCCGACGCCCTGGGAGATCAGCAGGACTGAGAGCAGCGACGCGGCGCGGTTCGCGAAGCCTCCCAGGAAATCCCCGCTGCCCCAGAGCGCTGCCGCGGCGAGCGCCAGTCCGATGCTCAGGCGGTTGTCACCGAGGCAGCAGCATGCAATCCCAATTCCGCGACCGACGCCTGGCGCATGAGGTACTTCTGCACCTTGCCGGTTACGGTCATCGGAAAGGCATCGACGACCTTCCAGTAGCGCGGGATCTTGTTGGTCGCGATGCGTCCGCGGCAGAAGGCTTCCAGGGATTCCACCGTCGGTGTCGCGCCCGCCTTCGGCTTCACCCAGGCCATGACCTCTTCGCCGTATCGCTCGGACGGAACGCCGATCACCTGCACATCACTGACGTCCGGGTGCGCGTACAGGAACTCCTCGATCTCACGCGGATAGATGTTCTCTCCACCTCGGATGATCATGTCCTTGATGCGGCCCACGATGTTCACGTAGCCGGCGTCGTCCAGGGTCGCGAGGTCACCGGTGTGCATCCAGCGCGCGACGTCGATAGCACCGGCGGTCGCGGCTTCGTTGTTCCAGTACCCGAGCATCACGCTGTAGCCGCGGGTGCAGAGCTCGCCGGACTCCCCACGTGGCACGGTCCAACCTGTCTCAGGATCGATGACCTTCACCTCGACGTGCGGGTGCACGCGGCCCACCGTCCCGACGCGTTTGTCGAGCGGGTCGTCAAGTGCGCTCTGCGTCGACACCGGGGATGTCTCGGTCATGCCGTAGCAGATGGTCACCTCGCGCATATTCATGCGCGACTGCACCTGCTTCATCACCTCCACCGGACAGGGCGAGCCGGCCATGATGCCGGTGCGGAGGAGGCTCAGATCGTGGTGCTCGAACCCCGGATGCTCGAGCTCCGCGATGAACATGGTCGGCACGCCGTAGAGCGATGTGCAGCGCTCCTGCTCGGTGACCCGGAGCACGCTGTCGGCGTCGAACGCCTCTCCCGGAACCACGATGCAGGCGCCGTGACTGGTGCACGCGAGGTTGCCCAGGACCATGCCGAAGCAGTGATAGAACGGCACCGGGATGCACACCCGGTCTGCGGACGTGTACTTGACGGTCTCACCGACGAAGAACCCGTTGTTGAGGATGTTGTGATGTGAGAGGGTCGCACCCTTCGGAAATCCTGTGGTTCCGGATGTGTACTGAATGTTGATCGGGTCGTCGAATTGAAGGCTCGATTCGACGACCTCGAGGGCGTC
>Ga0210394_10007200_pt1 | contig 11790 bp, 10 predicted proteins | sample IncBWC12MmetaG_FD_160121 | JGI IMG/M metagenome (GOLD analysis project Ga0210394, IMG submission 160121) | Forest soil microbial communities from Barre Woods Harvard Forest LTER site, Petersham, Massachusetts, United States - Inc-BW-C-12-M | ecosystem: Environmental > Terrestrial > Soil >... | reverse complement strand
ACCAGCCACCGATGACCGACCTGCATGCCGCGCTGCTCGCCATGCTGGACGGAGAGCAGGCGCTGTTCTTCCGTACCCTGCTGGCGCAGGGCGGCGGCGAGCAGAACGCGACCACGTCCGCTGTTTGGGATCTGGTCTGGGCTGGGCTGCTCACGAACGACACGCTGACACCGATCCGGGGACTGCTAGGCGGCGGCCGCACCGCGCACGTACGCCGGCCAGCGGTTCCACGCATCCGCTACGGCAGGTATTCCTCGCTGGGCGCGTCCGGCCCGGGCCGCCCGCACGGCCCCGCCTCAACTCCGCACGGCCCCGCCTCAATTCCGCACGGCCCGGCCTTGATGACGGGCCGCTGGTCGCGGCTGCCACTCCGCGAGACCGACCCCACGGCACAGGCGCTGGCCGTTGCCGAACTCATGCTCGACCGCTATGGCGTGGTGACCCGCGGCTCCGTGGTAGCCGAGGGTGTGTTCGGCGGTTTCAGCACCGTATACCCCGTACTGAAGGCCGCCGAGGAAGCCGGGCGGGTACGGCGAGGGTACTTCGTCGACGGGTTGGGCGCCGCGCAGTTCGCGCTGCCGGCCGCGGTCGAGCAACTACGTGCCCTGCCCCGCGAGCAGGCAGACTCACCAGCGAAAGCAATAGTGCTCGCGGCGACCGATCCGGCAAATCCGTACGGCGCCGCGCTGCCGTGGCCAGCACAACCCACCCGGAACGCGCCCGCGGAGTCAGGCACCCGCGGACATCAACCAGCGCGAAAGGCCGGCGCGCTAGTTGTGGTCGGGGACGGGGAGTGCCTCCTGTATGTCGAACGCGGCGGCCGGACCATGCTGTCCTTCACCGCCGATGAGGCGCTGCTCCGGCTAGCTGCCGACGCGCTGGCGCTGGCCGTCCGTGAGGGTCTGCTCGGCAGGCTCTCGGTCGAGCAAGCCGACGGCGCACCAGTAACGACGTCGAGCCTCGGTATCGCGCTCGAGGCGGCGGGATTTCGGCCGACACCTCGCGGCCTGAGATTGCGCGGGTAGGCGACGTGCCCGAAGGCGACACCGTCTGGCTGACCGCACACCGTCTGAACCAAGCCCTGCAGGCGCGCACTGTCGATCGATTCGAACTGCGTATTGCTGAACTCGCCACCATCGACCTCACCGGCTCGGTCGTCACCCGCGCATTCGCGCACGGAAAGCACCTCCTGATCCGGTTCGATCGCGGCTTCACGCTGCACAGTCATCTGCGGATGGATGGCGCATGGCACCTGTCGCGGCCAGGCGCGCGATCCGGTCCGCTGCCCGACCACATGATCCGCGCGATAATCGGCAACGGTGAGTGGACCGCTACCGGCTACCGGATTCACGACGTTCGCCTCGTCCCGGCGGCTGAGGAGGCCGACCTCACACGCCACCTCGGCCCGGACCTCCTCGGCCCGGATTGGGATCCACTCGAGGCGGTGGCACGACTTGCCGCGCAACCGCACCGGACCGTCGCCGAGGGCTTGCTCGATCAGCGGATACTTGCCGGTATCGGCAACCTGTACAAATCGGAGATCCTCTTCATCGAGCGAGTGCACCCGTGGTCACCGATCGGCGACGTCGCCGATCTGACGAGGATTGTCACTACCGCACATAGGTTGCTTCGATTGAACCGGGACCATCCGGAGCAGTCCACGACCGGCTCGACGGTTCGCGGCCGGCAACACTGGGTCTACCTTCGAGCCGGCGAAAGCTGCCTTCGATGCCGGACCCCGATCGCGTACGCACTCCAAGGCACGGCTCCGAGAATGCGCGCCACGTACTGGTGCCCGACCTGTCAACCCGCCCCCGGCCACTGACCGAACCAGCCCGGAGCCACAGCCCGACCGGGGACAAGGAGGCCACAACTCCACCTGGCGCAGGCCCGCCGTCGGACAGACCGGCCGTCGAGCAAGCCGGCCTCTTCACTCACTGGTCCGGAGCGATCTCCCGGTGGATCGGTTCCTCGACCGCTTCGGCATCAGTACTCCCCTGCTCGACCGCCCGCGGCGACCCCGCGCCGACGGCGGGTGCCCCCCCACCGGCGAGCGAGGCACGGATCTCCTCCAGGCGGGCCGAACCCTGCAGATTCAGCGTGGCGCGCTTGACCTCGAGCATGCGCCCGCCGACGTCGTTCTGAGCGAGGTCGGCCTGACCGAGCGCAGTTGCGTACCTGTGCTCGATCTTGTCCCTGATCTCCTCCAGCGACGGCGTGTTCTTAGGTGCGGACAACTCGTTCATCTGCTGCAGCGAGGAAGACACCGTCTCCTGCATCTTGGCCTGCTCGAGCTGACTGAGTAGCTTCGTCCGCTCGGTCAGCTTCTCGCGAAGCAGCATCGCGTTGTTCTGCACGGCCTCTCGGGCCTGCTGTGCCGCACCCAGCGACTGGTCATGAAGAGCCTTCAGATCCTGCACCGATTGCTCGGCGCCCACCAGTTGGTTCGCGAGGGCCTGCGCGGTCTGCTCGAACTCACCGGCTTTCTGCTCGTCGCCGGCCGCGCGCGCATTGTCGGAGAGCACGAGCGCTTGGCGAGCCTGGGTCTGCAGGGTCTCGATCTGCGACAGTTGCCGCTCCAGCTTCATCTCCAACTGGCGCTGATTGCCGATGACGCTCGCAGCCTGCCGGGTGAGCTCCTCATGTTGGTGCTGAGCTTCCTCGATTGCTTGCTGGATCTGGATCTTCGGGTCGGCCCGCTCGTCCACTTTGGCGCCGAACCAAGCAGAGAAGTACTTGAACGACCGGATGAAAGGATTGGCCTTGGCCATTGCACTGCCTCTCCAGAGATGGGCGACGAACCGCGCCAGACCTCCATCGTGTCACGTGTCGATATAGAGGTGGAGAGTAGCGAATCCTCGATCAGCGTCCCGCTGGTCAGGCCGCGACCGTCGGCATGTTGCGAACCTGTACCGCAGGTTCGGTGCCTGCCGGCGCGGACGCAAGCCGAGCACGACCGTTCCCGGCGGCCCGGGAACCATGCAGAACAAGCTTCTCCTCGCGACGCAGCGTGTCCGTCACCTCGCGAAACAGCTCGGACAGCTCGACGTCGAGTGCGCGACAGATCGCGGCAAGCAGCTCTGAGGACGGTTCCTTCTGCCCCCGCTCAACCTCGGAGAGGTAGCCCAGGCTGACGCGGGCGACCGAGGACACCTCACGCAGAGTGCGCCGCTGACGTAACCGCACGGCACGTAGGGTCTCGCCTACCACCTGACGCAGAACAGCCATGATGCAAGACCCCCTTCATGGTCCGAACCAGCCGAGTTCACGCTACCCGGCGACGGTCGGCAACGACCGGCCAGGCACGGGTTTGTCAGCTCACGGCGAACGTAACGCTGTAATCGCACGGGTGCATTCCCCACCCAGCAACGCAAGCGCCGCATGCACGCAGGCCGTCCGGATCTGCTCCCGACCACCGTCGAATCGATACCGCTCGACCCGTTCGACGCCCCGCCCGGCCAGCGCGATGAAGACCGTGCCCACGTCGACCCCATCCTGTGGATCGGGACCGGCAACTCCGGTAAGCCCCAGGCCGTAATCGGCTGCCAGCCGATCCCGGGCGCCGCGCGCCAGGCCCAGCGCGACATCCGGATCGACCGCGCCGCGCTCGGACAACAGCGATGCCGACACACCGGCAAGCTCAGATTTGAGGTCGGTCGCGTAAACGACCAGGCCACCGCGGATGGTCCGGCTGGCGCCCGCTGTCACCGTCAGCGCGGCGCTCAGTAGCCCGCCGGTGAGCGACTCGGCGACGGCGACCGTCGCGTCGAGGTCGGTGAGCTGACCGTGCAGCTCACGAAGCTCGACCGCACTGACGCCGATCGGCAGCGCCAGGCCGGCACGGTACGGCCCGCTCATCCTGCCGCGCGCCCCACCCGCCGCAGCGTGACCGCCCGGGAGACGTAGTCCGCGCCGGTCGCCAAGGCGACGACAACCGCGGCGATCATGACGACCGCTGCCAGAGCGTGCAGCCACCCACTCAGCGGAAGGACGTAAAGCCCGATGGCGACCGACTGCAGCAGGGTCTTCAGCTTGCCGCCGCGGCTCGCCGCGATGACCCCGTGCCGGATGACCCAGAACCTGAGCATCGTGACGCCCACCTCGCGAAACACCACGACCACGGTGACCCACCAGGCCAGCTCGCCGAGCGAGGACAATCCGATCAGCGCGGTACCGACCAGCGCCTTGTCCGCGATCGGGTCGGCGAGCTTGCCGAACTCAGTGACGAGCCCACGCCTGCGGGCCAGTTCACCGTCGAACCGATCGGTCAGCGAGGCGACGGCGAAGACCCCCCAGGCACCGATACGCCAGCCGTCGACGTTTCCGGCGTCATGGAACAGCAGCACGGCGAAGACCGGCACCAGAAGCAACCTGAGCACCGTCAGCGCATTCGCGATGTTCCATGCCGAGACGGCATCCGGGATGGCGGCGATCGGGTCGAGCGGCCCAGCGGGCGTGCTCACCAGGACGGACCGCGGACTTCGGCGACGAGGTCCACGCCGTCGGAATCGACAACGGTCGCGGCGACCATGCTGCCGACGGCCAGGTCGCCCGCGTCGCCGACGAGCCGGACAGTGCCGTCGACCTCGGGGCCCTGGTGCGCGGCCCTGCCGACGACCTCGTCATCGCCGATCTGTTCGACCAGGACCGAAACGTCGCTGCCAATCCGATCCTCGGCCCGTTGGCTCACCAGCTCCTCGACCAGCGCGCTGATGCGTTCGACCCGCTCGGCGACGACGGCGGCGTCGTGCTTGCCCTCGAACTCCGCAGCCTCGGTGCCGTCCTCGTCGGAGTACCCGAAGACGCCGGCCACGTCGAGCCTGGCCGCGGTGAGGAATCGCTCGAGCTCGGCGACGTCGTCCTCGGTCTCGCCGGGGAACCCGACAATGACATTGCTCCGCGCGCCTGCCTCCGGAGCAAGCACCCGGGCCTGGCTGAGCAGGTCCAGGAACGCCTCGGTAGAACCGAAGCGCCGCATCCGGCGCAGGACCGCCGGGCTGGCATGCTGGAAGGACAGGTCGAAGTAGGGGGCGACGCCAGGAGTCGTCGCGATCACCTCGAGCAGCGACGGGCGAAGCTCGGCCGGCTGGAGGTAGGCCACCCGGACCCGCTCCACCCCGTCGACCGCGGCGATCTCGGGCAGCAGCCGTTCGAGCGAGCGCAGATCGCCGAGATCCTTGCCGTAGGAGGTCGAGTTCTCACTGACCAGGACGATCTCACGCGCGCCCGTCGAGGCGAGCCAGGCCGCTTCGTCGATCAGCTCCGCCGGTGGGCGGGACACGAACGAACCGCGAAAGCTCGGAATCGCGCAGAACGAACATTTCCGGTCGCAGCCGGAGGCGAGTTTGAGATAGGCCAGCGGCCCGCTGGAGAGTCGGGTCCGGGCGCTGGAGGTACTGAGCCACGCGTGCCCCGGGACGGCAACCTCAGCCACCGCGACGGCACGTGCGGCCGGCGCGATCGGAAGCAGTGTCCTGCGGTCGCGCGGCGTGTGTGGCGTGATGGCTCGACCGGCGGCGACATCGTCCAGCCGCGCCGCGATATCGGCGTAGGACTCGAAACCGAGCACCGCGTCCGCCTCGGGAAGCGAGGCCGCAAGCTGCTCCCCGTAACGCTCAGCCAGGCAACCGACCGCGACGACCTTCTTGCCCGAGTCGGCCGCGGCGAGCACGGTGTCGATCGAGTCCTTCTTCGCCGCATCGACGAATCCGCACGTGTTGATCACGATCACGTCAGCGTCTTCGCTGTCGGTCAGCCGCCAGCCGCCGCCTCCCAAGCGCGCCGCGAGTTCCTCGGAATCGACCTCATTGCGGGCACAGCCGAGCGTGACCAGCGCGACGGTACGACCCTCATCCTCAACCTGCGGCACGATCGCAGGGTACCCGCGTCGGCCGCAGCCGGGACGCGCGCGAGACACCGGCGTGCGCTCACCGCCGAATCAAGGCTACTAACCTCGCGAGGGTGGGAATCGACGTGAGGCGGGCCCGGACCGCCGATGTGCCCGGCATCAAGCGGTTGGTGGACCTTTACGCCGGGTCCGGCCGGAAGTTGTTGGCCAAGGAACTCGTCGCGCTCTACGAGGACGTGCCCGACTTCCGGGTCGCCGACCGCGACGGCGAGATCATCGGTTGCGGCGCGCTGCACGTCATCTGGGCCGACCTGGGCGAGGTACGCACCCTCGCGGTCCATCCGGACAGTCGCGGGACGGGCGTCGGCGACCTGCTCATCTCGGCGCTGGTCGACACCGCACGTGAACTCGGCCTGTCCCGGGTCTTCGCGCTGACCTTCCAGACCAGGTTCTTCGCCCGGCACGGCTTCCAGGAGATCGAGGGCACGCCAGTGGATCCTGATACCTACGACGCGCTCCGGCGCTCCTACGACCCCGGGGTAGCGGAGTTTCTCGGCCTCGAATACGTGAAACCAAACACGCTCGGCAATACGCGCATGCTACTCAACTTGCCGAACCCGGCCTGATCCCGCGGGATCAGATTCTCCGCCGGTCAGAACGGGACGCCGGTCAGAACGGGGCCGGCTCGTCGTCGGTACCTGGGGCCGGCTGCGCGTCGTCCTCGTCCGCGACGAGATCGTCTGCCGTGCCTCCGTTGCGGAGGGTGTACAGCAGCCCGGCCAACTCGTCGGGCATCACCAGCACGTCGCGCGCCTTCGAGCCCTCCGACGGCCCGACTATCGAGCGTGACTCCATCAGGTCCATCAGCCGTCCCGCCTTGGCGAAGCCCACCCGCAGCTTGCGCTGAAGCATCGACGTCGAGCCGAACTGGGTCGACACCACCAGCTCCACCGCGGAGAGGAACAGATCAAGATCGTCACCGATGTCGGCATCGATGTCCTTCTTGGCTGCTTGCGGTGCGGTCACGTCCTCGCGATAGGTCGGCTGAAGCTGTCCGCGACAGTGCTCCACGACACTGTGGATCTCGTTGTCGGTGACGAACGCCCCCTGGATGCGGGCCGGCTTGGAGGCGCCCATCGGCAGGAACAGCCCGTCGCCGCGGCCCAGCAACTTCTCTGCCCCCGGCTGGTCCAGGATCACCCGGGAGTCAGTGACGGAGGAGGTCTTGAAGCCGAGGCGGGAGGGCACATTCGCCTTGATCAGGCCGGTGACGACGTCGACCGACGGCCGCTGGGTCGCGACCACCAGGTGAATACCGGCCGCTCGGGCGAGCTGCGTGATGCGCACGATCGCGTCCTCGACGTCGCGGGGTGCCACCATCATGAGGTCGGCCAGCTCGTCGACAATGACCAGCAGGTACGGGTACGTGGTGTAGATCCGCTCCGACCCCGGCGGCGCAGTGAGTTCGCCGGCGCGCACCTTCCGGTTGAAATCGTCGATGTGCCGGACACCGCTGGATTCCATGTCCTCGTAGCGCAGGTCCATCTCCCGGACCACCCACGCCAGCGCGTCGGCGGCCTTCTTCGGGTTGGTGATCACCGGCGTGACGAGGTGCGGGATTCCCTGATAGGCGGCGAACTCCACCCGCTTCGGATCGATGAGCACCAACCGCACCTGATCCGGCGTCGCCCTGGTGAGTATCGACATGATGATCGAGTTGATACAGCTCGACTTGCCCGCACCCGTCGCGCCCGCGACGAGCAGGTGTGGCATCTTGGCCAGGTTCGCGACGACGAAACCACCCTCGACGTCCTTGCCGAGCGCCACCACCATCGGGTGCTGATCCCGCTGCGCGACCGGCGCCCGGAGCACGTCGCCGACCATGACGATCTCCGGGTCGGCATTCGGGATCTCGACCCCGACCGCACTCTTGCCCGGGATCGGGCTGATGATCCGGACGTCCGGGCTCTTCACCGCGTAGGCGATGTTGCGGGCCAGCTGCGTGATCCGCTCGACCTTGACGGCCGGCCCGAGCGTCACCTCGTACCTGGTCACCGTCGGACCACGGCTGAATCCGGTGATCTCACAGTCGACACCGAACTCGCGGAAAACCTGCTCCAGCGCCGCGATCACCTCGTCGTTGGCCTTGGTGTGCTCCATGTGCGGGCTGCCGGCGGCGAGCGTCGTCAGCAACGGGAGCGTGTACAGCCCAGCACCGTTGTTCAACTCGAGTTGAACCGGCGCCGAGATCGGCGGCAGATCATCGTCGTCGGGCTTCGCCGGCGCCGCTCGGGGCCGGCGCGGACGGCGGACCGCCTCGGCCGGCGGAGGCGGTCCGCCGTCCGCCGGGAAGGGATCCTCCAAGTAGGGGATCTCCCCCGTCGCACCGTCGTCGACGAGGAGATCCGGCGGACCACTCGGCGACGCGGCACCGGCGTTGGCGCGGACCCGGCCGCGATTCGCCGGGGCCGCCGGCGCTTCGGGTTCCTTACCAGCGAAGAGCTGACGGAGCTGGGTCGGCAGTTGCCGGATCGGCGTCGCGGTGACGACCAGGGCGCCGAACACCCCGAGCATCAACAGGATCGGCACCGCGACCGCGGCGGACAGGCCGCGCTCCAGCGGCTCGCCGACCGCGTAACCGACCAGGCCACCGCCATTGGCGCGCTGATGCGCCGTCGGTGAACTGCCGGCCCAGAGGTCGAGCAGGCCGAGCACAGCGAGGATGAGCGCGATCGTCCCGACGATGAAGCGCCCACGATGTTCTGGATCGGGCGCCTGCCGTAGCAGGTGCAGCCCGCCGGCGACCAGCAGGATCGGCAGCGCGAGCGCACCGTTGCCCACCAGCACCCGGCAGAGATCGGCAAGATCATGACCAACCGGCCCGGCAGCCCGGAACCAGACGGCCATGACCGAGATCAGCCCCAGCGCGAGCAGCGCCAGTCCGGCACCGTCACGCTGGTGAGCCGGGTCGATGTCCCGCGCGGTGGCGGCATTGCGCCCGACGGCTCGCGCCAACTTACCTACCAGCACCGCGATGCCGTGCCAGATTGCGGCCAGTCCTCGGCCCAGCGCAAGCACCGGGTTCGGCTTCGCCGTCGCCCGCTGATTGCCTGCGGCGCGACCGGTCGCAGCCGCACGGGACTTGGCGGCGGGCTTGCGAGCGGTAGCCCGCGGTCGCTTGTTCGCCGGCGGACGGGTGCGAGTTCCGGATCCAGCCACCCAGCAACACTAACCCTCGACTGGACGGTTCCGCTCCAGCCAGGCGCCCGTGTCGCGGTGAATGTCCGCCTCAGAGGCCAGCGTCAGCCAGGTCCTGGCGCAGGTGGCTGAGCTCGTGCTCAGTGGCGTCGACCAGCGGCGGGCGCACCGGCCCGACCGGCCGGCCCCGCAACCGCAGCCCAGCCTTGACGAGGATCGTGCCCTGCGCCCGGAATATGCCGGTAAAAATCGGCAACAGCTTCGCGTTGAGACCGGCCGCCTCGTGCACCGAGCCCCGCTCGTACGCTTCGATCATCGCCCGGGTGTCAGCACCGCAGAAATGGGTGGACGTGCCGACCACGCCGACGCCGCCGACCGACAGCAGCGGCAGCGTCATCGCGTCGTCGCCCGAATAGTAGGCAAGGTCCGTCTCGGCGATCACCCGGGCGCTGGCTACCAGGTCACCCTTGGCATCCTTGACGCCCACGATTCGCTCGTGCGCGGCCAGCGCGATGATCGTCTCAGTCTCGATCGCGATACCGGTGCGACTCGGGATGTCGTAGAGCAGCATCGACAACTCCGTCGCGTCTGCGATCGCCCGGAAGTGGGCGAGCAAGCCGGCCTGTGGCGGGCGGGAGTAGTACGGAGCGACCACCAGCAGCCCGCTCGCACCCGCCTTGGCCGCCTGCTCGGCGAGATGAATCGAATGCACCGTATCGAAGGTGCCGACACCGGCCACGATATGGGCGCGATCACCCACCGCGTCGGCGACCGCGCGCACCAGACGGGACTTCTCCGCGTCCGTCGTCGTCGGTGCCTCCCCCGTCGTCCCGTTGAGCACCAGACCGTCGTGCCCCTGCTCGTCGACGAGGTGGCGCGCGAGGTCGACGGCGGCGTCGAGATCCAGTTCGCCGGTCGCGTCGAACGGCGTCACCATCGCGCTCAGCAGCCGGCCGAACGGGCGGCCACGATCAGGCAGGGCTGCAGGCATAGACATAAAATACAGCGTCTGAACAGCGCATTCGCGCGACGTGCTCAGCCTTCGGTGACGAACGGACTTGAGGCCACCTCGGTACCGTCGGGCAGCGCGGTGATCTCGAAGTCGGCGAACGCGTTCGGCGCGATCCGGGCCAGCTCGCGGAGGCAATTCACCGCGAGGTTGCGAATCTCGACATCGGCATGCTCAGATGCCCGCATCGCAATGAAATGCCGCCATGCCCGGTAGTTGCCGGTAACCACGATTCGCGTCTCGGTCGCGTTCGGCAGTACCGCCCGCGCAGCCTGCCGAGCCTGCTTGCGGCGCAACGTCGCGTGCTCGACATCGGCGAACCGCTTCTCAAGTCCCTCAAGCAGGTCGGAGTAGGCACGTACCGCGGCGTCGGTCGCCTCGACGAACTTCGCGTGCAGTTCCGGATCGGCAGCGATGACGTCGGGCTCGACCATCGCCGCGTCCCGCTCGGGCACGTAGCGCTGCGACAACTGTGAATAGGAGAAATGGCGGTGCCGGATCAGTTCGTGCGTCAACGACCGGGAGATACCACTGAAATAGAACGTCACCGAGCCGTGCTCGAGGACGGACAGATGGCCGACCTCGACGATGTGGCGCAGGTAACCGGCATTCGTCGCCGTGCGGGGATTCGGCTTCGACCACGCCTGGTAACACGCGCGGCCGGCGAACTCGGCCAGCGCTTGGCCACCGTCGGTGTCGGTCTCCCACGCGACGTCGGCCGGTGGTTCGAAGTGCGTCCAGGCGATGAGCTGGACCTTCGGAGGGGCGATCTCGGGCACTGGGGCCATCCTGAGCTGGTCTGGGCAGAGGACCATCAGCCTATCCGTCGCGGACGGACGTGCGACCGAACCGCGCCGGACCGACAGCTCCGCTACCGGCGCGAGGCGACCGCGGCGGTCAACTGGGCGGCCAGGTCGCCACGCTGGGCCACCTCGACCCGCTCGAGTCCGAGCCAGCCGGCCGCCGACTCCAGCTCAGCAGCCAGCTCAGCGGCGACGTAGCCGGCATCGGTACCCGGTTCCGCGAACGCCGCCTGCACCCGCAGCACCGCAGACCGTCGATCCGACTTCAGGTCCACCCGGGCAACCAGTCGCTCGTCGAGCAGGAACGGCAGGACGTAATAGCCGTGCACCCGTTTCGCCGCCGGTGTGTAGATCTCGATGCGGTAGCGGAACTGGAACAGACGCTCGGCGCGGGCGCGAAACCAGATCAGCGAGTCGAACGGCGAGAGAAGCGCACGGGTCCGTACCTGCCGCGGCCACCGTGCGGCCGGCCACAGGTAGGCCGGCGCGCGCCAGCCGTCGACCTGTACCGGCATCAGCTCGCCCGCCTCGACCAGCTCCGCGACCCGTAGCTTCGAGGAGCTTCGCGGCAACCGGAAGTAGTCCCCGAGATCAGGCTCCGTCGCGACACCGAGCGACCGCGCGGCGACCCGGATCAGCTGGCGGTGCGCATCGGCGACGGACGGGGTCGCCAGGCCGAGCACGGCCGCCGGCAGCACCCGCTCGGTCAGGTCGTACAGCCGCTCGAAGTTCACCCGACGCGCGGCCGACACTTTCCCCGCCCAGAAGAGATACTCGAGCGCGACCTTCCCCTGATGCCAGTTCCACATGCCACCAGGCTTGTGCACAGCCCGGGAATGGCCCGTCCGCGCGGCCCGGAGCGGGCCTTCGGCCGTCACCAGCGCGAGCACCTCGGCCACCAGCTGCGGGTCCCCGCGGGCAAGCTGCACCAT
>Ga0210394_10007198_pt1 | contig 11792 bp, 9 predicted proteins | sample IncBWC12MmetaG_FD_160121 | JGI IMG/M metagenome (GOLD analysis project Ga0210394, IMG submission 160121) | Forest soil microbial communities from Barre Woods Harvard Forest LTER site, Petersham, Massachusetts, United States - Inc-BW-C-12-M | ecosystem: Environmental > Terrestrial > Soil >... | reverse complement strand
TCGGAGGACGCAGTTATCAGCTTGAAGGTGGAGCCGGGCGCGTACTCGCCGTCGATCGCCCGCCCGACCAGCGGATCGTTGGCACCGGGCGCGATCAGCTTCGCGTAGTCCGCCGACGAGATACCGCCGACGAACAGCTGCGGGTCGTACGTCGGATAGCTGGCCGCGGCGATGATCCGTCCGGTGTTCGGGTCCATCACCACGACCGCGCCGGAGGTGGCCGGCTTCCCCGCCGCCCGCACCTTGGCGATCTCGGAGTTCAGCGCCTGCTCGGCCTGGGCCTCGACACCGGCGTCGATGCTCGTTACCAGCGTGTCGCCCTGCTGCGCCGGGACGGTCGGGCCCTCGCCGGCCACGTATCCCTGCGGATCCAGCTCGACGGTCTGGGTGCCGTCGACTCCGCGCAGCACGCTGTCGTACTGCTCCTCCAAGCCGCTGCGCCCGATGGTGTCGGCATCATTCAGACCCGGGTCGGACTTCTCGTCCGCTGCGGTGACCGACCCGGCGTAGCCGAGCACCTGTGCCGCCAGAGAGCCGCCCGGATAGTTGCGCTCGGACTGGGTAGCCACCGTTACACCGGCGAAGTTCTCCCGGTGCTCGTCGATGCCCAGTACCACCGCCGTATCCGCGTCAGCATCGACCGGCACCGGCTGGTAAGGCTCCCCCGTCCAGCAGGGATCGGGCACGTTCGCCCCGCACGGGGTGATCTCCTGTCCCAGAACCCGCGCGGAGACGCCGAGCAGCCGGCCGAGCCGGGCGAGCACCGCGGCTCCCTGGTCGGGCTGGGCCTGCAGCGTCTCCCAGTCGACCGATACGACCTGCGACGTGACGTCATCGATCAGCGGGCGCCCCTGGTCGTCGACGATGTCACCACGGGCGGCCGGAATGACGATCGTCGCGGCATGCAGCGCGCCGGCCGCCTGTACCGGCCTGCTCCCAGCAATGATCTGGACGAAGTACAGCCGCGCGACCAGCGTGCAGATCAGCGACGCGACCAGCACGCCGACCAGCAGCACGCGCCGCCGGGACGGGTCAGCCATGTGGCCCTGCCTGCACGCGCGGCCGCGAGCGCGGCACCCGGCCGGCCGGATGCCGATCGGTCGGGCGCCGCAGCGAGTTCGAGCCCAGCATCCCCCGCACCACCGGCGTCACCAGCAGCGCGAGCACGACATCGCCGACCGCCGCCGGGACGGCGTCCCGCACAATCGCGACAGTGCCATCGCCACTGGCGCCGAGGATGCCGAGCAGCACGGCCGCCGCCGCCGAGCTGACCGCGGCCCCGATCCCGGCGACCAGTGCCGCGCGCCGGCCAGCAAGGACCAGGTCGGCCAGCAGGCCGCAGCACACGCCGAGGACCAGCCAGCACAGCGCCAGCGCCCCGGCCGGATGCTCGGAGCCGAGATCGGCCACCAGCCCGGTGACGAAGCCGAACGGGATCGCCGTACCGGGCCCGGCGGCGAGAGCGACCACAGCCACCAGCACAGCGGGCAGGCTGACCGGGACCGGCAGGGTCAGCGGCGCGACCAGGGTTGCCTGCAGCAGCAGCGCGGTCAGGATCGCGGCGAGGGCCGCGACCGCGCGACGCGCCGTCATCGCGGCGCCGCCTCGGGACTGATCGCGGTGTTCGGGGCACCGGTCACGCCGGCCGCCAGGATCACGCCGACCACGTCGATCGCGGTCGGCGACGTGGCCGGCTTCACCGTCGCGACGGTGGTGCCGTCAGCCGAGACGTGCACCGAAGTGATCGTTCCGACCGGCAGGCCGGCCACGTAGGTGCTCTGCCCGGCCGGCCCGCTCTGCAGTTCGTCACCGACCTTGAGATCTGCCCGTGGGTCGAGCGGGCTGAGCGAGAACCCGGCCGAGCCCGCCCCGGTGGCGACGCCGAGCTGGCCGTTGCGCCCATCGCGCACCCCGACACCCGAGCCGGGATCAGCGGCCAGCAGCACGACGGAGGTGTCGGCGTCAGCGTGCAGTATTCGCCCCACCAGGCCGTCGCCGTCGGTGACCGTCTGCCCGGCCACGACCCCGTCGCTGCTGCCGGCGTCGATCGTCGCCGTCCAGTCGAAGCCCTCCCCCGGGCCGTAGGCGATTACCCGGGCCGGCATGATCCGGCGACCGGTCGCGTCCGCGGCAAGCTGCAGCCGGTTCAGCCGGCCCAGGGTGGCGGCGTCGGCGGAACCTGCCGCGAGCTGCTGGCGCAAGTGGGCGTTCTGCGCGGCGAGTGCTGCGATCCGGCTGCGGTCGCTGCCTACGTCGGGGACGGCGGCGACGAACCGGCGGACGGGGCCGACGACCGCATCCGTCCCCCGGTACAGCGAGCCGAGCAGCCCACGGGCGCCGCTGTGCGCTCCGCTGAGGCCGGTCCCGGCAACGTCGAGGGTGATGAAGACGAACGCGACGGCAGCGAGCACGATCGCGGCGGCGCGCTGCCGGTGGTTCAGGCCGCGCACCGGGTCACCGGCGTGAACCGTCGACGACGACCTTCTGCAACTGCTCGAAGTGCTCGATCACGGTGCCGGTCCCGAGCACGACGGAATCGAGGGGGCGATCGGCGACCAGCACCGGAACGCCGATCTCGTGCTGCAGGCGGGCGGCCAGGCCACGTAGCAGCGCGCCGCCGCCGGTGAGCACGATGCCGCGGCTGACCAGATCCCCGGCGAGTTCGGGCGGGCAGCGATCGAGGGTGGCGCGGACCGCGCCGACGATCCGGGCGATCGGCTCGTCCATCGCCTTGCGCAGCTCGTCGCCGGAGACCGTGACGTTGCGCGGGAGGCCGGTGGCGATGTCACGACCGCGGATCTCCGCGCGTTGCGGCCCGGTAACCGGGAACGCGGCCCCGATGCTGATCTTGAGTTCCTCGGCGGTGCGCTCGCCGATCAGCAGCGAGAAGTTGGCCCGCACATGCTCGACGATCGCATCGTCGAGCGCGTCGCCGGCGACCCGCAGGCTGGTGGAGGCAACGATCCCGCCGAGGGAGAGCACCGCAACCTCGGTGGTGCCCCCGCCGATGTCGATGACCATCGAGCCGGCCGGCTGGTTGACCGGCAGGCCGGCGCCGATCGCGGCGGCCATCGGCTCGGAGATGATGTGCACCCTGCGCGCCCCGGCCGCGTAGACGGCCTCGCTGACCGCGCGCTGCTCGACGCCGGTGATCCCGGACGGGACGCAGACGACGACCCTCGGACCGGTGAACACGCTGCGCCGTTGCAGCACCTTGCGGACGAAGTAGCGCAGCATCTCAGAAGAGAGCTCGTAATCGGCGATCACTCCGTGCCGCAGCGGGCGGGCCGCGCGGATCGTGCCCGGGGTGCGCCCGATCATGAGCTTGGCCTCGAGACCGACCGCCAGCACCGCACCGGTGGTGGTGTCGACCGCGACCACCGACGGCTCGTTCAGCAGGATGCCGCGCCCACGGGCGTAGACCAGGGTGTTCGCCGTGCCGAGGTCGACCGCCAGGTCGCCACCGAACAGCTCACCGCCGCGCTGGGAGACCAGCGACCGGCGAGACAGCGAGACGAGCGACACGACCTGATCGACCTTTCAGGGAGGGGAGAAACCCCTGCGATCGTATGGTCGTCGCGGCCCCGAACCAGGTTGCGACTCGCGGGTCAGACGTTACTTGTGTTACTGAGGTGATCGCATTCCGGGAACCACAGGCTGATCTCACGTGCCGCCGACTCGGCGGAGTCCGAGCCGTGCACCAGGTTCTGCACCACGGCCAGGCCCCAGTCCCGGCCGAGATCACCGCGGATCGTGCCCGGTGCGGCAGCGGTCGGTTCGGTGCTGCCGGCCAGCGAGCGGAAACCCTCGATCACGCGCTGCCCCTGCGCCACCACCGCGACGACCGGGCCGGACATCATGAACGCCACCAGCGGCTCGAAGAACGGCTTGCCCAGATGCTCGGCGTAGTGCTCGGCGAGCAATTCCGGCGTGGCCTGGCGCAGCTGCACGGCAAGCAGCGCGTAGCCCTTCGCCTCGATCCGCCGGATGATCTCACCGGTGAGGCCGCGCGCCACACCATCCGGTTTGACAAGGACAAGCGTGCGTTCGACAGGAGAAGTCACGCCGCGAGCCTAAAGCAGGCCACCGGGGCATCGATCAGGAGATCAGCATTCTGGCGCCGCCCGGCGTGCCGACGAGCTGGTGACGCAGGTTCAGCAGGAAGAGCCAGACCGCGATCAGGAGCACCGAAGCGACGAACTCGGCCGGCAGGAAGAAGCCGGTGGCGAAGAAGGCCAACTGCAGCACCGAGCCGAATCCGATTCCCCACGCGCGGCGCAGCAGGAACCCGCCGGCGATCATCACAATCGCCAGCCCGATCAGGATGCCGGTCTTCGTACCGCCCAGGCCGGCCGACGTGTGGGCGATGGCGCGCGGCATCAGCAGGACGACGAGGGCCTCCAGGCACAGGACGCCGGCCAGCGCGCCCCGGGTCGAGCCATCGGCCCGCTTCCGGCGCTCCGCGAGCTGCTCCTCGGTCGGCTGCTCGTAACCGGCCGGCTCACTCATGACGCGCCCAGCAACGTGCGCGCCTCGCCGGCGGTGACCACCGAACCGGTCACCAGCACCCCGGCCCCGGAGAGGATGTCGTCGTCGCTGCGCTCGGCCAGTCCGATCGCGGCGTCGATGGCGTCGTCGAGGCGGGGCTCGACGGTGACCCGGTCCGGGCCGAAGACGTCGATGGCCAGGGCCGCGAGGTCGTCCACCGGCATCGCACGGTCGGACGAGTTCTGGGTGACGACCAGCTCGTCCAGGATCGGCTCGAGCAGGTCCAGCAGGCCGCGCGCGTCCTTGTCGGCCAGCACCGCGAGCACCCCGACCAGCCGGCGGAAGTCGAACGCCTCGCTGAGCGCCTCGACCGTCGCGATCATGCCGGCCGGGTTGTGGGACGAATCGAGCAGCACCGTGGGCGAGGCGCGCACCGGTTCCAGCCGACCGGGCGAGCGGACGAGCGCGAACGCCTCCCGGACCGTCTCCCCGTCGATCGGGCCGCTCGCGGCGCCCGCGCCGAAGAACACCTCGACCGCGGCCAGCGCAAGCGCGGCGTTCTGCGCCTGATGCGCGCCGTGCAGCGGCAGGTAGATGTCCGGGTAGACGCCGCCCAGTCCCTGCAGCGTGACCAGCTGGCCGCCGACCGCGACCTGGCGCTGCAGCACGCCGAACTCGAGCCCCTCGCGGGCGATGCTCGCCTCCACCGCGACCGCCCGGCGCAGCAGTTCCTGTGCGGCCGGCACCGGCTGCGCGGCCAGCACCGCGGTCGCGCCAGCCTTGATGATGCCGGCCTTCTCCTTCGCGATCGAGGCGACATCGGCGCCCAGGTACTCGACGTGATCGAGGCCGATCGGGGTGACCACAGCGACCTCGGCGTCGATCACGTTGGTGTTGTCCCAGGAGCCACCCATGCCGACCTCGACCACCGCGACGTCCACCGGCGTGTCGGCGAAGACCGCGAACGCCAGCGCGGTGACGATCTCGAAGAAGGACAGCGGGACGTCGAACTGGGCGTCCACCATCTCGATGTAGGGCGCGAGTTCGGCATAGGCCTCGACGAAGACGCGATCACTGATCGGTTCGCCGTCGACCACCACCCGCTCGGTCACGCTGTTGAGGTGCGGGCTGGTGTAGCGGCCGGTGCGTACACCGAACGCGCGCAGCAGCTCGTCGACCATGCGTGCGGTCGAGGTCTTGCCGTTGGTGCCGGTGAGGTGGATCGAGCGGTAGGCGCGCTGCGGCTGGCCGAGCACGTCGACCAGCGCGCTCATCCGCTCGTTGCTCGGGTTGACGTGCCCCTCGCCGCGGCGGCCGAAGATCTCGGCTTCGACCCGGCGCAGCAACGCCGCGTACCTGTCCTGCTCCGACGCTGCCACAACGAGTCAGTCTACGGACGGCACAGCAGCCGGCAGCGCCGCCAGCGCGGCGTCGATCCGGGCGATGTCCGCCTCGGCGGCGGCCAGGCGTTCGCGGACCTTGGCCACCACCGCATCCGGTGCCTTGCCGATGAACGCCTCGTTGTCCAGCTTGCCGGCGTTGACGTCACGCTCCTTGCGCGCGGCCAGTAGATCCTTGGTCAACCGGGATGCCTCGGCGGCGGCGTCGATCGTGCCGGACAGGTCCAGTTCGACGCGCACGCCACGGGCGGTGGTCAGCGAGGCGGTCGCGGCGAAATCCTCGCCGGGAGCGTCGAGGCGAAGCAGCCAGCGCACCGCCGGCTCCTGCGTACCGGTCAGCCCCTCGATCGATGCCGGTACCCGGGCCGACGGCTTCACGCCCTGGTCCGAGCGGACCCGGCGCACCTCGGTGACGACGGCCTGGATCGCGACCACGTCGGCCTCGGCGGATCGGTCGATCCGGGCCTGCTCGGCCACCGGCCAGGCGGCGATCACCACCGACTCGCCGCCGGTCAGCGCCGTCCACAGGGTCTCGGTCACGAACGGGACGAACGGGTGCAGCAGCCGTAGCAGGGCGTCCAGCACCTCCCCCAGCACCCGCCGAGTGGCGGTCGCCGTAGCCGGCTCGACCAGTGAGATCTTGGCCAGTTCGAGGTACCAGTCGCAGACCTCGTCCCAGGCGAAGTGGTAAAGCAGATCGCCGATCTTGGCGAACTCGAAACGCTCGTAGAGGGCGTCCACCTCGGTGATCACCTGCTGCAGCCGGGACATGATCCAGGCGTCGGCTCCGGCGAGATCTGAGGGCACGTCACCGTCGACGCTCGCACCGTTGAGCAGCGCGAAGCGGGTCGCGTTCCACAGCTTGTTGCAGAAGTTGCGGGCGCCGACGACCCACTCCTCGTTGACCGCCTGATCCGCGCCGGGGTTCGCGCCCTGCAGCAGCGACATCCGCACCGCGTCCGCCCCGTAGGCGTCCATCCACAGCAGCGGATCGATCACGTTGCCGCGCGACTTGGACATCTTCTTGCCGGTGCTGTCGCGGACCAGCCCGTGCAGCAGGACGGTGCGGAACGGCACCGCGTCGACCGGGCCGTTCTCGTCCATCGCGTAGAGGCTGAACAGCATCATCCGCACGACCCAGAAGAAGAGGATGTCGTAGCCGGTGACCAGTACCGACGTCGGGTAATACTTGGCCAGCTCCGGGGTCTGTTCGGGCCAGCCCATCGTGGAGAACGGCCACAGCGCGGAGGAGAACCAGGTGTCCAGGACGTCCTCGTCCTGGGTCCAGCCCACGGGGGGGTGGTCGGCGGGGCCCAGGCATACCTGCTCGGCGCCGTCCGGTGAGTACCAGACCGGGATCCGGTGCCCCCACCACAGCTGGCGGCTGATGCACCAGTCGCGCAGGCCGTCCACCCAGCCGAAGTAGCGCGGCTCCATCGACGCGGGCTCGATCCTGACCCGGCCGTCGCGCACCGCGTCGCCGGCCGACTTGGCCAGCGTCTCGACCCGCACCCACCACTGCAGCGACAGCCTGGGCTCGACCCCCGCGTCGCAGCGGGAGCAGTGCCCGACCGAATGCAGGTACGGGCGCTTCTCGGCGACGATCCGCCCCTCCTCGCGCAGCGCGGCGACCACGGCCAGCCGGGCGTCGTTGCGGTCGAGCCCCTCGAACGGGCCGGGGACGGTGATCCGGGCGTGCTCGTCCATCACGATCAGGTTCGGCAGTCCGTGCCGCTGGCCGATCTCGAAGTCGTTCGGGTCGTGGGCCGGGGTCACCTTGACCGCACCCGTGCCGAAGGCCGGGTCGACGTGGGCGTCGGCCACGATCGGGATTCGCCGGTTCGTCAGCGGCAGTGGCACCGTGGCGCCGATGAGGTGGGCGTAGCGAGCGTCGTCCGGGTGCACGGCGATCGCGGTGTCGCCGAGCATCGTCTCGGCCCGGGTGGTGGCCACCACGATCGACTCGTCGCCGTCTCCGTAGCGGATGGAGACCAGCTCGCCGGGTTCCTCGCTGTGGTCGACCTCGATGTCGCTCAGCGCGGTGAGATCACGCGGGCACCAGTTGATGATGCGTTCGGCCCGGTAGATCAGGCCGTCGTCGTAGAGCTTCTTGAAGATCGTCTGAACGGCCTGGGAGAGGCCCTCGTCCATGGTGAACCGCTCCCGCGACCAGTCGACGCTGTCGCCCAGCCGGCGCATCTGGCCGAGGATCTTGCCGCCGTACTCGGCCTTCCACTCCCACGCCTTGGCCAGGAACTCCTCGCGGGTGTAGTCGAAGCGCCCCTTGCCCTCGGTCTCACCCAGATGCCGCTCGACCAGGTTCTGCACCGCGATGCTGGCATGGTCCATCCCGGGCAGCCAGAGCGCATCGGCGCCCAGCATCCGGGCGCGGCGGGTGAGTGCGTCCATCATCGACTGTTCCAGGGCGTGCCCTAGGTGCAGGCTGCCGGTGACGTTCGGCGGCGGGATCACGATGGAGTAGGGCGGCTTGCCGCCAGCCGGGTCGGCGGCGAAGTAACCGCGGTCGATCCAGCGCTGGTAGAGCGCCCCCTCCACGGCGGCCGGGGTGTACTGGCTGGGCAGATCGGATCCGGTCGGCGTCGTGGCGGTCACCCGAGCATTCTAGGGACGTCCGGCTGGCTCGAGTTTCCAGCGCCAGCGGTCGTGGTGGTGAGGCCGCTGTGCGGGGCAGGCACCGGCGTGTCGGCCCGCACAGCGGCCTCACCACCTGACTAGCTGCTCGCGATGCGGCGTCCGGCCAGCACCGCGCGGAGGTCTCGACGGCAACCGGCCGGGTCGCGAGTGAGCCGGCGATGGGAGAACCGGACGGTCTGCCAGCCGGCAGTCGCCAGCATCAGGTCACGGGCGATGTCACGCTCCCAGCTCTTCGCGTCGGCGTGAAAGGCGCGCCCGTCCAGTTCCACTGCAACGCGCGCGTCCTCATAGGCCAGGTCCAGGTACACCCGCCGGCGCCCGACCGTCACCGCACGCTGGCGGCTTGCCACCCGCAGGTCGGGCGGGTCGAAGACGTTCAGGTAGCCCCAGAGCTCGAGCTCGCTCCGGCAGCCGGCGCCGAGCAGGTCGATGAGCCGGCGCAGCTCCGGAGCGGCACCGGCGGAGCTCGCGCGCAGTCGCGACGGGCTGGTGAGTCGCCGTTGTACCGCGGTAATCACCGCTGCCCGCCGCGATTCGCCAGGTAGCACCCGCCAGCTGTCGATCAGTGCGTCGTCGAGGCGAACGACCGGTACACCATCGCGGACGAGTGCCTCGCGCGCTCGCCGGGGTCGATGGATCACGAGTCCCGCGGAGCCACGCGGGTGACGCGTGGGCGGGACGGACACGTGCACCCGTGCGTCCTCGGCCACTTTGGCCACGCCCCATCGCCGTAGCGCCGAGAGGTGGGACAGCGTCGCCTCCGGCCCGGCGCTGCAGACGGCGGCAACCTCGCGGACCTCGACGCGGTCGGCGTCCCAAGGGCGTGCGTAAGCACGCGGAAAGACCCGGACGAGCCGGCCCTGCCGCACCTCGTGGTCGAGGGCATTGCGGCCGAGCACCCCCAGCAGGATCGAGCGCGAACACGCACTGCCGTGGGCGTCCAGCAGCGCGTCGATGTCGGTCGGCATCCCTCCACCTTGGCCATGCCGTCTCAGCCGCGCCCACGCCGGCGCCAGACTGTGGACAACGGCGACGGCTGTGGACGCCGGAGGTCTCGCGGGCGCGAAGCGGATCGCGCGGCCACCGTGCGGGCCCAACCTCGGCGTGTCGGCCCGCAGGGCGGCCTCGCCGCGCTGCGTCCCTACGCGCTGGCCGCCAGCCAACGCGCGAATGCCTCGAAGTCGTACGGCCGGCCCAGGAAGTCGGCGACCATGTCGGCAGCCGGCCTGCTGCCTCCCGGTGCGAGGACGGCGTCGCGGTAGCGATAGGAGACCCGAGTATCGAACAGGTCGGACGGGTCGAAGGCGGAGAACATGTCTTTGGCGATGACCAGGCTCCACATGTAGGTGTAGTAGCCGGATCCGTAGCCCTCGAGATGGCCGAACGAGGCGTGGAAGTGGGTCCCCTCGATGTACGGGAAGCAGTCGTAGCGGGCCTGCAGTTCCCGCACGGCGGCGGTGAGGTCACCCGGCGGGCTGGCGTGCAGCCGGTAGGAGAGCGCCGCGTAGAACATCTGGGTGCATGCCTGGTAGCCGCGGCCGAATTCCTTCGCCGCCCGCATCCGCCCAACCAGTTCGCGCGGGATGGGCACGCCGGCCGCGTTCACCGCGAAGCTGCGCAGGACGTCGGCATCCCAGGCCCATTCCTCCAGCATCTGCGAGGGTGCCTCTACGAAGTCCCACTCGGTGGCGACACCGGAGAAGCGCGACCACTGCTGTTGCCCACCCAGCACGTGGTGGACCAGGTGCCCGAACTCATGAAACAAGGTGACGACATCGGTGTGCTCGATCAGCCCCCGACCGAAGTTGCAGACCAGCGCGCCCTCCGGCAGCGAGCGGCCGGCCACGCCGCTGACCAGGTCGAACTGGGCCGCATGCTTGTACTTGCCCGCTCGCGGGTGCAGGTCGAGATAGATGCGCCCGAGCCGCCGGCCGTCCTCCGCGCCGAGTACGTCGTACACCGCGACATCGGGGTGCCAGCTCGGCGCGTCCGGTACGGGCTCGTAGCGCAGGCCGAACAGCCGGCCGGTCACGTCGAGGAGTCCGGCACGTACCCGCTCGAAGTCGAAGTAGCCGCGCACCTGCTGCGCGTCGACATCGAAGTTCTCCTGGCGGAGCAGTTCGGCGTAGTAAGGGACGTCGGCGGCGTCGATACGCTGCGCCTCAGGCTGATCCAGGCGCAACCGGGCCAGCAGGACGTCGTAGTCCCGTTCGGCACTGTCGCGCGCCGCGTCGGCAATACGCTCGATGAAGGCGGCGATCGCATCGCCGGTGGCGATCATCTTGACCTCGGCGTCGAAGTCCGGCCAGTTCCGGTAGCCGAGCAGGGTCGCACGCTCGTCGCGGCAGCGCAGGATCTGCGCCAGCAACGTGTCGTTGCCCGGCCAGCCACGATTGAGGAACGCGACGGTGAGCTCACGGCGTGCCTGGGCATCGCGGGCGAACGACCGGAACGGGACCACATCGGGGTAATCGGTGGTGATGGTGACCAGGCCGTCGCCGTCGGCGGGATGGGCGTCGACGAAGTCAGCGGGCAGGCCGGCCAGACGCTGCGGCGAGATCCTGATCGAACGCACGTCGTCCCGAATGGTCCTGGAGAAGTCCTGCCCGAGACCGACCGCGAGCTCGGACAACTCCCGCAGCCGCGCGCGGGTGGCCTCGTCCCGATCGACGCCGGCCCGGCGGAAGTCGCGCAGCGTCAGCCGCAGCAACCGGCGGGCGGAAGGATCCAGCGCATCCGTGGCGGACTCCAGTGAGGTCAGCGCGTCGTAGACGTCGCGATCCTGGCCGAGTTCAGTGACGAACTTCTGGATCGCACGACCACGCTCCTCGGCAAGCGAGCGGACTTCCTCCGACGGGTGCACCTCAGCGAACAGAGACGAGGTGGACATGGCATGCGAAATGGCAATCTGGGCGTCGTTCCAGACACGGAGCAACCCAGCAGTAACGTCGGCCGCGCTTGCTTTCAGCTGGGCGACGCGCACGCGGGCAAGCTCGAGCTGACCGTCACAGCGATCCGCGACGAACCGAAGCCAGCGGGCGGTGGTGCCGTCGGCTTGGCCGGCGCCGGCCCGATCGGCGCTATGCGCACCAGGGACGCAAGGAGTCGGCGGCAGGGCAAGCGGCACGGCTTCGGCATCGACGGTCATGGCCCGAACCTATCGGAGGGTTACGACAGTCTTGCCGGTGATCAGGCAGACTTCTCCCGGCGCTCACGCTTGGGAGACTCACGGGGCACCAGGGTCGGGTA
>Ga0210394_10007197_pt1 | contig 11793 bp, 10 predicted proteins | sample IncBWC12MmetaG_FD_160121 | JGI IMG/M metagenome (GOLD analysis project Ga0210394, IMG submission 160121) | Forest soil microbial communities from Barre Woods Harvard Forest LTER site, Petersham, Massachusetts, United States - Inc-BW-C-12-M | ecosystem: Environmental > Terrestrial > Soil >... | reverse complement strand
GGAGCCGGGATATGCTCCCACGCCTCTTCGACATTAGCGATCCCTAGGGTCAGGCTGGGCGAAACTCCTACAGACAACCAGACCGACTGGGGTTAAGTTGGATTCGGGCACGAGCGTCGGGGCCGAGTTCTTGCAGGTTCGCTCAAGAGCGGGGTGGGGGCGTTCGGTCCATTGCCTCATATAGGAGGATCGCACGCGCTGGCATCAAGGCGAACTGATTTACGAGGGCAACCGTCGGGTGCGATTTTCACGGTGACCTTACCGCCCTTTATAGACTGAACAAAACTCTAGTTGGCGCCGACGACCTTGAAATCCTGGCTAACGAAGATGTGGTGCGGCCAATTGACGCCGATGTTGTGAACCTCGTACTCCCCATTGCTCAGCTGCACAACACGGTCCACGATGCCCCCCGGGTAGGCGGCTAGCGCAGACTCCGTCGCACTATTGGCTGCAGTTCCGTTGACGATCGTTCCCGACCCTTGACTGTAGTTCGCCGGGATCTGACCGACCTGCTTTGACGTGGTCGGCGCACCGGGCTGGAAGGGGATAACCCCGGCCGTCGAGGAAGTCGCTGATCCGTTGCCACCAATCAGTTGCAGGATGACCTGCGTGGCCGTGATGGTCGTTCCGTTGGTCGTCCCAAGTACGAGGACGTCCTGGCCAGTTGTAATGGCACTCGCCGAGACGGAGCTCGTGCCCTTTTGATATGTCGTAGAGGGCGCTTCGGTGACGCTCACCTTTTGACCCGCTGAGGTCGACAGCGAGAAGCCCGACGCGGACATGGTGGCGACCGTGCCGGCTGCACCCCCTGAGGCCGGCCCTGACCGAGCATTAGATCCCGCGCTGCGGCCGGCTGCTGCGGCGGAGGGGGACGTGGCCGTTGCCGAGGACGTGCCGCATGCGGAAAGCCCGACCACCGAACCCATCAGCACAGCGGCGATGATCCATCCGCGTCTTCTGTTCGACAGCGATCGCCTTACGCCTCGCAGCGGCGTGACAATGGTTGCCGAAGCCGACGAGTCCATGGGAACGGTCTGGTGGGGGCTTGTTAGGTCGTAATCATTCATCGTCGCGTTCCACTTACCTGGTCAACTAAGAAGAGAGCGTGGCGGCCGCCCATTTGAGGTTCATGTGGGCGGCCTGCGAGTGGACTGTGACTATCTCCTCTACGAGGATCATCTACGCGGGCACCAGGGCGGGGTCCTCTACGAAGGCAAGCGGCTTCGAGCAGTATTCGGGGTCACCCTTCCGCCAGTCGCCGGCTGATCGCCTTCACGAGGTCATCCAGCTCAACCGGCTTCACCAGGTAGTCGCTCGCGTCGAGGCTGGCGGCCAAAGCTCTTGAACCTGGGTCGGTGGCTCCCGTGACCACGATCGGGCGCACCGCTTTCAGGGCGGTACGCGCGCTTTGATCGAGCTCATGAGACAGGCCAAGGTCGAACACCACGATCTCCTTGGGCCTCAGGTCTCTCAGGGTGTTCGTCGAGTCGGCGTCGTAGCCCAAGCGCCTGAGTCCGCGAGCGGTGAGCTCGGCGAGCCTTACGTCGTCGTCGACCACGAGCACCGTCACCACGCCAAAGGCCGCCTGCTCTACCTCCTGGAGCAAGACGAGCGCCTCGTTGAGATCACCCAGCAGACGGCCGGGTGTGGCCTCCGCCTCGTCGGACTCAGCCAGCTCGAGCTCCGCCTTCAACCGCGCCAGGCTCGAGCGCAGCCGATGTAGGGCAGGGGCCAGCTCAGGGCTGGGCGACAAACCTGTAGCCGAGTCCACGAACCGTCTCGATCCAGCCCGGCTCTTTCAACGCGCGCCGAATCTGGTGCGCAGCCTGCTCGACGCTGTGGTCGAAACCCGTGTAGGTGGTGCCCCAAACACGCTCGAGAAGCTCCTCACGCCCCACCACCTCACCCGGACGACCGGCGAGGAGCTGCAGCATCATCTGCGGGCGTCGCTCGAGCTTCAGGGCTCGTTCGCCCAGCCAGGCCTCGCCGCTCGCCATGTCGATTCTCAGCCGCCCGCTCGCGATGACTCGCGTCTCCGGAGCACGGTCGCGTAGGGCTCCGCGCACGCGCGCAAGCAGCACCTGCCGGTCAGTCCCCTTGACGATGTAGTCGCTCGCGCCCCGCTCGATGCCGAGCACCTGGTCTCCAGCCGCGTGACGCGCCCCTGTGAGGATGATCACGGGAAATGCGATCCGATCGGCTCCCGACCGCAGCGTGTCGAGCACCTCCGGAGCCTCCATGTCAGGCATCTCGTAATCGAGCAGCATCAGGTCCGGCGAGCTTGATCGAACGCTGGCGAGCGCTGCGGTCCCGCTGCCCGCAATCTCGACCACGTAACCCGCACGCCGCAGCAGCGCAGCGGTCAGCTCCGCGTTGCGTGGCTCATCGTCGACGACAAGCAACCTGGTCACCCCTCCCAAACCCCAGCCGCAACCTATCAGGTTCAAGGATTCTTGAGGAAACGCTGAACCAGCCATGAGGTCGAGGCAGCGGGCCGCGCATAACCTCGGGACATGGGCCAGCTCCCTCAGCTCCAGCAAGCCAGGCGCCGGTTGGGACTGGCCCTAGACGGTCTTTGCCACGACCGTTGGGTCCTCGGCTACCTGCGCGCCGGATGGCTCCAGCCGATCGCCGCCTCCGAGGTTTCGCGCCGCTTCCTCCAGGGCCGCCCGCTCATGCCGCTGGCCCGTCGCGCCCTCTTCGAGCAGCGCCCGACGATCATGAACACGCTGGTCGAAAACCCGCGCCCGTCGATGGGGTACGACTGGGAGATGGACTGGCCGGCGCTGCTCTACGCGCCGGTGGGCGAGGCAGGCCAGCGGCCGATCGGCTTGCTCATAGTCGGGTGCCGGCGCGATCACTGGTACTCAGAGGACGACATCACCTATGCCATCAACCTAGGCGCCTCGCTCGCGCCTCTCGTGGCGGCGCTGCGTGGCCCGCTAGGGCGCCTCAACGAGAGCGAGGGTGAGGTGGCTCAGCTGCTGAGCTATGGACTCTCGACGCAAGAGATCGCCCGCGCCATCCGGGTCGACGACCACGCCTCACGCGAGCTGGTCGCAAGCGTCACCAGGAAGCTACAGAGGGTCGATGCCGACGAGCTCGCGCTTCCGCTGGAAGAGATGCGATCGCGGCGCCGGTCGTTCCGGCTCTAGGGGGAGGTGATGCTGATGACCTGGACTTAGGCCGGGCCGAAAAGGAACACCGTTGTTCCACGGCCCTCGGTGCTCACTACCTCGAGGCGGCCGCCAATCCCGGCCGCCCTTTCGCGCATCCCGATGAGTCCATAGCCCGGGCTCTTTCCGTCGATCGTGCCTTTACCCTCGTCGGACACCTCGATGAGGAACGGCCGCGCGGCAAATCCCATCTTGACCCGGCAGATCGAAGAGCCCGAGTGGCGTCGCACATTCGTCAACGCTTCTCGCACCACCTGCGCGACCACCTCACGCTGTCGAGCGGACAGCAGGTCCTCGGTCCCGTTGCTCGACAGCTCGACGCGAATTCCATAAAGGCGCGCCAGCTCATCCGCTTGCTGGCGAAGATCGCCGACGAGACCGTCCGGCGAGATCGGTGGCGGTCGCAGGTCGGTGAGGGCCTCGCGGACGTGCTTGAGCAGGCGCTCCATGATCTCGAACACATTTTTCAGGGTTTGGTCCGGTTGGCCTTTCCTGCCCTCCAGGTAGACCTTGAAAAGCGATATGGCCCCGGCGAGATCGGTGGCGATCCCGTCGTGCAGCTCGCGCGCGATGCGAGCCCGCTCTCGCGCCACTGCGTCTTCGACCGCCTGGTGGGCGAAGCCGTCTCCGGACGGCTTGGCCTTTTCTCGAGCCTCGGTCATCGGGCTCCCGCTCGTCGCCTGGCCAGCGATTCCAGCAGTGCGATCACCAGCGGGTGGCGCACCCATCGCAGGATGCGCTCATAGGGTCGCCACAATCGCCTGGTCTCCTCGATCGCGGTCCGCAGACGTACCAGGTCGTCCTCGATCAAGGCGCGCTGGGCCTCGATGCCTTCCGACAGGGCGCGGGAGCGCTTGACGAGAGACGCCGCCCAGACTCCCGCCAGCACGCCCTCGACCACGATCGCCACCGCACTGACCACGAGAAGCCAGACGCCGATTGTGGTCAGCACCGACTTACTCTTTAACGTCCTCGTCTTCGATGGCGGCCACCGGGGCGATCGCCACGATCTGGTCGTCCGGGGCGATGCGCATCACGATCACGCCCTGCGTCTGGCGCCCGATACGCGAGATCGCTCCCACCTGGGTGCGAAGCACCATGCCGCTCGCGCTGATGACGAGCACCTCCTCTTCGGGATCGCTCACGACACGCATTGCCGTGAGCTTGCCGACACGATCGGTGACCTTGAGGGTGAACACGCCCTGGCCCGCCCGGTGGTGCATCGGGTACTCGGAGACGGGCGTCCGCTTCCCGTAACCCCGCTGCGTGATGACGAGCAGGTCGCCTCCATGAGTCGCCGCGGCCATGCCGGCCACCGCGTCTCCCTTGCCGAGTTTGATACCAATGACGCCCTGGGTGTCGCGGCCCATCGCGCGCACCTCCGTTTCGCTGAATCGGATCGCCTTGCCGAGCTCGGTCGCGATCAGTATCTCGTCCGAGCCGCCAGTTGGTGTCACCCAGTCGAGCTCATCGCCCTCCTGCAGGTTGATCGCGATCAAGCCGTTGCGGCGCACGTTGGCGTACTCGGCCAGCGCCGTCTTCTTGATGTATCCGTTCTTGGTGACCATCAGCATGTAGCGCGCCTCGGCCTCTGTTTCCGGGCGCACGAAGACCGCGGTGATGCGCTCGTTCGAGTCGATGTCGATCAGGTTGTTGACCGGCACGCCCTTGGCCTGCCGCTCGCGCTCGGGCACCTCGTGCACGCGCAGCTGAAACACGCGCCCGCTCTGAGTGAAGAAGAGCATCGAGGCGTGGGTGTGCGTGGTCAGGAGGTGCAGCGCGTAGTCCTCCTCGCGCGTGCCGCTGGGGGCGTCGCTCCCAGCCGTCGGCTTCGCTCCCTTGAGGCCGACGCCACCCCGTTTCTGCGCGCGGAACACGCGCAGCGGCTGGCGCTTGACGTAGCCTCGGTGAGTCAGCGTGACCACGACCTCTTCTTTCGGCACGAGGTCCTCCGCTGACAGCTCGCTTGCCTCCTGGTCTGTGATCTCGGTCCGGCGGTCGTCACCGTACTTCTTGGCCAGGTCATCCATCTCGTCCTTGATCAGCAGCCGCACCTTCTGGTCGCTCGCGAGGATCGACTCGAGGTAGGCGATGGTCTTGATCACCTCTTCGTACTCGGCGTCGATCTTTCCGCGCTCGAGTCGCGTGAGGCGGCTCAGCGTGAGGGCGAGCACGGCCTTGGCCTGCCGTTCGCTCAGACCAAACTTGCTCTGCAGCTCGGTCGAGGCGATGTCCGGGTCGGCCGCCGCGCGGATCGTCTTGATCACCTCGTCCAGGTGGTCGAGGCAGATCTTCAGGCCCTCGAGGATGTGCGCCCGTTCCTGCGCGCGGTCGAGATCGAAGCGGGTGCGCCGCAGGATGACGTCGCGGCGGTGCTCGATGAAGAGCTGCAGGGCCTGCTTGAGGCTCAGGATCAGCGGACGCCCGTCGACGATCGCCAGCATGATCACGCCGAACGTGGTCTGGAGCGTCGTGTGCTTGTAGAGGTTGTTCAGCACGGTGAACACCCGGGCGTCGCGCTTGAGCTCGATCACGATGCGCATGCCATCCCGGTCGGACTCATCGCGCAGGTCGGCGATGCCCTCCAGCTTGCGGTCGGCCACCAGCTCGGCGATCTTCGCGACCAGCGTCGCCTTGTTCACGGCGTAGGGAAGCTCGTCGATGATGATGCGCTCGCGGCCATTCGGCGCCTGTTCGAACGTGTGCCGCGCCTGCACGATGATGCGGCCGTGGCCAGTGGCGTACGCCGCCTTGATGCCCGCCGTCCCCATGATCTTGCCGCCGGTCGGAAAGTCCGGGCCCTTGATGAACGAGAGCAGGTCTTCGCCCGTCGCCTCTGGATTTTCGATGAGGTGCTTCACGCCGGCCGTGATCTCGCGAAGATTGTGCGGCGGGATGTTGGTTGTCATGCCGACCGCGATTCCGGTCGCGCCGTTGACCAGCAGGTTCGGCAGGCGGGCCGGCAGCACCGCCGGCTGCTCCTCGGTGCCGTCGTAGTTCGGGACCATGTCGACGGTTTGCTTTTCGATGTCGTCCATCAGCTCGCCGGTGATCGCGGACAGGCGAGCCTCGGTGTACCGCATCGCGGCCGGCGGGTCGCCGTCGACGCTTCCGAAGTTGCCCTGCCCATCAATCAGTGGATAGCGCATCGAAAACGGCTGTGCCATGCGGACCAGCGCGTCGTAGACCGACTGGTCGCCATGCGGGTGGTACAGCTTGAGCACGTCCCCGACGAATGCAGCACATTTGCGATACCTGCTGCCGGATGTGGCACCTGCGCGGTGCATGGCGTAGAGGATGCGTCGCTGCACCGGCTTCAGCCCATCACGCACCTCGGGCAGCGCCCGGCTGATGATGACGGACATCGCGTACTCCATGTAGGAGGTCTGCATCTCCTCCTGGAGGCTTCGCGAAACGATGGTTCCGATGTTGTTTTCGTCAGTCACTGGTTTGTCGAATCACTCCTCGTACTTCTTCAAGACCACGACGGCGTTGTGCCCGCCGAAGCCAAAACCATTCGAGATGGCGATGCGCACGTCCTTCCTCCGCGCCTGGTTCGGCACGTAGTCCAGGTCGCACGCCGGGTCGGGGTTTTCGTAGTTGATGGTCGGGTGGATGATGCCGCGGTTGATGGTGAGCAAGGTCGCGATGGCCTCCACTGCGCCGGCGGCGCCGAGCAGGTGGCCGATCATCGACTTGGTGCTGCTGATCGCGACCTTATATGCGTGGTCGCCGAGCGCGATCTTCAGCGCTTTGGTTTCGCCGGCGTCGTTCAGCTGCGTCGAAGTGCCGTGCGCGTTGACGTAGTCGATGTCTGTCGCCTGGATGCCGGCATCCCTTATCGCGAGCGTCACGGCCATCGCCGGGGCCTCTCCGGTCTCGTCGGGTGCGACCTGGTGAAAGGCGTCGCACGTCGTCGCATAGCCAAGCACCTCGCCGTAGATCCGCGCGCCGCGACTCTTCGCGTGCTCCTCCGACTCGAGAACCAGGATGCCCGCGCCTTCGCCGGGCACGAAGCCGTCTCGGTCACGGTCGAACGGCCGGCTCGCTTTCTCCGGAGCTTCGTTGCGCGTCGACAGCGCACGGATCGAGTTGAACGAGGAGATCCCGACCTCACAGAGCGAAGCCTCGGAGCCTCCTGCGAGCATGACGTCGGCGTCGCCGTGCTGGATGATCCTGCTCGCGTCGCCCAGCGTGTGCGTGGACGCCGCGCAGGCGGTCGTCACAGTCGTGTTCGGCCCGCGCAGGTGAAACGCCATGGCCACCGAGGCCGCCGCCATGTTCGGGATGATCATCGGCGCATAGAGCGGGTTGAGGCGTCCTTTCGTGGCGTAGGAGATGGCGCCCTGGGTCATCTCGATGAAACCGCCGATGCCGGTCCCCATGTCGACGCCGACCCGGAAGCTGTCTTCGTTGGCGAGGTCGAGCCCGGAGTCGGCGAGCGCCATCGTGGAGGCCGCGACCGCCATCTGTGAAAAACGCGCCATGCGCTGCGCGGCCTTGCGATCCATAAAGTCCTGCGGGTCGAAGTTGGGCACTTCGCAGGCGAACTTTGTGGTGAGCTTTTCCGTGGGATAACCCTCGGCCATACGGCCGGTGCTGCGTCCTTCGATGAGCCCGTCCCAGTACTCCTCGAGGTTCTTGCCCAGAGGGTTCACGGTCCCCATCCCGGTCACGACCACCCGCGTCCTTGCGTTGGCGCCGTTCTTGCTCACTTACCCACCTCTGCCCGAATCTTACCGACGAGGTGATTCTCCACCGCATCGCGCGTCACTCTGATGGCGTTCTTGATCGCCCGGGCGTCGGAACGGCCGTGGGCGACCACCGCCACGCCGTCGATTCCGAGCAGGGGCGCGCCGCCGAACTCTCGCCAGTCGACTCGAGCGCGCAGGCGCCGGACGTCTGAGCGGATGAGCATGCCTCCGAGCTTGCCACGCATCGTCTTTGGTATCTCGTCGCGAAGGTTGCGGAACAGGAACTCCGCGGTGGCCTCGGCCATCTTGATCGCGACGTTGCCGACGAATCCGTCAGCGACGATCACGTCGGCTTTCGCGCTGTAGATGTCCTTCGGCTCGACATTGCCGATGAATCCCTTGAGCGATGCCTTCAAGCGCCGGCTCGTCTCCTTGACGCGCTCGTCGCCCTTGCCCTCCTCTTCCCCGTTGCTGAGCAGCCCGACCCGGGGGTTGGTGCGGCCGAGCATCTCCCTGGCGTACACCGCGCCCATCGCAGCGAACTGGACCATGTACTCGGGTTTCGAGTCGACGTTGGCGCCGACGTCGAGGAAATAAGCGAAGCCGTTCTGCGTCGGCACGATGGAGCCCAACGCCGGGCGCTCGACACCTTTGATCCGGCCCTGGATGAAAAGCGCCGCGGCCATGACGGCGCCGGAGTTGCCGGCCGAGATCCAGCCGTCGGCCCGCCGCTCTTTGCACATGCGGGCGCACACCGACATCGATGAATCGAGCTTCGTTCGGACGGCCTGCGCGGGATGTTCGTCCATCTCGATTACCTGTGTGCAGGGCACGAGCTGGAGGCGCGGGTGAGAATCGAGCAGCGGCTGGACCGCCGACGGCAGGCCGACCAGCGAGATGTCGATTCCATACTCGACGGCGGCTCGGGCGGCACCCTCCACAACCTGGGCGGGCGCGAAGTCGCCGCCCATGGCGTCGACTGCTATTCGCACTGCTACGGCTCGCTAGATGTCGAGGTTGCGGACGCTCTTGGCGTGCGCCTGAATGTATTTCTTGCGAGGCTCGACGTCCGGGCCCATCAACTTCTCGAACGTGTCATTGACCGCAGCCGCGTCTTCCACCGTGACCTGTAGCAGCACGCGCGTCGCCGGGTTCATCGTGGTCTGCCACAGCTCCTCGGCGTTCATCTCACCGAGACCCTTCATGCGCGCCGACTCGGCATTCTTGCCCAGCTGGCGTAGGGCCTTGTCGCGGTCGCCTTCGGAATGGCACCAGACGATCTGCTTGCCCTTGAACACCTTGAACAGCGGCGGCTGCGCCATGTAGAGGTAGCCCTTTTCGATCACCGCGGGGAAGTAGCGGAAGAAGAATGTCAGCAGCAAGGTGCGGATGTGGCTGCCGTCGACGTCGGCGTCAGTCATCGTGATCACGCGGTGGTAGCGCATCTTCTCGACGTTGAAGTTGTCCCCCACGCCCGCGCCCATCGCGGTGATCAGGTTGCGAATCTCGTCTGACGTGAGGACCTTGTCGAGGCGCGCCTTCTCGACGTTGAGGATCTTGCCGCGCAGCGGCAGGATGGCCTGCGTGCGGCGGTCGCGGCCGCCTTTGGCGGTGCCGCCCGCGGAGTCGCCCTCCACGATGTAGAGCTCGCACAGCGCCGGGTCGCGTTCGGAGCAGTCGGAAAGCTTGCCGGGCAACGTGCTCGACTCGAGCAAGCTCTTGCGCTGCACCAGGTCGCGCGCCTTGCGCGCGGCCTCTCGTGCGCGCGCCGCGGTCAGCGATTTCTCGACGATGCGGCGCCCCTCCGAAGGGTTCTCCTCGAGGTATTGGGTGAGACCTTCGGTGAGTGCGATCGAGACGTGGCCCTGGACCTCTGCGTTGCCCAGCTTGCCTTTGGTCTGTCCTTCGAACTGTGGCTCAAGGACCTTGACGCTGATCACCGCGGTGAGGCCCTCACGCACGTCCTCACCGGTGAGGTTGGGGTCCTGCTCCTTGAGAATGGCAGCCTTACGCGCGTAGCGGTTCAGCACGTTGGTCAGCGCGGAACGAAAGCCCGTCAGGTGGCTGCCACCTTCGATCGTGTGAATGGTGTTCGCGAATGCGATCACGTTCTCGACGAACGTGTCGTTGTACTGGAGCGCGATCTCCACCTGCGTTCCCTCGACTTCGCGGTCGACGTAGAACGGAACGTGGTTGACGACTGCCTTGTCGCGGTTCAGCGCGCGCACGAACGAGACGATGCCGCCTTCGAAGTAGAACGTGGTGGTGAACCCAAGCGGCTCGTCCGCAAGCGCGATCTCGAGGCGTTTGTTGAGGTACGCCATCTCGCGCAGCCGGTGCTCGATGACCTCGCGGTCGAACTTCGTGTCAGGGAAGATCTGCGGGTCCGGCCAGAAGCGGACGATCGTCCCGGTGCGATCGGTCTTACCGACGGGCTTGACCGAGCCCTTGGGCACTCCCCGCTCGTATTCCTGGTGGTAGACCTTGGCGCCGAGATGCACCCACACCTGGAGGCGCTCGCTGAGGAAGTTGACGGCTGACACTCCAACGCCGTGAAGACCTGAGGAAACCTTGTACCCGCCTCCACCGAACTTGCCTCCGGCGTTGAGCCGGGTCATGACAAGCTCGAGGGCGGAGAGGCCCTCCTTCTTGTGCATGTCGACGGGGATGCCGCGCCCGTTGTCGTCGACCTGGACGCTGCCGTCCGCGAAGAGCGTGACGACGATCCTGCTCGCGTAACCCGCCAGGGCCTCGTCGACAGCGTTGTCAACTACCTCGTAGACCAGGTGATGGAGGCCGGTCGAGGAGGTCGAGCCGATGTACATGCTCGGGCGCCGCCGCACATGCTCCCGGCCCTCCAGGACCTGGATCTGCTCGGCGGTGTAAGCGACGTCCGCGCCTAAGGGTTTGGGCCTGCGGCTCTCGGCGCGCGAACGCGCGTCAGGCTGCTCCGGCAAAGGGTTTTTGGCCGCCATTACCGGTAAGTTGGCCCTCCCAGCGTGGAGAACTCGTGGGGATCAACTGGGCAGAGGTTCAGGAGTTAAATTTTACCGGATTTTGAATTCAAAAATGGCCTCCGGAGGGGCCTTAACAGGGGTTATTTCGCGGCCGGTTTCCAGCGCAGCACCGGATCATCGCCCTGGCCCTGCAGGTAGGAGTTGATCTTGCGCGCCGCGGCCACCTCGTCGAGGCGCCCGACGGGCATCTTTTGGGGTGCGTCGTGGAGCGCCTGGGGGTTGGATCTGGCCTCCGCGACGATCTCCTTGATGGCCGCGGCAAAGGCGTCCAGGGTCGCCTTGCTCTCGGTCTCAGTGGGCTCGACCATGATCGCTTCGGGCACGACCAGCGGGAAGTAGACCGTCGGGGCGTAGAAGTCCCGGTCCAGGAGCGCCTTGGCGACGTCCAGTGCCCGGATTCCCTGGGGGGCGAGGTTGTGGGCGCTCGCCACGAACTCGTGCATGCAGGGCCCCTCGTGGGGCATCTCCAGGTCGTCCTCGACCTGCTTGCGCAGGTAGTTGGCGCCCAGCACGGCGTCGTGGGAGGCCTGGGTGAGGCCGTCCCCGCCCATGGCGACGATGTACGAGTAGGCCCGCACCAGCATTCCGAAGTTGCCGTAGAAGCTGCGCACGCGCCCGATCGACTTCGGACGCTTGAAATCGAGCGTCAGGTGGCCGTTGGTGCGCTCCACGGTCGGCGTGGGCAGGAACGGCACCAATTCGGCTTTCACTCCCACGGGTCCCGCCCCGGGGCCACCACCGCCGTGAGGGGTGGTGAACGTCTTGTGCAGGTTCATGTGCACGGCGTCAAATCCCATGTCACCCGGCCGGCAGATGCCCATGAAGGCGTTGAGGTTCGCGCCGTCGTAGTACAGCATGGCGCCCGTAGCGTGCACCATCTCCGCTATATCCAGTATCTCCCGCTCG
>Ga0210394_10007196_pt1 | contig 11795 bp, 10 predicted proteins | sample IncBWC12MmetaG_FD_160121 | JGI IMG/M metagenome (GOLD analysis project Ga0210394, IMG submission 160121) | Forest soil microbial communities from Barre Woods Harvard Forest LTER site, Petersham, Massachusetts, United States - Inc-BW-C-12-M | ecosystem: Environmental > Terrestrial > Soil >... | reverse complement strand
GATCCGGTCGACGGCGAATCAATCCCGGTCAGCAGGTTGATCAACGTGGTCTTGCCGCTTCCGGACTTGCCGATGACGGCCACGAACTCGCCCTCGGTGATTTCAAGGCTCACATTGCGCAATGCCACGATTGGACCCGCGATGCTTTGGTACTGCTTGCCGACCCCGGTCAGGGAAATTAGCGGCTGCGATGACATCGCGGAAACCTCACTCATCGCTACTCCCATGGATACCGCGCCGACGATAAATCAAGATACCGGGTCTCGCGACATCCCGGGGGCCAAAGGAGCAAGGCGAGGGTAAGCGGAGCCTTGGGGATCTCTGATATACCTCCACGTTCCCGCGGGAACGTGGTCAGTGTGGTCTCGCGGAGCCAAACATTGGATAGCTCTGAGTCTTTTTTAGCGTCCCGTACGGCTGAACAGATCGGACGCGTATCGACGGCTCAAGCGCAGAAGTTTGCCGGAACGAAGTCGCAGCTCGTAGTCACCCTTGAACAGTGGCGCAAGGGCGTCGATTTCGGCGATGTTCACGGCCACCGATTTATGAATACGCACGAAGCGTTGTTCTCCAAGCTGCTGCAGAAGGTCGCGCAGGGTTCGGCGCAGCAAGTACTCTCGATCGCCCGTATAGACGTGCACGTAGTTGTCGTCCGCCTCGAGAGAGTGAATGTCGGCGCTGTCGATCAAGCGAAGACCATCGGTCGCAGGCACAAACAGGCGGTCACTGATGCCGGTTTGCGCCCGGGCCACACGCACCGCGGATCCCCGTTTATCGGGCGCGTGGAACCGGGTACGCACGCGGTCTAGCGCGCGGCGAAAACGCTCCTCGTCATACGGTTTCAGGAGATAGTCGATCGCGTTCAGATCGAATGCCGCGAGCGCGTGAGCATCGTAGGCGGTGACGAACACCAGAAGCGGCGACGCCTCCGGTTCGAGTTGCGCGGCGATTTGCAGACCGCTCAATCCCGGCATCTGAATATCCAAGAAGACCACGTCCGGCGAATCCGTCATGATCGAGTGCGCCGCGCTCAAGCCGTCGGCAAATTCACCCGCAATCTCTATGTCGGGCTCGCTGCCGAGCCAGCGACGCAGTTTCGCGCGCGCCGGTTCCTCATCGTCGACAATGACGGCGCGCATCATTCGGGCACCCCGCGGAGCGGCAGGGAAATCGAGGCGACAACGCCGCCTTGGGCGTCATTCGCAATGCCGAGACTCGCCGCACCTCCGTACAGCACCCGCAAACGCTCGCGACAATTGGCGATTCCGATACCCTCGCGCCATCCCAGGGGCAACGTCGAACCGGTATTTTGGATCTTGATGTTTAGCTGCGCCGGGTCACGGCGGGCGATCACGCGAATACTTTCGATACCCGTGGTCTGCTCGACCCCATATTTGAAAGCGTTTTCCAGGAGCGGCTGCACAAGCATCGCCGGGACACGGACCATGAGCGCATCTTCAGGGATTTGCCAGTCCATGAGGACCCTTCCCGAGAAACGTTCCTGCATAATCTCCGCATAGAGGCGCAGTAAACGCAGCTCCTCGCGCAGCGGAACGGTATTGGTGTCGCCGGCGCCAAGACTGGCTCGCAACAGATCGCCGAGTCGCGTCAGTACCCGATCGGCTCGTCCAATATCGATTTGCATCAGCGAAGAAACCGTGTTGAGCGTGTTGAACAGGAAATGCGGCCTGAGCTGCGCCTGCAGTTGCGCGAGTTGGGATTCGACCAGCGCTTTCTGGACGAGGCCCAGCTGCACGCTTTGTTCGCGCGATCTGAGCAAAGACAAGGTTCCGTAGACCAGTCCAAGCCAAAGACAATAGAACATGGATGCTTTGACCAATTCGAAGGGAATCAGTCCTCGCCACGGTAGGTGCCGGTACTGTGCGCCTGCAATCGAAAAAATCGCATGGCGAAGCCCAAACACGATGACGATGTAGCCGCCCGCCAGCCATGGCAACCTGCGTAACTGATGGAGGAACCACGGCCTGGGCGGTTCCAGCGAAAATTGCGCATAGCGCGATGAATGAAGCTCGAACGTCAGCCAGACGACGATCGTGCAAGTCAACGACAAGATTTGCGTGAGCGGTTGCCACCGCGGAATGGTTGGATCGTGAATAGATCCGGCGCACTCGATGGCCGAGACGAGCGTCCACAAAAGCGCCCACAGAGCCGCGAGCGGGACGAGCGGCGACCGGTTCCAGGATGGCTCCGTGTCGGCGATTGGTTGATCCAATGGTCGTGCAGCCACGGACTTCAAGGGTTGAGCGGCGACACTCCAAACAAGCGCACATGCGCCCATCCAATCAACAGCGCGTAGACCGCGAGTCCCAATACGACGGCGATAGCATCGTTCCAGGGCCCGGGCGGCGCGGTTCGCATTACTTGGGCCGGACGGCGCTTCAATGAGATTCTATCTATGACGGCCCATGCCAGGAATCCGCCGAACAGCAACACATCAGCCAATGAGCCGTTGGCGAGTAGATGCGCGAATGCCCACAACTTGACCGCGGCCAACATCGGATGTTTGGCCGCCGTCTTGATCCGTCCCGGCAGGTAGGCGGCTAGAACCAAGGGGAAGACCGGCAGCATGAGGACCAGCGCCACATGACTTGCCCAAGTTGGCGGTGAATACAGAATCACCGGCGCTTGACGCGCCAAACCGAACCCGTAGCAGAGCAAAACAAAACCAAGCAGGGAGACCAGCGCGTACGACCCCTTCCATGCGGCCTCGCCCAGCCGTCGGATCGCCCCGGCACGCAGGGCGGGCGCGACAATGGCGACGGAGTGAACACCGAGGAACAGCACCAATCCGACCATCAATAGCGACATAGGCGTCCCCTTTTTTTACCGCCCCTTTATACCGCTTGCCTTACGACGCGCTGCGTTAGCCGCAGCGCGCGGGGCCCTCGCGGCAATGACTTTACGCTTCGCACGTTGGGCGCTTGTGCCTTGTTTGCCGCGCTTCGCCGCCACTTTACCTGGCTTCGCCGCCTTGGCTGACTTCTCCGCCTTGGCTCGTTTCGCGGTCTTGGCGTGCTTCACCGCCCCAACACGTGTTCGCACCGCGGCTTTCCTCGCCTTGGGCCGCGCCGCGACTCTCTTGGCGGCCGTGGCCCGCTTAAGTTCTGCGGCTCGCTTCGTCTCTGCGGCTCGCTTGGGCTCTGCGGCTCGCTTAGGCTCTGCGGCCCGCTTAGGCTCTGCGGCCCGCTTGGCCGGGACGGCGCGCTGACCCTGGGCAATACGCATCGGCGCCCGCGGCGCCGCCGGCTGCCCACCACGCAGCTGCTCGATGATCCCCGGATTCTCCAGCGTCGACACGTCTTGCGTAATTTCCTCTCCCCGCGCAATCGAGCGGAGCAGTCGGCGCATGATTTTTCCCGACCGAGTTTTCGGCAGATTGTCGGTCAAGCGAATTTCATCGGGCTTGGCGATTGGGCTGAGTTGCTCGCCGACCCAGCTGCGCAGTGTTTCGATCAGTGCTTCCGCCGCTCCCTCGGGCCGCGAGCTATTGAGCACCACATAGGCAAAGACCGATTCGCCCTTGATTTCGTGGGGCTTGCTGACCACGGCGGCTTCCGCGACCAGGGGGTGCGCCACCAATGCCGATTCGATTTCCATGGTCCCCAGCCGGTGACCGGCGACATTCAGCACATCGTCGATGCGGCCCATGATCCAGTAATAACCGTCCTGGTCGCGGCGCGCCGAATCGCCGGCCACGTAGTAACGATTCTGGAACTTCTCCCAGTAGGTGCGAAGATACCTCTCGTTGTCGCCCCAAATCGTGCGAAGCATGGAGGGCCAGGGCCGTTTGATCACGAGGTAGCCGCCGCCGTCGGGGGCCCTGACGGGCCGACCCTCCTCATCGACGATGTCGACAAAAATACCGGGCAGCGGCTTGGCGCAAGAACCGGGCTTCGTCGGCGTTACGCCCGGGATGGGCGTCATCATGATGGCCCCGGTCTCCGTCTGCCACCACGTATCCACGATGGGGCAGCGCTCGGCGCCGATGACCTTGTGGTACCACATCCAGGCTTCCGGATTGATGGGCTCGCCGACGCTGCCGAGCAATCGCAATTTATTCAAATTGTAACGGGCCGGAATGGCGTCGCCCAACTTCATGAGCGCACGGATGGCGGTCGGTGCCGTATAAAGAATGGTGACGCCGTGCGTTTCGCAGATTTTCCAAAAGCGCCCGCCGTCCGGAAAAGTCGGCGCGCCCTCGTACATCAGGACCGTCGCACCCGCCGCCAGCGGTCCATAAGCGACGTACGTATGTCCGGTGACCCATCCGACATCGGCCGTGCACCAAAATACATCGCTGTCCTTGAGGTCGAATACCCACCGTGAACTCGTCTTGGCATTGAGCAGATACCCCGCGCTCGAGTGCTGGATGCCCTTGGGTCTACCGGTCGATCCCGAGGTGTAGAGCAGAAACAAGGGATGCTCCGCATCCACCCATTCGGGCTCGCAAGTCGCGCTCTGTCCCGACACGACGTCGTGCCACCATAGGTCGCGGCCGGACCGCATTTCGCAGTCACCACCCGTGCGACGGTAGACAATGACGTTTTGCACGGTTTGACAGCCATCGGCGAGTGCCTTGTCGACGGCGCGTTTGAGCTCGATTGGGTGGCCGCCGCGCCAGCCGCCGTCGGCGGTGATCACCAGCGTAGCCCCCGCGTCTTCGATGCGATCTTTGACGGCGTTGGCGGAGAAACCGCCGAAAACTACCGAGTGCACGGCGCCGATGCGGGCGCAGGCTTGCATGGCGATCACGGCCTCCGGAATCAGAGGCATGTAAATGACCACCCGATCGCCGCGCCCAACCTTCAGCGTTTTGAGCGCATTGGCAAACCGGCACACCTCGCCGTGCAACTCGGCGTAGGTGAGCTTGCGCACGTCGCCCGGCTCACCCTCGAACGCGATCGCGATTTTCTTGCCCCGCTCGCGCAGATGCACATCCAGGCAATTGTGCGACACGTTCAGCTGTCCGTCGGTGAACCAGCGGTAGTTGGGCGCTTGTGTTTCGTCCAGCGGCACGGTAAACGGCCGGTGCCAGTCGATTTCGGTCATCGCCAAATCCGCCCAGAAGCCGACGTAGTCATGCGCGGCCTTGGCGTGCATCCCTTGCAGTTCACCGGCCTTGAGCGTCGCAGCTTTGCGAACCTGCGCGGACGGCGGAAAAACCCGGTCTTCTTGCAGCACGGATTGAATGTCTGTTTGGGCCATTTCCTCGCTCCCCGACCTCAAGTTTACGGTTTTCGTTTCGATTCAGGCGCCCACGGCGATACGACGCGCCTGCTGTCGCAAAATACTGCCAAACCCATGCGTATCAAAGAAGCGGGCGAGCCCCGCGCCGTCCGGTCGGCGCGGCTTCAAATCCTCGATCGTTGCAAGGAGCGGCATGTCGCAGACGATGCCCGTCAACCGCCGCGCCAGATACGCCGCCTCCTTGTGCGCAAGCAGCCGGGCGGCGACGGCGGCACCGCCCCGCAGCTTCATCAAAGGGATACGGTGAAGATTCGCATACAGTTCATCGAGGGAGCCGAATACCGCGAATAGCTCGGCCGCGGTCTTCTTGCCGACCCCGGGCACGCCCGGAATGTTGTCCACGCTGTCGCCGGTCAACGCCAAAAAATCCGCGATCAGCTCGGGCGTGGCGCCGAAACGCGGGCCGATGTCGTCATAGGAATAACGCACGTTGCCGGTGTAGTCCCAAAACACATCGCCGTCGCGGATGAGCTGCGATAAGTCCTTGTCCCGAGTCACCAGCACATTGCAGAGGCCGGCGGCGCGCGAACGCGCCGCCAGGGTGCCGATGATGTCGTCGGCTTCGTACTCCTCGCTCGCGAATTCGGCCAGGCCCAACAGCCTGCAAAACTCGCGGCAGAGCGCGAATTGCCGCTCCAAATCGATGGGTGGCGCTTCGCGATTGGCTTTGTAAGCCGGATAAATGCCGTTGCGGAACGAAGTCTCGTGGCGCGTGGAGAGATCGAAAGCAACGCCGATGCGCTCCGGCCGAACCTGCTCCAAAAGATCCGACAAGAAGCGCGCGAAACCGTACAGGGCGTGCGTTGCGTTGCCGTCGGCGTCCACCATGTCGGGCGGCATTGAATGGTAGGCCCGAAAGATAAAATAACTGGCGTCGATGTAGTACACGAGGCCGGATCGCGCTTGCGGCTGGACGGCGCCGGCGTTCACATGGGCCAGCGTTGCATGCGCTCGTGCAGCGGGCTCGAACGTGGGAAATGCGCGATCAGGTATTCCATCTGATCGGCCAGCACACGACGGCCTTTCAAGAATATGTACTCGGCGTAGGTGGGCGTGAACGGCACCGCCAGAAGCTGCATACCCGCCTGCTCCGGGGTCCGCGAGGCCTTGGCGTTGTTGCATCGACGGCACGCCGACACCACATTGCTCCAGGTATCGTGCCCGCCGCGGCTGAACGGCGTCACGTGATCCCGCGACAGCAGGCTATAGCTGAACCGCGCGCCGCAGTACAAGCACAAATAGGCATCGCGACGGAACAGGGTCTGATTATTGAGCGGCGGCGTGTATGAAGCGCCGCGCAGATTGCCCGGGTTGCCCGAAGTCCCCAGCGTGGCGATGATTGAATTCACGTCCACGATGGTCCGCAGTCCTGTTCTCGCGCAGGTGCCGCCGTAGAGCCGATACAGCAGCGTCCCGCAGGTATAGGCCACTTGGTCGGTGTGATACAGACGCGCGGCTTCCCGATAATCAACCCATTCCAACGGCATCCCGGATACGTCGGTACGCAGGATTTGTTGCGACAACGGATAGCCGTGCGGCACAACCGTGAGGTCATCCCGCCAATCCAATAATCGCTGCTTGTCGTGAAGGATCGGCTGCTTGTCGTTGCGCATCGGTTTCATAACTTGCTAAAGATAGTCGAGTCTTATGCCATAATTCAACGTTTGGCATCATTCTTGAGGATTTGGGAGAGATCTGCATGGCTGTCGTCGTCGGTGTCCTCACGGAAACCGCTGCCAAAGAAACTCGTGTCGCCGTTGTCCCCGAAATCGCCGCCAAATTGAAGGCCGCCGGCGTTCGCGTTCTGATCGAACGCGGCGCGGGGACGGCCGCTCACTTCCCCGACGCATTATATGCCGACGCCGAGTTCGGCGATGCAGCCGCCGTTCTAGGGTCCGCGGATGTCTTGTTGAAGGTCCAGCCGCCGAGCCTTGCGGAAGTGGGCGCGGTCAAGAAAGGCACGGTGATCATCGGCTTCATGCAGGCTTATGCGCGGCCCGATCTCGTCCGAGCCCTCCAAGACCGCGCAATCACCAGTTTTGCCATGGAACTGGTGCCGCGCATTTCTCGAGCGCAATCGATGGACGCGCTGTCCTCGCAGGCGTCCGTTGCCGGCTACAAGGCCGCGTTGATCGCGGCCAATACTCTCGAACGGTTTCTCCCCATGTTGACCACCGCGGCGGGCACGATCCGACCGGCATCGGTCCTCGTCATCGGCGCAGGCGTCGCCGGTTTGCAGGCCATCGCGACGGCGAAACGCTTGGGAGCCGTAGTCGAAGCGTATGACGTGCGCAGCGCGACCAAGGACCAGGTGAAGTCGCTCGGTGCGAAGTTCATCGAGACCGGTGTCTCCGCGGAAGGCGCCGGCGGGTATGCCCGCGAGCTTACCCTAGAGGAGAAGACCAAACAGCAGGAGGTCCTGGATGCGCGAATCGCCGTCAGCGATGCGGTGATCAGCACCGCCTCGGTGCCGGTGCGAGCGGCGCCGCGCATCATCAGTCGGACGGCGGTCGAGCGCATGAAAGCGGGCTCCGTGATCATCGACATCGCGGCCGAACAGGGCGGCAATTGCGAACTGACGCGGGCCGGTGAAACCGTCGTGCATGGCGGCGTCAAGATCATAGGGCCCTTGAACCTACCGGCCACATTGCCCTATCACGCGAGCGAAATGTATTCGCGCAATCTTTTCAACCTGCTGAAGCCGGCGCTGGCGAAAGGTGACCTTGCCATCGACTGGAACGACGAGGTATTCGCGGGTTGCGTGCTCACTCACGACGGCCAGATCAAACACGAAGCGACGCGCAAAGCGGCAGAGGGACAGCAATGATCGACGGCGTCATAGCGCTTTACATATTCATGTTGGCCGCATTCACCGGCTACGAGGTCATTTCCCGCGTGCCGGTTATCCTGCACACCCCGCTCATGTCCGGCTCGAACTTCGTGCACGGCATCGTCTTGGTCGGCGCGATGGTCGCGCTGGGCACCGCCGATAGCACGCTGGTGCGGGTCATAGGCTTTATCGGCGTGGTGCTCGGTGCGGGCAATGCGGTGGGCGGCTATGTGGTGACGGAGCGCATGCTGAAAATGTTCGTCTCCGCCGGCAGAAAGAAAGGACCTTGAGCATGCCTTCCGAGTTGACCGTCCAAACCGTAACGCAGCTAGCCTATCTCGTCGCGGCGGCGCTGTTCATCCTCGGACTGAAGCGCATGAGCTCGCCGGTGACCGCCGTGAGCGGCGTGCGTTGGGCCGGTGTTGGCATGGTGCTCGCCACGGTCGTGACCCTAGGCCTGATGGGCGCCTCGTCCTTCAATTTGATGCTGGTGATCGGCGCCATCGCGATCGGCGGCGTCGTGGCCTGGGTCAGCGGCAAGCGGGTTGCCATGACCAACATGCCGCAGATGATCGCCCTGTACAACGGCATGGGCGGCGGCGCCGCGGCCGCCATCGCCGCGGTGGAACTATATCGCGGCAGCGAGCACGGCATGACGCACCTGACGATCGCCACGATCGGCGGCTTCATCGGCTCGGTATCTTTCAGCGGCAGTCTGATCGCCTTCGCGAAATTGCAGGGCTTGATCACCAAGTCGGTGCGCTTCGGCGGCCAAAAGTTCCTGAATTTGGCGATCTTGTTGATAACGGTCGCACTCGGAGTCATGGTCGTCTCCGGCGTGCACAGCGACCTGCCGCTCGTTTCCCTGTTCTTCGTCTTTGCCTTGCTGCTGGGTGTCACCATGACGCTGCCGATCGGCGGCGCCGATATGCCAGTGGTGATTTCGCTGTACAACGCACTCACCGGTCTTGCGGTCGGTTTCGAGGGCTTCGTACTTGACAACGCCGCCATGATCATCGCCGGCACCGTGGTCGGCGCGGCCGGCACCTTGCTGACTCAGCTCATGGCCAAGGCCATGAACCGTTCACTCGGCAATGTGCTGTTCTCGAACTTCGGCGAAACTTCGTCCGGAGGCGGTGCGGGCGTCACCGGAACCCAGAAAGCCATCGAAGCCTCGGATGCCGGGGTCATGATGGCGTACTCGCAAAAAATCATCATCGTGCCGGGGTACGGCATGGCGGTGGCGCAAGCTCAGCACAAGGTCTGGGAACTCACGCAATTGCTGATCGATCATGGCGTCAAGGTGCGGTTTGCCATTCACCCGGTCGCGGGCCGCATGCCGGGACACATGAACGTGTTGCTGGCGGAAGCGGGCGTGCCCTACGACTTGATCTCCGACCTGGACGAAATCAACGCCGAGTTTGAAACGGCCGATGTGGCTCTGATCATCGGCGCCAACGACGTGGTCAATCCGGACGCGCGCGCCAACCGGGCGAGCCCGATTTTCGGCATGCCGATCTTGAATGCGGACAAGGCCAAGAATGTCGTCGTCATCAAGCGCGGCCAAGGTCAGGGCTTTTCGGGCATCGACAATGCGCTGTTCGTGCTCGATCAAACGCGCATGCTTTACGGCGATGCGCAGGCCGCGTTAGGCCAGCTGATTCAAGCCGTCAAGGCGGCAGGGTGATCTCGAAGCGATCTCGGATTTGCCATTGTTCGGGCTTGGGAGCCTCGTAACGTTCAAGCCGGATCATTTCTCCGACCACCCGGTCGTCGTGTAATTCGAAGCGCACGTAGTGATAGTTGGGAAAATCGGTGCTTTGATAAAGATCCGAGGGCGCGCGATCCACCTCATAGGGCAGGGCACCCCCGCCGCCCGACACCAGATACACCACGCCCTTCTCGTCGAACCGTTCATAGTTGTGGATGTGGCCCGCACTTACCACGAAGCGCGCCGCCGACTGCGGCGCAGCCGTCTTGAGATACTCCGCAAGCGAGACTTCGTTCGGGCGCGGGTTGTGGTCCGTCTCTTTGGTCAACTGCACGTCGGCCACGGGCGGATGATGCATGTTGATTAAAACCAGGCGAACTTGGGTGTGGAGCCCCGCAACTTGATTCTCCAGCCAAATCCGTTGTTCGCTACCGGGCAACAGCGATGCGTCGGAGTCGAGCGCGACACCCACGACCTTAGGTCCGATGGCGACCGAATACCAGCGTCGGCCACGCAGTTCAGGAAACGCGCCCCACCAGCGCTCGAGACAGGCCCATTCCTGGCATGCCGCGAATTCATGGTTGCCGAGCGCTGGAAAGACTCGCAGATGCCGGTTGCGCCACGGACGAGTCTCGTGGCGAAACACCGCGTAGTCCGCGTCGATGCCGTGCCAGGGAATATCGCCATTGATAAATATCGCCGCCGGGTTCTCGGCGGCGATCTTTGCGATCAATGCCTGCCGCGCGCCGGGGTTGGTCGCGCGGGTTTCGGCGGGATTCGTGAACCGCATATCGCCATACACGACCAGCACCAGCGGGTCGGGCAGCTCTCGGTCCGGCACCGTGAACGTGGTCGCCGCATACGGCGACCCTGCGTACGAGCGGCCGGTAACGGCGGCCAACAAGAGTAAAACCATGGGTAAAGCAACTCGCATTGCGCGATGCTACGCACGGGAGGCCTTCTTCGCCATGAGATTCGTAGTGCCCTGTCCCACCAATAAGTCACTCGCTGCGCCGCGTCTTTTTGTCTTTACGATTCTATGCGCGTTCTGCGCTCTTGACGCGGCGCAGGCGGCCGGCGCGCAAGCCGCGCGCTGGCAGCAGCACAGTGAGCGGGTCCGCATCGTCCGCGACAACTGGGGCATCGCGCATATCTACGGCAAATCCGATGCGGATACGGTGTTCGGAACGATCTACGCGCAAGCCGAGGATGATTTCGGCCGCATCGAGCGCAACTACCAGTTGAGTCTCGGGCTGTTGGCGCAAGCCGAAGGCGAGACGGCCGTCTACAACGATCTTCGTCAGAGATTGTTTATCGATCCCAGCCGCTTGCGGCAGCAGTATCGCCGCAGCCCGGATTGGCTCAAGGCACTGATGGTGGCTTGGTCGGACGGGCTGAATTACTTCTTGGCGAAGCATCCGGCCGTCACACCCAAGGTCATCCGTCACTTCGAACCTTGGATGGCGCTGTCCTTCACCGAAGGCAGCATCGGCGGCGACATCGAAAGCATCGACCTCGGCAAGCTGCAACAGTTTTACGGAGCGCAACCCCGGAGGCCGGCGGGCAAGGTGAATACGCTGCTGGCGGCGCGGGCGCCCGTCGCGGAGCCGGCTTCCGGCGGCTCCAACGGCTTCGCCATTGCGCCCAGCCGCAGCGCATCGGGGCATGCGCTGCTCTGGATCAATCCGCACACCTCGTATTACTTCCGCTCAGAACTGCAGATGGTCAGCGAGCGGGGATTGAACGTCTATGGCGCCGTCACCTGGGGGCAATTCTTTGTCTATCAGGGATTCAATGCGCGCAACGGCTGGATGCACACATCGTACGGCGGCGACGCCATCGACGAATATGCCGAGACCATCGTCAAGAAGCCGGACGGACTGTACTACCGATACGGCGCGAATTTAAGAAAATTGCAGGTCGGCGAAATCACCATTCCGTTCAAGGAGGGCAGTCGCTCCGCGTATCGAAAATTCACGGTGTATC
>Ga0210394_10007195_pt1 | contig 11795 bp, 5 predicted proteins | sample IncBWC12MmetaG_FD_160121 | JGI IMG/M metagenome (GOLD analysis project Ga0210394, IMG submission 160121) | Forest soil microbial communities from Barre Woods Harvard Forest LTER site, Petersham, Massachusetts, United States - Inc-BW-C-12-M | ecosystem: Environmental > Terrestrial > Soil >... | reverse complement strand
AGTTGCGCCCGCTGCTGGCCGAGGAGCTGGTCACCGCGCTGCGCCCGGAACTGGACCGCACCCTGCACAGCCGCAACGACACCGATCGTCCGGCCGTGGTGATGGTCGTCGGGGTCAACGGCACCGGCAAGACGACCACCTGCGGCAAGCTGGCCCGGGTGCTGGTGGCCGACGGCGCGACGGTACTGCTGGGTGCCGCCGACACCTTCCGTGCCGCGGCCGCCGACCAGCTGGCCACCTGGGGATCGCGGGTCGGCGCGGACACCGTGCGCGGACCGGAGGGCGGCGATCCGGCGAGTGTCGCCTTCGACGCGGTAAAGCAGGGCACCGAGCGCGGGGTGGACACCGTCCTGATCGACACCGCCGGCCGGCTGCACACCAAGGTCGGCCTGATGGACGAGCTGGGGAAGGTCAAACGCGTCGTCGAGCGGCACGGGCCGGTCGATGAGACCCTGCTCGTGCTGGACGCGACCACCGGCCAGAACGGCCTCACCCAGGCGCGCGTCTTCACCGAGGTGGTGGACGTGACCGGCGTCGTGCTCACCAAGCTGGACGGCACCGCCAAGGGCGGGATCGTGATCAGCGTGCAGCGGGAGCTCGGCGTGCCGGTCAAGCTGATCGGGCTGGGCGAGGGCGCCGACGACCTGGCCCCCTTCGATCCGGTGGTCTTCGTCGACGCCCTGCTCGGTGACCCCGTCTGATGCGTGCGCTCTACAAGCCGGCAGCGGCGCCTGGCTTCGAACTGGTGGAGCGCCCGGAGCCGGAGCCCGGCGCTGGGGAAGTCAAGATCCGGGTGCTGCGGACGGGCATCTGCGGCACCGATCTGCACATCGAGGCCTGGGACGGCTGGGCGGCCGGGGCCGTAGACGCGCCGCTGATCGCGGGGCACGAGTTCTGCGGCGAGGTCGTCGCGCTCGGTGCCGGGGTTCGCGACGTCGCCGCCGGTGATCTCGTCTCCGGCGAGGGGCACATCTTCTGCGGAACCTGCCGCAACTGCCGGGCGGGACGGCGTCACCTCTGCATTCGCACGTCCAGCGTCGGGGTGAACCGTGACGGGGCGTTCGCCGAGTTCCTGGTGCTACCGGAGAGCAACGTCTGGGTGCACCGTGCTGGGGTCGGCGCCCCGGCGGTGGCCGACCTCCGCGCGGACGCCGATTTTCTCGACATCGCGGCGATCTTCGACCCGTTCGGCAACGCGGTGCACACCGCGCTGTCGTTCCCGCTGGTGGGCGAGGACGTGCTGATCACCGGCGCCGGGCCGATCGGCCTGATGGCGGCGGCGGTCTGCCGCCATGTCGGGGCGCGCTACGTCGTGATCACCGACGTCAGCCGGCCGCGGCTCGCGCTGGCCCGGCGGATGGGCGTCGACCTGGCCGTCGACGTCACGACCACCACGATCGCCGACGCCCAGCGCGGGCTCGGCATGGTCGAGGGCTTCGACGTCGCGCTCGAGATGAGCGGGCACCCCAGCGCGCTGCCTGACATCGTCGCCAACCTCAACCATGGCGGCCGGATCGCGATGCTCGGCCTGCCCAGCGCGCCGATCAGCGTGGACTGGGCCAAGGTCGTGTCCCACATGATCACAATCAAGGGGATCTACGGCCGGGAGATGTTCGAGACCTGGTACGCGATGAGCGCGATGCTGCGATCCGGGCTGGATATCTCGCCGGTGATCACCGACCGGCTGCCGGCGAGCGACTGGGCGTCGGCATTCGCCATTGCCCGGTCAGGGGCGAACGGCAAAGTAGTACTCGACTGGACGGAGTAGCCATGTACGGAACCGTGGGCGAGCAGTTGCGAGCGACCTTGGGCGAGATCCGTGAGGCCGGCCTCTACAAGCACGAGCGGCAGCTCGAATCGCCGCAGTCGGCGCGGGTCCGGGCCCGCGCGGGCGACCGTTCCAGCGAACTGCTGAACTTCTGCGCCAACAACTACCTGGGCCTGGCCGACCATCCTCAGGTGGTGGCCGCCGCCAAGCAGGCGCTGGATGACTGGGGATTCGGGATGGCCAGCGTCCGCTTCATCTGCGGCACGCAGACCCAGCACGCCGTGCTCGAGCGGAACATCTCGGAGCTGCTCTCGACCGAGGCGACCATCCTGTACTCCTCCTGCTTCGACGCCAACGGGGGCGTGTTCGAGGTCCTGCTGGACGGGCGGGACGCGGTGATCTCCGACGAGCTGAACCACGCCTCGTTGATCGACGGCATCCGGCTCTGCAAGGCGACCCGGCGCAGGTATCGCAACCGTGACATGGCCGATCTGGAAGTCCAGCTACGAGCTACCTCGGGGGCACGGCGGCGACTGGTCGTCACCGACGGCGTCTTCTCGATGGACGGCTACCTGGCCCCGCTCGATGAGATCTGCGCGCTGGCCGATCGCTACGACGCCCTGGTGCTGGTGGACGACTCGCACGCGGTGGGGTTCGTCGGTGCGACCGGCGCCGGCACGCCGGAGCATTTCGGTGTCAGCGACCGGGTCGACATCGTCACCGGAACCCTGGGTAAGGCGCTCGGTGGCGCGTCCGGCGGCTATGTCAGCGCGCGGGCCGAGATCGTCGAGTTGCTGCGCCAGCGCTCTCGGCCGTACCTGTTCTCCAACGCGGTGGCCCCGGCCGTGGTCGCCGGTTCGCTGGCGGCGCTGTCGCTGGTCTCCGGGCACGGCGAGCAGCGGGCGGCGCTGAAACGCAACACCGGCCTGTTCCGTGCCCTGATGGCCGAGGCCGGCTTCCATGTGCTGCCCGGCGAGCACCCGATCTGCCCGGTCATGTTCGGTGACGCGACGCTCGCGGCGGATGTCGCCGAGGCGATGCTTGAGCAGGGCGTCTACGTGGTCGCGTTCTCCTACCCGGTGGTGCCCGCCGGCGCGGCGAGAATCCGGGTGCAACTGTCCGCGGCGCACAGCGAAGCCGACGTCGAGACGTGTGTTCGGGCGTTCGTCGCGGCCCGGACCGCGGTGGCCGGGTAGGCCGCCGCCGGCCCGGATCACCCTTCTTTTCAGGGTGTGATCTTTACGGCGCGCCCGCTCGGCGGCGGGATTTACCGGTTGATTGCGCCGTTTGTGTTGCCGCGGACCGCGGCTCGAATCGCAGTTCACGAGCCCGAAACATAAACACGCCTATTCCGTTAACAGGATGACTCCAACCTATGGCCAGCGCGCATCATCGTCGCGCCCGGACTCTGACCAAGGGGGAGCCCCTGTGTCACAACTGCTACTAGCGGCGTCGTACGCACCGCTGCCCATGAAGAGCATCGACTCGGGCGACAACGCCTGGATGCTGACATCTTCGGCACTGGTGTTACTGATGACGCCAGGCCTCGCGTTCTTCTACGGCGGCATGGTCCGTGCGAAGCACGTGCTGGCAATGCTGATGCAGAATTACATGGCCATCGCCATCGTCAGCGTGACCTGGGTTCTGCTGGGATTCACCTGGGCCTTCGGTGGCACCGGGAAGTACCTGGGTGACACGCACTTCATCTTCATGCGGCACATCACCGACGTCGTGCCGACGATGGGTAGCGCCCAGACCATCCCGACGCTGACCTTCGTCGCGTTCCAGCTGACCTTCGCGATCATCACGCCGGCGCTGATCACCGGCGCGACCGCCGACCGGTGGAAGTTCGGCTCGTTCGTCGCGTTCGTCACGCTCTGGTCGGTGCTGATCTACGCGCCGGTCGCGCACTGGGTCTTCGACGGCTACGGCTTCCTGAACCAGTCGATGCGCCCGGCGGGCAAGTTCTTCGCCGAGGACTTCGCGGGCGGGACGGTCGTGCACATCGACTCCGGTGCCGCCGCGCTCGCGGTTGCCATCATCCTGGGCAAGCGCAAGGGCTGGGGCAAGGAGAACATGCGCGGGCACAACATCCCGTTCGTGATGCTCGGTGCGGCCCTGCTGTGGTTCGGCTGGTTCGGCTTCAACGCCGGCTCGGCAGTCGAGGCCCACGACAACCTGGCGGCCTACGCCTGGATCAACACCAACACCGCCACCGCCACCGCCCTCATCGGCTGGATCCTGGTGGAGAAGCTGCGTTACGGGAAGTCCACCGCGCTCGGTGCGGCATCCGGTGCCGTCGCCGGCCTGGTGGCGATCACGCCGTGTGCCGGCTTCGTCAGCCCGATCGGCTCGATCTTCATCGGCCTGATCGCCGGCATCGTCTGCGCCTTCGCGATCGGCTTGAAGAACAAGCTGGGCTACGACGACGCGCTCGACGTGGTCGGCGTCCACTTCATCGGTGGATGGACGGGCACGCTGCTGATCGGCTTCTTCAGCACCGCCGGCACGAACTCGCTCGCCAACAACGGCATCCTCTACGGCGGCAAGGGCAAGTGGGCCGGCTGGAGCCTGCTGCTGCACCAGTTCGAGGCGGCCGGCTGCGTCACGATCTACTCGTTCGTCGGATCCGCGATCCTGATCCTGATCATCGGTCTGGTGTTCAAGAACCGGGTCAGCGAGGAGGCTGAGCAGCAAGGCCTCGACGTGGTCATCCACGGCGAGTCCGCCTACGAGTTCGGCCCGGTCGGCGGGGGCAACTACCTGGCGTCGGCAGCGAGCAAGGAGAGTGTGACGGCATGAAGCTGGTAACCGCGGTGATCAAGCCGTTCAAGCTGGACGATGTCAAGGCGGCACTGGAAGTGATCGGCGTCCAGGGCCTGACGGTGAGCGAGGTGCAGGGCTACGGCCGGCAGCGCGGTCACACCGAGGTGTACCGCGGCGCCGAGTACACCGTCGACCTGGTGCCCAAGGTGAAGGTCGAGGTCGTCGTCGACGGCATGGAGGCCGACAAGGTCGTCGATGCGATCGTCGAGGCCGCCCGCACCAGCAAGATCGGTGACGGGAAGGTGTGGGTCACCGGCATCGATGCGATCGTCCGGGTGCGAACGGGTGAGCGTGACTCGGACGCCATCTGAGCACGAAGGTTTGAGCGAGGTCCGGGCTGGCGTTTTACGCCAGCCCGGACTCGTCGGTGCCGGGCTTCGGTCGGCGCTGGCCGACGCCTACGACGCCTGGCTGCGCGCGCTGGCCGACCGGGTGGCCGGTGGCCTCGACGGCGCCGCGCTGGCCGCGGTCGGCGGGCTGGGCCGCCGCGAGCCGGCTCCGTGTGGTGACCTCGATCTGGTGCTGCTGTACAACGGCCGGGCCGCCGACGTCTCGGTGCTCGCCGACAAGCTCTGGTACCCGATCTGGGACGGTGGCCTAGATCTCGACCACTCGGTCCGGACCCCGGACCAGGCGCTGGCCGTGGCCAAGGACGACCTGAAGGCGATGCTCGGCATGCTCGACCTTCGCCACCTGGCTGGTGACGGCAGCATCACCGAGCAGCTCCGCCAGCGGGTGCTCGACCTCTGGCGGGCGACCGCGTCCAAGCGGGTACCGGAGCTGCGTGAGCTGTCGGTGGCCAGATGGGACGTGGCCGGTGAGGCCGCCTTCCTGCTGGAGCCGAATCTGAAGGAATCCCGCGGCGGGCTACGCGATGCCCAGTCGCTGCAGGCACTGGCGGCCGCACAGCTGGCCGACCTGCCGATCGCGGTCCGCGGGGCGCGGACCGTACTGCTCGACATCCGCGCCGAGCTGCAGCGCCGGACCGGCCGCAACGACGACGTACTGCGCAAGCAGGAGCATGCCGGTGTCTCTGAGGCGCTGGGCTGGGCTGAGGCCGACGACGTGCTGCGCCAGGTGAATCAGGCCGCGCGCACCGTCTCGCTCGCGGTGGACGGTGCCTGGCGGCGAGTGGCCGCGCAGCGCCCGCCCAGCCGCGGCCTGTCACCGATGCGGCTGCTCGGCCCGCTCGCGCCCGCTGCGTCACCGCCCTCCCGGGTCGGCCTGGCCCAGGGCGTCGTCCGCCACGACGGTGAGGTCGTGCTGGCTCGCGACGCCGATCCGTGGGCCGATCCCGGGCTCGTGTTCCGGGCGGCGAGGGTGGCCGCCGAGCAGGACCTGCCGCTGTCGCCGTTCACCCTCGAGCGGCTTGCCTCCGAATCCGCGCCGCTGCCGGTGCCCTGGCCGCCCGCGGCGCTGGCGGAGTTCGTATCGCTTCTCGGCACGGGTGCGCGCGCCGTGCCGGTGCTCGAGTCCCTCGATCAGGCCGGCCTTCTCGCGGGGCTTTTCCCGGAGTGGGACGCCGTGCGGTACAAGATCCAGCACAACCCGGTGCACCGGTTCACCGTCGATCGCCACCTGCTCGAGGCTGCCGCGCAGGCCGCGCCCCTCGTCCGCCAGGTCGACCGGGCGGATCTGCTGCTGGTAGGAGCGCTCCTGCACGACATCGGCAAGGGGTTCGCCGGAGACCACTCCCTCGTGGGCGCCCCGATCGCCGGCACCATCGCGGCCCGGATGGGCTTCAGCTACGGGGATACCGCGACGATCATCGCGCTCGTCCGGCATCACCTGCTGCTGCCGGACACCGCCACCCGCCGCGATCTGGACGACCCGATGACGATCACGACCGTGGCCGACGCGGTCAGCCGGTCGGCTGAGCTGCTGGACCTGCTGCACGCGCTGACCATCGCGGACGCCCAGGCGACCGGGCCGCAGGCCTGGAGCGAGTGGAAGGCCCGGTTGATCTCCGATCTGGTCCGCCGCACCCGGTCGTTGCTCAACGGAGGCCGGTTGCCGGGGCCGCCGCCGCTCGATTCGCGCCGGCAGGAGCTCGCCGAGACCGGCGACCTCGCGGTGCTGATCGAGGCGGACGAGGTGGTAGTCGCGGCGCCGGACGGGCTGGGCGTGCTGTCGCGCACCGCCGGTGTGCTCGCGCTGCATTCGCTGGACGTGCGCTCGGCCGCCATCTCCACCCATGCCGGCATGGCGGTGAACTCCTTCGTGGTCGAGCCCCGCTTCGGAAATCCGCCCGAGGCGTCGCTGGTGAGGGCCGATCTTGCCCTGGCGCTCGCCGGTTCGCTGCGCCTGTCCGAGCGGCTGGCGGCCAAGGAGCGCTCGTATTCGCGCGGTGGCGGCGCGGCGCGGCGCCCACCGAGCATCCACTGGTTCGACGACGCGGCTACCGACGCGACCGTCCTCGAGCTGCGGGCCGACGACGCGATCGGCCTGCTCTACCGGGTCACCGCGATGCTGGAGCGGCTCGGCCTCGACATCCGCTCGGCCCGCGTGTCCTCCCTCGGCGGCTCGGTGGTGGACGCCTTCTACCTGACCGACGGCAGCGGACTGCCCGTCCCGGTCGAGGCGCGGTCTGAGGTCGAATCGTCGCTGAGCGAGATCTGACGGAGGGAAGCCGGGCGAAATAGCGCAGAAGCAGCAAGGTATTAGCACGATATGACGGGATAAGAGGTGACTGAGCACACCCTGGATGCCGCCTGGTGTAAACACGGTGGCAATCCCCGGTAATCTGATTGACGCCTCGCGGGCCGACGTCGTCCCGGATGAGAAAGTTCAGCCGTGACGCCTTCGTCGCTAGCACCGGGAGCGCAGTGAGTTCAGTCAGTCCTGTAAGCGAGCTGGCCGCCGCATCGTCGCCGATGCCGACGCGGCCCACCGCGCCACGTCCGTCGCGCATGCCGTTCTCCGCCGTCCCCGCCGCGCAGGGTCTCTATTCCCCGCGCGACGAGCGGGACTCCTGCGGGGTCGCGTTCGTCGCGGATCTGCATGGGCGTGCCAGCCATTCGATCGTCGCGGCCGCGCTTACCGCACTGCACAACCTCGAGCACCGCGGCGCCGCCGGCGCCGAGCCGTCCTCCGGTGACGGCGCGGGAATCACCGTCCAGGTACCGGATACTTTCCTGCGCCTGGCGGTGGGATTCGACCTTCCGGATGCCGGTGCCTACGCGGTCGGCACTGCATTCCTGCCGGTCGCCGAGGCCGATGCCGCCGCGGCGGTGCGCCTCGTAGAGACCGCGGCCGCCGAGGAAGGACTGGTCGTGCTCGGCTGGCGGGAGGTGCCGACCGACTCCTCCGGTCTCGGCCCTACCGCGGTGAGCGTGATGCCCGCGTTTCGGCAGCTGTTCGTCGCCTCAGCTTCCGGTGAGTCGGGCCTCGCGCTGGAACGGCGCGCATTCTGCCTGCGCAAGGTCGCTGAGCGGCGCGCCGTCGAGGCCGGCTTGGAGCTGTACTTCCCGTCGCTGTCTGCCCGCACCCTGGTCTACAAGGGCATGCTCACCACCGACCAGCTCGGGGCGTTCTTCCCTGATCTCACCGACGAGGCCTTCAGCAGCGCCATCGGCCTGGTGCACAGCCGCTTCTCCACCAACACCTTCCCGTCGTGGCCACTGGCACACCCCTTCCGCTACATCGCGCACAACGGCGAGATCAACACGATCAACGGGAACCGGAACTGGATGCGCGCCCGGCAGGCGCTGCTGGCCAGCGACCTTATCGACGGGGATCTGGCCCGGCTGTTCCCGATCTGCACGCCCGAGGCGAGCGACTCGGCCTCCTTCGACGAGGTCCTGGAGTTGCTGCACCTGGGCGGTCGGAGCCTGCCGCACGCGGTCCTGATGATGGTGCCCGAAGCCTGGGAGAACGCCGGATCGTCGATGGACGAGAAGTGGCGCGCGTTCTACCAGTTCCATGCTTCGCTGATGGAGCCCTGGGACGGCCCCGCCTGCGTCAACTTCACCGATGGCACGGTCATCGGCGCGGTGCTCGACCGCAACGGCCTGCGCCCGGGGCGCTGGTGGCAGACCTCCGACGGGCTCGTCGTGCTCGGCAGCGAGTCCGGCGTGCTCGACCTGGACCCGGCCAGCATCGTGGCCAAGGGGCGCCTGCAGCCCGGCCGGATGTTCCTGGTCGACACCGGCCGTGGCGAGATCGTGCACAACCACCAGGTCAAGGACGAACTGGCCGCCGCGCATCCCTACGACGAGTGGCTGCACGCGGGGATGATCCACCTCGACGCGCTGCCGAACCGCGAGCACGTCGTCTTCTCCCACGAGTCGGTCAGCCGGCGCCAGCAGGTCTTCGGCTACACCGAGGAGGAGCTTCGCGTCATCCTCACCCCGATGGCGACCACGGGCGCCGAGCCGATCGGGTCGATGGGCACCGACACTCCGCTCGCGGCACTGTCGCGCAAGCCGCGGTTGCTGTTCGACTACTTCACCGAACTGTTCGCCCAGGTGACCAACCCCCCGCTGGACGCGATCCGTGAGGAGCTGGTCACCTCGCTGTCCGGTTCGCTCGGTCCGGAGGGCAACCTGTTCGCGCACGGGCCGGCATCCTGCAGGCAGGTCGTGCTGCCCCGGCCGGTGATCGACAACGATCAACTGGCGAAGATCTGGCATATCAATGCCGACGGCGACCTGCCCGGTCTCGCCTGTCACCTGATCGACGGGCGCTACCGGGTGCTCGGCGGCGGCGAGGCGCTCGCCGCCGCGCTGGAGCGCGCCCGTAACGAATGCTCGGCCGCGGTCGAGGCCGGCGCCCGCATCCTGATCCTGTCCGACCGTGACTGCGACGCCGACCACGCGCCGATCCCGTCGCTACTGCTGACCGCGGCTATCCATCACCACCTCGTCCGGACCGGTCAGCGCACCCGGGTCGGCCTTGTCATCGAGACGGGTGAGGCCCGCGAGGTCCACCACATGGCGCTGCTGATCGGCTACGGCGCGGCGGCCGTCAACCCCTACCTCGCCTTCGAGACGATCGACGACCTGATCGCGCGTGGCGAGATCACGGGGATCAAGAGCGAGAAGGCGATCGCGAACTACGTCAAGGCGGCCAGCAAGGGCGTGCTCAAAGTGATGTCAAAGATGGGCATCAGCACGATCGCGTCCTATACCGGTGCGCAGGTCTTCGAAGCCCTCGGCCTGGCCCACCCGCTGGTCGACGAATACTTCACCGGCACCTCGTCCAGGCTCGGCGGGGTGGGCCTGGACGTGCTGGCCGACGAGGTCGAGGCGCGGCACCGGAAAGCGTTCCCGCAGGTTCCGACCGCCCGCGCCCACCGGGTGCTCGAAGTGGGCGGCGAGTACCAGTGGCGCCGCGAAGGCGAGCCGCACCTGTTCAACCCGGAGACGGTCTTCCTGCTGCAGCACGCGACCCGCGAGCGCCGCTTCGAGGTCTTCGAGCAGTACACGGACAAGATCGACGAACTCAACCGCCAGGGCGCGACGCTGCGCGGGCTGTTCAGTTTCAAGCCGGCCAGCTCGCCCATCCCGATCGACGAGGTCGAACCGGTCGCCGAGATCGTCAAGCGGTTCGCCACCGGTGCGATGTCCTACGGCTCGATCTCGGCCGAGGCGCACGAGACGCTGGCCATCGCGATGAACCGGCTCGGCGCCAGGTCGAACTCCGGTGAGGGCGGTGAGGACGCCGACCGGTTCACGCCCGACGAGAACGGCGACCTGCGCCGGTCAAGGGTCAAGCAGGTCGCGTCCGGACGGTTCGGGGTGACCAGCAACTACCTGGTCAACGCCGACGACATCCAGATCAAGGTCGCCCAGGGCGCGAAGCCGGGTGAGGGCGGCCAACTGCCCGGTTTCAAGGTGTACCCGTGGATCGCGCGCACCCGGCACTCGACTCCGGGCGTCGGCCTCATCTCGCCACCGCCGCACCACGACATCTACTCCATCGAAGATCTCGCGCAGCTGATCCACGACCTGAAGAACGCCAACCCGCAGGCCAGGGTCCACGTCAAGCTGGTGTCCGAGGCGGGCGTCGGCACGGTCGCGGCCGGGGTGTCCAAGGCGCACGCCGACGTAGTGCTGATCTCCGGTCACGACGGCGGTACGGGCGCGGCTCCCTTGACCTCACTCAAGCACGCCGGCATGCCGTGGGAGCTTGGCCTGGCCGAGACGCAGCAGACGCTGCTGCTGAACGGGCTCCGGGACCGGATAACCGTCCAGGTCGACGGCGCGATGAAGACCGGCCGCGACGTGGTGGTCGCGGCGCTGCTCGGCGCCGAGGAGTACGGCTTCGCGACCGCGCCGCTGGTCGTCTCCGGCTGCGTGATGATGCGGGTCTGCCACCTCGACACGTGTCCGGTAGGCGTGGCAACCCAGAATCCGGTACTGCGGGAGAGGTTCACCGGCAAACCGGAGTTCGTCGTGACCTTCTTCACCTACATCGCCGAGCAGGTGCGGGCGATCCTCGCCGAACTCGGCTTCCGCACCCTGGAGGAGGCGATCGGCCGCGTCGACATGCTCGACACCGCGGCTGCCATCGCGCACTGGAAGTCGGCCGGGCTGGATCTGGCGCCGATCCTGGCCGTGCCGCAGACACCGTACGACTCGTCCCCGGTCAAGACCCGGGAGCAGGACCACGGGCTGGATCGGGCACTGGACCAGACGCTGATCCAGCTCTGCGAGGGCGCACTGCTCGACGCCACCCCGGTGTCGCTCGAGCTGCCGGTGCGCAACGTCAACCGCACGGTCGGCACGATGCTGGGCTCGTTCGTGACGCGGCGCTACGGTGCGGACGGGCTGCCCCCGGGCACGATCGACATTGCCTTCCGCGGCTCGGCTGGGCAGTCCTTCGGCGCGTTCCTGCCACGCGGGATCACGCTGCGGCTGTTCGGCGACGCCAACGACTACGTCGGCAAGGGCCTGTCCGGTGGCGTGATCTGCGTGCGCCCAGATCGGGATGCCACCTTCGTCGCGGAGCACAACGTCATCGCCGGCAACGTCATCGGCTACGGCGCCACCAGCGGCGAGGTCTTCCTGCGCGGCACGGTCGGTGAGCGCTTCTGCGTCCGGAACTCCGGCGCGACGGTGGTCGCCGAAGGCGCCGGCGACCACGCACTGGAATACATGACCGGTGGCATCGCGGTGATCCTCGGGCCGGCCGGGCGCAACCTGGCGGCCGGCATGTCCGGCGGCAAGGCATTCGTGCTCGACCTCGACCCTGCGATCGT
>Ga0210394_10007194_pt1 | contig 11797 bp, 9 predicted proteins | sample IncBWC12MmetaG_FD_160121 | JGI IMG/M metagenome (GOLD analysis project Ga0210394, IMG submission 160121) | Forest soil microbial communities from Barre Woods Harvard Forest LTER site, Petersham, Massachusetts, United States - Inc-BW-C-12-M | ecosystem: Environmental > Terrestrial > Soil >... | reverse complement strand
GCTACGAATAGGATCGTGGAGTCCCGAGAAACTCCCACGCCGACTTTACGGCGCGTGATCGAAAGCGCGCGTAAGTCATTGGTGGAAAGGGAGGGACTCGAACCCTCGACCCCGGCATTATGAGCAGCGACAAGACGAGGTGGCGGCCCGCGGTGCGGAGGTCATGCCCTTCAAATTGAGCGCAACCACGCACGTGTTTACCAAGACGCCGACCGGAGGCCTTCAGCAGGTGGTCGCGAAGAGTCCCGGCGACACCGACCAGATTCGGTTGATTCGCATGCACCTCGAGGACATCGCGACGCGCTTCCACCAAGGCGATTTCTCGGGTCCCACGCAAACCCACGGCGAGCAGATGCCGGGGCTCGCACAGCTCAAGGCCGCGAAACCCGGCGAGATCAAGATCCTCTACACCGACATAGCGAACGGCGGACAGATCGAATACTTCGCGAAGCGACCCGAGCTGATCACGGCCATCCACGAGTGGTTCGATGCGCAGCTCTCGGACCACGGAGCCGACGCCATGGCGGGCCACGACCACATGGCGCACCCATAGGGTTGCTTGCTCCCGAGCGCCGTCAGGCGCCAGGGTCGCCTGCGTCTGGGTAGAAGAGCTGCTGCCCATCGATCCTGTAATCGGCGATCGCTCTTTGTCCCTCGGGCGAGATCAGATAGTCGATGAAAGCCTGGCCCAACGCTCTCCTGACGTTTGGGTGCTTCGCCGCGTTCACCAGCATTACGCCGTATTGATTGAAGAGCCGCCGGTCACCCTGCACCACGATCTCAAGGTCAGCCTTGTTCGCAAAGTGAATCCACGTCGCGCGGTCGGACAACAGGTAGGCGTTGCTCGCCGCAGCGAAGTTGAGCGCGGCGCCCATCCCCTGCCCGATCGACTTGTACCAGGGGCCCCGAGCCCGCTCGATGTCGATGCCGCAAGCCTTCCACAGAGCGAGCTCCGCCAAGTGTGTGCCCGAGCGATCGCCGCGTGAGACGAACGGCGCCTGCTTGTCTTTGATCGTGCGCAGAGCCTGCTCGATGTCCTTCAGGCCCTTGATGCCGGCCGGGTCGCTCTTGGGCCCGATCAGCACGAAGTCGTTGTACATGACGGGATAGCGCCTGAGGCTCTCACCTTCCGCGAGGAACTTGAGCTCCGCCGCCTTCGCGTGGACAAAGACGACGTCTGCATCCCCACGCCGGCCGGTGTCGAGCGCTTGCCCCGTGCCTTGGGCTACTACCTTTACGGTGATCCCAGTTTTCTCCTTGAAGAGAGGCAGCAGATACTCGAAAAGGCCGGAGTCCTGGGTGGAAGTCGTCGACGCGACGACGATCGAGCGGTCATCTGCCTGAGCGCCCGTTGCCACCCCCGACAGCGCCAGGGCCGCCACCCCAAGGGCAACCCACGTTCGGGTTCTGGCTGCAGGTTTCATCCAGCGTCCCTCGGAGCTAGACCAGGAGTTCCCCGGCGATGAATCGCTTCGCCGCGTCCGTAACCGGATCGGCAAAGAACTTCTGCGCGGGGCGGCTCTCGATCAGCTCGCCGCGGTGGAGCAAAAGAATCTCCCCTGCGAGCCGTCGCGCCTCTCCGAGATCGTGTGTCGCCATCACCACCTTGACGCCCGTCTCGCTCACCGTGCGCACGATGTCCTCGATTGCCTTGGTAGCGGCCGGGTCGAGGCTTGCGGTCGGCTCGTCCAAGAAGAGCACTGTGGGGTTGCGCGCAAGGGCACGCGCCATCGCGAGCCGCTGTTGCTCACCGCCCGAGAGCTGGCGAGCCGGCCGATCGGCGACCGCTTCCAGACCGACGATCCGCAACAGGTCAGCCAGGCGACTCTCGCGATCGGCGCCGAAGACACCCGCGGCGGCCAGCGCATAGGCGAGATTGGCGGCGCAACTCCGGCGGAGCATCACGGGGCGCTGAAAGACGATGGCACGTCCCGTCGGGGAAGGCGCCTCACGACCTCCCCAGGTGATGGCGCCGGAAGTGGGCGCAATGAGTCCCATCCCAGCTCGCAGCAACGTCGACTTACCGGCCCCGTTCGGGCCGATCAGCACCGTGGGCGGGCCCGCAGAGATCGTAAACGAGAGGTTGCGCAGCAGCACCGTCGTGCCCCTGCGGATATCGACGCCGGCAAAGAGGATCGGCAGGTCGGAGCTCGGTGCGCGCATCGTCATCCTGCAAAGCGCTCGCCGGCGCGCCGCACACCCCAGGCGAGCGCGCTCACCGAAATGACGATGAGGAGCAGCACGATTCCCAAACCGATCGCGAGCGCGAGGTTTCCCTTCGAGGTCTCGAGCGCCATCGCGGTCGTGATCGTGCGCGTAAACCCTTCGATGTTTCCGCCTACGATGATGATGGAGCCGACTTCGGCAGCCGCTCGTCCATAACCGGCGAGGAAGGCCGTGGTGAGCGAGAAGCGGCCGTCCCACAGCAGCGTGGCGACCCGCCGCAGGGGGCCGACGTTCATGGCGGTGAGCTCGTCGCGATACTCGGCCCATAGATCCTCAACCGTCTGGCGCGTGATGGCCGCGATGATCGGAGTGACGAGAATGGTCTGTGCGATGACCATGGCCTTCGGCGTGAAGAGCCAGCCCCACGCGCCCAGGGGACCTGACCGCGAAAGCGCGAGGTAGCAGACGAGTCCGACCATGACGGGCGGCAGCCCCATCATGGCGTTGAGCGCCACAATGGCCACCTCTCGACCCCTGAAGCGCGTCAGGGCCACGAGCGCACCGAGCGGAGCTCCGAGAAGCGCCGCGAGGATCGTCGCACTCAGGCTCACCGCAATAGACAGTCTCACGATGGCAAAGAGCGCCGGGTCGCCCGTGAGAAGCAGATGCAAGGCCGAGAGGGTCTCTCCTCCCATGACTACAGCCCCAGGAGGATGCCAAAGGGATCGACTCTGACAACAGCGATGTAGGTGACCACGAAGGGGATTAGCGTCCCGAGGTCGCCGAATGCCCCGGCCCATTCCATGCGATCGAAGCGGTTAGGGGCCATCAGGACGCAAGTCTAGCGGCATCGAGCCTTTTGGGGCGCCCAAACCATTGGCGGCGGCCGGAACGCCAAGCCAATTTACGGGTCGCCGATCCTGCCGCGACGACCGGAACACTCGTTACCCGACCTGTGAACCACGGCGCGAGAAGACGATTGACTCCCGACCACTGATCGCGGAACTTAAGCCCGAGGGGCCACTCAGTGGATGGGATGGGCCCAGAGGTGACAGGGTGGTTCGTCGGCTGTTTGCTTCGCTGGTAGTTCTGACATGCCTTCTTGGCATCGTCCGGCCGGCTATCGACTGCTCCAACTGTGTCTCGAGAACCGATTGTTGCCCCGCGGGCTCGCCGGCCGACTGCGGTGCACCGATACGCTCGGTGTCCCTCTGTGCGCAGGCCAGCAATTGTTGTGCATTGCGCGCGACCGTTGCCCCCTCATTGTCGGCAATCGGGGTTCGTGTGCCCCAAGGCCACGCGTCCGGATTCCCTGCGGCGACCGTGCCGCCGACGATGCTCACGGTCGGGCGACCACTCTTGGATCTACGAACGCCGGTCGCCTTCTTACCCCATCACGTTGACGAATCCCTGACTTATCTGCGCACGGCGCGCCTGCGCCTTTAACTCTCGCTCTACCGATACCGGCTAACCACCGGTTCAATTCCACGTCCCTCGACAGCGCGCCAATCGGCGCGTCCGTCGCTAGCCGTGGATTTATTGGCTGACTTCATCGGTGAGCGTCATGAATCGATCTGCCCTATTGGTCTCCCGGCCGTCGCCTCGGCCTGTGCGTCCACAACTTGGTTCGAATGTCAGCGGGTCAGGGTTCCGCCTCGGAGCAATGGCACGCAGCGCCGTTTTTGTCGCACTGGCAACGACTAGCGCGGCTGTCCGTGCCGAGCCGCCGCTCACCTTGGGTGAGACCCAGCGGATCGCAACCGAGCGCTCCAAGCAGATCGAGGCGAGCGAGTTTGCGGTTTCAGCTTCGAAAGACCTCTCCGTCACCGCAGCCGAGCGTCCGGATCCGATTGCGAAGATCGGAGTCGAAAACCTTCCCATCGACGGCTCGGAGCGCTTCAGCGTCCAACAGGACTTCATGACGATGCGCAGCGTGGGAATCATGCAGGAGATCACCCGCCCGACGAAGCTGCGCGCGAGAACGATGGAGTCTGAGCAGGCGGTGCAGCTTGCGGAGGCCCAGAAGGCACAGGCCCTGGTCGAGGTCCAACGGGACAGTGCACTCGCGTGGCTGAATCGTTACTACGCCGAGGCGCAGGAGCGAGCCATCCTCGAGCAGGTCGGTGTGGCACGTCTCGACCAAACAGCCGCCGAAGCGGCGTACCGGGGCGGTCACGGGACCGCGGCCGACGTACTCGCCGCGCGTGCCGCGCTGGCGGAAGCCGAGGATCTGGACCTCGATGCGTCGCGCACGGTTCGAGGTGCGAAGCTCGCTCTGGAGCGCTGGATCGGTGAGGCGGCAGAACGCCCACTGGCGGGACATCCGTCCATTGACTCCATACCCCTACATAAGCACTCGCTCGATTCTCAACTGGCCGAGCATCCTGAAATTCTCGCGCTTCAGCGCCGCGAGGAGCTCGCCCGCGCGGGTGCCGAGGTTGCGCGCGCCGATCGCCATCCGGACTGGTCGGTCGAGTTCATGTACAGCCAGCGCGGGATCGGCTACTCCAACATGGTGACCCTGGAACTCACTGTGCCGCTCGAAGTCCGTCGCGCCTACCGCCAGGACCCGAAACTCGCCGCCAAGCTGGCGGAGGCCTCTCAGGCGAAGGCCGAACGCGAGGACATGCTCCGTGCGCACGCCGCAGAGATCAGCACCCTAATCGATGCGTGGGACAGTGCCCGCGAACGCCTGGAGCGCTATCGTAATTCCATCATCCCGCTGTCCGCGGACCGCACCGTCGCGGCGCGCGCCGCTTACGGCGGCGGCAAGGCCACGTTGAACGACCTGCTCCTCGCGCAACGGGCCGAGATCGATGCACGCCTGAAGGCGCTGCAACTCGAGGAAAGCGCGGCGCGCCTGTGGGCACAGCTTACTTTCCTCAGTTCCACGCAGTCCGATGCGGACGCCGCGGCGCCGCCCATCGACTCCTCACGGGGAGAGCTCCCATGAGTCGTAAGTACCTCGTCATCGGCCTAGGTGCGGTAGTTCTTCTTGCGCTCATAGGCTACGGCCTGTATTCCGCCGGCGTGAGTGCGGGGCGCCGTGCACCGATGTCAGCTGCGGCGACCGGTGCGCCAGGGGCGGCTAAGGCGGGTGATATCGATCCGCAAACCGGAAAGCGAATTCTCTACTGGCACGATCCGATGGCGCCAACGCAGAGGTTCGATCATCCCGGGAAGTCTCCTTTCATGGAAATGCAGCTCGTACCCGTCGAGGAAGGCGCGGATGAGAGTGGCGCCATCCAGATCAGCTCCCGGGTGCAGCAGAACCTAGGTGTTCGTACCGCTCAAGTGACTCGCGGCACGCTCGATCGACCGATCGAGGCGACGGCTACCGTCGGGTATGACGAACGGGACGTGGTGCTGGTGCCCGCCCGTGCGAACGGCTTCGTAGAGCGCCTGCGTGTGCGCGCAACGCTCGATCCGGTGCGCCAGGGTCAGCCGCTTGCGGATCTGTACGTGCCCGACTGGATCGCCGCCCAGGAAGAGTATCTGGCGATCAAGACTCTCAAGAGCCCGGGCGCCGTCGACCTGCTCGAGGGTGCGCGCCAGCGCATGCGGCTCGTCGGTATGACGGACGACTTGATCCGTGCCTTCGAAGCCGAGGGCAAGATCCAGTCGCATGTCACGGTGACCGCACCCATTGCCGGAGTCATCGCAGAGCTCAGCACCCGCCAGGGGGCGACGGTCATGAGTGGCGCGCCCCTGTTTCGCATCAACGGGCTGGCCACGGTCTGGATCAACGCTGAGATACCCGAGAGTCTCGGTGCGCAGATCCATGCGGGCGATCCCGTAAAGGCGCGAGTGGCGGCACTGCCGGGCACGGTCTTCCAGGGTAAGGTCGATGCGGTTCTGCCGCATGTCGATCCTGCGACCCGTACGCTCACGGCGCGTGTGCAGTTGGCGAACCCTAACGCGCAGCTGCTTCCGGGCATGTTCGTCACCGCGCAGTTCGCGAACGGCGGGCCGCGCGACGTGCTGCTCGTGCCCAGCGAGGCGGTCATTGAGACCGGCACCCGGCGCGTTGTGATCCTGGCCGAAGAAGAAGGACGATTCCGGCCGGTCAATGTCGAGATCGGCGCAGAGGGCGATGGGCAGACCGAGATTCGGTCGGGGCTCACGGCCGGACAAACGGTCGTGGTCTCGGGTCAGTTCCTGTTGGACTCCGAGGCGAGCCTCAAGGCCTCAGCTCAGCGCTTGCAATGATCACCCGACTCATCCGCCTGTGCATCGCCAACCGGCTGCTGGTGATGCTCGCCGTAGTCGCCATCGGGGCTTGGGGGCTGTGGGCGATGCTCAAGACCCCCCTCGATGCCATTCCGGACCTCTCCGACGTGCAGGTGATCATTCGCACGACCTACCCCGGTCAGGCACCGCAGATCGTGGAGAACCAGGTCACCTACCCGCTCGCAAGCACCATGCTCTCGGTACCGGGGGCGAAGACCGTGCGCGGTTACTCGATGTTCGGCGATTCGTTCGTCTACATCCTGTTCGAGGACGGGACCGACCTGTACTGGGCTCGCTCCCGGGTGCTCGAGTACCTGAATCAGATCCAGGGACGTCTGCCGAAGGAAGCCAAGAGCGTGCTCGGCCCGGATGCCACAGGGGTGGGCTGGGTTTACGAGTACGCGCTCGTCGACCGCAGTCACCGGCTGGATCTCTCGCAACTGCGCGGGCTGCAGGATTGGTTCCTGAAGTACGAGCTGAAGTCCGTGCCGAACGTGGCTGAGGTCGCCTCCCTCGGTGGGATGGTCCGGCAGTATCAGGTCGTTCTCGATCCGCAGCGGCTGCGCGCGTTCAACGTGACCCACGAGAAGGTCATCAGCGCGATCCAGAACGCCAATCAGGAGACCGGTGGCTCCGTGCTGGAACTGGCGGAAGCCGAGTACATGGTTCGCGCCTCTAGCTATCTGAAGACCCTGGATGACTTTCGACAGATCCCCCTCTCCGCCAACGACGCCGGTGTGCCGGTGCGCCTCGGGGATGTTGCCCAGATACAGGTGGGTCCTGAGATGCGGCGCGGGATCACGGACTTAAATGGCGAGGGAGAGGTCGCCGGAGGCGTCATCATCATGCGGTCCGGGAAAAACGCCCTGGACACCATCAACGCCGTCAAAGCGAAACTTGCGCAGCTGAAGGCGAGTCTGCCGCCTGGGGTGGAGATCGTACCGACCTACGACCGCTCGGGGCTCATCGAGCGTGCCGTACATAACCTCGGGCGCACGCTGCTCGAGGAGTTCGTCATCGTCGCGCTCGTCTGCCTGGTATTCCTGCGACACCTGCGCTCAGCGTTCGTGGCCATCGTGTCCCTGCCGCTCGGGGTGCTCGCGGCTTTCCTCGTGATGCACTACCAGGGCGTGAACGCCAACATCATGTCCCTCGGCGGCATCGCCATCGCGATCGGGGCGATGGTGGATGCCGCCGTCGTCATGATCGAGAACGCTCACAAGCACCTGGAAGCGTGGCACGAGGCGAATCCCAACCGTGTGCTCGATGGGCCGGTGCAGTGGCAGGTGATCACGGAGGCGGCGGTGCAAGTGGGACCCGCCCTCTTCACCTCGCTCCTGATCATTACCCTTTCGTTTATTCCGGTCTTCACCTTGCAGGCGCAGGAGGGAAGGCTCTTTTCTCCGCTGGCTTTTACCAAGACCTACTCGATGGCCGCCGCCGCGGGCCTCGCCGTCACCCTGATCCCGGTATTGATGGGCTATCTCATCCGCGGCCGCATCCCGAGAGAACAGAGCAATCCCATCAATCGGGGGCTCCTTCACATCTATGAACCCGTGCTGCGACGGGTGCTCATTTATCCGAAAACGGTCCTGGTTGCGGCTCTCTGGATCCTCATCGCGACGCTCTACCCGGTGACCCACATGGGCGGCGAGTTCATGCCGCCGCTCGATGAAGGGGACCTGCTCTACATGCCCTCCGCGTTACCGGGCATTTCGGCCGGCAAGGTGACTCAGCTGTTGCAGCAGACTGACCGGCTTATCAAGTCCGTACCAGAAGTCGCGAGTGTGTTCGGCAAGGTGGGCCGTGCCGAGACCGCGACCGATCCGGCTCCCCTTGAAATGTTCGAAACCACGATTCAGTTCAAGCCGCGCGCCCAATGGCGCCAGGGCATGACACCCGACAAGCTGGTCCAGGAGCTCGATCGGGTCGTCACCGTACCCGGGTTGACCAATATCTGGGTGCCGCCGATACGCAACCGCATCGATATGCTAGCCACCGGCATCAAAAGTCCGGTCGGTGTGAAGGTCTCCGGCACCGATCTTCAGGTGATCGATCGGATCGGCCGGCAAATCGAGAACGTGGTCAGGTCTGTGCCGGGTGTCACTTCCGCGTTCGCGGAACGCCTCACGGGCGGGCGCTACATCGATGTGAACATCGACCGCAACCGGGCCTCGCGGTACGGACTCAACATTTCGGACGTACAGAGCTTCATTTCAGCGGCAATCGGCGGAGAGGATATCGGGGAGACCGTCGAAGGTTTGCAGCGTTTCCCCATCAGCGTGCGCTACCCGCGCGAGGTTCGCGACTCCCTGCAGAAGCTCGAGGATCTCCCGCTACTGACCGAACGCGACGTCCAGCTTCGGCTCGCCGACGTCGCCGACATCCGTATCGCCGACGGTCCGTCGATGCTGAAGAGCGAAAACGGACGCCTCTCAGGGTGGGTGTATATCGATCTTCGCGGGCGCGCCCTGAGCGCGGCGGTACACGACATGCGGCTGGCGGTTGCCAGGGGCGTCACCCTCCCCCCGGGGTACTCGATTTCATGGTCGGGCCAATTCGAGTATCTGGAGCGTGCGACCGAGCGGCTGAAGATCGTTGTGCCGACCACCCTGATCATCATCTTTGTGCTGCTGTTACTTACGTTCCGCCGCTTCGGCGATGCCGCCCTCATTATGGTCACATTGCCACTCGCGCTTGCCGGCGGCTTCTGGTTCATGTTCCTCCTCGGCTACAACATGTCGATCGCCTCGGCGGTCGGCTTCATCGCTCTCGGCGGTGTGGCGGCAGAGATCGGGATTGTCATGGTGGTCTATCTGAACCAATCAGTCGCCGCGCACACCGCGCAGCGAGAGTCGCCCGAGGCAAGCCTCTTGACTACGGCCGTCATCAAAGGCGCGGCCTTGCGCGTGCGGCCGATCGCGATGACCGTCGCGGTAATAATCGCGGGTCTGTTGCCCATCATGTGGAGTGACGGAACCGGATCGGAGGTCATGCGGCGGATCGCGGCGCCGATGATCGGGGGAATGATCACGGTCACACTGCTCACGATGCTGGTGATTCCAGCCGCATACGGACTTATGGTGTCCCGCCGACCAGCAGCCTCCCGGTAGCAGCAGACAAATGGTTGAGTTTGAAGCTCCCACTTAGAGGAGGAATGAACGTGCAAGCCTTCATAGGAGCGAAGCTCCTTTCGAGTGGGCTGGGTCAGCCCAGCACAAAGCCATTTGAGATCTACGACACCCGGCTGCCTGGCTTCACCTTGCGCGTGCAGCCCAGCGGGGTCCGATCCTACTACGCGCGGTTCGGCCGAAATCGGCGCGTCGTATTAGGTCAAGCATGGACGATCGAGCCCGATGAAGCGCGGGAGAGGTGTCAGAAGGTCCTCGGCAATGTGGCGCAAGGCCGCCATCCGTTGCACGGCCTCGGCGGAATGGACGGTATCACGCTTGGAATGTTCATCGCCGACACGTACACGACGTGGGTCAAAGCCAGCCGGCCGCGCACTGCTGCCGATACGCTCGAGAAGCTGTATCGGCACTTCAGAACCTGGTACCCAGAACCGCTCACTGCTATTACGGTTGAACGCGTTGAGGCGTGGAAGGCGCGACGTCTGAATGAGGGCCGCAGTCCCTCAACTGTCTTGCGCGACCTCTTCACGCTCTCGAGCGTTCTCAGACGCGCAGTGAAAGCGGGTGAGCTGCCAGACAATCCTGTGCGGCGCGTCGATAAGCCGCGTGTTGATCGCAGAGGCAAGGTGCGCTTTCTTGATCAGGCCGAGGAAACGCGCCTTCGGAACGCACTAAAGGCGCGCGATGAGGAAATACAGAATCGACGTACAGCTGCCAACTGCCGACGTCAGACTCGGCACGAGCGGATACTGCCTCCGCTCACGCACTTTGGCGATCACCTGACGCCCGCCGTACTGCTATCCATGAACACGGGACTGCGGCGCGGCGAGCTCGTCAAGTTGCGCTGGGGCTCCGTGGACTTCAGCCGTCGGCTCGTGACCGTCGAGGGCCGGAATGCCAAGAATCGCCAGACCCGGCATGTCCCGCTCAATGACGAAGCCGTGAGGGTATTGCAGAACTGGCGTGAACAGTCGGGCAGTGGAGCGCGCGTGTTTGATGTCGTCACTGGATTTCGGGCGGCGTGGGAAGGGGTCCTCAAGCGAGCCAGGATCAGCAATTTCCGCTGGCACGATCTGCGCCATCACTTTGCTTCGGGCCTGGTCCAGCGCGGAGTTCCGCTGAACACAGTGCGTGATCTTCTGGGTCACAGCACAGTCGGCATGTCTCTGCGCTATGCGCATCTTGCGCCCGATCAGCGGCGCGAAGCCGTTGCAAAACTAAACGAAAAATCGGTTCTTGCGCTCAGCATGCAATTCAAGTGGGAAGGCTTTTCGGCAGCCAGCTGTTACTGGACTACTAGGGTGGTCTTAAGACCTCAGCAGCCTTTCGGCGTGCGCTTATAAGCGCAAGCGAAAACACCTGGATTTCCCGATCGAAAACGAAAAAGGCGCGATTCTTGCGCTTACCCTGCGCTTACGGCGGCGTGGCAAATTCACCCTGCCTCGGTATCACGCTGATTTGATTAGTGGAAAGGGAGGGACTCGAACCCTCGACCCCGGCATTATGAGTGCCGTGCTCTAACCAGCTGAGCTACCTTTCCACGAGGGGCGGGCATTGTCCTCAGCTGCGGCCGGACGTGTCAAACCTGCGGCGGGCGGCCGGCGGGGTCGGTGCCGCAGTATTGCCCTGACCAGCCAAAGCGCGGACTCTAAGGCACCCTGCCACGCGTCCTGGAGCCGCCACCATGACGTCCCGCCGCACCGTATTGAAACTTGCTGCCTGGATGTCGACCGACGTCGCAATGCCGCGGGTGTTCGCGGCGGGCGAACCCGGCTCGCTGCTGATTCTCGGCGGCACCGGCTTCATCGGTCCGCACCTCACCGAGGAAGCCCAGCGTCGCGGGTGGAAGGTGACCCACTTCAACCGCGGCAAGACCGCTGCCAGCGGCGTCGCCGGGGTCGAGACCCTGATCGGCAACCGCAAGGGCGAGCTCGACGCGTTGCGCGGCCGCAGCTGGGACGCCGTGATCGACGACACGGGCTACATCCCCAAGTACGTGAAGATGTCGGCGGAGCTGCTGGCGCCGAGCGTCCGTTACTGCCTGTACATCTCGAGCATCTCGGCCTACGCGGGCTTCGCCACTCCGAACGACGAGCACTCCCCGCTCGGCAAGCTCGCCGACCCGGAAACCGATAAGGTCACCAGCGATACCTACGGGCCCATGAAGGCGCTGTGCGAGCAGTACTCGGCGGCGGCCTTCAAGGACCGCGTCAGCATCGTCAGGCCCGGCTACATCGTAGGCCCCCTCGACCCGACCGACCGTTTCACCT
>Ga0210394_10007193_pt1 | contig 11798 bp, 9 predicted proteins | sample IncBWC12MmetaG_FD_160121 | JGI IMG/M metagenome (GOLD analysis project Ga0210394, IMG submission 160121) | Forest soil microbial communities from Barre Woods Harvard Forest LTER site, Petersham, Massachusetts, United States - Inc-BW-C-12-M | ecosystem: Environmental > Terrestrial > Soil >... | reverse complement strand
GCACGTAAAGCACGCCGGTGAGGCCTGAGCCGATCTGCGAGGCGAGGCGAATGCGCTGGCTCTCGCCGCCGGAGAGGGTGCCGCTGGCGCGCGCCAAAGTGAGGTACTCCAAGCCCACATCGACCAGAAATCTCAGCCGCTCGCGGATTTCCTTGAGCACCCGCACGGCGATTTCGTTCTGCTTTGAGGTCAGCCGCTGGGGTAGCTCAGTGAACCAGGATGCTGCGCCTTTGACCGACATGTCGGACACTTGCCCGATATGCAGCCCGCCGACTTTCACGCACAAGGCCTCGGGTTTCAACCGATAGCCGTTGCAGGCCGCGCACGGCACGTCGGTGAAATAGCGCGCGATTTCCTCGCGCGCCCAATCGCTGTCGGTCTCTTTGAATCGCCGTTCGAGATTGGTGACGACGCCCTCGAAGGCGCGCCGCGTGTCGTAGGCGCGCAACCCGTCGTCGTAGGAAAAACGGATTTCGGTATCGCCGGAGCCGTACAGGATCGCGTCCTGCGTCTTCTTCGGCAAATCCTTCCACTTGGTATCGAGCGTGAACTTGTAGTGCTTGCCCAGCGCGCTGAGCGTCTGCGTGTAATAAGGCGAAGAGGATTTGGCCCACGGCGCGATGGCGCCCTTGCGCAACGTGCGTTCCTTATCGGGAATGACCAGATCGGCGTCGATGTGCTGCTCGACGCCGAGCCCGCCGCATTTCGGGCAGGCGCCGAACGGGTTGTTGAACGAGAACAGCCGCGGCTCGATTTCCGGGATAGTGAAGCCGGACACCGGGCAGGCGAATTTTTCCGAGAAAGTGAGGCGCTCCGCGGTCTCGTTGCGCTGTTTGTTGGCCTTGGCGCCTTCGACCGGCGCGGTGTCCGCCAATTCCGCCACCGCAAGGCCATCGGCGAGTTTCAGCGCCTGTTCCAGCGAATCCGCAAGGCGTGCGGTAATGTCCGGCCGCACCACGATGCGGTCGACGACGACGTCGATGTCGTGGGTGAATTTCTTGTCGAGCGCGGGGGCGTCGGCGATCTCGTAGAACGCGCCGTCGATTTTGACGCGCTGGTAGCCCTTCTTCATAAAGTCGGCGAGCTCCTTGCGGTACTCGCCCTTCCTCCCGCGCACGACCGGCGCGAGCAGATAAAGCCGCGTGCCTTCCGGCAGCGCCATGACGCGGTCGACCATCTGCGAGATGGTCTGGCTCTCGATCGGCAGGCCGGTCGCCGGCGAAAAAGGCACGCCGACGCGCGCCCAAAGGAGCCGCATGTAATCGTAGATCTCGGTGACGGTGCCAACGGTCGAGCGCGGATTGCGCGAGGTAGTTTTCTGCTCGATCGAGATCGCCGGAGAGAGGCCGTCGATCTGGTCGACGTCCGGCTTCTGCATCATCTCCAGAAACTGCCGCGCGTAAGCCGACAGGCTCTCGACATAGCGGCGCTGGCCCTCGGCATAGATGGTGTCGAAGGCGAGCGAGGATTTGCCGGAGCCGGACAGGCCGGTGAACACCACGAGGCGGTCGCGCGGAATGTCGAGATCGATATTTTTGAGGTTGTGCTCGCGCGCGCCGCGGATCGCGATGGTGCGGGCGTCGCGGCGGCCGGGATTTTTCGCGAATGCGTCGATGCTATCGGTCATCGGGGACTTCTCGAACATAGTGAGAACGTTCGGCCTTTGCCAGTGTAGGCCAGCCGACATCCCCGAAATACACCGCGCGGTTCCCCGGCGTTACACGACGCGGCGCAAGGCCGTCGCCTTGCCGAACCGAAAATTTACCGGATTTTAGCGCGGCGCTCTTGCCGCCGCCGAACTAGAGAGCATGATCCCGAAAAAGCCTGCCCCGGACGCGATCCGGGGTGGAGACCGGTTTTCGGAAAAGATCATGCTCAATCAAAAAGCTAGAGCCGGTTTTGATTCCATCAAAACCGATAAGGCTCTAGCACGTCGGGCAGACGGCGTTGGCCCAATTGAAGCGGTAATTGAGCCCCACCGTCAGCGTGTTCAGATAGGAGTTGACCGCAACCGGCGTTTGCGTGAATTGGTAGGTCTTGGAGCCGAAATCGTAGAAATCGTATTCGAACTTGGCCGTGAGATTTTCGGTCATGCCATATTCGAGCCCGATCCCGACGGTGAAGCCGGAGCGGTTGTCGCCGATGGATTGTGTGGTGGAGACGGCGCCGAGGACGAGAACGTCCTGAGTATAACCGACGTGCAGTACCGCGCCGCCGCCCTTGGCGTAGAACAACAAATCGTTGGCCGCATAACCGACGCGGCCGGTTATGGCGGCGTACCACAGCGGCGCCGACGTGAAACGCTCGAAAGTTCCCGATGTCGTCGTTACGTCAGTGGAGCTCGTGGAGCTCGTGAGCGAAGGCACGCCAGGGGAGCTCGTGAGCGTCGTCGCGTCCCACGAGGCTTCGGCGCCGATCACCCAAGGCGCGAACTCGTAATTGACGCCAACCTGGGCGCCGCCGACGATGCCGAGCGGAGCTACCGTTATCGAGCCGGTCAACACCGTCGTTATCGAGCCGGGCAACGCCGTCGGCGGAACGCCGATCTGGCTGACGCGGTCATCCAAAAGTCCGGCGCCGATATTTACGCCGGCGTAAAACCCAGTCCAGTTATAGCTCGCCGGCGGCATCGGTGTGGGCGGATAGTAGTTCGGCGCGGCCGGTAAATCCGCAGCCCGCGCCGGCGCAACAACAATCATCGCCACCAATGCGAGCGCAACCAATCCAGGACCAACAGACCTCATACGCGCTACCCCCCGCAGGGCACGAGGCTTATATCTTCGCGCCACACTACAGTCATTCTGCGAGCCGCTGAATAGTGCAAAAAGACAACAACTCACCGGAATTAACAAGCATAGAACGGGCCGGCGGACTACGCATCATGCCCGCAATTCGCAAGATCCCTCAGCGGAACTTGTAGTCGACCCCCAGGCGGATCAGGCTGGCGTCGAATTTGATGGCCTGGGTCGCGGCCACGGACCCGTCATATCCACAAGGGTTGGCCACGTTGCAGGTACCGTTTTGCAGGTCGACGAAGAGATACTCGATCCTCGCGGTCCAATTGTCGGCGAATGCAGCCTCGATGCCGGCGCCGGCCGTCCAGCCGACCTTCGTCGAGCTTACCAAACCGCCGTACGCAGCTGACTCGATGTTGCCGAACGCGCCGCCGCCGGTGGCGTAGAACAGTACGCGATCCGCCGCATAGCCGACACGCCCGCGGACCGTGCCAAACCAGGTATTCTTGGTTTCGCATTGACTGCCGGCGGGAAATCTTATTGCGACGCCGCAGTATAGGCTTGAGCTTTTGCCGTCCATCCACGACGCGTCAGCGTCAGCTTCGATGCCGAATACGAACGCATCGGTCTGGAAATTGACGCCGATGGTCGGGCCAATCAGGAAGCCGGTAACGCTGAAGGTGCCGGTTTTGAGCACAGGATTGTTTGGATCGCTCCATTCGCTGCTGCCGAATCCATAGCCGGCGTTGCCGCCGAAATAGATGCCGCCCCAGTTGTAGACGGGCGCCACGGTCGGAACGTAAACGGCGGGCGCCTGCGGCGGGGGAGGAGCCGGCTGCGGAAGATCTGCGGCGAGCGCCTGCCCGGCGGTAGCTAACGCCAGCGCTCCAGCTACCAATAATCGCTTCATTGCGACCCTCCGCTGCATTGCGCATGACCGGTCGAACTTCGCCCGGCGAACTTCGTCAGCCGAACTGGCTTCGAACCCGCTCAAACTCTGCCTCGACGGAATCACTTCCGTACCGCCGGCGCGCCCTAATAACTACCTGATCTGGCAAGAAAAAGGTGTAACCCAAAAGCAACAGGCGGTGAGATTTCACGCCCCGGCCGACCCTGCCCCGCCCGCCAGATTTCGCCGCAATGCCTCCAGCCCGGCCGGAAATGAAAAGGCTGAGCGTTTCGGTTGGATCCCCTTGCATTCCGTCAGCGAATTGCTTAGAACAAAAGAGGAACACGGCGAAGGCGCAATCCGAGCGCCAGGAACTTGTGTGGATAACGCCGATGGTTGTTGCGAGACCCCGGACCCGAACTAGTGTCCTTCAATGAGCTGGCGCATATCCAAGCGCACAATAGGGGCCGCAGAGCGGATTCACTGAGCGGAGTAGGTCATGGCAGGAAGCGTCAACAAAGTGATCCTGATCGGCAATCTGGGCGCGGATCCGGAAATCCGTCGCACGCAGGACGGCCGGCCGGTGGCCAATCTGCGCCTGGCGACCTCGGATTCCTGGAAAGACAAAACAACCGGCGAGCGGCGCGAAAAGACCGAATGGCACCGCGTCGTCATCTTCAACGAGAATTTATGCCGCATCGCCGAGCAGTACCTCAAAAAAGGCTCCAAGGTTTACCTCGAAGGCGCGCTGCAGACACGAAAATGGCAGGATCAATCCGGCCAGGACCGTTACTCGACCGAGGTCGTCCTGCAAGGCTTCCGCGGCGAACTGACATTGCTCGACCGTGCCGGTGGTGCGGGAGCCGGCGGGGGCGGCGATAGCGGCGCCGATGAGGGCGGTGGCGAATTCGGTTCGCCGGGGCCGACGCGCAAGGTCGCGGCCGCTGCCGCAGCCGGATCGTCGCGCGGCGGAGCAGGCGCCGACATGGACGACGAAATTCCGTTCTAGGCAGCGGCCGGTCCCATTGCGGAGTGATCGCCGTCGGCGGCGTGTCATTGCGGGCCAACGGGTCCGGCCCGAAGTGGCCAGCCCGATGACAAGCTCCGCGAAGTAATCCAGATTGGCGCTATAGATGTGGATTGCTTCGTCGCGTTGCTCCTCGCAATGACGAGTCACATCCATGCTTGATCTGATCTTCACCATCAAGTTCGTGCACGTGCTCGCCGTCACGGTGATGCTCGGCGGCTGGCTCTGCCTGGCCGTCTTCATGTTGCTCGCGCATCGCTCCGGCAACACCTCGGTGGTTGCCTTGACGTCGCGGTTCGTCGTCAAGGTCGAACTGATGGTGGTGGCCGCCGCGATCGTGCTGCAGCCGATCAGCGGATTCCCGCTTGCTTTTGCGATCGGCCTCTCGCCGCTCGCCGAATTCTGGATCGTTATTTCCAGCGCTCTGTATGCCGTCATTCTGGCATGCTGGGTCGCGGCCGTTTGGATCGAAATGCGCATCCGCGACTTGACGCAGGAGGCGGCGCTCGAAGGCGTACCGCTCGCCGCCGCCTATCGGCGCCTGTTCAGTATTTGGTGCGCGCTCGCCTGTCCGATACTGATCGGCATGCTCGCGGTATCTGCTTTCATGATCTGGCAGCCGCGGCTCGATTGATTGTCATTGCGCTAGCCGGCAAGCGCGAGCGGCGATTTGTCTTGCTCGGCGAGCGCCGCCAGCGCCGGCCCGGCCAAGACGTAAGTGAGGCATTGCGGCAGCGGCTGAAAACCGGTGCGCAGGTAGAAGTGACGCGCCGGATTGTCTGCCCGGACGGTGAGTTCGACGATCGGACTGCCGATCTCGCTGGCAAACGCTGCGACGCGCCCCATCAGCGCGCGCGCGACCCCATGCTCGCGGTGGGCGGGTTCGACAAAAAGGTCTTGCAGGAAAACGATCGGGCCGTTCCAGCCGGTGATTTTGCGCTGGCTGCATGTCGCCATTCCGACAATATGATTGCCGATGACGACGTCGCCGCCACGCTCGGCGACGAAAGCGGTGAACCCGGCATCGGGACCGAAGCCGTCGCGCAGCCAGTCGGCTTCGCTTGCCCGCACCGCGTGAGTGGAATCTTCGCCTTCCGCCAACAGCCGCTTGAGCCGCATTAGCGCCGGAATGTCGCGCGGCTCTGCGGCGCGCACGCGAAAGCTCGGGCGCTTCTCGGCCATATTGTGAGACTTACGCCGTGATGTTGACCAGGCTTCCAGGCCTGGCGGTCGACCCGCCGGCCGGCGAAATGCTCGAGCTTTGCACGTCGACGTCGCTCATTGGAGCCGAGCTTTCGCCGCGATGCTTATGATTGCCGGACGGCTGCAGCACTTGCTGGGCCGCCTGCTGAAGGTTTGCCACGGCGGCCATTCCTGAAATCGCCATCGCACGATCCCCAAGGCTTTGTTCCTAAGCGATCGTGAACGCTTATGGTTAATGAAGGCTTAGCGCGGCGCTCGGACCGGCGAGGGTGAGGAGAGATTTAAGCGATCGATTTCCGTCTAGCCGCCGAGGATGCTGCGGATGCCGTCGACCACATATTGCACCGCCAGCGCCGCGAGCAACACGCCAAGCAGCCGCGAAAGCACGATGTTGCCGGTCAGGCCAAGAAGCCCGCTGATCCGTTCGGCGAAGAAGAACGTGACCAGGCACGCGGCGGCGACAAGCACCACCGCCGCGAGCAACACCGCGATGAGCACCAAGTTTCCGCCGGCGCGTCCCGCCAGCAGCACGGCCGCGGCGATCGCGCCGGGGCCGGCCAAGAGCGGGATTGCCAGCGGGAAAGCGGCGATATTGCGCACATGCTCCTCGACGGCCTGCTCGGCAGCCTCGCCTTCGCGGCGCATGCGCACGCCGAGCACCATTTCGGCGGCGATCGCGAACAACAGGAGGCCGCCGGCGATCCGGAACGCGGCAAGCGAAATGGCGAGCGTGTCGAGAAGCCAATTGCCGATCAGCGCGGCGCCGATGAGAATCGCTCCGGCAATAAAACTCGCGCGCACCGCGACGCTGCGCCGGGCGGTGCGCGGCAGGCCGTCGGTCACGGCGAGAAAAGTCGGCGCGAGCCCGATCGGGTCGACCACGACAAACAGCGTGAGCAGCGCCGAGACTGCGTAATCGATCAGCATCGCCGAGTCCTAACGACTAGAAGCCCGCAATCGTTTCCAGCGTCTTGCCCGCCTGCGCGCGATGGCTGGCGGCGAGTTGTTCCGGCGAATGACGCAGCTGCCCGATCTCCTTGGCAAATTCCGGCCTGGCGCGAAGTTTCTCGGCCCAGGCATGGACATGCGGATGCAGCCGCGCGAACGGATAGCCGGCGAGCGACAGCCGGTGCGCGTAGATGAACCACGCGATGTCGAGGACGCTCAAATCTTGGCCCAACAGATAAGGCTGCTGCGCCAGTGTTTTGTCGAGCGCGTCGAATTCGGCGCGGAACTTCAGCGCCGACGCGCGCGACCGCTCATCGGTGAAACCTTCCTTGGCTGCGCGCTGCCAAAACTCGATCTGCACCTGCTTCTCGCGGTCCTTGACGCCTTGCACGGTGCCGGCGCCGTTGGCGCTGTAGCTTTCGAGCGCGGCCGCCGGTTTCGGCGGGCCGGGTGGCGCGAACACGAAGCGAAAGCTTAAGGTTCGCAGGTCGAGATGCAGGTCGTCTTCGTGCTTGAGCAGGGCCGCGACCTCGTTCTCATGGCCGGCCGGGATGAGTTTTGGCGCCGGAAATTTCTTTTCGAGGTATTGGATGATGTCGTTGCTCTCGATGTGCACGGCTCCGTCATGCACCAGCACAGGGACCAGCCCGCGCGGATTGATGCCGAGAAACCACGGCTGCATATTCTCGTTGCCGGGCAGATCGATGGGGTGCGACTGCCACGGAATGTTCTTGAGGTTGAGGAAGATGCGCAGCTTTTGCGAACACGACGAGCCCATGAAGTGGAGCACGTGCACGCCTTTCCAGCCGAGCACCTCGCGGGTCCTGATGTCGCCGTCGGTAAGCTGAACCATGAAAGCGTCTCCGCGATGTGCTTTTTCCACGAGCATCATAGGGGCGAAGCGCGATTGCGCCAGCATTCTGTGGCGCGGTTTTGACAGGTTGTGCCATGGGCTGCCCCAGCGTCGCCGAAACGGCTCCAATTGTCGCGATAACGCCTTGAAAATGAATGAGAAAATCATAGCTATCGGCTGCCGATAAAGGTGGCCCTGCGAGGCCCGATCGGCTATAAAAATTCCACGCGATTCGTCAGGATTCTAGCCCAGGATTTGTAGTTGTCAGACCAGGATAACCCCCCGCCCACGGACAGCGGGCCCTCCGACATTCGTCCCGTGTCGATCACGGAGGAAATGAAGCGCAGCTACCTCGATTACGCCATGAGCGTGATCGTGGCCCGCGCGCTGCCGGACGCGCGCGACGGCTTGAAGCCGGTGCATCGCCGCATCCTCTATTCGATGCACGAGAACGGCTACGAGTGGAACAAGCCGTACCGCAAGTCTGCGCGCATCGTCGGCGACGTCATCGGTAAATATCATCCGCACGGCGACCAGGCGGTCTACGACGCGCTGGTTCGCATGGCGCAGGATTTTTCGATGCGCCTGCCGCTGATCGACGGCCAGGGCAATTTCGGCTCGGTCGACGGCGACGCGCCGGCGGCGATGCGTTACACCGAGGTGCGGCTCGAACGCGTCGCCGGCTCGCTGGTCGAGGATCTCGACAAGGACACCGTCGACTTTCAGGCCAATTACGACAATTCCGAACGCGAGCCGGTGGTAATGCCGGCGCGCTTTCCCAATCTGTTGGTCAACGGCGCCGGCGGCATCGCCGTCGGCATGGCCACCAATATCCCGCCGCATAATCTGGGCGAGGTTATCGATGCCTGCGTGGCGCTGATCGACAATCCGGCGCTGTCGATCGAAGATTTGATCGCGATCGTGCCGGGGCCGGATTTCCCGACCGGCGGCATTATTCTCGGCCGGCAAGGCATCCGCGCCGCCTATCATCTCGGCCGCGGCTCGATCGTCATGCGCGGCAAGGTCGAGTTCGAAACGCTGCGCGGCGAGCGCGAAGCGATCGTCATCAGCGAGATTCCCTATCAGGTCAACAAGGCGCATCTGGTCGAGCGCATCGGCGAACTGGTGCGCGACAAGAAACTCGAGGGCATCGGCGCGCTGCGCGACGAGTCCGACCGGGACGGTTACCGCGTGGTGATCGAAATGCGCCGCGACGCGGTGCCCGACGTGGTACTCAACCAGCTCTATCGCTTCACCGCGCTGCAGAGCTCGTTCGGCGCCAACATGGTGGCGCTGGAAGGCGGCCGTCCGCTGGTGATGAACCTGAAGGACCTGCTGACGTCCTTCATCGCGTTCCGCGAAGAAGTGGTCTACCGGCGCACCAAGCATCTGTTGAACAAGGCGCGCGACCGCGCCCACGTGCTGGTCGGTCTCGCCATCGCGGTTGCCAATATCGACGAGATGATCCGGCTGATCCGCGCCGCCAAGGACGCCAACGAGGCGCGCGACCAGTTGATGGAACGCGATTGGCCGGCGACAGCCGTCGCCGCCATGGTCACGCTGATCGACGATCCTCGCCATAGCGTCTCGTCGGAGGGCACGACGAAGCTGTCGGCGGAGCAGGCCAAGGCGATCCTCGACCTGCGCCTGCAGCGGCTGACCGCGCTCGGCCGCGATGAGATCAAGGCCGAGCTCGACAAGCTCGCCGACGAGATCGCCGATTATCTCGACATTTTGCGCTCGCGCGCGCGCATCCAAACCATCATCAAGGCCGAGCTTGCCGCCATCAGGAGCGAATTCGCCACGCCGCGCCGCACCGTGATCATCGATCAGGAAGGCGAGATGGAAGACGAGGACCTGATCCAGCGCGAGGACATGGTCGTCACCGTTTCGCATGCCGGTTACGTCAAGCGCGTGCCGCTCTCGACCTATCGCGCGCAACGGCGCGGCGGCAAGGGCCGCGCCGGCATGCAGACGCGCGAGGAGGATTTCGTCACCCGCCTGTTCGTCGCCTCGACGCATACGCCGTTACTGTTCTTCTCCTCGCGCGGCCAGGTTTATAAGGAAAAAGTCTGGCGGCTGCCGCAAGCGGCGCCGCAGGCGCGCGGCAAGGCCTTGATCAATATATTGCCGCTCGAGCAGGGTGAGATCATCACCACCATCATGCAGCTGCCCGAGGACGAGGCGACCTGGGACAAGCTCGACGTGATGTTCGCGACCACGCGCGGCACGGTGCGGCGCAACAAGCTGTCGGATTTCGCCGACGTGCGGCGCTCCGGCATCATCGCCATGAAGCTCGACGAGGGCGACTCCATCGTCGACGTGCAGATTTGCAAGGAGGATGACGACGTCCTCCTAACGTCGGCGGCCGGGCAGTGCATCCGCTTCGCGGTGGACGACGTGCGCGTGTTTCAGGGCCGCACCTCGATGGGCGTGCGCGGCATTAATCTCGACAATGACAAGACAGGTTTGGGCGACAAGTTGATTTCGCTGTCGATCCTGCGCCACGTCGAGGTGAGTGCCGAGGAACGCGCCGCGTATCTGAAACGCGCCAATGCGGTACGGCGCGGCAGCAACGGCGAGGCGGAGGAGAATGGCGGCAACGGCGGCAACGGCGACGCCGAGGAAGCCGAGGGCGCCATCGAGCTCGGCCAGACCCGCTACGTGGAATTGTCGGCGGCCGAGCAATTCGTGCTGACGATTTCCGAGAACGGTTTCGGCAAGCGCACGTCGTCCTACGAGTACCGCACCACCGGCCGCGGCGGTAAAGGCATCGTCGCCATGGCGATCACCGAAAAGAACGGCAGATTGGTCGCGTCATTCCCGATCGAGGAAACCGATCAGATCATGCTGGTCACCGACGGCGGGCAATTGATCCGCTGCCCGGTCGACGGCATCCGCATCGCCGGCCGCTCGACGCAAGGCGTCATCGTGTTCTCCACCGCCGAGGGCGAGAAGGTTGCCTCGGTCGAGCGGCTGACGGAGGAGGGCGGCGAAGAGAACGGCGGGGAGTGATCCGCTCCGTCATTGCGAGCGCAGCGAGGCGATCCAGCACCGAGGTCTAGATTACGTCGTCGCTACGCTCCTCGCAATGACGCATGCTCTGTCGGTTTTTAATGCAAGTGGCCGCTTGGATCGCGCTCCGAAAGCAGCAGCTTATGATTGCGGAAAATACATGCACTATATCTGGCCCAAGAAATGCATGTTGTGGAGATAACCGCGCTCGCAATGCATGTTGATGGCGAATCCATTATCATGGCACGGTAATGCCGATTCTCAGCATCAGACATATTACGACATATCACTATAAGCGGTCGGTCGCATTCGGCGAGCACCGGATGATGCTGCGTCCACGCGACGACAACGATCAAAAGGTGATTGACGCAGAATTCGAAATCACGCCCAAGCCGAGCCATCTTTCCTGGACGAGGGATAGCCTCGGCAATCATGTGGCCACCGCTTGTTTTGGCGACCGGGCCCGCGAGCTTCACGTTGCCAGTAGTATTCGTCTCAACCATGCGCCGGGCGACTTTCGCGCAACCGATATAAATGATTCTGCCCGCAGCTATCCGTTTGCCTACGCGCCAGATGATTGGCCAGGTCTCGAACGTTTCATCCAGCCGCTGTCTCCGCATCCCGCGATTGATCGCTGGAGTGCCGTGTTCTTCCGTAAAGACGGTTCTGCCGACACTCACGAGCTGCTCTGTGACATGACGCGGACCATCAGGCGAACCTTCAAGCACGTGTCGCGGCACGAGAAGGGAATCCAAGCTCCGGCCTTGACGCTCAATCTCGGGAGCGGCAGTTGTCGTGACCTCGCCATGCTTATGATGGCGGCGCTCCGTGCGCGCGGAATTGCCGCCCGGTTCGTGTCCGGATATCTGCATTTGGCCGATGATGACGACGACGACTATGCCAGCGGCGGCAACACCCACGCTTGGGTCCAGGTCTACGTGCCCGGTCCGGGCTGGATCGACCTCGATCCATCGGGAGGCATCGTGGGAAATGAAAATCTCATCCGCGTCGCGGTCGCGTATCACCCGTGCGAGGCAATCCCTCTGCAAGGTACATGGTTCGGGACAGCGACGGATCATCTGGCCATGAAAGTCGCAGTGAAGGTCGCTACGACGGCGGCTGCCGGCG
>Ga0210394_10007191_pt1 | contig 11799 bp, 8 predicted proteins | sample IncBWC12MmetaG_FD_160121 | JGI IMG/M metagenome (GOLD analysis project Ga0210394, IMG submission 160121) | Forest soil microbial communities from Barre Woods Harvard Forest LTER site, Petersham, Massachusetts, United States - Inc-BW-C-12-M | ecosystem: Environmental > Terrestrial > Soil >... | reverse complement strand
AACAAATCGACCAGATCTCCCCTGAAACGATGTCTGAACTGACATCGTACGCGTGGCCAGGAAACATTCGGGAGCTGCAGAATTTCATCGAGCGGAGCGTAATCCTCAGTTCGGGGAACGTCCTGCGACCTCCCCTCTCGTCCCTGAAGTGTGCCGCCACCACGGAGACCCAGGAGGCCGTTACGCTGGAAGAAGCGGAGCGAGACCACATACGCAAGATTCTTGAGCAGACGCGGTGGGTTGTCTCCGGTCCCAATGGGGCCGCTGCACGATTGGGAATCAAGAGGTCTACGCTTTACTTCCGCATGCAAAAGCTTGGCATTTCACGTACCGACAAGAACATCGTTCCCGCGTAGCGGCGTTTGTTATCACTCGTGGATCGATCCTCCAGTCGAATCACAGACTCCCATCGATAGGCCTCACGCGCACTAGAGCACTTCTCAAATCGATCCGCATCGGAAGCTGTTTGAAAGACAATCAAATATATAACCTCACTGAGCCTGTCAGCATGCGGACGTCTTGTTTAGCGGGCCGGCGTTCCGCACTGTGCAGCCGTTCATAGTCGGCCTCTACTTTCAGTCACTTACGGAATGAACGAGTTTGGCAACCCTGTTGCCTTTATCAGTTGTGTCGCTCGACGCACCAAATCCATTGGTGGCGAGCCGAAAGGAGGGAATTGTGAAATTGCAAAGAGCAGCGTTCGCTTTAATGGGAATGATGTTGTTGTTCGCAGGGAAGTTGTCGGCACAGCAGGTGAAGACCGATTACGATCGCAACGCCAACTTCGGCCAGTACAAGACCTACTCGTGGGAACAAGTTAAGACCAAAGATGCCCTAGACGTCGATCGAATCAAGGCTGCCGTCAACGCTGCCTTGGCAGCAAAAGGCTGGACGCAGGTGGATTCCGGCGGCGATGTTTCCATCGTAGCCATGGAGATCACACGCAGTCAGCAGACCTTGAATACCTTCTATGACGGTTTTGGCGGAGGCTGGGGTTGGAGGCGATTTGGGGGCGGTGGTCTTGGAGAGGCCACTACCACAACGGAAACCTACAAGGTTGGCACGTTGGTCCTCGATCTTTTCGATACCAAGACCAAGCAGCTGATCTGGAGAGGCGCCTCGAGCGACACACTGTCGAACAACTCCGACAAGAACATAAAGAACCTCGATAAGGGCGTGGAGAAAATGTTCAAGAACTTTCCTCCAGGCTCTCCGAAGAAGTAACGGGCGCGACGATGATACGCCAACTCTCGATCGGCCTTTGTCTGGCGCTCGTTTTGGCGGTCATTCCATTGGGTGCGGCCCCGGCCCATGGGCCGCACCCAAGCACGGACCGCCAGAGCGATGTGGTATGGACCAATGACGATCTTCAGAAACTCCACGCTCTGGGCCTGATTTCCGTCGTTGGCCCGGACAACGAAAAGCCAGCTTCGGCACCTGCGCCTCGACCGTACGTGAGAGCCCAGGATCCAGAATGGTATGCGCAGCAGGCAGCCAAGCTGCGCGACGAACTTGAATACCGACAGAAGCAGCTTCGTGATTACCAGCGAGCGCTTGACGACGCGCGAAGTCTCAGAGAATCAACCGCCGGCATAGATTTAGTTGGCGGGGACTTTGCCATTACTCTCGAAGCCGGCATAGAAATCCTGCAGCAGCGCGTGAGCGAAACACAAACGAAGTTCGACGATCTTGAAGACCTGGCACGCCGTAATGGCATCACGCCGGGCACGCTGCGCGGCAAGTGAGCTTCCTGACATGCTGACGAGGGCCATGAAGCTTATTTGAAACAGAGGTTCGACACCACCGTATTGCTTTCCATCTAGTACTGGAGAATTAGCCATGAACATCAAATTATCAAAACGGGTTTTGACCGCAGTTCTCTGCAGTTTGCTTGTGCAATTCACTGCGCAGGCCGGCCCTCACAGTGCCATCGGCCAATCCAACGATCAGGGGCCAGCAACAACATCGGCCCCACAACTTTCCCCCCAACAGATCCAACAGCTCGTGGCGCCGATCGCCTTGTATCCGGACGCCCTTGTTGCGCAAGTTCTCGCGGCATCCACTTATCCGGCCGAGATTGTCGAGGCGGACCGCTGGATGCAGAGTCATGCAAGCCTCAAGGGTGGCGACCTGGCAAAAGAAGTCGACAAACAACCCTGGGACCCGAGCGTGAAGGCTCTCACGCAGTTTCCCTCCGTCCTTGAAAACATGGACAAGAACCTTTCTTGGACTTCATCCCTTGGCGACGCCTATGCCAACCAGCAACAGGATGTGACGCAAGCCGTCCAAACCATGCGCCAACAGGCACGGAAGGCTGGCAAGCTGAACAGCAACGAACAGGAGAAGGTGACGCGGGAAATCCGTCAGGCCAGTTTCCGGAACCCTCCGGAACTTCGCGCGAAACGCCAGACACTCTCCTTCACACTGCAGGCTGGGATCACAAAGGATGGAAAAAACTCCTTCTACTTGGATGGCCAGCGAAACGCTTCAACGCCGAAAACGGCCGGCCAGTTGCCGAACGAGTGTGGCTGGACACAGTGAATGTTCCATTCGGCGGATCCGTCGACGTCATTATGGATTTCACTGACCCCGTAATCAGGAAGATGTCTGTCTTTCACTGCCATCTTCTCGATCACGATGATAAGGGAATGATGGCGAAGATGCTCTTCGAATGAATGAGCTCGCGCATTCCGCCATCCGAGAATCGAAGCCCGCAGTGCTGCGCGGTCTTCACGAAGGAGTTCCGTTGCTGTCTGTATTGCGGAAGGATGTGGCTTTAAATGGGTCGGCGTGGCTGCCCGTTGTCATGGTCTTGGGTGCCGTTAGCGCGGTTGTGTATGCCGACCACGTCGTTGTTTCGATTTCGCTCGTCTATCTGTACATCCTCCCGCTTGCCGTCGGTGCTATTTTTCTGCGCAAGACGGTCAGCTACTCCCTTATCGTCGTTTGTGTTTTGTTCCATGATTATTACTCACCCAAGGGTATGCATCCGGGACTTCGACTCTTCCACAGTCTGTCCGCGATGTTGTGCTTCGCCTTTGTTGTTTACGTCATCCAGCGGTATATGGAACAGAGGGAAGCGCTGGCCAAGACCGTTCAGCAACAGCGTGATGACCTTCTCAAAGATGTGGACCTGGCCGCGCAGGTCCAGCGATTGTTTCTCCCCTCGGGCAAACCAGCCATTGCTGGACTCGAAATAGCCGGAATGATGCACCCAGCCCGGGGTGTAGGCGGGGATTACTACGACTATATCCCCATCGACGCGCACACCATTCAGATCATCATTGCCGACGTAGCCGGAAAGGGTGTTCCCGCGGCCCTATTAATGTCCGCGACGGCGGCAGCCATGCGGCTTGCGGCGAACCATGAGCGAAACATGCTGGAACAAGTGGAACGACTGAATACGGGAATCCACGCCGTGTCGGACGCCGAACGCTACGTGACACTGCTCGTTGCTGAGTTCGACGCGCAGGAACGGACGCTTCGCTATGTCAACTGTGGCCACAATCCCGCCCTACTGTTTCGAGCAAAAACCGGGGCTCTCTCGCTCATGGATTCGTCTTGTCCACCCATCGGATTATCTCCGGAAGAGATTTGCGAGTTGGCCTCGGAAGATCTGATGCCCGGTGATGTTTTGGTTTTCTACACAGATGGCGTCACTGAGGCAGGGAACCGACTCGGCGAAGAATTCGGCATGGAGCGCCTTTCCGCGACAGTGCGCAGCGGTTCTTCGCTGTCGGCCGAGGACCTCATGACCAAGATCTATAACGCTGCGGCAGATTTTTGCGGTGATAAGTTCGACGATGATGTCACCCTTCTCGTGGTTAAATGCAATTTCGACGGCTCTTCGACGGTGAGTTCACAAAACACTCCACAATAAGACCGCTCTCGGACTAGCGTGAACCCACGCTGGGGCAGGCGCCTCGCCTCCCCGCTCGTCCCTTGTCCGTCGAAAGTTGCTTTCCTTACGGAAAGATAGCTTGTCAGCGAGTTGACATCGTCCAATGCTCTGGACTCTTCGCTCCTCTGCCCTTGCGGTTCATTTTCCGACTCGTCTCCCTAAGGGCTTGTGTTTTCAACCAGTTCCAGAAATTCTCGCGCACCCTTCCTAGTGGCAGCCTGGCTGCATTGTCTAAGCATCGGAGGCAAGAACAACTACTTGAGGGAAATCACATGCGAAAATTTCTGACCTGTCTAACCTGCATTCTATTTGTTGTAGCACCACTCTTCGCTGCGGTGGCAAGCGCAGCGGATCAAAGCAAGGATGACGACCGATTGAAGAACTGTGGAACGGTCTTGAAGGAGATTCTCGACGTTCCTGATGACCTTCCGCAGGACTTGCTCGACAAAGCAGATTGTGTCGTTGTCTTTCCCTCCGTCCTAAAAGCCGCATTCATCGTTGGTGGAAGCTATGGGCGCGGCGCGATGACATGCCGCAAGGGCGAAGACTTCAGGGGACCCTGGGGCGCTCCCACGATGATGGCTTTGGAGGGCGGCAGCTTTGGCCTGCAGATCGGTGGACAAGCTACGGATTTTGTTTTGCTCGTTATGAATGAAAGTGGCGCGAGGGGCATTCTCGCCAGCAAGGTCAAGCTGGGCGGGGACGTTTCCGCGGCCGCAGGCCCCGTCGGTCGCGATTCGTCGGCCGAAACGGACGCCACCTTGCGTTCCGAAATCTTGAGCTACTCAAGGGCGCGCGGCTTGTTTGCCGGCGTCTCTCTCGAGGGCTCCACAATCCGTCCGGACAACGGCGACAACACACGCGTGTACGGCAGGAAGATTTCTGCGAGGGACATTGTTCTGTCGGAAAAGGTCTCCGCGCCCCCAGCGGCCCAGCAGCTGATCTCGACTCTGAATGCAAGGACCCCAAGGCGCAGGCAATAGTTTCGTCAATTACTCAGTCCCGCAATGCGGTGAAACGATTTGGGAGTGATTTATGTGGATTGTAAGACTAGCACTGAAGCGGCCATACACGTTCGCGGTACTCGCTATTCTGATTTTTATCTTTGGGGGTCTCGCGATCGTTCGCACTCCCACAGACATCTTTCCGAATATCGACATCCCCGTCGTCAGCATTATCTGGAACTATAACGGACTTGACCCGCAGGATATCTCTGACCGCATCGTCTCTATCACCGAGCGCAATCTCACCACTACCGTGGATAACATCGCGCACATCGAGTCGCAATCTCTTTATGGCATCGCCGTGGTGAAAGTTTTCTTCCAACCCTCGGTGAGTATCGACAAGGCCATCGCCCAGATCACTGCAAACTCCCAAACGCAACTCCGGCAGCTGCCTGTCGGCACTACGCCGCCATTGATCATCACCTACAGCGCCTCGACTGTCCCCATCCTGCAACTGGGGCTCTCGGGCAAAGGCATTTCGGAGCAGCAACTGAACGACTACGGTCTCAATTTCATTCGCCCCCGGCTGGTCACGATCGAGGGAGCAGCACTGCCATATCCTTATGGTGGCAAGCAACGCCAAGTGCAAGTGGACCTAAACACTGCAGCGTTGCAATCCAAAGGTCTTTCCGCTCTCGATGTTGTCACTGCTATTAGCGCCCAGAATCTGATTCTGCCAACGGGCACATCCAAGATCGGTTCCAAGGAATACAACGTCGACATCTCGAATGCGGCTCCCCAGACGATCGAGCAGCTTAACCACATCCCTATCAAGACCATCGGCACTACAACCACTTACATCGGTGATGTCGCCTGGGTGCGCGACGGCTTTCCGCCGCAAACCAACATTGTCCGCGTGAACGGGCAGCGCGCTACCCTCTTAACCGTCCAAAAAAACGGCAATGCGTCGACGCTAGACATCATCGCAGGGATTAAGGCTCTCTTGCCGCAGATTAAGCAGACTGTGCCGCCCGCGTTGGATATCAAACCGCTCGCCGATCAGTCCATCTTCGTCAAGAGCGCCATTCAGGGCGTGGTGAAAGAAGCGAGCATTGCTGCCTGCCTCACCGGTCTGATGATTCTCATCTTTCTCGGTAGTTGGCGAAGCACGGTCATCATTGCCGTTTCGATTCCACTCGCCATTCTGACCTCCATCATCACTTTGAGTGCGATCGGTGAAACCATCAACATCATGACACTCGGAGGGCTGGCCCTCGCTGTCGGAATCCTGGTGGACGACGCTACCGTCGAGATCGAAAACATCAACCGAAACATCGCCCTAGGGAAGGAAGTGGAACACGCCATCCTCGATGGCGCTCAACAGATCGCAGTCCCGGCGTTTGTCGCCACGCTCGCCATCTGCATTGTCTTCGTGCCGATGTTTCTCCTCACCGGCGTCGCGCGATATTTGTTTGTGCCGCTGGGTGAAGCCGTCGTTTTTGCCATGCTGGCCTCCTATCTTCTCTCGCGTACGGTGGTTCCCACCATGGCGAAGTATCTATTGCGGGGCCATGAGCACGACGCCGCGCACACAGCAGCTTCCCGCAATCCCTTGGTCCGGCTGCAGGTCTGCTTTGAGGAGGCCTTCGAGCGTTTCCGAGAGCTTTATCACGGGTTGCTCGAGCGCTGCCTTCATCACCGTCGCGCTTTCCTGATTGCATTCTTCGCCGCGTGCCTCGGTTCCTTGGCCCTGATCGTTCCCTGGCTGGGACAAGACTTCTTCCCCACGATCGACAGCGGCTCGTTCAATCTCCACCTCCGAGCCCCAACCGGAACACGCATCGAGGAGACCGCGCGTCTCTGCGATCTCGTGGAGCAATTCATCAAACAGCAACTCCCGCAAGGCGAGATCTCCAACGTGATTGACAATATTGGGCTTCCCTACAGCGGCATCAATACGTCCTACAACAACACCGGAACCGTAGGCACCTCGGACGCGGATATTCTTGTAACTTTCGCGGTCAACCACCACAAGACGGCTCAATACGTTCACGACCTCCGCATCAGCCTGGCCAAGCAATTTCCCGGCGTGACCTTTTCTTTCTTGCCTTCCGACATGGTTAGCCAAATTCTGAATTTCGGCTTGCCAGCCCCCATAGACATTCAAATCCTCGGCAATGATTTGGCGGGCAATCAGGTTTATGCCAACTCGTTGCTCAATCAAGTCAGGTACGTGTCCGGGATAGCCGATGTGCGAATTCAGCAGCCATTTGATCAGCCCTATATGCATCTCTGGGTTGACCGCACGAAGGCCCAGGAGGTCGGCTTCAATACCCAGGCCATCGCCCAAAACGTGCTGATTTCCTTGGGCGGTAGCTTTCAGACCTCGCCAACTTACTGGCTCGACCCGAAGAATCGAGTTAGCTATCAGGTCTCCACGCAGACTCCGCAGTACCGCGTCGCCACGCTCCAGGATTTAGCCAACATGCCGATCACCGGGCCCACTCCGAATGCCCCGCCGTCCCTTCTCGCGAGCTTCGCTTCCGTCCAACGCGGCAGCGGAACGGCCGTGGTTTCTCACTACAACATCCAACCGGCTATCGATATCTACGGTGCCGTTCAAGGACGCGACCTGGGAGGCGTCTCCGGTGACATCGCGCGCATTCTCAACCAAACTCAGAAGCAACTCCCACGGGGCTCGCAAGTCGTCCTGCGAGGTCAGGCTCAGACGATGCATTCCTCCTATGTCGGCCTGTTAACAGGACTATTCTTTGCGGTGCTCCTGGTGTACCTCCTGATTGTTGTCAACTTTCAGTCTTGGCTGGATCCTTTCATCATCATTTGCGCCCTGCCCGCCGCCCTCGCTGGGATCGCCTGGTTCCTCTTCGTGACGCACACCACCCTGAGCGTGCCGGCTCTCACGGGCACCATCATGTGCATGGGGGTAGCCACCGCCAACAGCATCTTGGTCGTGAGCTTTGCGGCTGAACAGATGGCCGAGGGGAAAGATCCCATCACCGCCGCCCTGGAGTCCGGATTCACGCGCTTCCGTCCCGTGCTGATGACAGCTCTGGCTATGATCATAGGCATGTTGCCTATGGCTTTGGGACTCGGCGACGGGGGCGAACAGAATGCTCCTCTGGGCCGCGCGGTCATCGGCGGGCTTCTATTCGCCACCGTATCCACGCTGCTCTTCGTCCCGACGCTCTTCAGCGTTCTACACGGACTCAAGGGCCAGCCTGCGGAGCCCAGCACTCAGGCATAGGAGAATTCTCTGGAATGGAATTTGAAAGGGTGATGTCCATGCAATCACAAACAGAACAACAGCTTTCCACGCAAGAAACGCCATCGGCACCGATCGCCGGCATGCAGCGTCGACCTCGACGGGGCTGGCTCGCGGCCCTCGTAATCGTCGCCGTCTTCATCGGGCTCTTGGTCTCCGGGATTCTTCAGCGCGTGCACACGAGTGCCGCCCTGCGCACCGAAACGGCCGACATGGCGGTGCCGACCATCTCCGTTGTCTCTCCTCAGCGTGCAGCACCCTCGCAGGAAATCATCTTGCCGGGAAACGTGCAACCCTATGTCACTGCTCCGATTTTCTCTCGCACCAACGGTTATTTGCAGGCTTGGTATTTCGATATCGGAGCGCACGTAAAGAAAGGGCAGCTGTTGGCTGTGATTGCCACACCCGAAGTCGACCAGCAACTTGGACAGTCGCGCAGCAATCTTTCCACTGCGGAGGCCAATCTCAGGCTTGCGGAGATAACAAGGAATCGTTACCAAGGTCTACTGAAAAGCAATGCTGTGTCTCAGCAAGACGTGGACAACGCCGTCGGTACGTACAACGCCAATAAATCTATTGTGGAAGCCGACCAGGCCAACGTGAAGCAACTAGAGGCCTTGCAATCCTTTGAGAAAATCTACGCCCCCTTTGACGGAATTATTACTGCTCGTAACACGGATGTCGGCGCTCTAGTGGACTCCGGCAGCAGTGGCGGCGTCAAGACCGATCTGTTCCATCTCTCTCAGGTTGACCGGCTGCGCGTTTATGTCAATGTCCCGGAAGAATATTCGCAGGCAACCACCTCCGGCCTGACCGCGGAGCTGACCTTGTCGGAGTTTCCGGGCACAATTTTCACAGGCAAACTTGTGCGCACCTCCCAGGCCATTAACTTCGAGACGCGCACCCTCTTGGCGGAAGTCGATGTCACTAATCCGACCGGTAAATTGCTTTCCGGCTCCTATGCGGAAGTGCATTTCAAGATCCCGGGAACGATCACCACGTACATTTTGCCGGTCGATACGCTCCTGTTTCGCAAGGAGGGTCTGCGCGTCGCTGTTGTTAAGGACAGCAAAGCGCAGTTACTGCCGGTAGCGCCCGGCCGCGACTTCGGTGACACGATCGAAATCATTTCCGGTCTGCAGGGCAACGAGTCCGTCATGGTGAGCCCTCCGGATTCTGTGGTGAATGGAGAAAGGGTGCAGATCGCTCCAGTCACCTCCGCAGGAGGGACGCAATGAGCTTCCTTCGCCGCCGCAGTACAAACACGCGATTCTCGAAGGGCATGGCGGGCAGCATTGTCCTGAGCATGTTATTTGCCGGATGCATGGTTGGACCGAAGTACCAGCGCCCGGCAGCAGAAGTTCCGCCGGCCTACAAAGAGGTTGGCGATTGGAAACCTGCGCAGCCGAACGATCAGAATCTCGCCAGAAACTGGTGGGAAATCTTTCAGGATCCGCAACTGAATGCCCTCGAAGCGCAGGTCAACGTCTCCAATCAAAACCTGAAGGCCTCGGAGGCCCAATACACCCAAGCTCGCGCGCAGCTCCGCTACGCGCGGGCCGATTTTTTCCCCACGATCACCGCGGGCCCGAGTGCAACACGAAACCGAATCTCGAGCCACCGGCCTGCGAGTACTGTCGCTAACGGCATTACCTACAACGACTATCAAATTCCTTTCGAATTGTCTTACCAGATCGACGTCTGGGGACGGGTACGGCGCACCGTTGAGTCATATCGCGACCAGGCGCAAGCCAGCGCAGCCGACCTGGCGGCCGTCAACCTGTCTATGCATACACAGTTGGCTTTGGACTACTTCCAGGCTCGCACGCTTGATGCCGAAGAGCAGCTTTTGAATTCGACCGTGACGCAGTATGAACAGGCACTGCAATTGATCGAGAACAGGTATTCCGGAGGCCTTGCTTCCGATTTGGAGGTTGAGCAGGCCAAGACGCAGCTTGAGACAACTCGCGCCCAGGCCGTCGACGTCGGAGTCGCCCGGGCCGAGTACGAGCACGCGGTAGCGGTTCTCGTCGGGAAGCCTCCGGCATCGTTCAGTCTCCCTCCTCTTCCTCTCACCATGCCTCCTCCGCCGATTCCTGTGGGCCTACCCTCGGACTTGCTCGAGCGGCGACCCGATATTGCAGCTGCCGAGCGACTGATGGCCTCTGCCAACGCGCAGATTGGGGTCGCCAAGGCCGCCTATTATCCGCTCGTCAATTTGGCCGCTGCTGGAGGCTTCGAAAGCGGCTCAATTACAACATTGCTCTCCGGCCCCAGTATTCTGTGGTCAGCTGGCCCGTCTGCGCTCTTTACCGTCTTCGACGTCGGAAGACGTCGGGCCGCCTCAGACCAGGCCATCGCTGCGTACGATCAAGCCGTCGCTAACTATCGCCAAACTGTGCTGACCGGTTTTCAACAAGTCGAGGACAACGTTGCGGCGCTTCGGATTCTGGAGCACGAAGCTCAGGTGCAGAACACGGCCGTCGCCGCAGCCGAAAAATACCTCGCACTAGCCAACACTCGTTACACCGGTGGCGTTACCAGCTACCTCGAGGTAACCACCGCCCAGAGCGCCGCTCTCTCCGACGAAGTCGCTGCGGTCAATATTCTCGGCCGCCGCATGGTAGATGCCGTCACACTCGTCCAAGCCATCGGTGGCGGGTGGAATAGCTCCGACCTATCTCAGCGTCCCGAATGCTGCGGCAAACTGACAAGCACTTCACGGTAATGCTGCCGTGGCATTGGCACACGCTTGGCGACCAGCCAGTAATAATAAGCAAGGAACAGTTTCATATGTGCGCTTGACCCCATTTGCAGTTCTTTGGCCACTAATTGGCCATCACCATCGGTTGCTCCTGGACCGGGCGGCACAAGTCTTCACTTCGTGACGTTGCCGCCGAGTTCGGTTTTTGCGGACCCGCGAAGCTCGCCTAACCGGCGAGGTGCGCCACGGACCCTGGAAGATGCTTATCCTCTGGACGGCAGCTGTTCGTTTCCAATCCGAGATGTTGTTCCCCCAAATCGAAACTTTTTCTGCTGAAGTTCGGCTTGATCGGGTGTATACAAGCGGCCTGGCTTGATAGTGTGGATGTTTGCAGTCCAGGGGCGGGGTGCACAACAACCGCGCTTCGAACCTCGTTTTCTGAGGGGGGCGTTCCTTCCGAGAAACTCTTAGAAATAGGAGTAAGTACAGGAGGCAGTTATGCGGCAGCGGGGCGTTGCTTTGGTTCTACTGTTTTTGTTCAACATGTCGCCGGTGTTCGGCCAAGGAGGCGCAACCGGAGCCATCAGCGGAGTTGTCCAAGACAAGATTGGCGGCGGAATATCGGGCGCCAGAGTCACCGTGCTGAACGAGAGCACCAAGGAAGCACTGCGTACGGAAACCACGGATGCTTCCGGCCTTTTTACTATGACGCTTCTTCCCGCCGGGACTTACACGATCGAGGTAATCTCGCAGGGTTTCGCAGACACCAAAGCACCCGGCGTCGTTGTGCGCGTCACGGAAACCACCCGCCTGACGCTGCAATTGCAGCTGAAATCGGTGATGCAATCCGTGGAAGTGTCTGCCGAGGTGTTTACGGTCAAGACCGCGGACGCCACCACCGGCGAATCACTCAGCGGCTCGACGATCAAGCAGTTGCCCCTGGCCACGCAGAACTTCCAGCAGTTGT
>Ga0210394_10007190_pt1 | contig 11799 bp, 12 predicted proteins | sample IncBWC12MmetaG_FD_160121 | JGI IMG/M metagenome (GOLD analysis project Ga0210394, IMG submission 160121) | Forest soil microbial communities from Barre Woods Harvard Forest LTER site, Petersham, Massachusetts, United States - Inc-BW-C-12-M | ecosystem: Environmental > Terrestrial > Soil >... | reverse complement strand
CCGAACTGCCGCCGCGACAGGCTGGACCTGAGCCGGTACTCGATCGCATCGTCCATCGTGTCGTGATCGCACATAGGCACTCCCGCGGCTTTTCGGAAAGCGCGACATGCTGCGCCACGGGGATGGCCGCCGCAAGCGCGATCCCGCGGCGCACCGCCAGCGGACTCCCCGGGTGCGCGCAGGGGAGTAGACTTCCACGCAGATAAATTGCGGCGCCGGCGGGATCCTTCGCAGGACGCCGGCCATCTTAGGGGAGACCACAACATGCGACACGACTGCAGCCTCAGGCAGTGGCTGAGCGGATTGCTCGTTACGGGATTCGCCGCAACCGCCGCCCATGCCGACGTCACGATCCAGCAGCAGACCACGTTCGACTTCAGTCTCTTCAAGGCGCACGGCACCGCGACCGAATACACCGCGGCCGACCGGCAGCGCCGCGACAGCGACCTGCACTGCGAAGGGTTCATGTCGATGCTGTGCGGCAACGCGGAGAGCGGCGAGATCATCCGTCTCGATCGTGACGTCAGGTGGACGCTGGAGCCGAAGAAGAAGGAATATCGGCAGAGCGCCTTTCCCACCGAGGCGCAGCGCATGGTTGCCGAGCAACAGGCGCAGGCGATGATGGAAAAGATGAAGCAGTGCCCCGCGATGCAGGGCAGCTCTTCCGCCCCGGATACCTCCAAGTGCCAGATGGGCACGCCGCGCTTCGACCTGAAACAGCCGGGCACGCACGCGAGCTTCGCCGGGCATGATGCGCAGCTCACCCAGATCGCCCTGACGCAGAGCTGCACCAACCCGCAAACGGGCGATGTCTGCGATTTCATGTTCGCGTTCGATGCCTGGCTCACGCAGGATCAGATCGAGGGCCTGGCGGACCGCAAGGCGTTCCAGACCGCCTATGCGCACAAGATGGGGCTGGATGAATCCAACTCCCTCATGCAGAAGCAGATGCGCCAGTTCCTCGCGCCGTACGCCGACAGCCTCAAGCAGCTGTCCGGCAAGACCGCCGATCTCAAGGGCTACCCGCTCAAGACGACCATGCGCATCGCCTTCGGCGGCGAGCGCTGTGGCGCGGCCAAGTCGCAGCCGCAGAGCGCCGGCAGTGGCAACGTGGTCGCCGACGCCGGTCAGGCGGCTGGCGATGCGGCGGCCGGCTCCGCATCGAGCGCGGCCGGATCCGCCGCCGGCAATGCGGCGGCCAACGCCGCCGGCAACACGGCCGGTGGCTCGGTGCTCAGCTCGGCGGCCAGTGCCTTCGGCAGCAAGCTGGCCGGCGGGCTGTTCAACAAGAAGAAACCGGACACTGCGCCGGCGGCCACGCCGACGAGCGCCAACGCCCCGGCGAACGGCCTGCCGGCCGGCATGGTGCAGGCGGTGCAGATCACCGTGGAAACCACCGCGATCACACCGGGCACGGTGCCCGCCACGCAGTTCGACATTCCCACCGGCTGGAAGCTCATCCAGCCTGAGGCGAGCAAGGGGGGGCAGAAGGAGTTCACCTGTCCGACCCGGGCCGGAGGCTGAAGTCTAGCGCGGGTGCGCCGCGGCCGGCTCGGCGGACGCAGGCGTTGCCGGCTTGGGGGCGTGCGCGCCTGCGCGCGGCGGCAGCAGCCGCGCGGAGTTCAGAATGAACGTGAGCTCGGATGCCACGTGAATGAAGGCGGCAAACAGCGGATTGAGCAGCCCGCAGGCGGCGAGCCCGATGCCGAGCGCGTCCACCCCGATCGTGCCGGTGAAGTTGGCCCAGATTATGCGGCGCGTGCGGCGCGCGATGCTGAGCGTCTCGGCAAACTTCAACAAGTCGTTCCCCAGCAACACCACATCGGCGCTCTCGCGCGCGACATCGGTACCCGAGCCCATCGCCACGCCCACCTGCGCTGCGATCAGCGCCGGCGCGTCATTGATTCCGTCCCCGACCATCGCCACGATGCGACCGGCATCGACCAGCGCCTTGACGCGCATGCGCTTGTCGTCGGGCAGCAGATCGGCTGCGACCTCGGCGATGCCGAGCTCGCGGGCGATGACCGCGGCGACCGCCTGCGCATCGCCGGTCAGGAGTATCGTCCTGATGCCCATCGCGTGGATCGCTTTGATCGCGTGAGCCGCTTCCGGGCGCACGGCATCGGCGATGACGATCGCGCCGAGCAGCCGGCCGGCGCGCGCCACCAGCACCTCCGAGGCCTCCGGGTGATCGGCAAGCAAAGCCGCCGGCACGACGACGCCATGGTCACGCATCAGCGCCTGGTTGCCGACTAGTACCCGTTCGCCATCCAGCAGCGCATCGATGCCGCGCCCGGGCGTATAGCCGAAGCGCTCCGGCTCCTTGAGCGCCAGCGCGCGGGTCGTGGCATGCGCGACGATCGTCTTGCCCAGCGGATGCTCCGAGCGCAGCTCCGCCGATGCCGCGGTCCCCAGCAGTTGCGCCGCGTCCGCTCCCGGTGCGGGTAGCAGCGTGCGCACCTGCGGCTGGCCGAACGTCAGCGTGCCGGTCTTGTCGAGCACCACGGTGTTCACCCGGCCGAGCTGCTCCAGAAACAACCCGCCTTTGATGATGGCGCCGGCGCGCGCCGCACGACCGATGGCGCCGAGTATCGCCAGCGGCGTCCCCGCCGCGATGCCGCAGGCGCCCGCCACGATCACCACCGAGATGGTCGAGCGGATATCGCGCGTGAGCAGATAGGTCAGTGCCGCCGCACCCAGCGCGAAGTAGACCAGATAGCCCGCGAGGCGGTCCGCCAGGCGTTGCACCGGAGCGCGCGAACGCTCGGCCTGCTCGACCGCCTCGATGATCTTGCCGTAACTCGTATCGCGCCCGATCCGCTCGGCGCGAATCTCGAGCGCGCCGGACTGATTGATCGACCCGGCGAACACCGGGGCACCGCACACCTTCTCCAGCGGCAGCGACTCACCGGTGATGCGCGCCTGGTCGACGAAGGAGTGACCGGCGATCACGGTGCCGTCGACCGGAATTCGTCCGCCGGGGTTCACCAGCACCGCGTCGCCGACCGCGAGGGCGTTGCTATCCACCTGCGCCACCGCGCCGCCGCGGCGCACGGACACGGCGCGCGGCAGGAAGTCCAGCAGATCGCGGATGGCACGGCGCCCGCGCGACACGGTCATACCCTCGAGCACCTCGGCGATCAGCACGAACAGCGTGATCACCAGCGCGGTAAAGAACTCCGTGATAGCACCCGCCGCCACGATGGCGATCGACATGGACAGCTCCATGGTCATGCGCCTGGCGATCAGGTTCTCCACGGCCTCCTTGAAGATCGGCCAGCCGCCAATCAACAGTCCGCCTGCGCCGATGACGCTGATGCCGGCGAACGGCTCCCACCAGCGCCACCACACCGCGGCCGCCGCCAGGGCGACGACAACGATGCGCAGCATCTCCGTGGCGCTGCTCAGCGCCTGCTCGGCCAGGTCGGGGGCGTGATCCTGTGGGGTACTCATCGGTCGCTCCTGTGCCTAGCGCAGATACGCGCGAACGATGTCGATCAGCTCGTCGGCGCCGCGCGTGCGAGTGGCGTTACTGGTGATGGCGGCACTGGCGACGTGCGTGCGCACGTGCTCCTCGATCACCTCGGTCATCAGTCCGTTCGCCGCGCCGCGAACTGCAGCGATCTGCTGCATGATCTCGGCGCAGCCCTTCTCGGCCTGCAGCGCGCGCTCCAGCGCCTCCACTTGCCCGCGCATGCGTCCTACCCGGGCGAGCAAGCTGACTTTATTGCGGACGGTGTGACTCATGTGGGCCCCTCAATACTCTACCTGAGTATAGTAGAAAAAAAAGCGCGGATGCCAGCGGGGGATTCTCCGTGCCGTGCCCGCTGGCTGCGGGGTCTGGCGCAGCAGCGAGCGTCTGCGCCGCGACAGTCCTGCGACTGTCAGTGCCTGCTGACCAGCGGTAGCGCTGCACAGGTGCTGCGCCGCGGCCATCGCTGCGCAACAATGACTGGCGGCACACCGCGATCTCATTGGCGTACACACCGGAAAGGGAACTTCCTATGAAAGAGGCCCAGCTGAAGGAGCTATTGCTGCAATCGTTAGAGCACGAGCGTGGCGGAATCCAGGTTTACCAGATGGCGCGCCGCTGCGCCGTCAACAAGGAGCTGAAGGAGGAGTGGAACCGTTACCTCGAGCAGACCCGTAACCACGAGCGCATCCTCATCAATGTCTGTCAGCGGCTCAAATTGGACCCCGAAACGGCCAGCGAGGGCCGCCGGGTCGTCAAGTCGCTCGGCATGGCCCTGGTGCAAGCCATGCAGATGGCGTTGAATGCGGACGATCCGGCTGCCGCAGAGCTGGTGGCATGCGAGTGCGTGGTGCTCGCCGAGACCAAGGATCACCTGGACTGGCAGCTGATCGAGGCTTGTGGCAAGGAGGCCAAGGGCGAGCAGCGCAAGGCCCTCAGCGAGGCTGCCGACAAGGTCGAGGACGAGGAAGACGAGCATCTCTATCACACCAAGGGGTGGTGCCGGGAATTGTGGCTGAAGTCATTGGGACTGAAGGCGGTGCTGCCTCCGCCGGAGGAAGCCAGGCACGTGACCAGCGCCATCGGCGCGGCGCGGGCGGAGCAGGCTGCGCACCCGAAGTAGGCCGCACTACCATGTCGTCCCGCAAAGCGCGGTCCGCGGGGCTGGCCGACCCGACCCGCCTCGCGGCCTTTGAGCCCGATGATGACGATCTCATCGTGGTGATCATCGAAACGCCCAAGGGAAGCCGGCGACGGCGACCCGCTTGACGTGCTCGTGCTCATGAATGAGCCCGCCTTCCCCGGCTGCCGACTTTCCTGTCGCCTGATCGGCGTAATCGAAGGTGAGCAGGGCGAGAAGGGCGAGGCCGAGCGCAACGACCGGCTGGTATGCGTGGAGCACGACAATCACAGCTACGCGCACGTCAAGCATATTGACGATTTAGGCGCTCGCTTCGAAAAGGAGCTCGAGGCGTTCTTCGTCAACTACCACCGGCTGAGCGAGATGAAATACCGGATCCTGGCTCTCAAGGGTCCGGCTCAGGCTCGCCGTTGCGTCAAGGCGTGCCGCAAAACGGCGCGCACCCATGCGAAGGCCAGGCGTCGCTGAGCGAGACGAATTGCTCCGGCGCGCCCACCGCGGGCGCATGGTGGTGATACGCCGCCGGCGCCAGAGGATCCCCGGTTCGGTAGAATCGACGTCATGATTGCCGCTGCCGTCTTGCCGGATAACGCCGCCGCGTTGGTAATGCCAGACGGCTGGAGATATCAAGCCGACTTCGTGCCAGCAATGGAGGAGAACCGGCTCCTCGACGTCATCGCCACACTTCCTTTCGAAGCGGCCAAATACAAGGAGTGGACGGCGCGAAGACGCATCGTCAGCTATGGCGGCCGCTACGATTTCAGCCGCAACGTACTGGAACCGGCCGAGCCGATTCCGCAGTTTCTGCAGTCGTTGCGGCAGCAGGCGGCGAACTGGGGAATGCTGGCAGTCGAGAGCCTGAATCACGCCACGATCGCGGAATACCGGCCCAATACGCAGCTGGGCTGGCATCGTGATGTACCTCAGTTCGAAATGGTCATCGGCATCTCGCTCGCCGGCCGCGCGCGCATGCGCTTTCGTCCTTATCCGCATCAAAAAGGAGGCCGGGCGCTCTTTGCCATCGAGCTGGAGCCTCGTTCGATTTATCTGTTGGGTGGCTCTGCCCGCTGGGCGTGGCAGCACGCCATCTCGGCGACCGCAGAATTGCGCTACTCGATTACTTTTCGCAGCCGCCGCGTGCACTTCAAACGCGCTGTTCCTACCGGCATGCACAACACCGACCCGTGAAACCGGAGGCGCCGCATGGTGTTGCTTGCTGCAGAAACTGTCGCAACCCGGCGTCGCTCGGACCCCGGCAGCGCAACAGATCGCTGCCAACACAACACACGAGCGGGAAAAGGGGCAAACGCTGACACGGCGTTCAGCGTTTAGGTCGGCCCACTTGCGCCGTCCCGCCGGCAGCGGCCTGCGGCAACCCCTGCGCAGAATGGCCCCCTATGCCGATAACCAAGCTGGAAGCGGAACTTCGGCCCCGGGCGCGCGAACGTATCGCCCAGGGATTGCTGCCCTGCGAGACGCCGAGCAAGATGTGGGGTGGTCCCGGAAGCGGACAACCCTGCGCGCTCTGCGATAAACCCATCAAGAGCAATGAAATGGAATATGAGATCGAGGCCTTTCTTGAGGGCAGAGCGCAGTCACTGCGCTTTCACGTTCTCTGCGAGGCCATCTGGCAGCTCGAGTGCGCCCGGGATGATTATTTGAAGAAGCACCCCTAGCGTCTGCTAGGGTTGGCCTTGCCCGCCGCCGGATCCGTAAATGTTGCCGGTGGCGAAGCTGGCGTCATCGGCAGCCAACTGCACGTAAATTGAAGCAAGCTCCGCAGGTTGGCCTGGGCGACCCAGTGAAGTCGTGCTGCCGAAGTTCTGGTACTTCTGCTCCGACGCACCGCCGCTGATTTGCAGGGGCGTCCAGATCGGCCCGGGCGCGACTCCATTGACGCGAATACCCCTGGGTCCGAGCTGCTTGGCCAGGGATTTCACGTAATTCATCGTCGCCGCCTTTGTCTGTGCGTAGTCGTACAAGTCCGGAGACGGATCGTACGCTTGCTCTGAGGTCGTCCCGATGATGGCCGCACCGGGCTGCAAATGTGGGAGCGCAGTCTTGATGATCCAGAAAGGCGCGTAGATATTGGTTTTCATCGTTGCGTCAAAATCCTCACTGCTCAGGTCCGCAATCGACGCTCTGGATTGCTGTCGCCCGGCATTGCATACCACGATGTCGAGGCCACCCAGTTTTTGGATCGCCTCCTCCACGAGTTTCCTGCAAAAGGCTTCCTGCCGAAGATCGCCTGGAATCGGCACCCCATTTCGCCCGGCCTCCTTGATCAGCCGAATGACCTCGCGAGCATCGGGCTCCTCCGAAGGATAGTAGTTGATCGCAACGTCCGCGCCTTCGCGGGCATAGGCAATCGCGGCGGCTCGACCCATGCCGGAGTCACCGCCGGTGATCAGGGCCTTGCGGCCCTTTAGACGCCCCGAGCCGCGGTACGTCGTTTCACCGTGATCGGGCTTCGGGTCCATGTCGCGGGCGAGCCCCGGCCACGGTTGAGTCTGCTTCCTGAATGGCGGTTGCGGGTACTTTGAGCGTGGGTCCTGCATGGTGGTCCCCGTGGTGTTTGCTGAAGTGGAATCATTCTGCGCGAGCACGGAATTTGCCCCGGCCATCGCCGCGCTCATCCCGACAAATGCCAGGGCATCTCGTCTGGATACCGAAGGCCGCTCACCTTCATCCATAGAACGCTCCAAGTTTGTTGAGCCACCTGGCAAGCAACATCGAGCGCCTAGCGCTCGCTTGCATCGGTCAGATTACGAAGTAAACGTAGCGAGCAAACCGGGCGCGCGCTCGCGGCGGTGAGCGTGAACGCATGTCGGATTGCGCCGTCAAGAACACACAACGCAGGCAGGGACTGGGCGGCTGACGTCCGCAACGCTTAGCTGAGGTTCCATGGTGCCCAGGTTGACGCAGCGCTGACTGAAGCCAGATCATGACATTGGGAGCAAAAAGCCGACTGTTCCGCATGCCCCAAGTCGACCGCCAGCGTACTTCGGTGCCGATGAGACGCCGCAACCTGCCGAGCGGTTTGGTGGTCGCGCTTGCCCTGGTTGTAGTGCCGGGGCTGGCGCTCGTTGGACTGCAGACCTATCAGCTGCGCATCAGCGCGCCGCAGCTCACGCAAAACCGCGCGTGGGTGGTGCACACCTTCGAGGTGATCACCACCGCACAGGCGCTCGCCACCACGGTCCGAGATGCCGAGCGCAGTCAGCGCCGCTACCTCCTCTCGGGTGAGGACAGCTATCTCGGGATCTACCAGCGTGCTATCCGCGATGTGCCGGTGCTGCTTGCGAAGCTGCGATCGCTCACATACGACAATGCCGAGCAGCAGCGCCGCTGGCCCGAACTGGGGCGTCAGATCGACAACGAGCTCGGCGAATTACAGCGAACGCTGCAGCTCAGCACGCGGCACGGCTTCAGCGCGGTGCAGGAGTTTCTGCGGAACGAGGCGCATTTCGATGTCATGCCAACCATCGACGCGCTGCTTGGAGCGGCGATCGCAACGGAGCGCTCTCTGCTGGCGGAGCGACTCGCGCGCACGGTGGCGGATGAGCGCAGCAACGCCAATGCCGCGCGCGCGAGCGCCGCGCTGGCCATGGTTGCCATGGTACTCGGGGTCGTGCTGCTGATGCGGGCATTCAACCGTGCCCTTAGAGCCGAAACCGCGCGCGGTGCAGGCGAGCGGCGCTTCGACCTCCTGATCGACGGCGTCGCCGATCACGCTTTGTACATGCTCGACGAGCAAGGCCATATCACCGACTGGAATGCGGGCGGGGAACGACTGAAGGGCTATGCGGCTACCGAGATCATCGGGCGGCACTTCTCCTGCTTCTATACCGAAGGGGATCGGCAGGCCAACGTCCCCCAGCAGGCGCTGGATACTGCCGCGCGCACCGGGAAGTACGCAGCGGAAGGCTGGCGCGTGCGTAAGGATGGCAGTCGCTTCTTTGCCAGCGTGGTCTTGACTGCGTTGCATGACGCATCCGGCGGCCTGGTCGGTTTTGCGAAGATCACTCGCGATGTCACCGAACGCGTTCAGCAGCAGCGCGCTCTGGAGGAGGCCAGAACTGCGCTCGCGCAGTCGCAGAAGATGGAAGCGCTCGGACAGCTCACCGGAGGTATCGCCCATGATTTCAATAACCTCCTCCATGTGATCAAGAATGCCGTCGCAATCGTGCTGCGTCGCTTGCCCGAGGTAGATCCCGATGTGCGCCGCTACCTCGACATGGCTACGCAGAACGCGGATCGTGCGGCCGGCATCACGCAACGGCTGCTGGCGTTCTCGCGCCAACAGCCGCTTGAGCCCAAAGCCATCGACCCCAACAAGTTGCTCTCCAGCATGACGGCTCTGTTGCGCAGCGCGCTCGGTGAGCGCATCGCGCTGGAGACCGTTCTGTCGGCCGGCATATGGACTATATCCGCCGACATCAATCAGCTGGAAACCGCAATCCTCAACCTGGCGCTCAACGCGCGTGATGCGATTTCGGAATACGGCAAGCTCACCATCGAGACCGCCAACGCATTTCTAGACGAGTCTTACGCGGGGGTGCACGCGGAAGTCATACCCGGACAGTACGTGCTGATTGCAGTGAGCGACACGGGCAGCGGCATGCCCAAAGAGGTGGCTGCCAGAGCTTTCGAACCGTTCTTCACGACCAAGGAAGCGGGGCGAGGCACCGGGCTCGGACTCTCCCAGGTATTCGGCTTTGTGAAGCAGTCCGGAGGGCACGTCAAGATCTACAGCGAGCCGGGACAAGGCACGACCGTCAAGCTCTATCTGCCGCGACTGGCGGCGTCCGCTGTCGACCTTGGTAAAGAATCGGAGCCTGTCGTGGCCAGAACCAGCGGCGAGACGATTCTGGTCGTGGAGGACGACGAGGACGTGCGCACCTTCTCCGCAGAAGTGCTGAGCGAACTCGGCTATCGGGTGACTGTCGCGCCCGACGCGCACGTCGCGCTGACCGCGCTGGGGAACCTCGGCGCGGTGGATCTGCTGTTCACTGATGTCGGGCTCCCGGATGGAATTAACGGGCGTCAACTCGCCGATGAGGTGCAGCGACGGTGGCCGGCGGTGAAGGTGCTGTTTACCACTGGCTACGCGCGTAATGCGATCGTGCACCATGGTCGCCTCGATCCCGGGGTGGCACTGATCGTCAAGCCGTTCACGCAATCGAGCCTCGCGGCAAAGGTACGGCAAGTGCTCGATAGCGGTATCCACAGCACCACCAGCTGACTCAACGCGCGACTCGGGGTCACTCATCGATGCGCGCGCGTCCTAAGCGCCCAGGCGCGCCGCACTCTGCTACTCCCCTCTGGCAAATACCGGCTGCTCGATTGTCCCGCCGACATGGAACGGGAACGATAGCTTGCCATCTTTCAGCGTCCCGCCAGCCAACCGTGCGAACAGATTCGTCACAAATCCCTGCTTGGAGACAATTTCCGCCACCCCCTGGTAGTTCAGCTCGTCGGAGCCGGTGATGCTCACACTCCCTGAGCCATCAACATCGACTCCGTAGCCGTCCACGTCGATGACCTTGCTCGAAATTCGCTCGTGATCCAGCTCCAGGTCGGTCGAAACGAAATTGAACGAGGAGGGATCATTTTTGGCCGGACCAAGATCATTGTAGTGCGCCAGTTTCATCAGGTTCGCATTCAGCTTCAGGCTTGGGACTTGGCCGTCGCGCACCGTCAAGTGTCCTGTGCCGTGCAGGCTCTCCAACGGATGGAGAGAGTGGCTGATTTCGCCGAAGATCTTCAACTCACCATCCATCTTGCCTGTCATTTTCCCGCGGGCATTTCGAAACGCGCTCAGAAATTGCGCCACATCAATTCGTTTCATCGTTGCATCGGTCTTGAAGCTCGCGTCCTTTCCCGACAACTTGATTGAGAGCTTGCCACTCGTGTAGCCGCCATATGTTTCCGCTTTCACGTCGGTGAAGAAAACTTGTCGCGCCTGCAGCCGGATATTGGAGCTCAGATTTTTCGCCTCGATCGATCCAAACCGCAGCAACCCCGCGGCCAACGTTCCCTGCCCATCGAGTGTGGTGGAAGCAGGATCGGCGATAGCGTCCGCGTCGACGTTCGCCAGTTCGCTGGAGACTTCGTGCGCCTCGAAAAAGACGGGGCCGGCCGCGTCGGAGGGCAGAAGATTTGACACGATTACGTGCCCTCGCGTGATTTTCACCAGCGAGATCACCCCGATTGCAAATGAGTTTGGGGCATTTTTCGCCCCTGGATTCTCGAAGTTCCATGGCCCATCCGGATCCGAAACCAGATTGATGACTGGCTGTTCCAGCGTCAGCGACCTAATCACTATTGGCCGGTGCAGCAGCGACCACGGGTCAATCTGAGCATCCACCCGCACAACTTTGAGGATGTAACTTGGCGGAAACAATGGCGGGCTCTTGACTGCCAGATCGTCCACGTGAATCGTTATTCTGGGAAAGAAGCTCACTGCCACCCGGCCGATCTCGACTTTCTTCCCGGTGCTTTCCTGCAAATAGGAGATCGCCCCCGAGCGGAGGCGATCCCCACTGAGCAGGACAGGTACAACGAAGATCAACACAATGAGCAGCGTCCCGGCGATCCCCGCCAGAGCAAGTACGGTCCTGCGACGGATAGTCATGGCTGTCTCGGCTCTGCGTTGACATTCTCGCGTGTTGTGCTTCCGGTGTTCGGAACTATAAGGCAGCTGTCGCTGCCGCCGCGTGCGCTGGCGTACAGACACCGTCTTTTGTCGATGCAATTTTGAACCGGTGAGCAGTAAACCTGGACGAACGTCGCATCCAGCGTTGTAGAGAGTAACAGCCATACAGAGGTAGCCACCATGACGACCAATTCGAAACCCGGTCACGGCGAAGGCGATCCGGAGTCCGCGAAGCGATTTAATGAGGCCGAGACCCGCTTCGTCGATTCGGCGCGCGGCAAGCAGAAAGTTCGCGACGGCGCCAAGGTGCGGCCCGAGCACGAGGCCGAGCTGGCGCAAGCCGAACGCCTCGGCAAGGCACGCGCGCGGGGCGCCGAGGTCGCGCTGCCGCTCAAGCGTGGGCCTAAGCGGTGAACTGACTGCGATGCCGGCTGTCAATGTGCGCAGACGTACGGATCAGGTTTCGACGAGCGTCTAACATTAGTCGCATGGGTGCCGACGCTGTCCTCAGTTCGTCGGTAACGCGTG
>Ga0210394_10007189_pt1 | contig 11800 bp, 11 predicted proteins | sample IncBWC12MmetaG_FD_160121 | JGI IMG/M metagenome (GOLD analysis project Ga0210394, IMG submission 160121) | Forest soil microbial communities from Barre Woods Harvard Forest LTER site, Petersham, Massachusetts, United States - Inc-BW-C-12-M | ecosystem: Environmental > Terrestrial > Soil >... | reverse complement strand
GTATTTCAAATCTGCGCGGAGCCGGAGTCTCCTGCATCGGCGTTCAGCGTGGATTTGGCATCGCAGTTGACTCAAACTGAGAAAGTTCAATGGATGGTTTGGCCGATTCGGGATCTGTTGTCAGACCAGTAGACGTAGAGCGCTTTACCGAGGATTTTGTCGCCGGCAACAGGCCCCCAGTAACGGCTATACCAGCTGTGATTGCGATTGTCGCCCATGGTGAAGTACGTGTTTGGAAGAACGCCATGTACGAACTGGTCGATGATCCATGCGAACTTGCCGAACCGCAGTGAATACAGCCTCGCCAAGCACGAACACGTAGGCCGAAAGAGACAATATCAAGTAGATCGCCATACCCATGAAGCTGTGAGTTAGTCCAATCGCCGTGCTCACGAGGAAAAAGCCTAGCAGTCCTCCATAACTAAGAACGCCCTTCCACAATTGTCCGTTGAAGATTTGTCCCAGGCCAGGCGTGAGAACACCCAAGAGAAACGCTGCCAGTCCGCTTTTGATAGATCGTGACGACATGATTTGGGTCCGCATCGGCATTCTAATGCCTGTATCCGGAGGAGGCCACCCATTCGCTTTCGACGTGGACACTGCCTGATGAACGGTGTTCTCGGCAAATGTCTTTTCGGGGCCGGGCCACATTCGGATATGAATAGAGCGCTGGAGACATCGGTCCTGAGACAAGTCCTATTAAAGTTACTGGGAGCGGGGATCAGGTCAGTGGCGGGGGTATAGCAAGTCGCTTCCGGGCGAGAGCATACAGCCATGCATCGATTACGGAACGCTCGTCAGCGGCTATCTTTTCGATAAGCACGCCCATGCCGAAAATGCCCAGGCCGCACCCGGAATGCAGGTAGATCACCTTGCCGTGTAGTTCGCATGTCCTCATGTCGTGCGAGATGCGCAAGCGAAATTTCGTCCCAATGGGAAGAGGTACAAGCGCACCCATAAAGCAGCCTCGCGAGCTTAATTCAGTAATTTGCGTGCGAACTGACGTTCCGTCGTGCAGAGTAATTTCGGCATCTGCGAAGAGCAAAAAACGTTGATTAGCGCGTTTTTCTGTGAAGGGGGCGTTGGCTATCATGCCATTTCGCTTTTATTCTGCTGAATCTCACAAAGGATATTCGGACCCACACCCACCCGTCTCAATGGGACGCTGGACCCAATTTCAGCGTACTGTGGTTTTAGTAGTACTCCTCCGAAGTATGGGGAAGTACGGCGAAAGATGTTCTGACCGTGACCTGGAACGGGGGGAAACGGGATTCTCGGAGAGTGGCCTTATAAGCAAAAGGTTGAGAGTGACCACTACCCGACTGCAGCACTAAACCTACCGTTGACCTTTCTGTTAAAATAGAAGCAAAAACGCAAGGCGCTAGTGCCGCTTGGCTCTAATTCGAACGAGAGAATCGAGAGGATGAGGTGCGGTCCACCTGGGCAAAGCGGAATAAGTCCTTGGGATTGATACTCTTGTCAAAGTACCGAACGTAAACAACTTGTTTTGATACTCTTGCGAAAAAAGTAGGGGGGCACCCCCTCAAGATCTCATGCAAGACTTGAAGATTTTGCACAAAGATAGCGAACTGCACGAAGCCCGCTGGTGGGAATCGGAGCCAGACGGGCGCGTGCACTGCTACCTCTGTCCTAGGCACTGCCACATCGGCGAAGGACAGGGTGGCTTCTGCTTTATTCGCGTCAACCAGGGAGGCAAGCTCTATAGCCTCGGCTATGCCTCGCCCGCGGCTCTGCAAATTGATCCCATTGAGAAAAAGCCGCTAAACCATTTCCTTCCCGGCACGAAAGTTTTTTCGATGGGCACAGCCGGCTGCAACATGGGCTGCTTTTTTTGCCAGAACTGGGACATCTCCAAATCCCGCAGCGATCAGGTGCATTCCACCCGTATTCCTCCTGAAGACATTCCGCAGCTCGCATTGCGTTACGGCTGCCGTTCGATTGCCTTTACCTACAACGAGCCGACCATTTGGGGCGAGTACGTCGTGGATATTTGCCGCGCCGCCAAAGAGCAGGGACTGCGAACCGTGATGGTCAGCAACGGTTACATCACGCGTGAAGCTTTCCACGATATCTACGATCACGTCGACGCGGCCAATATCGACCTGAAAGCGTTCACCGAAGATTTTTACGGAAAGATCACGCTCACTCATCTTCAGCCCGTGCTGGAGACGTTGCAGTGGCTTAAGAATGAGACGAATGTCTGGTTCGAGATCACAAATCTCATGATCCCGACGCTAAACGATGATCCTGGCGAGACACGCAGGCTTGCCGAGTGGATTCTCGAGCATCTCGGGCCCGACGTGCCGCTGCACTTCACCGCCTTTCATCCCGATTTCAAGCTGCAGGATAAGCCGCGCACGCCACCCGAAACGCTGCATCGCGCGCGCGCCATCGCCCGCGAAGTCGGGCTGCATTACGTCTACGAGGGCAATATCTTTTCGGACGGCGCGAATACATCTTGCCCGCATTGTGGAGTCATTTTAATCCGCCGTTCGTGGCACGACGTCAAGGAAAATCGTTTGCGGAATGGTGCTTGCCCCAATTGCGGGCAGCTTATCGCCGGCCGCTGGAAAAGCGAGGCAACTGCGGAGCCTATGCCGCTTGGGTGCGGCGAACGCTCGAAGTACGATTTCCTGAACCTCTAGATTCAGCCAGCTCCGATTCGGGCAGGACCGATATCGCAGCCCCGATAGTGCAGCAGATATAAGGATTGGCAGACCTAAATGGAAGCACAGCATTCGCCCGTCACGATTGTCGCGCTTCAGCAGATGAAGCGGGACGGGCGGAAAATCGTCGGCGTGGTGGCCTGGGACTACCAGATGGCTCAGATCGTAGACCGAGCCGGCGTGGAGATCGTCTCGGTGGGAGATTCCGTGGGAGTCAATCTGTGGGGCCACGCCAGTCCGTTGGAAATCACGATGAACGAGATGCTCATCGTGTGCAAAGCCGTGCGTCGGGGAGTAAAGAGCGCTCTGGTGAGCTGCGATCTCCCCTTCGGCCCCCTCCAGGAGGGCACCGAAAGCGCTGTGAAAGCGGCCGCTCTACTGGTCAAAGAGGCGGGCGCGGATATGGTCAAGTTGGATGCCGCGGCTGAATTCCCGGACGCGGTTCGTGCCGTCGTCCGCCAAGGCATTCCTGTTTTTGCGCAGTTTGGAATTACACCGCACACTGCCGTGCATTACGGCATCGCCCCTGCCGCCGCAATGAAACCGCTCGCGCAAGTTCCTGACGGCCTGACTGCAAAGTTTGTGGAAGAGGCTAAGCGCCTGGAAGACGCGGGCGCTTCCATGCTCGATTTCACCAACTCTGGCCCCGTGGCCGGCGCTGCGGTGGCGGCTGCTGTTTCGATTCCGGTGTTAGGCGGACTTGGCGGCGGGCCTTGGCTCGATGGGCGCATTCGCATGGCCCATGGCGCAATCGGGTATGCCGCGAGCAACCTGGATTCAGACACGGACAACTACGCTAATGTCGCTAAGATTGCGTTCGAGGCAATCAGCGATTACGCGGATGACGTGCGTGCGGGGAGGCAGATCAGAGGTGCCGGTTCCGCCAAAGCCGCAAAGTAGCCCCTTCGGAGGAAGCAACGTTGGAAAAAGTACTCGCAGCCGTAAGAGTCGGTCCGAGCAAAACAGAGATTCGCGATTTTCCCATGCCGGAAATTCCGCAGGATAGCGCTCTGCTCAGGATGGAAGTTGGTGGGATTTGCGGAACTGACGTGAAAATGTATGCAACGCCACCTTCCAAGGCTCCCGTGATCATGGGGCACGAAAATATCGGTTACATCGCTAAAGTAGGCCGCGAGTTCACCCGTCGCAAAGGCTTCAAGGAAGGCGATTTGGTTTTCGTGGAGCACTACGTCACGTGCGGCCAATGCGAGTGGTGCCATTTGGGCCAATACCGCCATTGTGAGAGCACGGACTGGCGCTATAACCCGGATGCCATACGCTACGGCTACACTTCCGCCGAAAAAGCTCCGCATCTATGGGGCGGCTTTGCGCAATACATGTACCTTCCGTGGAATGCCGTGGTGCACCACGTCCCGAAAGGTGTTACGCCGGAATTGGCCGGCCTCGTCACGCCCATGTCGAATGGCGTGGAGTGGTCGCTTTTCGATGGAGGCGTGGGCTACAACTCCAGCGTGCTCATTCAAGGCCCCGGCCAGCAGGGATTGTCGCAAACCGTGGTCTGCAAGCAGGCTGGCGCGTCGCTCATCATTGTTACCGGCACGTCCAAAGACCGCGCACGTTTGGAGGTTGCCAAAGCCCTCGGTGCCGACCACGTGATCGACGTCCAGAAAGAAGATGCTCTCGCGCGCATTGTGGAGATCACGGGCGGCAAGGGCGTGGACGTTGTGCTCGACTGCTCCGCGGGCGCCGGAACGATGCCGATATTGCTGGGAATAGAAGCGCTCAAGCGCAAGGGCGGGACTATGGTGGTGCAGGGCGAAATGGCGGAGTTTCCAAATTTTCCTCTGGCCAAGATGACGCTCAAATTCGTCACCCTCAAAAGCGCGCGCGGCCACAGCTACAAGGCATGTGAGCTCGCGCTGCAGCAGCTTGCATCGCGCCGTTTTCCACTGGAGAAAATCACCACCCACACGTTTGGGCTCAAAGATGTGGATCTGGCCATCAAGTCCGTCGGAGGCCACGGAGTGCCGGATGTGATCCACGCTTCGCTGATGCCTTGGAAGTAGGCTGGAGCTATGGAGAAAAGCAGGAGGAGACCGGTGCACAGCGCCAAGGCGCAAGCAGTTTTTTGCTCATGTAGAGTCCTCGATTGGCCGAATCTTTATCTTTCGCGCATATAGCTTGATTCTGCAGGCGTGTCAAGCCGGGGCCCAGCGCCTACGTCGGCGTCTTCCAGCAATAGCCACAGCGCAAACGGGCACCGTTTCACACTCTAAAGCGGCCTCAAGTGTCTCCTTATGAGTTCCGGTGTTTGTCACGTTGACGAGCGAGAAGGCCGTGACTTCGTGCCCAGGCATGCCTGGCACCAAGTGTAAAATTCTCGTTAAGATACGGACTTAAAATGTGTTAAGGGGTATTCTGTCTTCCCGAAGAGAGGGATTTATCCGGGAGAAGGCCTAAATGAAAAAGTTCATTGTTTCCTTGATCCTGTCGTCATCGCTTCTGACGGTAAGCTTGGCAGCTCAGAAAGCCCAGACGTATACCGGCGAAATCATGGATCAGCAGTGCGCATTGCTCGGCGGACATACGGCCATGATGAATCAGGGCGAAAGCGCCAAGGATTGTGCCAACCGGTGCGCGAGCATAGGCGGCAAGTATGTCTTGTTCGATGGCGCCAATAAGATGGTCTATCAATTGGACGACCAGAAAAAGGCTCAAGGTTTCGCGGGTGCCAAGGTGAAGGTTACGGGAACCTACGACACTTCCAGCAAGACCATCCACGTCGCAAACATACAGGCAGGTTCGTAGTCTTAGTTTCGGGCCGCTTCCTAGCCAGTTTGTTGTAAGCTTCTACGCTTCGCGCGAGGGGTAAAGGTGCGACCGATACGTGGCGCAGCGACATGCCAGCCCTGACCAGCCCCAGAAGTTGGCTAATCGTCGCGTTGGTATGCGCCTGCGGATGGGTGATAATCAAAGCGTTACCAGCGGGGACTCCGTGGGGAAGCGTCGACGCTGCCCAAGAATCGCAGGCACAAGGCACTTTTTCTCCGGCTCACAGAAGCGTGCGAGCGGCGATAAGCGATTTTTTGAATCGCCACCCCGCCCAGCCCGTCCAACCAATTGCCTTCCCGCACAAGGTGCATCTCGCTCGAGGATTGCAATGCGAGGCCTGCCACACGGGCGTGGACCAAGGTCCCGATGCGGCCATCCCGAGCGTGAAATTCTGCATGAGTTGTCATCTGGTGATCGCCAAAGACAGGCCCGAAATCAAGAAGGTGGCGGCCTATCAGGCGCGCGGCGAAGACATTCCCTGGGTGAGGGTTTACAACTACAACGCCTCGGCCCACGTCAGGTTCAATCACGCGCCGCACATACGCGCGGGCGTTGCGTGCTCGAATTGCCATGGCGACATGCTGCAGCAAACGACGGCAGTGCGGGCAGTTGATTTGAACATGGGCTACTGTCTTAGCTGTCACACGCAGCGTAAGGCATCGATCGATTGCACGACGTGCCATTACTGATGAGTTCGGGACATGGAGCGGCGTAACTTTCTGAAAATTTCGGCCATTTCCGGCGCGGCCGCGGCCCTCGAATCCTGCGGCAGTCCCGAGCAGCAGCTTATACGTTTTATTCCCGACGAAGATCTCGTTCCCGGAATTGCGACTTGGAAACCGAGCGTCTGCACATTGTGTGCCGCCGGGTGTGGCACGCTGGTGCGCGTGATGGAAGGCGATGCCGAAATTGTGCGCAACGGCCGCATCGGTCTTGTCAAAATGGGCCTGGCGAAAAAGCTCGAAGGCAATCCGGAACACCCCATAAACCGCGGCAAACTCTGCGCGCGAGGCCATGCCGCGCTGCAGGTGCTCTATCATCCGGACCGTATCGCCAATCCGCTCAAGCGTCACGGGAGTCGAGGTTCGGGCGAATTTCAAGAAATCAGCTGGGAAGAGGCTCTTGCGGAATTGACTTCGCATTTCGCGGAAGTTCGTTCAACGGGCGATGCGGCTTCGCTTGCTTTCCTTACGCGCCCAATGCGCGGCCAGCGCCGCGCATTGATCGAGCGCTTCGTCAAGGCATTTGGCGCTCCGCCGCCAATATTTTATGAACCTTTGGACGAAGGCGTCCTGCGCCAGGCCAATCTCTTGAGCTTTGGTTCGGGCGCGCTTCCCACGATCGATCTCTCTCGCGCCGATTACCTGATTTCGTTCGGCGCCGATCTTCTCGGGACCTGGAATTCGCCCGTCGCGCAGTCGATCGGCTATGGCGAAATGCGCCAAGGCCGTCCGGGACGCCGCGGCAAATTTGTGCAGGTGGAATCGCGCATGTCGCAGACCGGGGCGAATGCCGACGAATGGATTCCGTGCCATCCGGGAATGGAAGGCGTCCTGGCGCTAGGCATCGCGCACGTCATCCTCGCCGATAAGCTTCGTCCTCGCGATGCGCACCCACGCGCGGCTGCGCTCATTGCGGGTTGGTCTGAAGGTCTATCCGATTACGCGCCTGATAGCGTGGCGAAACAAACTGGCGTGAGCGCTGAGACGATTACGCGCTTGGCCCATGAGATTGCCGTGGCTGACGCGAGTGCGGTCATCATCGGCGGCGCGCCGCTTGCGCAAACCAACGGAATGTTCAACGCGCTCGCGGTGAATGCGCTCGAGGCATTGGTCGAAGGCGGACATAGCCAGCCGATCCTGAGCTTCACCCCCCAGCCGTCCATTGCGACTGGAGTTTCTGGCACGGCCTCTGCAGCCAATGTACAGGTCAGCGTTTCTGCGATGAGCGCCTTCACGCAGGCGATCCTCAATGGGCAGCGCACGCCCAAGGTGCTGCTGGTCTATGACGCCAATCCCGTTTTCGGAGCGCCCGCTAGTCTTCAGTTCCGCGAAGTCCTCGCGAAAGTTCCTTATATCGTCAGCCTCGGCAGCTTTATCGACGAGACCAGCGCTTTCGCCGATCTGATTCTTCCCGATCACGCGCCGCTCGAATCCTGGGTTGACGATATTGCTGAATCGGGAGCGAGTGAAAGCGTGATTAGCATTGCGCCTCCAGCGGTGCATCCGCTGCACAATACACGCGCGATGGCTGACGTTCTGCTCGACGTCGCGCAACGCGTCGGCGGCCCAATCGCCGCGGCTTTGCCATGGAAGTCTTATGACACCATGCTGCGCGCGGCATATATGCCGCTGCGCCAGCATTCCGGATCCGCGGCTCCGCAATCCGAAGACGATTTCTGGAACAAGATCACAGCTCAAGGCGGGTGGTGGGGCTCAGCAACGACCGCGAAATTGGGAGCGGCATCCAGCTTGCCTGGGCACGCCGCAGAGAGGTTCGCCGAACCCCAATTCGACGGTAGCGCGCAGGAATTCCCGTTTTATTTTCAGCCGTTCCCCTCGCAATCCTTTCGCGATGGCTCGCTAGCGCATCTGCCCTGGTTGCAGGAGATGCCCGACGTGATCACCACGGCGATGTGGTCCAGTTGGGTGGAGATCAATCCCAAAAGTGCCGAGCAATTGCGCATCGCGCTGGGAGATCTGGTCGAAATCAGGTCGCAGCACGGCAGCGTCCGAGCGCCGGCCATTCTCTCGCCGGGAATCGCTCCCGACATCATCGCCATGCCGATCGGGCAAGGGCACGAAAATTTCAGCCGATTTGCCAGCGGACGGGGCGCTAATCCGCTCGCGATCCTCGCACCTCTCACGGAGCGTGAGACGGGCGCTTTGGCTTGGGCTGCTACGCGGGTCAAGCTCGCCCGCGTTGGCGGAGCCGAGGAAGGCAAGCTGATTACCTTCGCGGGTGGGATGAGCCAATTCCCGATTGAACAGGAGCGCCGCTAAGGCAATGACCGTTGCAACGATGATCGCCATCGCGCACGTCAAAGAACAAAACTAATGACTCACAAATGGGCCATGGTCATCGACCTCGATCGTTGCACGGGCTGCGAAGCCTGTGTTGTTGCTTGCCATGCCGAAAATAATATCGGTACTGCGGGCCCGGACCAGGCCGCCCGCGGCCGCGCCATGCACTGGATTCGCGTGGAGCGCTATTGGGAAGGCGAGTTCCCCAACGCGCGCATTCGCTTCCAGCCCGTGCTTTGCCAGCAGTGCGACGATGCGCCCTGCGAGCCTGTGTGTCCTACTTACGCCAGCTATCACACGCCCGAGGGTCTGAACGCGCAGGTTTACAACCGATGTATCGGGACGCGATTTTGCGCCAATGCTTGTCCTTACACTGTGCGATTCCTGAACTTCTATAACCCGCAGTGGGACAAGCCTCTTCATCTGCAACTTAATCCCGACGTTTCGGTGCGCAGCGTGGGCATTATGGAAAAGTGCACGTTCTGCGTGCAGCGCATTCGCTCGGCGGAGATCCAAGCCGAGGGCGAAAAGCGCGAATTGAAAGACGGCGAGTTCAATCCGGCCTGCGTGCAGTCGTGCGCGCCTAGGGCCATGGTCTTTGGCGACCTGAACGATCCGAATAGCGAAGTTTCGCGCCTGGCGCGCTCAGGCCGCGCGACGAAGCTGCTCGGCGAGCTTGGCACAAAACCCAACGTGAATTACCTCCAGCGCGAATCCTGGGAAAATGGCAAAAACGGCTGAGCAAATTCGCGCCGATCTCCTGCGGCCCGTCTTCCGCAGCGGCCCCGCATACTGGCTGGCCGTGGGCGTTAGCGGCAGCATGGTTTTGGCCGGCGTCTTTGCTTTTAGCTACCAGGTGTACCACGGCCTTGGCGTGTGGGGCCTGAACTGGCCGGTGTTCTGGGCTTTCGATATCACCAATTTCGTTTTCTGGATCGGCATCAGCCATGCCGGCACGCTGATCTCCGCGATTTTGCGCCTGGCGAATGCGGGATGGCGCAGACCAGTCACGCGTTGCGCCGAAGCGATCACGGTTTTCGCGCTCTCTATCGGCGCGATCATCCCGATCTGCCACCTCGGACGGCCGTGGCTTTTCTTCTGGCTCGTGCCTTACCCGAGCGAGCGCCACATCTGGCCTAATTTTCGTTCCCCGCTACTCTGGGATTTCTTCGCCATCCTCACCTATCTGACCGGCAGCACGATTTTTCTGTTCCTGCCGATCATTCCCGATGCCGCCGCGGCTCGCGATCTGGCTCACGGCTGGCGCAAGAAACTTTACGCGCTGCTGTCGCTCGGCTGGCAAGGCAATCCGAAGCAGTGGCATCGCCTGGAAAGCGCCATGCATATCATGGCCATCGCCATCATTCCCGTGGCCGTCTCGGTGCACACGATCGTCTCTTGGGATTTCGCGATGACGCCGGTGCCCATGTGGCACTCCACGATTTTTGGGCCTTACTTCGTATGCGGCGCGATCTTCAGCGGCGTCGCGGCGCTTATTTTGGCCATGGCGCTGCTCCGAAAATTCCTCCATCTGGAGGAATATTTGGAGCCAATTCACTTCGATCACATGGGCAAGCTCCTTCTCACCATGAGCCTGCTTTGGTTCTACTTCACATTCGCCGAGCGGCTAACGACCTGGTATGGCAACGACGTCGCGGAGATGTCTGTTTTCTGGTCCAGCATCCGGCAAAACTTCGCGCCGCTTTTCTGGACCATGGTGACGTGCAATCTGATCATTCCTTTTCCGCTGCTGGCGATCAAAAGATTCCGAACCATCACGGGCACGGTGATCGCTTCAAGCACGATCGTCGTGGGGATGTGGATCGAGCGCTTTTTAATTATCGTGCCCACGCTCGAGCACAAATTCCTTCCTTATTCCTGGGGAACTTATCGGCCGACATGGGTGGAGATCACGCTGATGGTCGCGGGCTTCGGCATGATGGCGCTGCTTTATCTGCTCTTCTCGAAGCTCGTGCCCATGATTTCGATGTGGGAACTCGAGGCCGGAGTTCGCAAAGCGCCGATCTATCGCCACCAAGCGGTGGCTTTTGAACCCAGCGGTGCACGAGCTAGAGCTGGAGTCAGAGAGGCCGAACCTTTGGCCACGGATCTGTCGCGATGAAGGCTCTCTATGCGCTGTATTCCGATCCCGACGCGGCACAGCGCGCCGTCAATGCGCTGAGGCTCTCAGGAGGTTCGCTCGGCATCGGCGAACGGCAAATTGTCGTCGTTACGGCGGAGCCCTTCGATGGCTATGATTTTTCCGACGAGCACTCGCGGACGCGCATCTTTCTACTCGCTTCGCTCGGCGGCGTGGTGGGAGCGCTCTTTGGTCTCTGGTTCACCCGCTTCACACAATTGGCTTATCCATTGCCCACAGGCGGAATGCCCGTCGTTACGTCCTGGACGAACGGGATCATCATTTATGAATTGACCATGCTGGGCGCGATCGCCACCACGCTGATTACGCTTCTGATCACCGCGGGCCTGCCACATTTCGGCGAACAGCTTTCCGACCCCGAAATCTGGCACGGCAAGATTCTCGTGGGTGTCACCAACCCTCCCGATCGTGCGCGCTTGGAGCTTGAGTCACAGTTGCGTCAAGCCGGCGCCGCCGAGGTGAAAACCGCGTAGGGTCGCCCTTCCTATGGATGCGTGGCGTGCCTTCTTGCGATTTCGGGATCACAGACACGTCTGCTCCATTTGGGTGCCACCGCGCGGCCGCCGGCCGACGCGCAGCCGCAATGGCAAGGTTACTCTGTTGCTGCCTGGGCAATGGGTCGCGGCGCAAAGGCGCCAGGTGATCATTCGGGCTGCTTATCCCTGTTATCGTCGTTCGCCCGCCCGAACGCAGGGAGGTACCGGCCGAAGTTCAATTCGAAGTCGCTCCGAATACCGTAACCGATATTGCGCACCTTGGCACGGCGCGCCTGCGCACTGGGCAAGGCCAGCATTGGGAAGAACAAGTCGTTGCTCGACTGAAGCTCGGCAGCTGTCGGCGTCCCGAACCGATTGATCTGGGCCTTCGCCGCGGCCAGCGTTTCACGGTCGAACGAGGTCAGACGCCGGGCGAGCGCCTCGACAAACGAGTCGAGGTCGCCATCGTCCAGCGTGCGGTTCACCCAGCCATAGCGCTCGGCGATATCCGCGTCGAAATCGTCGCCGCTGAGGACGATCTCAAGTGCGCGCGAGCGGCCGACCAAGCGCGGGAGCCATTCCAGCGCTCCGCCGCCCGGGACCAGTCCGACGCCGACCTCGGGGTTGCCGAACAGGGCGCTTTTCCGGCTGGCGAAGCGC
>Ga0210394_10007187_pt1 | contig 11803 bp, 12 predicted proteins | sample IncBWC12MmetaG_FD_160121 | JGI IMG/M metagenome (GOLD analysis project Ga0210394, IMG submission 160121) | Forest soil microbial communities from Barre Woods Harvard Forest LTER site, Petersham, Massachusetts, United States - Inc-BW-C-12-M | ecosystem: Environmental > Terrestrial > Soil >... | reverse complement strand
GGTGGCATCGCGCGCGACCCACTGCTTCAGAGCCACCATCAGGCCTGCGTCCTTTGCCAGCACGGCCTTGATTTCCTCAACCGACGCCGCCACGCGGCTGAGGTTTTGCTGCCCCAGATCCGAGGCACCCGCGGAACCGGGCACCGGCTGCTGTGCGCGTGCCGCCGCGATGCCCAGGGGGAGCAACAGCAAGGCTGCAATCGCCGCGCAGCTTCGCCGCTGCCAGTTGCGGGACCTGCGAAAAATCGGTTGAGTTCTCCAAAGCACCTGCAAGCTCCTATGCCGGCGTGCGGCCGTTACGTGCGGTGAAGCGAAGCCCGTGAGCCATGGGCTTCGCTCGCAGCTTCTACAGACCTACGAATCGACGGTGGAATGCACGGAGGAGGCCAAAAGCAGGCTTCAACTAACTTGTTACGGCTGTACCACTAAGGGATGCCTGGGGGAGGGAATGTTCCGCGCCGAATCCCGGTTTGGAACTTGAGAATCGGCGCCTGCGCCCAATCGGGAATATGGCGACGCCTAAGCGTCGGGCTTAGCGTTCGACCCACGGATGCGGAAATTCGCAGAGGCTCTCCTAACCTGAAGATGAAAGCCGGCTAGTGAAGGCCGCGCTGAACCTTGGAATGCTCCCACAACTTTCCACTGGCGATTCGCGCGCCTTCGGCCATGGCCTCAAGCTTGGCCCACATGATGGAGGGATGGACGCGGCGGTTGAATTGTTCCTGGGCGAAGCCGCAGTCAGTACTGGCGATGACGTTTTCGCGGCCGACGCACTCAGCGAAGCGCAGGAGGCGCTCGGCGACGAGCTCGGGATGCTCGACGACGTTGGTGCCGTGGCTGACCACGCCCGGCGCTAGAATTTTTCCTTCCGGCAGCTTCACTTCCTTCCAGACTTTCCACTCGTGCTCGTGGCGCGGATTGGCAGCTTCGAGTAGGTACGCCCCGGCGCGAACCTTGAGAATGAGATCGACGATCTTGCGCAAGGGGACGTCTGTCGTGTGCGGTCCCGGCCAGCTTCCCCAGCAGACGTGGTAGCGCACGCGGTCTTCGGGGATGCCTTCGAGGGCGTGATTCAGCACTTCGACGTGGCGGCCGACCCAGCGGTAGTAGTCGTCAAAGCTGGCGGGAGGCACCATGCGATCGTAGGTGACCGCGGCGCGGGCGTCGTCCACTTGCAGCAGGAAGCCGGCGTCCACGATGGCACGGTATTCGGTACGCAGCGCTTCGGCCAAAGCCACGACCAACTCCTCTTCGTTGCGGTAGTACTCGTTCTTGCGGTCGGGGATCGCGCTGGAGGGCGCGGCCACCGGCAGGAACGCTTCTTCCACCTGCACCCCTTGCAGCGCTGCTTTCAAGTTGTCGATATCATGCTGCAGCTCGGCGAGGCCGGTGTATTTCACCGGAGCGACTGCGACCGCCTCTTTCTGCGTCACATTGGACCACGCGCTATCGTTTCCGCCTTCGAGCTCGGCGTAGAAATCCTTGAAGCGCTCGCGGTCGGCGCCGCGGGCAAAGGGATTGGCGCCGGGTTTGACCGGGCGCATCTCGAAGCCGCTGACGCGCTTCAGGGCGTAGAGCGACCAGCTGGTGGATTTGCCGAATTCGCCGTCGTTCACGACGTCGATGCCTGCCTGGGCTTGCCGGCGAACCACCTCGGCGACGGAGTCGCGCAGGCATTGGTCGTAAGCGGCCGCGCCCGTGGCGTCGCCGCTCTCCTTCGCGCGCACGAGTTCGAGCAGGCGCGGCGGGCGGATCAGGCTGCCGACATGCGTAGTGAGAATGCGATGTGTGCTTCGTTTCATCTAGGAATGGGCCTTAGGGTTTGAATTCGATCAGGAGATTGCTGATCGGCACTTTGCCGACGTCTTTGGAGGCGTGCACCACCGCAGGCCGCCACATCACCACGTCCGGCAACAGTTCACGCGTCTCTTCCTTGCCGTCGGTCCACTGCTGGACCATGGTGTCATTCAGAAAAATCGCCAGGCGCACGTTGTGGCTGTGCGGCGCGGCGTATTCGCCGGGCTGCATCTTCTCGGCGAATACGGTGAAGTCCTTCCCGCCGTAGAGAATTTTGTTTCCCGGAGGCGGAGGCGTTCCGGGAGCGGCCGGCATCACCCTGGGATGCGTGGACTTGACCTGCACCTCCAGGAAATTTCCGCTCGCCGGGGGCATGTAGCGCTCGCCCGCCTTGAATACTTTGACGTCTCCGCGCTCCATTTTTTGCCCGTTCACTTCCACGGGACCTAGGGCTACGAAAACGCGCTCTCCGCAGGAAGCCGCTGCCGCAGCACACGGCGCGCTGCCCTTGAACACGCGGACGAATTCATTGTCCAACGAGGGGCTCCCGGGCACGGCCTGGAGCAAGAAGAGCAGCGCAGTTAAACTTCGGATCATATATCTGTTGCGCCTTTAGGCCTTGAGTGGGACAGCCACTCTTGGCTGTCCTGGTCAATCCCGCTAGGATCGCAGAGGACAGCCAAGAGTGGCTGTCCCACTTATTTCCGCGCGTAGTGTACAGCAGGAAAGCCTCTAATTCACCATGCGTCGGACGCTTTCGAGGGCTTGGCGCGCCAGAGTGTAGCGCGGCTCGATGGCCAGCGATTGCTGGAACAGCTCGCGGGCGCGGTTGATCATGCCCTTGGCGAGATAGACGCGGCCCAGATTGAAGTAAGGGAAGTGCCGCGGCTCGTAGCGGCGCGCCTTCATGGCCAGCTCCAGCCAGGGGATCGCTTCGTCATAGCGGTCGAGGTCGATCAGGTAGGAGCCGATATCGTTGTACGGATTGCCGAAGTCGGGATCGACCTCGATGGCGCGTTTGCACTCGGCGATCGCCTCTTCGATTTTTCCCTGGAAATGGTAGGTCCAGCCGAGGAAGGTGTAGGCCTCGGCGGTGGGGTGCAGCGCGATGGAGCCGAGATAAAGCTCCACGGCGCGATCGTAATCGCCCTGCATCTGCGCGGTGAACGCTTCCTCGAAGCGCTGCTTGGCTTCGGCTTCGCGATGGGACGCCATGGCTCATTTAGAGCACAGCGGTGGATGCGTGTCAAACCGATGCAGGTGCCAGCAGTATTGGAAGCGGGGAGTTGAATTTGGCGACCGAGTGCCCGCCCAAAAGCAGGGCGGGCGCTACAAAACCGCACAGCCGTTGTAGCGCCCGCTCCGCCTGATGATTTTTCGGGCGGAGCGGGCGCCGTAGCTGCGCCCATGCTGGATTTTTGTGAAGAGCGCCTGGAGCGGCTGTCCTGCGTCTACTTGGACACGCCGAAATTATCGATCTGCACGTCGAGCTGGTGATTGATGCGCATGCCGTAGATCCCGTCGGTTTTGGCGAGGCCGCCGCTCTTGGGCATGGTGGTCACCGTGGTGCCGTTGATTACGAATTCGACTTTGTCACCCTTCACGCGCACTTCCAAGGCGTTGGTGGCGCCGCCGCTGGCGTCGGGCTTTTTTACCGCGGGGCTGGGAGTCTTCTGCGAAACCCCTTGCGTCGAGGAGCCGTCGCGACGCTTGATCAGGTACGTTCCGTCGTCGGTCACCATGAAATACACGTAGCTCTGGCCGGCTCCTTCGAGCCCGTTGCCGGCGAAAATCAGCCCGTAATATTCGTCATAGCCCGTCGATTTGATCAGCTTGAACGTGCCCTTGAGGGTGTAATCGCCGGTAGCTGTGTTGGCGGGGTTCCAGTAGATCGCCGCCATCGGATTGACGGCGTGGTAGGTCGATCCCGTCATGGTGAACTTGTCCGCGCCGGGCGCATCCGGGTCGGCGGCGTCCGAGCTATGGTCCGAGCGCAGCTTCCAGCCCTTGGGGGCCTGCGCGAACGCGGGAGCGAGGGCCAGCAGGGTGGCCAAAACAATTCCGGCCGTGTATTTCATCGATGTTCCTCCTCAGGAGTGAGACGGACAGATCATACTCCCGTTCCAAGCCGTTGTGGCAATCCGGAATTGCGGACCTACATTGGCAGCCGGAGGGCAAATGGCTCCTGTTCGGCGACCGTAGCGCCGGCATCTTGCCGGCGGTTTGCAACATTGGGACCGAAAAACCGCCGGCGAGACGCCAGCGCTACGGAGGCGTGCGAAACAGCGGCTCCTGCGGGCGCGTGCTAGAATTCCATCGTGTCCAAACAGATTATTCGGCCTGCGCGGACCATCAGCGGCTCGCTGGAAGTCCCGGGCGACAAATCCATCTCTCACCGCTATGCCATGCTCGCGGCCTTGGCCGAGGGGACGAGCGAGATTACGCACTTTTCCGCCGCGGCCGATTGCCGCAGCACGCTGGATTGCTTCGCGCGCCTTGGAGTGAAGAGCGAAATCAAGGGCGATCGCGTGCGTGTCGAAGGCGCTGGGCTCGGTGGCCTGCGCAAGCCGCGCCGCACGCTGGACGCGGCCAATTCCGGAACCACCATGCGCATGATGGCCGGGATTCTTGCCGGCCAGGACTTCCGCTCGACGCTGGACGGCGACTCCTCTCTGCGGCACCGCCCGATGCGCCGGGTAATCGATCCGCTGGCGCAGATGGGCGCGCGCATCCAATCCCGCGACGGCGGCTTCGCGCCTCTCAAAATCGAAGGCACGCGGCTTGCGCCAATCGAATACAAATTGCCCGTGCCCAGCGCGCAGGTAAAGTCCGCAGTGTTGCTCGCGGGAATGTTTGCCGACGGTGTGACCTCCGTGACCGAGCCGGTGCGCACGCGCGACCATACCGAACTGGCGCTGGCGGAGTTTGGCGCCGCCATCGAACACGAGGGGCGAACCATTCGCATTCACGGCCGGCCGCGCCTCAAGGGTCGCACCCTCTCCGTTCCCGGCGATCTCTCTTCCGCGGTGTTCTTCCTTGCTGCGGCGCTAGTGCTGCCGGAGTCGAATCTGGTGATTCAAAATGTCGGCCTCAATCCAACACGCTCGGCCGTGCTGGATGTCCTGGGCTCGATGGGGGCGTCGATCAGCCTGGTTTCCATCCGCAGCGAACATGGCGAACTGGTCGGCGACGTTTCCGTGCGTCACGAGTCGTTGCAAGGGGGCGCCATCGAAGGCGACGCCATTGCCCAGCTGATTGACGAGCTTCCGGCAATCGCCGTGCTGGGTCCCTACACGGAGCAGGGAATTGAGATTCGCAATGCCGCCGAACTGCGCGTCAAGGAAAGTGACCGCATCGCGGTCCTGGCCGAGAACCTGCGCCGCATGGGCGCCAAGGTGGAGGAGCGGCCCGACGGTTTGCGCGTCGCGGGCCGGTCGGCGGGCCGGCTGCGCGGCGCGGAGGTCGAGCCGCACGGCGACCATCGCATGGCTATGGCCTTTGCCGTTGCGGCCCTGGGCGCCGAGGGTGAAACCGTGATCCGCGACGCAGAATGCGCCGCGGTATCCTACCCTGATTTTTTCCCCACGCTGGAGCGGCTTGTCGAGCGATAACCGCCTAGATCGGCTTTCCGCTGTGCCTGACATGGACTCCGAGTGCCCGCCCACAAACCGGGCGGGCGCTACAAAACCCGCGCTGCCGCGTCGTCGGTTTCGTAGAGGCCGTTCCGCCTGATGATTTTTCTGGCGGAGTGGGCAGGTTCGTTGCTTCGTGTGAACACTCTGTAACAATCGGATTTGGCACGATTTAGCACATCTGCGTCGCTCCTTCCTTGACACCCCATTGCCGCAGCGGTTAACCTCGCCTGCGAATGCGAGGAAGATTCCGTCGGATACTCATCGCCCTGCTCATTTTGGCCGGCGTGGTAGCACTCGCCTATCACTCACGCCATAAAATTCATTTGGCTGACTTCACCTGGAAGCGATTTATTGCCAGTGTCGGCCAGGCCAACGTTCCTCTTCTGCTGGTCTGCCTGGTGGGAATTTACGGCTGCTACGCGCTCCGCGCGGTCCGCTGGCAGCGCTTTTGCAAGTACGTCGGGCCCACCACGTTCGCGAATACCTATGCGGGCACGCTCATGGGCTTCACGTCGATCTTCATACTGGGGCGGGCCGGGGAACCCGTCCGGCCGCTGATCCTGGCGCGCAAGGACCGCCTGCCGGTCTCCAGCATGTTCGGAATATTCTTCTTGGAGCGCTTCTGCGACTTTTCCGCCGCCGCCGCGCTGGCCTGCCTGGCGCTGCTGGTGTTTCCGAACCGCTTGTCCGATGCCGGGGCGGACATGAACTGGGTGTATAGCGCCCGCAGAGGCGGCTGGTTGCTGCTGGCGGCAATGGTCGGGCTGACCGCGGTTCTGGTGATCTACCGTTTGCATGGCGCAGCGATTCTGGACCGCGGCTTGGAGCGCTGGCGCACCGCGGGCGGTTTCCGCAGTCGCTTTGCCTCGGCGATCACCGGGATCAGTGAAGGTCTGCAGGCCATCCGCACAACCTCCGATCTGCTGACTGCCATTTTCTACACCGCCGCGCACTGGATACTGGCCACGCTGATTTATCTGGGAACAGCGAAGGCGTTTGGGGACGCTTTTCAGCATACCGACATGAATTTTTCGGGCGCCATGCTGCTGTTGGCGGTGACGCTGGTCGGATCGGTGCTCCAGCTCCCTGGCGTGGGCGGCGGAGCACAGATTGCCAGCTTCATCGCCCTGACGAAAATTTTCGGCATCGAACAGGAGCCCGCGGCCGCTATTGCCATGGTCCTGTGGATCACTACGTTTGCCGGGTGCACCCTGGCCGGGGTTCCGCTACTTATCCATGAAGGACTGTCCATGGGCGAATTGCGCAAGCTGGCGCGCGAGGAGGCCGAAGCGGAAGAGGCCGGCCAGCACATCTCGGTGCCCGGAGTGAACGGCGCGCCGAACGGAGTGAAGGGCGCGGTGAAAGGAAAACTGGGAGGAGATTCGGCGCGGTGAAGTGCCCATTTTGCTCGGTGATGGAAGACAAGGTGATCGACTCGCGCGAAGGCCGCGCCGGAGACCTGATCCGCCGCCGTCGCGAATGCCTGAAGTGCGGCCGCCGCTACACTACCTACGAGCGCATCGACGAAATTCCCTACATGGTGATCAAGAAGGACGGGCGGCGGGAGCGCTTCGACCGGCAGAAAATCCTGCAGGGGCTGCTGAAGTCGTGCGAGAAGCGGCCGGTGCCGACGGCAAAGCTGGAAGGATTGGTGGACGAGATGGAGCGCTTCGTCCACGAAGCCCCGGAGCGCGAGCGCAAGACCAGCGAGATGGGCGAACTGCTCATGAACCGTCTGAAGAAACTGGACAAAGTGGCCTACGTGCGCTTCGCTTCGGTCTATTTGGATTTCAAGGATGTGAAGGAATTCATGTCCGAATTGAAAGGCCTGCTGAAAGACCGCTCCAAGAAGTAGCTCCCGCCTGCGCTGGAAGACTTCGATACTCGTGCGTATAGCTCTTCGGAAGGATTGTGGGGAATCAACTAGCGGCATGTCGCAAAGTAAAGGTGGTCGTCATGCGTTACGTGGGTGGCTCATAGCCCTGAAGCGGGCTAGCCTTGCTGGTCTTCGGACATCGGCGGTACTCTTGCGCAATGCAACCCCTTCGGTATTCCATCAACGTCACATTGGACGGGTGCTGCGATCATCGTGTAATACCACCGGACGAAGACTTGCATCGTCACGGGGTCGAGAACCTCAACCAGGCCGATGCCCTCCTCTTTGGCCGGGTGACTTACGAAATGATGGAGGCAGCGTTTCGGCCGTCGGCGCGGACGGGAACGAGGCCTGATTGGATGGAACCCTTCGCCCGGACGATCGACGCGGCAAAGAAGTACGTCGTGTCGAGCACCCTGGACCGGGTCGATTGGAACGCCGAGCTCGTGCGCGGGGATCTAGGGACGGCCGTTCGGCAGCTCAAGCGGGAGCGGGGTAAGGGATTGCTCGTGGGAGGCGTGAAGCTCCCGCTGGCGTTGGCGGAGCTGGGATTGATCGATGAGTACGAGTTCGTGGTGCACCCCAGGCTAGTAGGCCACGGGCCGACGTTGTTCGCGGGGCTGTCGAAGCATGTTGACTTGAGGCTCGTGAGCCGGCTGGTGTTCGGCTCGGGGGCGGTCGCGATGCGGTATGAGCCGAGAAGATAGCCATTGGGCTTGTTAGCCCGAGTCGGCCGCATCAGGGAGCATCTCCGGTTGCTATGCCTCAAAAACGGAGCGGACCCGGAACCATACGGGCCCGCTGGATTGCTCGAGAGGGAAAACAGCTTAACCGCCGATCTGCAGATTGTTTTCCACGGAGAAGACTCCGGGGACGGTGTTGGCGGCGATGCCGGCCATGGTCTTGTCCATCTGGTTCATCACCCGGCCTTCCAGCGTCACGTGGCCGCCCTTCACGATGATGTGCATCTGCGGAATGGCTCCCATCGTGTAGCCCCCCAGATCGCCCTTGGAGAAAATGGTGCGGTATTCGGCGCGGCGAATCTGATCGTCAAACTGGGAAGGCGGCAGAATCTCGATGTTGTTGATGACCTTGGTCACGCCAGGAATCGACGAAACGAATTTGCCGGCGTCGTCCTTGGTGACGGCGTGTTGGCTGATCACCTGGCCGATTAAGGTCACTTCGGTGCCGTTCACCTGGTAGGCCAAATTGTCGAAAACGCCGTACCAGGGAAGCATGGCCAGCTGGTGATGCACCTGGGGCGAAATCGATGACGTATCGGGGACCGTCGCGGTGGCCGGCGCGGCATGCGCAATTCCCGGTGCAAATACGGCGAGTCCCAGCAAAGCTGTTGCCAACAGCGTTTTGAGCAAAAACACCCGAGTTGCCATAGCAACCTCCCTTACCACCTCGGGCCATCACCCCAACAACCCTGCACTCGTTTAGATGCGGGGTTGCCTCAAAAGGAAACCTGCGCCAATTCTGAGCACACTGCCGTTCGAACGTTCCAAGAGATGCCCGCTGCCTCTGGTAGGATGGCAAAGGGAGCCGGGAGAGCCGGCTCGTGCGAGCGGGGAAGTTGAAATGGGTTCGAAAACCATCTGGACGATTGCGCATCGCGGCGCTTCCGGGCACGCCCCGGAGAACACCATGGCGGCATTTGGCCGCGCGGTGGAGCTGGGGGCGCGCTTCATTGAAACCGATTTGCAGGTCACCCGCGACGCGCAGGTCATCGCCCTGCACGACTTCACATTGGACCGCACCACCAGCGGCAAGGGCCAGGCGCACTTGTCCACGCTTGAAGAAATTCGCGCGCTTGATGCCGGCTCCTGGTTCGGCGACCACGGGAGCAACGGGTTTCGCGGGGAGCGCGTGCCCACACTCCGGGAGATTCTCGATTTTGCCAAGCAGAACGACGTGATTCTTTATCTGGAAATCAAGTCCGGGCCGGCGTGGGGAGTGGAGCACGCCGTGGTGGCGGCGCTACGCGACGAGAACGCCTCGGCGCGCGTGGTGATTCTGTCGTTTGATCCGGCCTCGCTAGATACCGTGCATCGCCTGGACACCACCATGATGACCGGGCTTTTGTTGGAGCATCCATCGAGCGATCTCGTCGAGCGCACCGTGCGCGCGGGGGCGCGGCAACTGGTGGCCGCCGGCGACCTCATCACCACCGCGGTGGTCGATAAGGCCCACCACGCGGGATTGCAAGTGGTGGCGTGGACTATCAACGAGCCGGAGCAAATGCGCCGGCTGGTCTCCGAGGGCGCGGACGGAATCATTACCGACTATCCCGACCGGCTGCTCGAAGTGCTGCGCACATCCGCGACTTAGGCAGGAAGAGCCGGTTTCCTCGCCTCCACTTTCACCTCTTTAATGTCAATTGGAAGAGCGACGCGAACTGCGGCACGGTGAGTTGCTCGGCTCGGGCGTCCGCCGGCAGCCCGGCCTGGCGTAAGACTTCTTCCGCGCTTTCACCCAGGCGAGCGCGCAGGTTGTTGCGCAGCGTTTTTCTCTTCTGCTTGAAACACTCCCCAACGAATTCAAGGAACCCGCTTTCATCATCGAGCGAGATTTTTCCTCGCTCGCCCGGCATGCGGAAACTCACTAGCGCCGAAGCCACCTTAGGCGGCGGGCGAAACGCTCCGGGAGGAATCCGAAAGGCGATCTCCGGGCGACTGAACCACTGCGACACGACGGAAAGATAGCCGTAGTCGCGTCGTTTCGGCGGCGCGACAATCCTCACCGCTACCTCAAACTGAATCACGATGTGGATCGCCGCGATTCGGTCGGTGTGCTCAAAGAGGCGGTGAAGGATGGGCGAAGTAATGTAGTAGGGCAAGTTTCCGTAAACGGAGAATCGCTCGCCGCCCGTCAGTTTTTCAAGATCGACCGCCATCACGTCACGTTCGACGACTTCAACGTTCGCGCAGGACGACGTAACTTCGCGCAATCGGCGAGCCAGCCGCGCGTCGAGTTCAATGGCATACACTTTCGTCGCGCGCTCGGCAAGGCGCCTGGTCATCTCTCCATGACCTGCTCCGATTTCCACCCACACTCCATCGTCGATGCGAACGGCGCGAGCGATCCGTTCCTGCCAGCTCGCATCGGTCAGGAAATGTTGTCCGAGCTTCTCGGGAGACACGGCAGGGAAGTGTACCAAGAGGGGAGAATGACGGCATCCAAGCAGACACCCAGCTAAATCATCTCCTCACTACGAGGACCTGGGGGCAATCTGGTCGTGAACCGCCAGCGGCTGAAGCCTTCCATGTGCAACACGGCGGCACGGTTGAAACCGTGCCGTACAAATCGCAGGGCTTCGATTGCGGTTTTTCTATGAGCCGGCTGCGTGGCTCATCGCCGCCATGCGCTTTTTCATTTCATCGGGGGCGACGTCTTCGACGTGGGTGGACACGGTCCACATGTGCCCGAACGGATCGAGGATAGACCCGCTGCGGTCGCCGTAAAATTGGTCTTTTACGGGGCGCAAAGCCTTGGCGCCGTTCTCAACGGCTTTTTGCACCACGGCGTCCACGTTTGGAACATAGAGCATCATTCCCGCGGAGAACCCTCCCACCGTTTGCGGGCTCATGATACCCATGTGCGGATTCTCATCCGCCAGCATGACCACCGAATCGCCAAGGCGCAGTTCGGCATGCATGATTCTTCCATCCGGGCCGGGCATGCGCATGATTTCCGTGGCGCCGAAAACATTCTTGTAGAATTCAATAGCTCCCGCTGCATTTCGAACGTAAAGATAGGGAGTCACATTGTGAAATCCCTCGGGAACGGATTTGACGTTAGCCATGAGGTTCACCTCGATTGAATTTCACGCCGATTGGCTCACAGAATGTTGCCGTGAGCCGTACCGCCGCGGGACGCAAAGGCGATTCTACCGCCGTTGCCCCTGAATACTCAAAGACCATCAAATGGGTGCAAGGGCGCATTCCTTTCGTTGTATGCAGCTTGACGGCTGCGGAGCGATTCAGTAGGTTTGAGGTTCTGGCCGGCTATGAGAATCCTCTTTGTGGCATCGGAAGGGCTGCCGTTCTCCAAGACAGGCGGCCTTGCGGACGTGGTCGAGGCGCTGCCGAAGGCCCTTGCGGCCCTGGGGCACGAGGTTGCCGTCTTGCTGCCGCGCTACCGCAACACGCGGGCGGTGGCCGTCAGCGTTCCCAGCCTTACCGTTCCGATGGGCGAGGCGCTGCGTTTTCCAGCCATTGTAGAGGGCGGGACGCTGCACGGGGTGTACTACTACTTCGTTGATGACCCGGAGTTTTTCGATCGCGAGCAACTGTACGGAGTAGCGGGCAAGGATTACCCGGACAACGCCGAGCGCTACGCGGAATTTTCCGGCGCGGCCATCGAGTTCTGCAAGCGTGTCTGGATGCCCGAAGTGATCCACTGCCATGACTGGCAGGCGGGGCTGGTTCCCGTGCTGCTGCGCTCGCGGTACCTGAAGGACGAGCCGATGCAGGAAGTGCCCGTGGTGTTT
>Ga0210394_10007186_pt1 | contig 11804 bp, 12 predicted proteins | sample IncBWC12MmetaG_FD_160121 | JGI IMG/M metagenome (GOLD analysis project Ga0210394, IMG submission 160121) | Forest soil microbial communities from Barre Woods Harvard Forest LTER site, Petersham, Massachusetts, United States - Inc-BW-C-12-M | ecosystem: Environmental > Terrestrial > Soil >... | reverse complement strand
GGTGCCCCCACTTCCATCATTCGTCAGTACATCGAGCAGCAACAGACGCCGAGTTAAGGCGAGCTGCGCTCGCCGCGCTCTGCATCCCCGCCCTGAAGGACGGAGTTTTCCGCGCAATAAGGATAAACACAACCGATCCCTTGTTGGCCTTGAGCGCATCCCAGGCGCGAATCGTCAGTTTTCGGGCTCCGTGAAGTTTCAGCTCCATGCCCTCATACCACTGGTCATCGGTCATTTCGAAGAGGTCAATCTGCGGCACAGCGCCGGCTATATTGAGAAGGGCGTCGACGCGGCCGTAATGGTCGAGTGTTGTTCGAAGCACGGTTTCCGAAGATTCGACCCGGCTCAGATCGAGCGCAATGCTGAGCGGTTCGGCTCCCGTCGCGCGAACGACATCCGCGACCTCCACCAGAGCGTCCCTATTCCTCGCAACGAGGGCGACAGCACCGAAATCTTTCGCCAAACGAATTGCGGTGGAGCGGCCAATGCCTTGACTGGCTCCCGTTACGATTGCTACGGTTTTGTTCATAGTCGTTACTCCATTCTCAAAAAGATGAATATAAGCGCGCAGCCGGCTCTTTCAGCTCAATGTCGCCTTCGCCGCTTCGAGGATGATGTCGGCGGCCTTGCCCGGCGCGGTCAAAAGTGGCGTGTGGTCGACGGCGAATGAGTGGATCGTGGCGTTCATGCGCTCAGCCATGAAACGCTGCGTCTTGGGGTTGATCATCCGGTCCTCTTCCGCGAGCAGATACCAGGTGGGCTTCGTCTTCCAAGCTGGAGCAGTGACCGGCTCCTGAATGCTCTTTACCGATATGGGCCGCTGCACAGCGCGGCACAAAGCGATCTGCTCAGCCGTTGCGTTCTGCGCGAAGGCTTCGGCGAAGCTTTCATCCGGCATCCAGATGAATCCATCCGCATCCGGGGCAAGCTGCGGCGCCTTCGAATGTGGCTCATCCCGGTAGAAGACCTGCGCCACCGTCTCTGCTTCATCCGGTGCGAGGGCCGCGATATAGACGAGTGCCTTAACGCGCTCGTCGTTCGCGGTTCCAGCCACAGCCCCCGCGTAAGCGTGTCCTGCAACGACAACGGGGCCCTGGATGCGGGCGATCGTCCGCCGCAGCGCCGCGGCGTCGTCGCTCAGCGATGTCAGAGGGATGGGCGCAGCCACGACATTCAACCCTTCATTCTGCAGCCTGCGTATCACCGGCTCCCAGCTCGATCCATCGGCCCATGCGCCATGGATCACAATAACCGTGGCCTTCTTCAAATGTGGCATGATGTTTCTCCTATTCTGGTGTCTTGTTGGAAATAGCGCGTTACTCGATGTGGCCGAAAGATCATGCCAAGAAGCGCACAATCTTCTTCGAAATGACATCGCCATGGTCCTCCAGTGCGAAGTGGCCTGTGTCGAGCAGGTTCAGCTCAGCCTTCGGAATGTCGCGCAGATACGCCTGAGCGCCTTCGACGGTGAAGAATGGATCGTTTTTGCCCCACACGATCAACGTCTTCGGTTGTTTGTTGCGGAAGAACTCATGCCATTCGTCGTAGTGCGTCAGATTAGCCCGGTAGTTGTGCAGCAAGTTCAACTGGATACTGTCGTTGCCCGGGCGATCCAAAAAGTGCTGATCCATGGTGTAGGCATCCGGACTGATGCGGCTTGCGTCCCTCACTCCGTGCGTATATTGGAAGATCGTCGTCTGGAGCCTAAACAACTCGCGCACCGGCTTTTCCGTCTCCTCTGTTCGATTGGCCCAGAACGGCTTCATCGGATCGAAGGCGCCGCCGATTCCCTCCGCATAGGCGTTTCCGTTCTGCACGACGATGCCTTCGATTGCATCCTGGTGCTTGAACGCAATACGGTACCCTATGGGTGCGCCGTAATCCTGCACGTAAATGCTGAATTTCTTTAGACCGAGAACGTCGAAGAGCAGAGCGTCGACGTAGATGGCAAGGTTGTCGAAGGTGTACTCGAACTCGTTCACGGCCGGGGCATCACTGTAGCCGAACCCGATGTAATCCGGTGCGATGATATGAAACCTGTCTGCGAGTTGCGGAATCAGGTCACGAAACATGTGAGACGAACTGGGAAAGCCGTGGAGCAGTACGATGGTTGGAGACTTTTTGGACCCTGACTCACGGTAGAACATCTTGAGGCCGCGAATAGTGGCATGTTGGAATGTTGACATCGTGTCTCCCTCTGAGTCGAATTCTTAGGCGACAGGGGCGCCAATGAGGTGAGGGTAGACAACACCGTTAAACATGTCAATACTGGTGTCATAATTTCCTTGAAATATTTTGGGGATGGGGGGAAGGATGGGTGCTGCTACCAAGGATGCCGGCGAATGGGTCGACGGTTTTCTCTTCGTCGGCAATAGGCCTATTCTCGATTTCTTGAATACCCGCCCAGTTCTCGCAGAGAACCCGACCGAGCTGCTCCCCGATTTTGCCGCACTGGAACGCTGGCTGATCGCTTCGGGCATCGTGAACTCGGCTAAGACGAAACGTCTTGTGGAAAGCTGGCGACATTCGCCGAAAGCGTCCCGGTTTCTCAAGGATCTGATCGCGTTCCGGGAACGGCTTCGAGAAGCTGTTTTGCGTATTGAAAGCGGTTCGGCTCCACCGGATGAGTTTATCCGAGAGGTAAATCAAGGACTGCTCGAGCATCCGCCGGCCACAGTACTGCGCAAGCAGGAGAAGCGGATTCTTCGGGAGCAGCTGTTTGATTTCGAGCGGCCAACGGACCTGTGGGCGCTCTTCTTTGATGGCGCAGCGGATCTGCTGAGCGAACCGGAGATCGACCGCATTCGCCAATGCGAAGCGTGTGTCCTGCACTTTCTTGACACCAGCAAGAAAGGCTCCCGCCGCTGGTGCAGCATGAACATCTGCGGGAACAAACTCAAAGTCGCTGCCTATCAGCGAAGAAAGCGTGGCGGCGAGTCAGCGCACTAAAAGGTTACTCTAGAAAGTCGCCATGGCGACGGGAATCTGGTGACCTGTCGTTAGTTAGGATCGCCGTTGCCAAGCCCGTATTTCACTACCAATCCCGATTTTGGGCATACTGGCCATTCTTGAGGAGCACTTTGCCCTGTTCGCGCCAACGGACATCACGGTTCTTGACATTCGTGAGCAGTGTGATCATCATATATTGCTATGCAACACATGCGAGTGAAACTGTTTGACCGGGAATTGAAAAAGGGCAGCGCGGAACTGTTGATTCTCTCGCTGATCGAGCACCGTCCGCGCCACGGATACGAGATCAGCAAGCTGATCGAGCAGCGATCAGAAGGCGCGCTCAAGTTCAATGTCGCCTCGTTTTACCCACTGCTCTACCGGCTGGAGAAGCGCGGCTTCATCACCGGCCGCTGGGTGGAAAAGGCCGGCCAGCGCCGGCGCCGGTACTACGAGCTCAAGGCGCAGGGCAAGACGGTCCTTAAGGAGCAGCGCCTGGGCCGAGTTTGTCACGGCAATCGATCGCATCACGGGAGGCGAGCATGCCTGACTGGAGAAGGGAGATTCGCGCCAAAATCGCCAGGCTCGAGATGGACCCTGCACGTGAAGCTTCGCTGGTCGAGGAGCTGTCGCAACACCTCGCCGACCGCTACAACGAGCTGCGCGGCAATGGCGTGGACGATCCCGACGCTTGCGCACTCCTGAAAGCGGAACTCAACGACAGTACGCTGGTTGCGGAGTTGAAGCCGCTACTCTCGCCATCGCCGGAGGCCGCGGTTCCAGGGATCGACAAGCGCGAGCGAATGCTTGCCGGAGTTGGAAACGACATGCGCCAGGCGCTGCGGTTGTTGCGTTTCAATCCGGGATTTGCGGCGGTTGCGATCCTTTCGCTCGCGCTGGGCATCGGGGCCAACATCGCTATCTTCGAGCTGATCGACGCCGTATTGATGCGCACCTTGCCAGTGCCCTCGCCGCAGCAACTAGCCGATATCCAGGAGATTCACGGAGGGCGCATCGGCAGCACGGTCGCGCGGCAGAAAGAATTCTCCTTCGCCATCTGGGATCAGTTGCTGCAGCAGCAGAAGTCATTCTCAGGCATCGCCGCATGGAGCACGGAGCGGTTCGACCTTGGACAGGGCGGCGAGGCGCGCTACGCCGAAGGGATGTGGGTCAGCGGCAGCTTCTTTCAGGTTCTCCAAGTGCAGCCGATGCAGGGCCGGTTGATCGCCGAGAGCGACGACTATCGCGGGTGCGGCGTCCGCGGAGCTGTGATCAGCAACGCGTTTTGGCAGCGGGAGTTTGGCGGCCGTTCCAATGTTATTGGCAGTAAGCTCTCGCTCGATGGACATCCCTTCGAGATCCTCGGTGTGACACCGCCGAGTTATTACGGCCTTGAGGTAGGTCGCAACTTCGATATTGCCCTGCCCCTTTGCAGCGAACCGGTGCTTCACGGGGAAGGCGCGTGGACCGCCGATTCGACTACGTGGTGGCTGGCTGCGATCGGGCGGCTGAAAGCAGGATGGAGCTTCAAGCAGGCTTCCGCGCAGCTCTCCGGAGTCGCGCCCGGAATCTATGCCGCCACTCTTCCCGCAGAGTACGATGCGGCGGCCAGGAAGGATTATCTGCGGTTTTCCTTGCATGCCGAGCCCGCGGCCACGGGCGCTTCACCGCTGCGAAAGCAATATGCAGACCCGCTGTGGGTGCTGCTTTCCATCTCTGGACTGGTCTTGTTGATTGCGTGCGCAAACCTGGCCAACCTGATGCTGGCCAGGGCGGGTGCGCGGCAGCGCGAGATGGCTTTGCGGCTAACGCTTGGGGCCTCGCGCCTGCGGCTGATCCGGCAGCTGCTGGCGGAGAGTCTGCTGCTTGCGCTGAGCGGTGCAGCCATTGGCATCGCGCTGGCCCAAGGGCTGGGAAGGGTTCTGATTACGTACATTGGCAGCGCGCAGGATCCTATTTTTCTTCCCACTTACCCCGATCTTCGGGTGCTGTCGTTCACGTTTGGGGTGGCGCTGTTGACCTGCGTGCTGTTTGGTGTGGCGCCCGCGATCCAGGCGGCCAATGCCGATCCTGGGACAGTGATGAAGGCAAGCGGACGCGGGTTCACCGCGGGACGCGAACGCTTCCTGCTGCGCAGAGGACTGATCGTCTCGCAGGTTGCGCTCTCTCTGGTACTGCTGGTTGCGGCCCTCTTGTTTGTTCGCACCTTCAGGAACCTGCTCAATCTCGATGTTGGATTTCGACAGAACGATGTTCTCGTCGCGGATTTCGATTTTTCGCCGCTCAAGGTTGCTACCGCCAATCGCCTGGAATACAAGCGCGAGCTCCTGTAGAAGGTGAGGAATACGCCGGGTGTCATTGCGGCGGCGGAGACAACGATTGTTCCGTTGAACGGCGATGGATGGAACGAGTTCATTGATATACCGAGCGTGTCGATCTCACGCCAGCTGGTGTACTTCAATGCAGCGAGCACAGGATATTTTCAGACGCTCGAAATCCCCATGATCGCCGGCCGAGATTTCAGCGAAAACGATACGCCCGCTTTCCCGCTTGAAGCGATCGTCAACGAGCAGTTCGCGCGGAGCTTTTTCCCTGGCTCTAACCCCATCGGCAAAACCTTCGATCATAGACAAGAGGGCGGAAAGCCCAACCTGGTCTACCGCGTCGTCGGCCTTGTCGGAGATACCAGGTACCGCGACCTGCACGAGGATCCCGTCCCGATCATCTTCGTGGACGAGTACCAGATTGCTGACCCCGGCACCGATTCCACGTTCCTGGTGCGTTCCGCCGAGGACTCATCCGCGCTGATTGCTTCGTTGAAGGACACCTCGGCCCAAACGAGCCCGGCCATTGTGCTGAACTTCAGCGTCCTCAGGACCTCGGTTCTGGAGAAGCTGACCCGGGAACGACTGATGGCCACGCTGTCCGGTTTCTACGGAGTTCTCGCGGCCATCCTCGCCATGATCGGCATCTACGGCATCATCTCCTACATGGTGATCCGGCGAAGAAACGAGATTGGCGTGCGCATCGCGCTGGGAGCGGGAAAGGCCAACATCCTGGGCATGATTCTGCGCGAGGCTTTGGCCCTGCTTGCCATCGGCCTGGTTGCGGGAACGGGACTGGCTGCGGCAGCAGGAAGCGCCGCGCGGGCCATGCTCTTTGGGCTCAAGCCGGTCGACCCGTTGACGCTGGCGCTTGCGGCCGGCGGGCTGACGATTATCGCCGTGGCGGCCAGCGCCATTCCAGCTGCGCGCGCCGCTGGCGTCGATCCAATGAAGGTGCTCAGGGAGGAATAAGCATTATTTTGTCGATCGAATTGTGGATTGGATTATTCTTGAACTCGCGACGAGCGCGTCGGCTGCCGCCGGACAAATTTAGCGTCCCGATCCGAAGCCACAGGATAGGCATTGCGACGGCCGAAAAAAGATTCGCGGTAGCGTTGTCCGAATTGATCGATCTCACTGAGCACTGTCGCACCGCGCCGCCTGACAGCATCTCATCGAAAATCGGGCGGATCTCGGGCGCGATCGCCGCCTTGCCCATGCAGAGGGTGACCGCTCGCGGTCCTCGATCGCTCTTTTAGACTTCAACGACAGAAAAGCCTCGATCCTGCGCGCTCTCCAATAGACGCCTATCGGAACAGAGGAAGCTCCTTCTCGCTGGCCGTTGTTGACACCAAACAAGCGCTGCGGCTAGTTGCAAACTGTCTGCGGCACGCAATTCGTGCGCATCAAGAAGGCGACCGGCAAGGTCGCGCAGCTCATCGCCGGGGAGTATCTCTCTCCAGCCCCGGGACAACAAATCAAGACGGGACAAAGCCTTCTTTGTCTCGGCCTCGGTCAAAGTACCGAAGCGATGCTCACGGGCGATCGCGCTGTGAATCTCAATCTGACTGCCCCACCAGACGACAGGCAAGAACAGCCGCAGCTGGGCATGCGCCTTGCGACTGGCCGACTCATGCACGCAAAGTGGGACCAAGGCGCTGGCATCCCAGAATGCCGCTCGCTTATTCATCGCGACTGTTCACGCTCTTTGACGAGTGACCCGGTGACTTTGCGGCCCAAGAGGCGCCCCGAGGGCGCTTTGAGGATATCCTCAAGTTTGATAGATTCTCTGGGCATCCGCATCTTGCCGGCAGCTACCAGCAAAAGCTCATCTTCGGTGGCATCGTCGGTGGCGAACGGAATCAACTTGGCCACCGGCAGTTTCCGCTCGCGAATCACAATCTCTTCCCCGCCTTTGGCAAAGGTCAAATACTTGCTCAACTGATTCTTCAGCACGGCTACGTTTACGCTACGCATAGACCATAATCCGCCTTTATGGCTATTATAGCTACATTTTCAAAAGTGCGCACAAGATTACATTTCCTAAATCGATCGCTCCGTGACGAAAATGAAGACCGATTACAGAACTAAAGACGACCTGACAATTTCAACGTACAGTCACTCACAGGGAGGTGTTGGGACAGCGATAACTAGTGGCGAGATCGGACCGGCAGGAGTTTTCCTCCCCGAGACGGCCTAGCTGGATTCCGTGCGCTAGTTGTCGAAGCAATGTCTCAAGTCGATGCAGCACGATGAATCTGATCTAAAGGATTATCTACGTCCCACCTAGCGAGACCTCGGCGAATCCGACGTTGACCAATCTCAGAGCATCTGCCTCTTACTTGGCCGCCTTCTTCTGCGCAGCCCACCGCTTCTTTTGCGCTGCGGCAATCCGCGCCCGCGCTTCGGCACTAAGCCTGTGCCTTCTGCGCCGTGGCTTCACTTGTTTCTTGGCTGCGCCAGACTCGCTGCCGGCGAGGAGTGCGCGGGCCTGTTCGAGTCTGGCAATTTCGGCGTCGATTGAGGAAATCAGCTCGGTTACGCTCATGGGCCACAGTGTATAACTCGGAGGGGCTAAACTGTCCACATAGAACATTTCTTACTTTGTTTTCTGGGTGCTTTGGGCGGAGCGTTTGGAGGCTCATTCCTAGGCGCATACCTCAAGAAGAAGGGCGAGAACCTTGCGACGCATGAGGATCTCGACAAGCTAGTAGTTGAACTGAGAGCCACGACGGAGACAACGAAATCGATTGAAGCACGAATTTCGAATGATCTTTGGGTGTCTCAGAAAGGGTGCTCACAGACACGAGCGCGAAACACGCTGCGGCAAACATTCGACATCGGCGCTTTTTCACGACAGAGGACGCTATCGCAAGCTGGTCTTTTGGAGGGCAAGCGGCATCCTCACACAATTCACGCCATACCTCGATTGTGAGCAATCAACTTGCGCTCAATCGCCATGGCAAATCTATTCATGCCGATCCAAATGTATCAAGGTGAGGCTTTTGGCGGGGCTCTCAGGGGGGTGCATGCGAAGCGCCACGCCAGTTCAGGAGACATTTGCAAAATGCAGTGAATGCGCAAGCGATTAGAAAGAACCAGTGACAGTCTTTGTGCCGCATACTGCCGCCGGCAATTCATCAACAGCCGGACGGTATGCGAGCGGCAACTGGATTCTAACCTCAAAACCTGCAGGTAGTAGGTTGGCCGCGGCTATCATTCCGTGGTGCAGACGAATCGCTTCCGCGGCAATGGCGAGGCCCAGACCATTGCCTCCAGACACACCGTCTTCTCGATCGACTCGAACAAATGGAAGAAAAATAGATTGAAGAGCCTCTTCCGGAACTCCGGGGCCTTGATCGCGCACGGAGAGAAATGCCACCGGCCCCGAAGGACCGTTAGCGACTTCCATGACGACATGCACATTGGTCCCGGGCGGGGTAAAGCGGACCCCATTTCGGATGATGTTCTCGCAGGCACTTCTCAAGGCATGCGAATCGGCAGTCGGGATGATGATTGGGCCCGTAGCATGCAGGCTCACAGATTTGTTCAACGCTTGCGCTTCGAAATTGCCATCAGCGACAACTTCCTCGAGGAGCTGGGAAAAATCGACATCGCCTCTATCGCTGGATGAAAGCCCAGCTTCGAGGCGTGAGAGCGTCAGCAACTGGCCCACCATCAGATCGATCCTTGTGACATCACGATCCAGTCGCTGAAACACGTCATCAGAGCCGGCCGAGTAACGCCGCTTCAAAAGAGCGACAGAGAGATTAATGCGAGCTAGCGGAGAACGCAGTTCGTGCGATACAGAGTTCAAAAGGCTCTTTTGAGATTGAATCAACAGATCAAGGCGGCCTACCATCGAATCAAAATCTTTGGCCAGCGCCGCCAACTCGTCATGGCGCCTGGAAACAGAGGTTGGCACCCTCGCCTTGAGATCGCCCTCGGCTACTCTTCGGGCCGTCGACTGAATGCTGTGGATCGGTGCAGCAATATGATACGCAAGCCAGAAGCAGAGCAAGGTGACCAAGAGAATCATGGAGATGGCAAACGGCAAGCCTTGACCAAACACCGTATCTGCTTTTTGACGCAAACCCGTCTTTATGAAGAACAACAAGACGTAGGGACGCCCAGAAGGAGAGAGATAGCTGAAAGCTGCGATATGGCCTCGAAGTACGACGAGTTGGCCGCTCTTGGCTGCATGTGCAACTCGAAGTGCCTCGTCATCTAGCGGACGTGACAGCACATCCTTGTAGAATCCGTCGAGTAGGAAAAGTTGTCGGTCGGGATCATTACCACTTCCCTGCGAAAAACGAGCAAACGCCTCGGGGCCGCCCGACTCATAGGCTTTAACCGATTCCGATGCGAGGATAGAAGCGACCGTCGCAAACATGTTCGGAGCCGTGATTTGCTTTGTACCGGCCACGCGGCCAGCAATAACCACTATGGCGAGGATTCCCACTGCGGCTAACCAAAACCACAGAAAGATCTTCAGGAAGAGCCGATGCATAGGCACTCTGGCTACCACCTTGAGACATCTGGCTTGTAGGTTAAGAAGCACCTTCTCACCCTCCCGCATCATCCCGTCCCTTCAATGATGTATACGATACAAATCTGACTACGTACAGCCTTTTGCCGCTTACATACAAATCCTTACAGAGGCTTCACGCTTCCTGACGTCATCTCACCCGTCGACGCCGTACCCTCTGAGTTAGCGTGCTTCGATTTGCCGGAGGGTTATGCGTTTCATGCTGGTTCTGATTGCGTCTGTCACCGGACGACCTGTCTGGTCTCGAGGCGTGCTTTGATGAGGAAAACGTGACTCCGGCCACGGCGGATTCTTGCTTGCGTACCATTTCTTCTCTGATCAATCACCCCTATTGGACGCGTTCAATGCGCCCATGAAAGTCTTTGAGGCCCGGGAACAGAGGGAGGGCATGGTCGATGCTCATTGGCGGAAACGAAACGCATTCGATCGCAGCAGGAGGCAGCGTGAACAGGGCCGTAAAAAGAAGTCTTAAGATAACAGCGGCGCTTGCAGCCGCGATCGCCGCGGGGGCGCTAGGGGGGCTCGCTTATCTCGCTTATCCAGGCACACCAAACAGATCCAAGTTCATGACCTTCGATGGGTATATTGAGCTTTCTGGGGGTGGACTGATTAATGTGCTCGATTACCTGACTCTGAACGGCAGTACGCTGTTTGTTACAAGTGAGTCCTCGGGCGCCCTGTTTAAGGTCGAGTTGGATCTGAAGCACCCGTCCGAAAGTTCGGTACTCGAGATGCCGGGTAACGGAGCGGCTCACGGAGTAGCGCTATTGATGGAGCCCAATGTGGCCTTCCTTACAAGAAGCGAAGAGAACTCGGTGGATGTCTTCGATCCAAAATCCCTTCAGACACTTGGGAGTATCCCAGTTGCGGATGATCCGGATGCGATTCTCTATATTCCGTCAGCAAAACTTCTGTACGTGGCAAATGGGGATGCGAAGGTCGGAACTCTGATCGATCCTCTGAAGAGGGCGATTGTCGGGGCTGTCCAGCTTCCTGGAAGGCCTGAATTTCCCGCGCTGGACTCACGGACTGGATTGCTCTATCAAAATCTTGAAGACACCAACTCGATAGCTGCAATCGATCTTGGCAAGCGATCGGTCATCGGGCAATGGTCACTGACTCCGTGCGAATCGCCATCCGGAATGACGATTGATTCCGAACATCGGCGGTTATTTGCGGTTTGCTCCGGGAATGCAAAGTTAGTGGTATTTGACCTGAACACGCATCGCATCGTCACATCACTAAGGATCGGCGGCGGACCCGACTCGGTCGCGTTCGACCAGGTTCTCCACCGAATCTACTCTGCCGGAAAATCCGGGCAAATGACGATAATTCAGCAAGACGGCCCCGACGCATATCGGGTCTTGGATGAGATACATACCCACTACGGAGCCCATTCGCTCGCAGTAGATCCTGTCTCGCACAAGGTTTTCGTGGCATACGCCAGCCTTCTCACGCACCCCAGGATTGCTGTATTCTCCCCTACATTTTGAAGATGCGCGATACCCACTCGCCCATTTGACCGTTGAGCGCGCGCCCACGCTTGAGCCGAAAAGTATCCGGGACAGCGAACTCATGCCCTGGCTTGGCGGATGGAGTTCCGTTCAATCATTCAATTGCGTAGAAATCCTGCCGGCGTGACCATACAAATCCTTACAGACCCTTCACGCTTCCTGACGGCACGCGCGCCGAGATGCCGGTACTTTGCAGTCAGGAATACTTTTCCTGCGTGGAGAACCATGACCCACCATCAACGTAGATTTGGACGTTTTCCCGGCATCCTGTTTGTTGTGGCTGCTCAATTCTTATCCCACTCGTGCAACATCTTTGCACAAGATTCCCGATCCGCCACTGTTTCGAGCGATAGGCCTTCTTCATTATCAGTACGCAACGAGGGAGACAAGCGCACAGTTGATACGAATGTTCTCTCTGCCGGCGCCCTTCCCGATGCACCGGTCCCGCAGGACACAATGCAAGACCAG
>Ga0210394_10007185_pt1 | contig 11805 bp, 14 predicted proteins | sample IncBWC12MmetaG_FD_160121 | JGI IMG/M metagenome (GOLD analysis project Ga0210394, IMG submission 160121) | Forest soil microbial communities from Barre Woods Harvard Forest LTER site, Petersham, Massachusetts, United States - Inc-BW-C-12-M | ecosystem: Environmental > Terrestrial > Soil >... | reverse complement strand
CGGAAGAGCGGTCCTGCCCGGCAAAACATGCGCCAATAAAGGACATGGATCACATTCACTCCTCGTCGAAGTTGTCAGTCTTGCGAAAGTCCCGCTAGGCTCACGCCCGAGGATCGGACCCTTATCTACGAATCGGCGAAGGCTGAGCGGAAGCGGATCCGGGAGGCGATGGGTCATCGTTCGGATCACGCGTCGGCCGTTGGTCGGGTGGAGAGTCAATGAGGTGCGTTCTTTGCCTCCAATCGGACTAGTGGTCATCTCCACAAAATGTTCCGCCGAAACGTGAGAGTTGGGCGCGCCCGGGTATGTTGCTGGGTGGCGGTATTACCTACCCCGAGAACTGAGCGCATCTAGACCGACGTTTCACAGACATACTCTGCGGACAGTGAACGCCTGCGAAGTCCGGTCATGCCTCCTGGGCAAGCCGAACGCCCGAACAGGTCGGAAATTCTCTCGTCTGCGAGGAATAGAAATCTCCCTGCTCAGTTCTCATAAGTGCAATGCAACGGTTTGAGAATGATTGTTGAAACGTATGCTAAGCACCACTCGCAGGGAATCAATGCTCGAGCGCGGCACGGATCAAGAACGAGACCTCAAACGTTAAAGGAGAAGTTATGAAGAACTATGCAAGGATTCTAACCGCGGTGGTCTTCTCTCTCGGGCTCAGTGGAGCCGCGAGAGCGGCGACCCAGGATGATATTGTTGTAAAACTGCCCTTCGAGTTTGTGGCCGGTGGAAAGACGCTGCCAGCGGGCACATACACGGTCCGGCATGTGTCTGATGAATCATCCGGCCCATTGATTCTCACCAACCGTGAAAATGGTAGCAGTGTGCTTGTCCTCCCTCATGTGAGCGACCACGCTTCTGTCGACAAACCCCAAGTGAGTTTTCAACGAGTTGGGGAGGAGCACTTCCTCAGCACAATTCAGACAGCGTTTGACATTTATCAGATCCCCGTGTCTCAATCGGCCGTCATGGAGGCCGCCGCGAAAGTACGCAACAGCGGCATGTCTTCAGGGGGTTCGGGAAATTAGTAGTTCGTTGGGCTCCCTCTCTTATGATTTCCTGGGTGCGCTCCTGTAGTGTCGATCTACCGAAGAGAATCCGCAGGAGAGCGGTTGGCATTACGGTTGCAGACCCTTCGTAGGGGCCTGCAACCGGTGAAATTCAGGGGCAACTGGCAGAGCAAAGGGAAGTATCAAGTGTCAACTTACCGCCGCAGAGTCCAGTCAGTTGCAAAGCGGTATCTCCAACGCCTTGGAAGATAGTGCGAGTGTGTTCGGCCAGGCTCCTCTTGGTTGCGGACTCTGGTTAGGCCTCCGCGGCTCACAGCATCTCGCAAACATGTTAAAGTGGCCGTTAAGAAGGCCGTCAAAAAAGGGACTGGGTAAGAAGCTATGTGGGGTACTTCAGATATGTTGGCGGGTATCATATTTGTCGTCCTGGCCGTCACGAACGTGGTGATAATGCTGGAGGCTCGCAGGCCCATGCGCGACGGTGCGGCGACGAACCGCTTGAGTGCAGTTCGCAGGATAGTTGGGTACCTGTATGTGATACTTCTCTGCATCCTGACTTACAGTATGAGTCAGAAACTTGCCGGTGTCGGGATAACTGGTCATCTAGCTACATACCTGGTATTTCATATTGCGCTTGTGCTCGTTCTGGTACCTCTGCTTGTGTTGAAAATACTGATAGCGCGCCGCTACAAGCAGAGCCAGTCTTCGCTCAAGGCACTGGGAGTCGCGATTGTCGTGGTTTCGTTCGTGCTTGTCGCCATCCCCGCGTTCTCAGAGGTTCTTCGTTCGGCGAGCCCAGGAAGCTTGGGCGCGAGGTTGGCGACGGGTTTGATTGTTGCAGTGTGCCTGTGCCTTGGTTCTTAGAAGGTCCATGAAATCGCGCGCCTCCAAGAGGTTCTCTGGTCTTCCAGAGATTCCTGCACCGACAAACACATTCGCCGGACACGGACGCGTGAAGAGCCCAATCAGTCTGCGTGCTGACACAAACTGAGCAGCAAACGCATGATACGAGGACACTGCGTTTTCGGGCCCTAAACGGAAAGCCCCCTTGCGCCAAACCAGGGCAGTCTCTGACGTTCCAGTGGACGGTCAATGGCCAACGGGCCCCGAGGTCTTACGCCATTTCCTCTTCGCCAATCCACCAGGACTACGTCGAGATCAGAGCCAAGAACGAGGAAAATGGGCATGTATCTTTTTTCCTCAACGAGGTCGCGAAGCCGGGTCTCGAAGTGGAAGCAAGCGGGCCGTACGGCGGGTTTACTTTGATGAGTCTCGCCATAAGAGCATCGTTCTCATTGCAGCCGGAAGCGGGACCACCCCCATGATGTCGATGCTGTCCTACATCGACGATCTGAAACTAACGAATCCCGTCACACTTCTATACTGTGTCCGCACACATGAGGACATCATCTTTCAAAACGAACTGGTGCGCCTCACATCGTCTCTCCTCAATTTCAAATATGAGGTGTGCTTGTCGCGTCCGCAACCTATCTGGAAGGGGCGCCGCGGGCGCCTTACTGAGGAATTTGTCTCTCAAGATGTGACCGATCTAGAATCACCCACTTTCTTTCTCTGCGGGCCCAAGGGATTCATGGACAGCGCATGCCGGATTCTGTCGACTCTCGGCATGCGCGCGGACCGAATTCTTCAGGAAAGCTTTGGAGAAGGCAAGCCGTCCGCGAAGCCTTCGTCAGGGGAAGCTCGCACGGTCGAGAGGGTCGTGTTCATTCAATCAAAGAAAGTTTGTCAGACCTTCGCCGGGAGCACCTTGCTGGAAGTGGCGGAGGAGAACGGGGTACAGATACCCTCTGGATGCTGCGTAGGCCTATGCGGCACATGCTGTACACGAGTCCTGAGCGGTAACGTTCAAATGGACATTGAAGACGGGCTCACGACCGAACAGAAAAATGCCGGATATGTGCTGCCTTGTGTTAGCCGGGTCACCGGAGGTGTTGTCGTGCAAGCGTAAGTCATCTGGTCTCGGCAGAAATAGACCGAGCAGGATCGGATTTGTACCCGGAGAAGGTTACAACTCGGGCGTCTTCACACTGCGGGCGATGCCTTTCGAGATGCGCCCCTAGCGAACCGGACCTTCCGACGAGAGCGGCATTGCTCCGTCAGGAATGGCAAAAGGAATCGTGATCTTGATGAGGGTTCCGGTACCACTGCTCCCATCGAGATAGATCTCTCCGCCATGATCCTCGACAATTTTCTTAGCTATTGCGAGGCCCAATCCGCTGCCTTCGGCCTTGCCGTAGCTGACAAATGGTCGAAAGACGAATCCCTGAATCATGGGCGGAATGCCTGGACCGTTATCCCAGACGCCAATTTGAAAGCCGGATGGATCACCAGTTGTGGTTATCGCGACCCTCCCCGAGCCTGCAGGAACCGCCTGGCACGCATTCAAGACGAGGTTGGCGATCACTCGCTCGAGGAGATGGGAATCGAACCAACCCACGGTCATTCCCTCATGATGATGCGTGATATTGATGCCTCGGAATTCCCAATTCACACGCGTGAACTGGATTGCGCGCCTGACTGTGTCGAGAATGTTTCGCACGCCGGGCCGAAACGAGTTTCCGTCCCTGGAGCGCTCCAGCAATGAGGAGATCAACTCATTCATTCCGTCGATTGCCTCACGGATTTCCAGGTAAATTTCGGACTTTTCCTTCTCGCTGATGGTTGACTTTGTGAGAAATTCTGCATTCGCCAGGATTGCGCTCAGCGGAAGGCGGAGGTCATGGCAAATATGGGCAACCATCCTGCTTACAACGGGTACTGGCTCCAGAATTGGCGGGTTTCCTTGCGGGCGCGAAGATCCGACCCGCAATGACTGCTCTCTGCACGCGTCTTGTTCCAACATTCAACCCCTCCTGTCAGCAATGGGTCGGCATTGTTGCATAAACCCGGTCTCGTTCTCCTTTGCGTGTGGCTAAGCCGGATGGGACAAGCTTGCCGCGGGATGTGTGACTGGGGTGCTCCGAAGGAACTGGCGAGTCAACTTTCGGGCTCTTGCCAGCCGTGACATCACGGTTCCCACAGGAACTGACAATATCTCCGCGATCTGGCGGTACGACATCTCTTCCATGTCACACAGAAGGAGGGTCTCGCGGTAGTGCACTGGCAGATCGTCGATGGCCTGCTGTACCCGTTCGAAACTTGAACACTTCATTAAGATGGTTTCTGGAGTTTCGTTTTCGACTGCGAGTTCAGGTCCGTCCTCTTCGGAATCAAGCGGCACAGTCGCGGCTGCTCTCAGGCCAGTTCGCGAAGTTAAGAATGTGTTCCGCAATATGCGATACATCCATGCCCGAAAATCGGTACCGGACTCAAACGAATGGAAGTTCCGCAATGCCTTGAGATAGGTTTCCTGCACAAGGTCTTCGGCATCGCTGTCATTCCGGACGAGCCAGCGCGCCAGGTTGTAAGCAGAATTCATGAGGGGCATCGCCAGTTCTTCGAATTCTCCGACCGCCTGATTCCCATGTGTGATCCACGCCGCTCCCCTTGGAACCACCGCCATAATGCCAAATCCAATTGGTCTCATTTTGCCGCCTCACGATTCCGGTTTGATCTCCAATTTGAGGCGCACCAGGTCAGGGGTCAATGTATTGAACCTGTTTTTCGCCTATTCACGCCCTATCCTTATAAGCTGCTTATAAATAAAGGCTTATGTGTTTAGATATGTAGTTGATCCGTCATCTTCTCTGCGCCAGAGATGCTAAACTTCGCAAAAGGTCCGAGCATCGAATGAAACCATCGTCTCGCACATCCGTGGCAAGGTTTGGGACCTTTGAGGTTTCATTCGATTCGGGCGAATTGCGCAAAGCGGGTCTGAAGATCAGAGTGCAGCAGCAACCATTGAAGCTGCTCCAGATTCTGCTGGAACGTCCTGGTGAAGTTGTCAGCAGGGAGGAACTCCGCGGCCGTTTGTGGGCAAACGAGACCTTCGGGGACTTCGACCAGGCCGTCAACATCGCTATCGGCAAGCTTCGCAGCGCACTGGGAGATTCGGCTGAGAATCCCCACTATATCGAGACTCTCCCAAAACGCGGTTACCGGTTTATCGCCGAGGTGTCGATTGGTGACGTTGCCGGGGGGATCGATAGGCTCGTAACTGTCGCCACTGAGTCTCGCACCCGCACCCCTGGATCCAGCGAATTGGAGGCAGCGCCGCCAAACGTGCCGCTCCAGACCGCGAAGGAGCTAACTGGTCAAAGATGGCGAAGGTGGACTGCGCGGCGGATCGCCATTGCGGCAGCACTGAGCCTGGGATTGTCGATTCTAGCCGTCTTTCTCGGTCTTTTCTGGGTCCGCCGGCCCTCAGGTATCCGATCCTTGGCGGTGCTCCCCCTGGACAACTTTTCCGGCGACGCTTCGCAGGAGTACTTTGCAGACGGCATGACCGATGAGTTGATAACGGATCTGGCACAGATCAGGGCCTTGCGCGTGGTCTCTCGAACCTCAGTGATGGCGTACAAAGGAACACGTAAGCCACTCTCCCAGATCGCGCGAGAGTTGAACGTGGACGCCGTTGTGGAAGGCTCGGTGTTTCGATCCGGCGATCGGGTGCGAATTACCGCGCAGTTGATCCAGGTGCCCGCCGACAAGCACCTTTGGGCAGAGAGTTACGAGGGCAATGTCCGGGACACGCTGACCGTCCAGAATCAGGTGGCGCGCACCATTGCCGAGGAAATCCGGATCGAAGTTACGCCGCGCGAACAGGCAGCCTTAAAGAGCGCAAAGATAATCAATCCTGAAGCTTACGAGGCATATCTCAAAGGTCGGTACTCGTGGAACCAGAGAACAGCGGAGGGCCTGAAAAAGGCGGTCGAATACTTCAACGAGGCCATTGCGAAGGATCCGAATTACGCAGCGGCTTATAGCGGCCTGGCCGATACCTATGCTCTTTTGGGAGATTGGCAATATACGGTGATGCCCGCCAAAGAAGCCATGCCGAGGGCTCTTTCGGCGGCCAGAAAAGCATTGCAGCTGGACGACAGCCTCGGCGAAGCGCACGCATCGCTTGCCTTTTGCCTGGAAGGATTCGACTGGGACTTTGCGGGCGCCGACAAGGAATACCTGCGGGCGGTGGAGTTGAGCCCCGGCTATGCAACTGCTCACCACTGGTATGCATGGCATCTGAGCCTGATGGGGCGAAACAAGGACGCCGTTGCGGAAATGGACAAGGCGGTAAATCTGGATCCCGTTTCCCCTGTCGTGAATGCTGATCTGGCAGAGCTTCTTCTCATCGCGCACCTTCCGGACGAATCGATACAGCAAAGCCGCAAGACTATCGATATGAACCCTGGATTTGCTTTTGCGCACAATCAATTGGCCCAGGCGTACATCGAAAAGCAGATGTTCGGGGAGGCAATCGTAGAATTGCAACAGGCGATCCGGTTAGCCGGAGACAGCCCGATTTTTGTCGCCAATCTGGCTCGTGCTTATGCTGGGTCCAATCGCAAGGCGGAGGCTGCGGGGCTCTTGAGCAATCTGAAGAAGCGCTCAATCCCTGGTTCACCTCTCGTCGAGGAAATAGCCATGATCTACACGGCTCTGGGCGAGAAGGATCAAGCCATTTTATGGCTCGAAAAAGGGTATGAAGGACGATTCAACCCAGGCGTGCTCGAACGGACCTGCTTTGACGCGCTTCGTTCCGACTCCCGCTTCCAAAACCTTGTGCATCGCATCGGGCTTCCATCGTAAGGCTGCAGGCTTTGACTCGATTGATCTTGAATTGAGGTCGAGTAGTCGAGCCAAGTGCTCGATTTTGGCAATAACTCCCGATGCAAAGTCCATGAAGCCCAGCAGAATAGAATGGAATTACCATGCACAGATCAAAATTGTTCGTAGTGGTGATGCTCACGGCTGCCATTCTGCAAATGGAAGCAATCGCACAGTCCGATTCGCCGGTCAATCGTTCAACTGGCGTGATCCAACAACTGCAATGGAGTGCGGTTGATGTGGATGCCACACAATTCAAGGGCGTGCGTAACATGGCAGTCAACGCACTTGGGATGCGCCCAGTGGTTGATCAACCCGATTTCGCCGTTTTAGTCGCAATGAACGGCTCCCTATTTGAAATCTACGGCCCGGGCGACGCAGATTTGTCCGTGGCGTCATGGCCAAGGTGGTGTAGCGGTCGGCTTCTTGACAGACGACATCGCCACGAGTCTGAAAGCCATTCAAAAATCGAGCGGTGTCCTGCTTGACGATCTGAATGTGATACCAAAAGCGGGTGTCGATGGCAGCGACTGCGCCTTCCAGTTCCTCAGAGCTCCAGGCAATCGCGTCTATGCCATCGTTCAAAATAGAAGCTATCACGCCATTGAAAATGGGCCTCCTCAACAACCAACTCAATTGGTAGGAACTGGTCTGCGAAGCGTCGTGTGTCTTGTCAAGTCCCAAGATGAACCCCCAACGTGGCGCTCAATAACGTGAGCGGTGGGCTCGCTTTCCGGTATTGGAGCTCGCCAAAGACTTTGAGGACGTTTCGATCCACGTCCAATTTCCGCGATGGTCGAGCAGTGTTCCTCGGACACGTGGAGGAGTGGGGCGCTCTTGGGCGGACGCGTCTATTTGGCCTCGAAAGGTCGGGCGGCACTATCGATTTCTGGCAGGTAACCGAAGAAGTGCTGGTCCTCTCCATATACAACCTGCGCAGTTTGTTTATTCGTGGGGAATAAGATAAGCGCCTTTCAGTTTACATCCGTGTAGAACGCAAATGACACGCGCGCTCAGTGGCGCGCCAAAAACAGCAGATTCGACTCGTTCAGAATTTAGCGTCGGCATGAATGAAAATCATGCCAAGTTATTGCTACGTGTGTGGGCTTTCGAAAGCTCGACTACGTGGCGGTGCATTCCCGCTTCTTCTTCACCAGCGACTCAATTGAGGATGCAAATTGAGCGTCCAAAGGAGATTTCTACCCGTGAATACAACGGAATCTTTACAACGGTACAACCAACTTCTGGCTCCATCGAGAGAGAGATTTGAGGCCAGCCCTGGTCTCAATGCCATTCGGTCAAACAACGATCCACGTTTGCTTGAGGCTTTTCTCCTCTATTTCAGCGCCATCGGTGCACAGATGACAGAGCCCGTGGAGAGTTGGATTCGTCGCGCGGCCAGTCGCTGCGCGGCTATCGGGCTCTCAGACCTTGCGGAAGCGTTAACTCGGCATGCCCAGGCCGAAGCTGGCCATCACCTGATGATGATTGCCGATCTTCGGTCACTGGTTGATTATTGGAATGCGCGGCATACGCCGCCGGTAGATGCCGATGAACTTCTGCGTCAGGCCCCTAACTATGGAGCCAGTCGCTATTGCCTGGTTCACGAGGAGAATATTGCTGGTAATACCCCTTATGCGCAGCTTGCTATTGAGTACGAAATCGAACAGCTTCCGCTGCGGTATGGCGGATTGTTCTTGGCTCGATGCATGGAAATCTTTGGACCGGAGATTCTTCCCAGCCTGAGCTTTGTGACCGAACATATCGATCTGGATATCGGGCACACGCATTTCAACGCACAACAGTTGTCAAAGCTGATGGACCTGGTTCCCGAAAGCCTTCCATCCCTGGTTGCGGCGGGTAGTGCAGCTCTGGACGCGTACGCGCAATTCCTCACTGATTGCGTAGAGCTTGCTGAAAACCATTGCCAGTCTTCTCCGATCCGGCCCGAATTACCCTTTCAGTTCTTATCGTGGCAGTTGCACCGCCCACCCCGGGACTTAACCAGCGGTACGGGAGAGTTATGGCCCAAATGGATAGACGAGGTCAGATCACTGCGCGGGGCCGCTCTATTTGACAATGGCAGACGGCCTCACTTCAGGACCGACGATGGGTGCTATGCAGACTCTGACCCCATTGACCTGCATGCCTGGCATGTCCTGGCATATGCCGATGGCAGTCTTGTCGGCTGTGTGCGTGTTTACCCCCTTGCGGAGGGAGGCCCCTCGTGTCTGACGGAAACGCTGCTCGGAGAGCAGTTCTCGCAGATGCTTCGCAGAATTGGAAAAACTCGTGACAATGTTATTGAGATTGGGAGGTGGGTGGTCGACCCCACATTCCGAATTCCGCGCAGCCTTGCCCCTGGTATCGCCGTACAGCTCGCCGCCGGCGCCGGAGCACTCGCATTTGCACTCGTGAACCAATCGGAAGATGTAAATGGAGTCGCAATCTTTTCCGCTGGATCCCGCGACAAACAATATCTGATGCTGTCTCGCCTGGGCCTGAGACCAGTTTCCGGGATCGAGCCAGTGGCCTCCACTGAATATGACGACGTAATACGAGTGATGTACTGCACCAATACTCATGAATTGCAGTCACGCTTTCGGCGCATGATGGATGCAATGGCAGAGACGATAAACATCGACGAGGTGCTTGCCCCATCAACAATCATTTCCGCTAATCTGAAAGGCTGAAGGCCGTCGGGCGAAGGTTGCACTGATCAGCGACAATTGAATTTCCCGACCGGAATGAATAGTTGACGCCGAACATTGCCCACTGCACGCCGATCTCCCCGATGGGCTGCGAGACTGAATGTGTCATGACCGCATACACGTCGACAACGGCCAGGGCCAACGCCAGCAAGGAAAGCCCGCCAAGCATCAGGAGATCGAAATTAGGGATGCGGCCGAAAACTGTGCTACTCGGCAACCTTGGTGCGGAATAAATGTTCGCGCGCGATTGACACTGCCATGTGCGCGTATTTCCCGAGGTCGCCCGGATTGTTCGCAGCTGCGGAATATCTCGAACAGGCGGGGTCGGGAACAACCGCAACGGCGAAGCCCACTTCCTCATTGCTGGGCATGTCTTCTGCACGATGAGCATCCCGCTCAGGCACTCTCGGGTCTATCATCCACACTCAATAATCGGATTAGCCCGATCCTCCGCCCCTGCTCAATCAGCTGATGGCGTTCGCCGAGGAGAGCCTCTCGATCGCCTTCGTCATCGTGCAGCTGAGCCACTACCGTGGCGTACCGCTCGATGAGCCAATATGGGTCGATGCGCGTGCTGCTGTAACGATTGTGCTTCACTTCCATCGCATAAATAAACTGGGAAATCACTAGAAAATTCCCACAGGTTGCGCTGGTGGAAACGGGCCACTAATTGCCTCGTGAGAAAATTGGTTCAGCGTGCAATCATCTTATCTGGCAATGAATTATTCCAGTTCCCCCAAAGTGACGCATTCAAATCCATGGGGACCGCTATTGGGAACCATGGGCTTGTTTGAAGCGATTCCTCCGGTGCGCAGACCATTGCCTGCTACTTCGTTTGTGGGATCTTGTCAATGATCCGGGAGGAAAGATTGGAGAGCAATTGGTGCTTTCAAAGGAAATCGATCCGATCACGTCGAGCGTCTGCATTTAGAGCATGGTCTGAGTAGTAGAACCTGATCTCTTTCGGGCCGTCACTCGACTCGAAATAGTGCCTGGCGGCGGACATTGCGACGAATTGAACGTGCGTCGCCAACGACCGACATTCTCGATCATGCGCGGCGAATTTGAAGCAGTTCACCAGTTCTTGATCCGCCGCACTTTGTGTGTCATTGCGCAACAAGCAATCGAACCTGCGCGCGCTCCGAGTGGGATCTAGCGCAGCTCAACTCTGGAACCTCGTGAGCAGTAAACGTTAGAACGGAATTTGACCGAAGCTGAATATTAAGCTTGTTCAGGCGAATGAATAGCGATAGTTTTGATTCATGAAGAATCGATCCAAGAAGAAGGGCAAGGCGACGATTACGGTGCAGCAGTTCCGAGCGTGACCGTGTACGTCTCTAGTTCCTGACCCGTTTCCCTGTCCTTCCATCTGTCCCAGAAGCCTGCGAAGGCGAACAATTAGCCGTTCTGAAGGCCGATTGCATGCGGCTGCTTGGTTTTCTCATCGATCTTCCTCCATCATAAAACCATTCGGCAGGAACCAGGCAGCAGCGGGACTTCCAAGCTTCGTGAAATGCCGGACTGGAGGCAATGGTCTCTGCCCTAGCGTTGATCGCGGAAAAGCCAGCCTTGGAATCTTTGACCCAATAAGGCACAAGACCCCAACGCATGACGGTTAATTCTCATTCGCTGGTATCTCCACCCATTTGAACGATAGGTTGGAGCCTTGCGGAGCGATGTTGAAGGACGATGCAACGTAGGAATCGTCGAAGACATTGTCGTCGTGGGTTTGCATCCACTCGGCAATACGTTGCTTGTCCATAACGATCACACATCTACTTGCCCTTTTTCTGCTTCGCCCAACGTTTTCGCTGAGCGTCTGCGATGTGCCTACGACCTTCCGCGCTCAGCGTGCGCTTCCGGGCTTTCGTCGCGCTCGTGCTTGAAGTGGTGACTTTGCCGTGAGTAACAGTACCGACGCCCGCAAGCAACGTGCGTGCATTTTCCAGGCGTTCGATTTCAGCGTCAATTGAGGTGATAACGGATTCTAGGCTCATGGGCAAATTGTACCTTTCAAATGTCGAGCCTGATTCGATTAGCCCGCGGCATGCCGCAGTATGACTCTCATCAACAGGTCACTGGTGACTCTCGGCTCAAATCAAGCTACGCGGGAGCTGCGAATGGTAGAAGCAGAACACACACTGGAAGTAGATGCGGAGAGTCGAAGTCGGAAAACGAATCGCTGGGGAATCGCCGGTGCAGGGCTTCTCATGCAAATGGCTCATAGTGACCGCGGTGCAATCATCTCCTCTATGTTAACAAGTCCCTGCATCGTCGCAGGTGGTTGACATTGTCAGGTCTTTGAAAGTCTCAAGCTGCTCGACCCGAGTTGTAAGCGCCGTCTTGATATG
>Ga0210394_10007184_pt1 | contig 11805 bp, 17 predicted proteins | sample IncBWC12MmetaG_FD_160121 | JGI IMG/M metagenome (GOLD analysis project Ga0210394, IMG submission 160121) | Forest soil microbial communities from Barre Woods Harvard Forest LTER site, Petersham, Massachusetts, United States - Inc-BW-C-12-M | ecosystem: Environmental > Terrestrial > Soil >... | reverse complement strand
CCCGCCGGCCCGTCAAGGCGCCAAACTGCCGATTCGGCCAAAGGGAATGCGAATCTCAATTGCAGTTGTCGCTGTCGCTTGACACTGTGCCCAGCCCGTCCACTTCACCGTTAGAGGCCTATGAATTGACCGCTCTCTGGTCCCGCAGATCACCCTTCCTGGGTGGCGCAGCGGCTCAACGTCGTCGGTACTTAGGACAATTAATACATGGCTGGCTATCACGTAGACTGGGTTGGAGCGATTGCGGCGGGAGTCGTAGCCGCGACCGTTTTCGCCCTGAGCACGATCGCCTTTCCGCGTCTTACGGGTGTGAGGCTTTACCTGGTCCTTGGTTTCTCGATTGCGGTCATCTCGTTGCTTCTTCGGGAGCTGCTCCGACACTTCGGGATTTAATCACTGCCTTCACTGCCAGGGGAGACTCAGCATGAACCTCTCGGACGCCACCATCGGGCAGCTGTTGATCCCGGTCGACAACTTCGAGCGCAGCGTCGCCTTTTATCGAGACGTCCTAGGGTTGCCCTTTCTCTTTGCAGCACCTCCCCAAATGGCGTTCTTCACCTGCGGCAGCGTCCGGGTGCTGGTCGGAGTGGTGCCGCCCAGCGCGAAAGCGCAGCGCGGGTCCGCGATCTACTTTCGCGTCAAGGACATCGACGGCGTATTTTCCTCGCTTAGTGCCGCCGGCGTAGGATTCACAGCGAATCCGCACGTCGTAAATCGCACTCCACGATCCGAGCTGTGGTTGGCGGAATTCACTGACCCGGACGGCAATCAGCTCGCATTGATGAGCGACGTCGCGATTGGTGGCGCCTGACAATCGTTGGAGAGGCCCCCAACTTCACCGTTAGAGGACCATGGCCGGCTCCTACCCGAACGATGCTGACGGTGACGCACTGCGCAACGCTGAGGAAAGCGGTGCGGACATGTCGCTTCCCATGGTCATCGACTTCTCGGTCGATGTGCCGGATGAGCACACGGCGCGTCGCGTCGCTGAAATTGTGGAGGCTCACGGGTTTGACCCGTCAATCTACGAAGACGACGATTCCGGCTCCTGGAGCGTGTACTGCTCGAAGTCGATGCTCGCTACTTACGACGGCGTGGTTGCAGTCCAGGCTCAGCTCAATGAGCTGCTGAGTCCTCATGGGGGTAACTGCGACGGATGGGGCACCTTTGGGAACACGCAGAGATGAGCATTTGCGGCGCCTCTGACAATCGTCGGAGGAGTCAACTTCACCGTCAGCTGTTATGGGGGACACACCATGAATCACCACTTCCTAAGTGAATTCCTCCTGTGGTGCACGATCCTTAACTATGCGGTCTTGCTCTTATGGTTCGCCGCCTTCTCTCTCGGGCATGAATGGATGTTTAAGCTGCATGGGCGCTGGTTTCGCCTGACGGCGGCTCAGTTCGACGCGCTTCACTACGGCGCAATGGCTGTCTATAAGGTCGGCATCCTCCTTCTAAACCTGGTGCCCTATATCGCTCTCAACATCGTCGTCCGCCATGCCAGCTGACGATCGTGCACTCGGATGGACCCCGTGACTCCAGGGTTGTGGCGAGCGCGGCGCCGCGGGCAGAATCACCGTATGAGTCCCATCCGCGTTGCGGCCGGGCGTCTCCTGCCGTGGCTCTTCGCCCTGTACGCCGCGGCGACGCTGCTGCACTTCGCCCACAACGGGCACTACCTGGCGCGGTATCCGAATCTCCCGGCCTCGTGGTCCGGCGCTTCAGTCTACGCCGCGTGGGGGGCGGAGGCCGCGGCGGGGACGCTGCTCCTCATCAACGTCGTGATGCTTGGCGGCGGCGCCACCACCCGGTCGCCGCGGCCCTCGTGATGCGCAGGCCTTACCCCATGCTGACGAGACTCGTGCTGCTCTTCGTGTTTTGTGCCGTGGTTCCCGCCGCTGAAGCGCAGTACGGAATACCGCTTAACTGCGACGTGCCCCAGCACAATGGCGACTGCGCGCTCTACGGCATCTCGCTGATCCAGCTGCTCGCCAATCCCGCGAAGTTCGATGGCGAGCACGTCCGTGTGACTGGCTATATCCATTTCGAGTCCGACAACGATGCGATCTACCTGCACCGCGAGGACGCGGAGCACCATCTGCGCAAGAACGGCCTCTGGGTGGCGCTCGCGCCGGGGCAGACGCTCGAGGACTGTCAGGACGCCTATGTGCTGCTCGAGGGCGTGTATCAGGCCCGCACCGCCGGGCGTGCGAGCCTGTGGAGCGGCACCATTACCCGTATCACCCGCTGTGTGAAAGTGCCGTGAGCGCGAGAGGATCGAAGCCCCATGCCTAAGGCCTATTGGATCAACTCCTACCGCGCGGTGAAAGACCCGCAGGCGCTCGCCGCCTACGCCCGCCTCGCCGGGCCCGCGCTCACCGCGGCCGGCGGCCGCTTCCTGGTGCGCGGCACGCCCGCGCGCGTCTATGAGAACGGACTCGAGCAGCGCACCGTGATCATCGAGTTCGAGAGCGTCGCGCGCGCCGTCGCCGCGCACGACTCTCCGGCCTACCAGGAGGCGCTGCGGGCGCTGGGTGGCGGCGCCGACCGCGACATGCGCATCGTCGAAGGCGTCGAGTGAGCGCGCCGCGGTGCCGGGGGACTCCTTCACGCTGCGTGCCGCTACGCTCGCCGACGTGCCCGCGATCCGCGCGCTGATCGAAATCTCCGCGCACGGACTCAGCGTCGGCGACTATACCCGCGAGCAGATCGACGGCGCGCTGCAGGGCGCCTTCGGCGTCGACACACAGCTCCTCAAGGATGGCAGCTACTTCGTAGCGCAGAGCGCGGCGCGCACGGGCGCGCCACTGCTCGCCGGCTGCGGTGGCTGGAGCTTCCGCCGTACGCTCTTCGGCGGCGATGCGCGCACCGACCGCGACCCGCAGCCGCTCGACCCTCGGGTGGATGCCGCCAAGATCCGCGCTTTCTTCGTGCATCCCGACTGGGCGCGGCGCGGCATCGGCGCAGCGCTCCTCGAACGCTGCGAGCAGGCCGCGCATGCGGCGGGCTTCCGCCGCTTCGAGCTCATGGCCACGCTCCCCGGCGTACGGCTCTACCAGGCGTGCGGCTACCTCCCGGGTGAGATGATCCACTGGCCGCTGCCGAACGGCCTCAGCATCCAGTTCATCCCCATGACAAAGCAGGTGGCGTGACCGCCGCGGGCCGGGAAGCCTCGATCGTCCGCGCGCTTAAGCGCTCTCCGCCTTGAGCGGCCGGCTCATGAGCTCGCGCACGGCATCGCGCGCCGGCATACCCTCGTGCAGCACCCGGTAGACGACGTCACAGAGCGGCATCTCGACCCCGGTGCGCAGCGCCACCGCGCGCACGGCGCGCGAAGCGGCGTAACCCTCGACTGACTGGCCGATCTCGGCGAGCGCCGCCGCCGGGGTGGCACCCTCGGCGAGCAGCAGGCCGAAGCGCCGGTTGCGCGACTGATTGTCGGTGCAGGTGAGCACCAGGTCGCCGAGGCCCGCGAGTCCCATGAAAGTATGGGCGTCGGCGCCGAGCGCGACCCCTAAGCGCGTCATTTCCTTCAGTCCCCGCGTGATGAGCGCGACGCGGGTGTTGGCGCCGAAGCCGAGCCCGTCGGAGAGCCCGGCGCCGATCGCGAGCGCGTTCTTCACCGCCCCGCCGATCTCCACTCCCATGATGTCGGTCGAGGTGTAGGCGCGGAAGTTGGCCGAGCTCAGCTCCGTGGCGAGCGCCTCGGCGTAGGCCGCATCGGGCGAGGCCACCGTCATGGCGGTCGGCAGCCCCGCGCCGACTTCGCGCGCGAAGGTGGGGCCGGAGAGCACCGCGATGCGCGGCCCGGCGCCGAGCACTTCGCGTGCCACCTGGTGCGGCAGCAGGCCTGTCGTGAGCTCGAATCCCTTGGTGGCCCAGGCCGCGTGCATGGCGGCGGTCAGGTGCGGCGCGAGCGCGCCGAGCACGCCACGGAAGGCGCCGCTCGGCACCACGAGCAGCACGTCATGGGCGCCCGCGACGGCGCGGGGCAGCTCACCCTCGATGTCGAGAGAAGCGGGAAAGGCGACGCCGGGAAGGTAGCGCGCGTTGGCGCGCGCCCTGGCCATGGCGGCGAGCTGCGCGCCGTCACGGCCCCAGAGGCGCACGCTCCGTCCGCCGCGCGCGAACTGGATGGCGAGCGCCGTGCCCCACGAGCCCGCGCCGAGCACCGCGATGGGTGCGTAGCGGGCCGGCACCGAAGGCCGCGGGCCCGCGCCTTCAGTTGGTCTGCGCGGGCTGCGCCTGGGGCTGCCCCTGGTTGCCGGCATAGAGGGCTTCGAAGTTCACGGGCGGCAGCAGGAACTGCGGGAAGCCGCCCTGGCTCACGAGCTGCGATACGGCGCTGCGCGCGTAGGGGAACAGCACCCCCGGGCACACGGTGCTGACCGCGCGCTTGACGTCGGTCTCGCCGAGGTTACGGATCAGGAAAAGACCCGCCTGCTTCACCTCGACCAGGAACACCGTGACGTCGTTTTGTTTCGCCGACACCGTGATGGTGAGCACCACCTCGCGCAGGTCCGGCGACACGAGCGCCGTGCCGGTCTGCAGGTCGAGGCTCACCTGCGGGTTCCAGGCGCCGTCGACGCGCGGGCCGTTAGGCGCCTCGTAGGAGCAGTCCTTCAGATACACGTTCTGCAGCGCCAGCACCGGGGCGTCCGCGGGCAGGTCAGTGGCCGGCGCCGCGCCGGTAGTTTCATTCACCATGTCAGGCTCCGTTCTTCACAAGAGGGTCGAGGCGACCGGCCGCATCGAGGGCGTGGAGCTCATCGCACCCACCCACCGGCCGGCCGTCGATGAAAATCTGCGGTACGGTATCGCCGCCGCCGCGCGCCAGCATCTCATCGCGCGCGCCCGGCACCGCGTCCACGTCGATCTCGGTGTAGGCGACGCCCTTGGTCTCGAGCAGGCATCGCGCCCGGGCGCAGTACGGGCACCAGTCCGTCGTATACAGGACGACTTGCGGCGGACTCACGCGGCCTCACGCCCGGGTCAGCGGCAGATTGTCGGCGCGCCAGGCGGCGAGTCCGCCGCGCAGCGTGAAGGCGCGGGTAAACCCCTGGCTCGCGAGCTGGCGTACCGCGGAGAGGCTGAGCGACCCCGAGTCGTCGTACACCACGACGGGCTTTTCCTTGTGGCGCTTGAGGGTGTCGCTGGCCGTGAGCAGTGCCTCGCCGCTCATCTGCCGCGCCCCGGCGAGGTGTCCTTCCGCGAATTTCTCCTGCGGCCGCAGATCCAGCACCAGCGCCCCCTGGTTCATCAGGCGGATCAGCTCCTGCGGGGACACCGAAAATTGGCTTTCCGTGCGCGCCCGCATTTCGTATACAACTATCAGCGCCACGGCGAGCGCCGTGGCGATCCCCAGCCAGGGGTGATGATTCAGGAACTCGATGACACGATCCATGGGTGCAAACGGGCTGCGGGCGAAAAACGGCGCGCATTATAGCGCCCCGCGCCGCGCCCCCCTGATTTTCGCCCTGCTGGCGGCACTGGCGGCTGCCGGGGCGCCCGCCAAGCCCGGGGAGGACACGAAAAAGGCCGAAGCGGAGCTCGCGGCGGTCAAATCCGAGATCGAGCGCGTCACCCGCCAGGTGTCCGCCGAGCAGGTCGAGCGCGACCGGCTGACCAGGGACCTGAAGAGTGCCGAGCTCTCCGTGGGTCACGCGCGCGCGACCTTGAGCGAGGTGCGCCACCAGCGCGCCGAGCACGCCGCCCGGCGCGCCGCGCTCGCCGCCGAGCAGCGCCAGCGCGAGGCGCAGCTCGAGAAGAACCGCAGCGACCTCGCCGGGCAGATGCGCGCGGCGTACTCGATCGGCCGCCAGGAGCCGCTCAAGCTCCTCCTCAACCAGGAGGATCCGGCGCTCGCCGGGCGCATGTTCGCCTACTACGGCTACTTCGGCCGGGCGCGCGCCGGACAGATCAAGGCGATCGCGGATGACGTGCAGCGCCTCGCCGAGCTCACCACCGAGCTCGACGCCGAGGATGCCGAGCTCGCGCGCCTCGAACAGCAGCAGCGCGCCGAGCTCAACGAGCTCGAGCACGCCCGCGTGCAGCGCTCAGCGGTGCTCGCCGGGCTCGAGGCCGAGTCGCGCACCCGCGCGCAGAACCTCGAGCGGCTGCGCGCCCAGCAGTCCGGCCTCGAGCAGCTCCTGAAGGAGCTGCGCGCGGCGATGGAGCGTTTTCCGCTCGAGGCGAACGATGCCTTCGCGAAGCTGCGCGGCAGGCTCGCCTGGCCCGTGAACGGGCACCTGGTGGCGCGCTTCGGCGATGCGCGCGCGGGTGGGGTGCGTTGGGACGGGGTGCTGGTCGCCACCGAGCGCGGCGCGCCGGTGAAGGCGGTGTTCGACGGGCGGGTGATCTACGCCGACTGGCTGCCGGGGTTGGGGCTGCTCGCGATCGTCGATCATGGCGATGGGTACTTGAGCCTTTACGGCCACAACGAGCGGCTCTACAAGGCGGCCGGCGACCGGGTCGCGGCGGGCGAGGCGCTGGCGGCCGCGGGCGACAGCGGCGGGAGCGGCCGGACGGAGCTCTACTTCGAGATCCGTAAGGGCGGCAAACCCGTCGATCCCCGCCCCTGGTTCCGGGCCGCCGACCCCTGAAACCCCGCCCCGCCCGGGGCCTGGGGATGTGACCAGCGTCAACCTTTTGCACTGTGCGCAGCGCCCCGGGCGAGCGATTCGCCAACTCGCGCAAGGACCCGGGACGACATAAGCGCAATCGTGTGGAAAGCGATGAGCGCAGCCCACACAAACGATTCGACCGGGCAGCCGGCTGTCCGCTTCGAGCCCTATTTTCGCCTGGTGCGCTCGCTGCTGCCGCGCGCCTCCAGCCTCGCGATCTTCAGCACCAACGGCGAGATGCTCTGGTCCTCCGACACCATGACGGGACCGGACCTCATGAACGTGGTCGAGGACGCCCTCATCGCCGCGCGCACCGCCGAGGGCGGCGCCGGGCAGCTGCGCACGCTCGCCGGCAACCTGCCGGTGTACCTGTGCTCGCTGCGGGATGAGGCCGGATCGCTCCAGGCCATCGTCGCGGTCGTGTGCCGGCCGAACGAGGGCGGCGATCGCAAGAACCAGGATTTCTCCTTCGCCAATTCGCTGCTGTCGCCGGCGCTCGAATGCCTGCGGCGCGACTTCATCGCGTACGCCAACATCGAGGAGCTGAACGGCACGGTCGCAGCCCTCAACCGCGATCTGGAGCTCGTGCTGTCGCACGGCGCCGCGGACGCGCCGGCCCCCGACGGCGCCAACGACCTGCAGCTGCTGCTGCAGCAGACCATCGAGCACCTGCGCGCCGCGACCGGGGCGCTGCTCGTGCCCGAGAAGAACCTCACCCTGTTGCGCGCCAACGGCGATGCCCCGCCGGACGCGCGCTTCATGATGAAGTCGCATCGCAAGCTCCTGACCCTCGCCCAGGCGCAGCCCGAGCCGTTGATCGTCAACGAGGTCGACATCTCACTGGTGGACACGTACCCGTACCGGGTGCTCGCCTGTGCGCTGCGTTCGCGCGCCGGGCGCTGCATCGGCCTGCTGACGCTGCTGCGCGACGAGGCGAGCGAGCACTTCAGCCCGCGCGATGCGCACATCGCCCACATCATCGCCCGCAAGGCACTCGACATCGTCGAGTCGAGCTACGACGCCTTGAGCGGCCTCTACACCCGGCCCGCCTTCGAGCGGCGCCTCGCCGCGGTCGTCACCGAGGGCAAGGGCAACCAGCAGTGGAGCGCCCTCTACATCGACGTCGACCAGCTGCACGCCATCAACGAGAAGGCCGGCATGCACGTCGGCGACTCGGTCCTCGGGCAGCTCGGCGAGCTCTTCAGGAAGCGGCTGCCGCCGGGCGCCTTCGGGGCGCGTATCTCCGGCGACCGCTTCGCGGTGCTGCTGCCGGCCTCCGTCGAGGACGCCGAGAAGTTCGCCCAGGCGCTGCGCGCCGGGGCGGAGCAGCTGGTGCCGAACCCTGGCGAGTCGCGCCCGCCGGTCTCGATCAGTGTGGGCGTCGCGCTCCTCGACAGCGAAGGCGGCGAGCTCGGCCACCTGCTGGCGGCCGCCGAAAGTGCCTGCAAGGCCGCCAAGGACCGCGGCCGCAACCGCGTCGAGGTCTACCAGTCGAGCGACACCTCGATCGTGCGGCGCTTCGCCGATATCTCCGTCGCGGCCCAACTGCGCGATGCCATCGACAACGACCGGCTGCGGCTCGATGCGCAGCTGATCCTGCCGTTTTCGGCCGCCGAGAGCGCCCGGCCGCATTACGAGCTGCTTCTGCGCATGATCAACGACGACGGGCTCACCATGGGCCCGGACAGCTTCCTCGCCGCCGCCGCGCGTTACCAGCTGATGCCGGTGATCGACCGCTGGGTGGTGAACCACGTGATCGAGGCCCTGAAGCCGCGCGCCGGGGTGCTCGAGGGCAAGGCGCTCGGCTTCACCATCAACTTTTCCGGCCAGTCCCTCGATGACGACGGCTTCGCCGACTTCCTCATCAAGGCGATCGGCGAGAGCGGCCTCGACCCCGACCTGTTCTGTTTCGAGCTCACCGAGAACGCGACGGTTGCGCACCTGTCGCGCGCCGAGGAGCTGATGCGGCGCCTGCGCAAGCTCGGCTGCGGCGTGGCGCTCGATGACTTCGGTACCGGGCTGTCCTCGCTCTCATGCCTGCGGCAGCTGCCGATCACCATGCTCAAGATCGACGGCAGCTTCATCCGCGACGTCATCAAGGACAAGCGCGCCGAGTCCATGGTGCGCGCCATCGCGGAGCTCGCCCGCAGCATGTCGGTGATCACCGTGGCTGAGTACATCGAGACCGAGGCGATCAGCCAGCGTGTCGCCGAGCTCGGCGTCGACTATGGCCAGGGCTTCGCCATCGGCCGGCCGATCGCGCTCACGGAGCTGCTGAACGAGCTGCCGCTGCCGAACGCCCCCGCGGACGCGGAGCGCGGGCCGAACGACATCATGTGGTACGCAGGAGCGACGCCGTGAACGGAAGTACGCACCCATGTCGAGCCGTTCCCGGACCCTGATCGCGCTCCTCGCCGGAGCCATTTTCGGCTTCTGCGGCGCACTCACCAGCGGCGTGCTCGCCGAGCGCTCGAGCGAGCCGTCCCATGCCGCACCGCGCGCCACGCTCCCCTGGGAAGAGGCGAGCCTGTTCGCCGAAGTCTACGAGCGCATCAAGCGCGACTACGTCGAGGACGTCGACGACCATGCGCTCATGGAGCGCGCGGTGCGCGGCATGGTGAATGCACTCGACCCGCACTCGGCCTACCTCGACAACGAGGAGTTCGAGGAAATTCGCCTGAGCACCATGGGCTCCTATCCCGGCGTCGGCATCGAGGTCGCACCCGGTGACGGCGTGGTGAAAGTGATGCACCCCATCGACGGCTCCCCCGCGCAGCGCGCGGGGCTGAAGCCCGGGGACGAGATCGTGAAGATCGACGGCGAGGACATCGGCGGCGATCTCACCGGCGCCACCGCGCGCATGCGCGGCGCGCCCGGCAGCACCGTCTCCCTCAGCATCCGCCGCAAGGGGAGCGCCGCACTGCTCGAGTTCACGCTGCGCCGGACCCAGGTGGAGGTGTCGAGCGTCACGGCGGCGACGCTCGAGCCAGGCTACGGATACCTGCGCATCAGGAGCTTCACCGAGACCACGGCGGACGACGTCAGCCACGCCATATTGCGTCTCAGAAGAGACAATCAGCAGGGTCTGAGAGGACTCGTGCTAGATTTGCGAGACAATCCGGGTGGAGTGCTCGAGGCGGGCGTGGCGGTGGCCGACGACTTCCTCGAGCGCGGCGTCATCGTTTCCGCCGACGGCCGCACCCCCGAGGCGCGCTTCGAGATGGACGCCACCCCCGGGGATCTGCTGAACGGCGCGCCGCTGGTGGTACTGGTGAACGGCGGTACCGCCTCGGCCTCCGAGATCGTCGCCGGGGCGCTCAAGGACCACGGCCGGGCGGTCCTGATCGGGCGCAAGACCTACGGCAAGGGCTCGGTGCAGACGGTCATGCCGCTCGCCCACGGCGGGGCGCTGAAGCTCACCACCTCGCGCTACTTCACCCCCTCGGGCGCCTCGATCCAGGGAAAGGGGATCGTCCCCGACATCGTCGAGAACGGCCCGACCGAAGTGGCCGATGCGGACTCAGGTGAGGTCCACCGGCCGCTCGCCGCACGCGACCCCGACGTGCACACCGGGCTCGTGACGCTCAAGTCGCACGCCCTGCTGACCGCGCGCGCGCGACACGACGGACCTGCGCTCCGCGACCCGATACCGTAAGGCCCGCCGCGGCCATTCCGCTATTCTGCCGCCATGCTCGCATGGCTCATCGACTTAGGTCTGCACCTCGACCGCCACCTGGTCGAGCTGCTCGCCGCCTATCACCTGTGGATCTACCCGATCCTGGCCGCGGTCATCTTCGCCGAGACCGGCCTCGTCGTGACCCCGTTTCTCCCCGGGGACTCGCTGCTGTTCGCCGTCGGGGCGCTCGCCGCGGTCGATACCAGCGGCACGCTCAGCGCCCCGCTCGCGAGCGCGATCCTGGCGGTGGCGGCGGTGCTCGGCAACACCGTGAATTACAGCATCGGGCGCGCCATCGGTCCGCGGGCCTTCTCCGGCCGCCACCGCTTTCTCAAGGTGGAGTACCTGCGCCGCACGGAGGAGTTTTTCGTGCGCCACGGCGGGCTCGCGATCTTCCTGTCGCGCTTCATACCCATCATCCGCACCTGCGCGCCGTTCGTCGCCGGCATCGGCCGCATGCCCTACGCGCGCTTCCTTACCTGGAATCTCTGCGGCGGTTGTGCGTGGGTGCTGCTCTTCATCTGGGGCGGCTACCTGTTCGGCAACATCCCGCTGGTGAAGCAGCACTTCGGTCTCGTGACGCTCGCGATCGTCGCGGTCTCGCTGGTGCCGCTCGCGAGCACGCTCAAGCGCCGCCCGGCGGCGCGCACCTGATGCGCCCTTCAGAACGCGCTGCTGAGGAAGGCCCGTGCCGCGCCGAGCAGTCCCCCGATGAGCAGCGTCACGTTCGGTATCGCACTCAGCAGGAACCCGCGGTGACGGCCCGCGGCCGAGTGCACGTAGCCGCGGAAGTAGACCGCCCGTCCGATGACGAACAGGAGTCCGAGCGCGGCTGCGATGTAGGCATTCACGTACCAGGCGAACAGCATGATCGACGGCCCGAACACCACCAGCTGCTCGAGTGTGTTCATCTGCACGCGGAAGTAGCGCTCGAACACCTCGTGTCCGGTGGTGGCGGGAGCTGCCACCTTGTAGGTGCCGCGGGCGCGGGCCACCGCGTACCCGAAGGCCAGGTACTCGAGCAGCGCGAGTGCGAGAACGAAGTGTACTAGTGCCATGGAACCCCCTCGCCGCCTAGCATAGACGAGCCTAAGCGGGGCGCGTGAGCGCACCCGGTGGCAGAATGGCGCCATGAGCGAACGAAGCCGGGGCTACGCGCACCGGGTCGACATCAACGCCGACGTCGCGCGGGTGTGGCGGGCGATCACCGACCCGCAGGCCCTCGCACGCTGGTGCTCGCCCGAGGCGGAGCTGCAGCCGCGCCAGGGCGGGCTGTTCCGCGCGCGCGTCGACCGTGTGACTGAGCTCGAGGCGCACATCGACGTGTTCGAGGCCGGCCGCCGCGTACGGCTCATCTATCTGCCGAACGCAGCGCTCCCGCGCGCCGACTCGGTGCTCACCGACGATCTGATCGTCGAGGCGGTGCCGGGTGGCACGGTGGTGCGCCTGCTCGGGTCCGGCGTGCCGGGCGCCGCCGAGTGGGACACGCAGTACTGGCGGCTG
>Ga0210394_10007182_pt1 | contig 11808 bp, 10 predicted proteins | sample IncBWC12MmetaG_FD_160121 | JGI IMG/M metagenome (GOLD analysis project Ga0210394, IMG submission 160121) | Forest soil microbial communities from Barre Woods Harvard Forest LTER site, Petersham, Massachusetts, United States - Inc-BW-C-12-M | ecosystem: Environmental > Terrestrial > Soil >... | reverse complement strand
ACTTGCCGCGCTCGCCGCCCATGGCGGCGTCCTGCCTCCAGGCACGGAAATTGTTCCGGGCAGGTCGGAATCCAACGTTCCCGGCCAGCCCGCGCAACAGGTCTTTTACGTGCTTGATCGCGCGCCCATCGTCACAGGACAGGATTTGCGCGCAGCCACCACCAGTCCGAGTTCAAATTTCCCCGGCCAGTATCAAGTCGACTTCAAGTTATCCACCGCCGCGGCTGCGCGCTTCGGTCCGTTCACCGAAGCTAACATTGGCCGCCGCATGGCGATCGTCCTGGACCATAAGGTTTATACGGCGCCCTCGATCAACGGCAAAATCGAAGATTCCGGCATGATTGAAGGCAGTTTCACCCAGGAAACGGCGCAAGACCTCGCGCTGGTCCTTCGCGCCGGCGCGCTTCCGGCGTCGATCAAGTATCTCGAGGAACGCACCGTCGGACCTTCGCTTGGCGCCGACTCAATCCGCGAAGGCGTGCGCGCGTCCATCGGCAGCATGATTGTGGTCATGATATTCCTGGTGATTTATTACCGGCTGAGCGGTGTCAACGCGGTCGTAGCACTGGTCCTCAACCTCGTGATCCTGGTTGCGTTTATGGCGTTTGCCGGAGCTGTGCTCACTCTTCCGGGCATTGCGGGCGTGATTCTTACCATCGGCATGGGCGTGGACTCGAACGTCCTTGTTTTCGAGCGCATTCGCGAAGAATTGCGCAACGGCAAAGCCAATGCTTCGGCTGTCGAGCTTGGCTTCGACCGCGCATTTCTCACAATCATTGATACCCACGTTACGACGGTTGTCTCCGCCATCTTTTTGTTTCTATTCGGTACAGGCCCGGTGAAGGGTTTCGCCGTCACGTTGGTCATCGGTTTGATCGCCAACGTCTTCACTTCGATTTACGTGTCGCGCGCAATTTTCGACTATCACCTGTCGCATATGGAGCGCCAGGCGGAGCTGAGTATCTAGCAGCGGTGTCAAAATATTTGAATGTCCGAGCTGTAAGCCGGTTAGTCAGGTAGGTCAGCTTGGGGCGATTGGCAACCGGGAACTAATGGGAACTGCCCGGTGTCAAATAACAGTGGATAGGACTCAATGGAATTATTTAAGGGCGTAAATGTCGACTGGATGGGCAAGGCCAAGTATTTCGTAACTCTATCCTTGGTCCTGTTGGCGGTCGGCTGGGCATCGATCCTGCGTGACCACGGGCTGCGCTACGGGATTGATTTCCGCGGCGGCACGCTCGTGTACGTTCGCTTCGCTGGCCCGCCGCCGATCAACGATATTCGCAAGGGTCTTGAAACGGCCGGCTTGCACGACAGTACCATCCAAGCCATCAACGACATTTCTGATCCCAACTCGAAGAATGACGTAGTGATCGGTCTCGAACGTAAAGGCGCAGCGGACGATCAATCGCTGGACACTGGCAAGCAGGCTATCCTGGACGTGCTGCACAAGACGTTTCGCGCCGACACTTCGGGCAAGGATGATTTCAACTCCACAGGGAAGGCCGAGCTCGCAACCTATTTGACTCAGAAGGACCCGCTTACTCTAGGCGTAAATGCCGGCGATCGTTACAACCAGCTCGCCCAGAAACTAATCGACGCTCGCGACAAGGAACACAGCGGCATCGTGACGAGCTTCGATCAGTTAAAAAACGTGGACAACGCCACGCCGGCGGTGCTCGGCGCTCTATCGAGTGGCTACTCCCTCGGCAACTTCACCGTCCGCAATGTCGAAGTTGTTGGCCCCAAGGTTGGCGCGCAACTCCGCCGCCAGGCCATCCTCGCAACCCTCTATGCCTTGGCGGGCATGTTGGTATATATTGCCATTAGGTTCGAGTGGGTGTACGGGGCCGCGGCTGTTATCGCCGTTTTTCACGACGTGCTGATTACCCTCGGCTTCTTCTCTCTCTTCCACTACGAGATTTCGCTGACTGTCATTGCAGCGCTCTTGACTCTGGTCGGCTATTCGATGAACGACACAATCGTAATCTTCGACCGCGTGCGCGAAAACCTTCGCTTGATGCGCCGCGAGCCGCTCGCCGATATCGTCAATAAGTCCATCAATCAAACGCTTTCACGCACGATCCTGACGAGCGGACTCACTTTCCTCACCGTTCTGGTTCTCTACGCCCTGGGCGGCCAGGTTCTTCGTGCCTTCTCTTTTGCCATGGTGGTGGGAGTTGTGGTAGGAACGTACTCCAGCTTCGGCATCGCTGCACCCATCGTCGTGGTTTGGAGCAAGTTCCGCGGGAATCAGGGATCTGCTGTCAGAATGAGGGACCTGCCGTCAGCGCCGGATCCGCAGCCGAAAAAGCGCGAGGCGGCAGTTGCAAGGAGGTAGCTATGTTCGACGATCTGGTCATCTCGAGCGCGAACCCGAAGAAGACCAACAAGCCTTGGACGGTTGCGCTTTCCGTTCTCGTTCAGTCGGCAATCGTGGTCTTCATGATTTTGATTCCTCTGATCTACACCGAAGCGTTGCCGAAGCAGATGCTCACAACGTTTCTGGTTGCTCCCGCTCCTCCTCCGCCCCCGCCTCCACCGGCGGTCGCTGTCACCAGAATCGTTAAGCCGGTCGCCCGGTTAATCCAGCAAGGTAAAATGATGGCTCCCACCGTCATCCCGAAAAAAGTAAACATGATTAAGGAAGAAGAGATGCCTCCCGACGTAGGCGCCGTGGGAGTAGTTGGCGGCGTTCCGGGCGGCGTCCCCGGTGGTTCAGCCAGCGGTGTTTTGGGTGGAATTATCGGCGGCGTGGGCGGCGGTCCGCCACCTCCTCCGAAAGCGACTCCTTCGCGCATCCGTGTCGGCGGCCAGGTACAACAGGCAAAAATGCTGCGCATGGTGCAGCCGGTCTACCCGCCGATCGCCAAGACCGCGCACGTATCGGGCACCGTCATCCTTCACGCGATTATTTCCAAGGATGGCAACGTCGAGCAGCTCGAATATGTTTCCGGCCCTGCGCTGCTGATGCATGCGGCCATGGACGCTGTCAAGCAGTGGCGCTACCAGCCGACCACGCTCAACAACGAGCCGGTCGAAGTGGATACTACGATTTCCGTCGTGTTTACTCTAGGCGGTTAAGCAGGGCACGGCTCGCTCTCTCTCAAGGGCGCGGGCCGCGTGGGGAAAAGTTCCGACCGGCAGCTTCTTGCTGCCGATGATCGCTCGATAGGAATGGAGGAGCAAACGCTATGGTTGCGAATTTACTGTGGGCCGGTGTAGTTCTTTTTCAACAGGGTGGCGAGGCTGCCACCAGCTGGGACCTGGTTAGCATGTGGCATTCGATGGGCTACCCAGCCAAAACCGTCGTGGTAATCCTCTTCGTTATGTCCGCGTGGTCGGTGGGCATCATGATCGACCGCGCGTTGATGTACAGCGCGGCGCGAAAGCAGTCTCGCGTTTTCGTACAGCAGGTCGCGGGCGCGCTGAAAGACAATAAGCTCGACGAAGCCATTTCCATCGCCGAGCGCAACAAGAAGAGCCACATCGCCAAGGTCGTTGCCACTGGGCTTTCCGAATTCCAGGCGGCTTCGGCGCAGGTGGGCGATGAGGAAGTGATCGAAGCAGCCAAGCGCGGTCTCGAGCGCTCGGTGGCCATCGTTCACGCCGAAATGAAGCGCGGCCTCTCCGGCCTCGCCACCATCGGTTCCACCGCGCCGTTCGTCGGCCTCTTCGGCACCGTCATGGGCATCATCAACGCGTTCAAAGGTATCGCTAACAGCAAGGCGACCGGCCTGTCCGCGGTAGCCGGCGGTATTTCTGAAGCGCTCCTCACCACCGCTCTCGGTCTCCTTGTCGCCGTGCCGGCTGTGTGGACCTTCAATTACTTCACGAACAAAGTCGAAGCCTTCGACGTCGAGATGGACAACTCCTCGATGGAGTTGATCAACTACTTCATCACTCGCCGGGGCGGAAAGAAGTAGCCCATGGGATACAAACCTAAAGCGCCGGCCGTGATGGCTTCGCCAAACGTAATTCCCATGGCGGACATCATGCTCGTGTTGCTGATCATCTTCATGGTGGTCACGCCCATGTTGCAGAAAGGCGTCTCGGTCGATATGGCCAAGGCCAACACCGCCCAGGATATGCAGGATGCCGACAAGGACGACGCCATCATCATCGCCGTAACTCACGATGGCCAGTTGTACCTCGGCAGCAAGAGGATCACGCTCGACGACATCACCAACCAGGTGAAAGACCAGCTCGCCAATCGTCTCAACAAAACCGTATTCGTCCGCTCCGATTCACGGGCGAAATACGGCGACGTCGTCAAAGCGGTCGATGAAGTTCGCGCCGCTGGTGTGGACAACCTCGGCCTTCTAACCGAGAAGCTCGAGCAGAAGAAAGCCGGTGCTCCTCCTCCGCCCACGGGTGGAGGTTCGGACTAACGCCGGCTCGACGGCACGCACTCGCGTGATTCAGAAGCTCGGCCCTCTGGATCGCGGCGAGGTTTGAAAGGAGTCTTCCATGGGAATGGCAGTCGGTGGCAATAAAGGTGCGATGTCGGAACCGAATATCGTTCCGTTGATCGACGTGCTGCTCGTGCTCATCATTATTTTCATGGTGATTACGCCCACCACGCCGAAGGGAATGGACGCGCTGGTTCCGCAGCCCACGCCCCCCAACCAGAAGCAGGACGAAGCATTGCTCGCCAAGACGATTGTGGTCCAGGTCACAGCCAGCGGAAAAGTCATGATCAATCAGGACCAGACCACTTGGGACGACCTCGGTCCTCGTCTCGACGACATCTTCAAAACGCGCGCCGAGAAAGTTGCTTTCGTGAAGGGCGACGACGCGGTTGAATTCGCTCAGGTAGCCCGCGCCATCGACATCATGCGCGGCTCCGGCATCGATAAGGTCGGTCTCATCACCGCCAAAGTGGAAGCTGGTCAGTAGGCGAATCGAGTCCGTTGATTTTGCTCTGGGGGTCAGGGTTCGATACTTGATGTGCATTTCGCACACCGGGCGGGCGCTCTAGCCCCCGGCGCTCCCAACACCTGGTGCGGCTCGCGCAGCCATTCTTAAGGAGAGTAGGAATGCATCAGAAGCCCCACACTCGTTTTCTTCTGGCCGTGGTTCTCGCAGCGCTTGCCGCAGGAGCCGGTTGCGACAAGCTTCGCGCGCGCGACAAGCTCAATAAGGGCGTCCACGCTTTCACCGCCGGCCAGTACGACGCCGCCATCGAGGATTTCAAGGAAGCCAAGCAGTACGACCCCGGCCTTCTCAACGCCCGCCTGTATCTGGCCACCGCCTACGCCAACCAGTACATTCCCGGCGCTCCGTCCGACGAAAACATCCGTAACGGCCAGCAAGCCATCCAGGAATTTCAGGACGTTCTCTCGCAAGACCCCAAGAATCTCCCGGCCATCGACGGCATCGGCTCCATTCTTTACAACATGGCCGGCGGCCCTCCTTTCGATCCCAAGAAGATGGAGGAGTCCAAGACCTACCACCAAAGACACATCCAGATAAAGCCTGAAGACCCCGAATCCTATTACTGGATCGGTGTAATCGATTGGTCGCTCGCTTATCGCGGCAACAAGGACATGCGCTCCGATTACAACAACAACTCTCGCAACAAGACCATCAAGGACACCGACCCGATGCCTCCGGTGCTCTCCAAGCAATTCGCCGATAAGTACGGCTCGATCGTCGAGGAAGGCATGACGGACCTGAAAAGGGCCATCGATCTCCGCCCGGATTACGACGACGCCATGGCTTACCTCAATCTTCTGTATCGCCAGAAGGCTGACACCGAAACCACCGCCGAAGCCCGCGACGCCGACGACAAGGCCGCCGACGACCTCGTCGAAAAAGTGAAGGCTATCAAGCAAAAGAAAATGGAGAACCCGCAGCCCACGTCTTAGTCCTGCGTCCTGGGAACGCCAATCTCCCGATTGGCGCCGTCGGAAAGCATTTCCGCCGGCGGGCCCGCCGGTTTTTTTGGTGCGGCTTTTCTCGTAGGGGCGCAGCATGCTGCGCCCGCCGCAGCGCCTCCGAAATTTGAGCCACGATTACGATCGCGAAATTCACCTACGGTTTTATAGCGGCGCCCTTTACGGGCGCCATCTTCGGCTTTGAATTTGACTTGGTAGGTCGCGCTGCTCCTGCGGCTTTAGGGCGGGTGGACCATCCTTCGTAGCGCAGCTTTCGCACAGCACACGAAGTCAATTCGCACCACAACCAAACAACGCTGGGTGCCGCGTCCTTGCGGTTCTTGCAAGGGTGCGGGTTTTTCTTGCATTTCGGCCCGCTTGACCCGCACCTCATTTCGTTCACTCACACGGCCTTGGGTACCCGAGCACAGCTGTACTTTGTTTGGCACTCAGGCCAGTTTCAATTTTCCCCCGGCGTGCTAAACGGGTTCTGGCGCATGTTTCTCAGCGCCCCAACAGGGCTCTCGCAGGCGGTGCATCTCTCGCGCCGCCTCGCACGAAATTTCGTTCCCGCATCCTTCCGGGCTTACAATGGGGCACTTCTATGGTGGACCCCGCTCGCAAGCCCGAAATTTCGCCGGCCGCGCGCCGCGCCGTCGACTTGCGCTTTGTCGAGCTCATGGACAAAGTTCGCAAGAATCGCCGTGGCGACGATCTCGAACTTCTTCGCCGCGCCTACGATTTCGCCGCCGAGCAGCACAAAACTCAAACGCGCCTTTCCGGCGAGCCATTCCTCTCGCATCCCGTCGAAGTCGCGCACCTTCTCGCGGACATGAAGCTCGACGTCACCACGCTCTGCGCCGCGCTGCTTCACGACGTGGTCGAAGACACCAAGATTCCGCTCGAAACAATTTCCGAGTTGTTCGGTACCGATGTGGCGCAGCTTGTGGAAGGCACCACCAAGATCAGCCGCCTCGACCTTCTCGCGCCCGAAGCGCGCCAGGCCGAAAACGTCCGCAAGATGCTCCTGGCCATGGTCAACGACGTTCGCGTGGTGATGATCAAGCTTGCCGACCGCCTTCACAACATGCGCACTCTCGAATTCCTCGATTCCGAGCGCCAGCAAAGAATCGCGCGCGAAACGATGGATATTTACGCGCCGGTTGCCAATCGCCTCGGCATGGGCCTCATCCGCGGCGAACTCGAAGACCTCGCCTTCCGATACCTCGAGCCTGAGTCCTATCTCGAACTCACCAAAAAGCTCAGCACCAAGCAGAAAGTCTTCGACAAATTTCTTCTCGAAGTTCAGGGCTCGATTCGCGGCAAAATGGTGGAGAACGGTATTCCCGCTGAAGTGCAGGGCCGCGTCAAGCGCCTCTACTCGCTGAATCTGAAAATCCACAAGCAGCAGCGCACGCTCGACCAGGTTTTCGATCTTCTCGCCGTGCGCCTGATCACCGACACGGTGAAGAATTGCTACGCCGCGCTCGGCGTGATTCATCAGATTTGGCCGCCGCTTCCCGGCCGTTTCAAGGATTACATCGCCATGCCGCGCCCGAACTTGTATCAGTCGCTGCACACCACCGTAATTCACGCCGGCCAGCCTTTTGAAGTGCAGATTCGCACCCAGGAAATGCACCGCATCGCTGAACAAGGCGTGGCCGCGCACTGGAAATACAAGGACGGCGCGGGAGCTTCGCAGAGCGACGATCGCCGCCTGGTCTGGATGCGCCAGTTGATCGAGTGGGTGCAGGACATACAGGAGCCGAGCGAGTTTCTCTCGACGCTCCGCGTTGACCTGTATCCCGAGGAGGTTTACACCTTCTCGCCAAAGGGACGCGTTGTCGTCTTACCGCGCGGCGCGACGCCGATCGATTTCGCCTACGCCATTCACACCGAGGTCGGCCATTCGTGCATCGGCGCAAAGGTCAACGGCGCGATGGTGCCGCTGCGGCACGGCCTTGCGAACGGCGACGTGGTCGAAATCATAACGCAGAAAGGCCATGAGCCTTCGCGCGACTGGCTCAGCTCAGTTCAAACCTCCCGCGCGCGCAGCAAAATCCGGCAGTGGATCAATATCCACGAGCGCCAGCAGGCGGCCGACGTGGGCCGCCACTTGATCGAAAAAGAAGCGCGCCATAGCGGCATCGTATTGAAGAAAATTTCCGAAGAAGACTGGCTGCGCGTGGCCACTGAATACGGCTGCTCGCGCGTTGACGATCTCTACGCCGATCTCGGCTACGGCAAATGGTCCGCGCGCCAGGTCCTCGCAAAGGCGTCGGGGCTACCGCTTGGCGACACAGGCGAAGACGCTCGGCCGAAGATCGTGTCCACCGTCAAGCGCATGCTGGGCATGCAGGACGCCACGATTCTCGTTCGCGGCCACGACGACCTGATGGTCTATCGCTCGAAATGCTGCAATCCGATTCCGGGAGACGACATCATCGGCTACGTCACGCGCGGCCGCGGCATCGCCGTGCACAGCACCCTTTGCCCCAACGTCCAGAATTTGCTCTACGAGGTCGAGCGGCGCATTCCTGTCGATTGGGCCGACACGACGCAATCTACGTTTCCCGTCCGTCTGCGCATTTTCACGGAAGACCGTCCCGGCATGCTCGCCGGAATAACCAACGTCATCAGCGATACCGGCGCCAACATCCGCACGTTTGAAAGTGGCGGCGAAGGCATGCACGCGCGCATTGAAGTTGCGCTGGACGTTCACGACCGCAAGCAGCTCGAACGCATCCTGAGCGGCATTAAGCGTATCACCGGCGTCTTCGACATCGAGCGCGTCTACAACGTCTGAGATCCGCATGCACAATTCGAGCGCAATTAAAAGGAGCGTGACTTCGAAAGTTAAATCCTCAATTCAACTCGACTAATTTGGTGCCCTGCTGCAGCTTAGCCGACGGCAAGGTGAGGTAATGCTTCCGCAACATTCGCCGCACGCGCCGCTCCGCCGCACATCCACCCGGTACAATGGAAGTCAGGCTCATCGCTGCGAATTCTTACGATGCCCTGACCGGGTGCTGACAACCATGGGCGCGCGCGTTTCAAAACGGAACATTGCGTCACGCGACTTTTTCGCGTGTTTCGCTCTCGCGGCTTGCATCGTCGCTGCGACTGGTTGCCACCGCGCGCCCGCGCTTGATTCGAAACTCCTCGCCGCCTCAGGGTTGAGCTACGACGCCATCCAGCAGTTGAAAGCGCTGAAACTCACGAACGCCGAGATTATTGAGGTCACAAAGGCGCGGCAGGGAGGACTCTCCGAGGCTGGCTGCATCGAAATCGTTCAAATATTTCGTCAGCGCGGCGAAGCGTTCACGGCGGGCGACATGGTTGCGAACATGATCGGCGCGGGAATGAAGGAGAGCAGCACGATTCAACTGGCGCGCATGAACCAATTGGGCATCACCGGAGGAGAACTTCAGGCGATGCGGCTCGCGGGTCTTTCCGACGACATCGTTCTCGAAGTTGCGCATCAGCGAACGGCCGGCGCTTCGGTGTTGTCCGGCGCGTCGCTCGCGGGGATGAGGAATGTTGGCGTGCGGAATTCCACGCTTCTTGAACTCGTTCGGCGCCGCGTTCCGGACTCGCAGGCGAACGCGATCATTTCCTCGCGGCGCCGCGGCGCGAGCGACGCGGACTTGCTTCGCCGCTTTTCGGGTTCCTGAACGATCGATTTTCCCATAACAGTTTTGACCGCTTTGGTCTTGCCCAGTAGAATCCTTCCATCTTGTTGCTGACCCGATCGCTCCCGCGCTTCGCCGGACTGTTTGCAGCATTTGTCGTGATTTGCAATGTGGGGTGCGCGGTTCCACTCGCGCCTGGCTATTCGATCCTGAAGGAATCGCGCGAAGTGCATTTCGTTTCCGGACGGCCTTCGCATTTGGAAATTGCGGTTCGTTACACGCTCGAAAATACAGGCACGAGCGCGCTCGAGTTCATTGACGCAATTCTGCCGGACGAGAAATCATTCGGCCGCCGGAACGTTCGAGTGGAGATGAACGGGCACGCGATTACGCCGGAGAAACTCACAGAAGAATTGTCATGGGGACCGCAGGAAGTGTTTCGGCTCAAACTTGATTCGTGGGCGCAGAAACAGCGGCGCGATTTGCTGATTGCGTATGATTGCGCTTCTTTTCAAGATTCCGGCGCGCGGATCACGCTTGGAGACAGCGACTTTCACCTCGGCTCGCGCGGGTGGTCTCCCGAGCTTGAGCCGCCAAAGCGCATTCTCGCCCCGTTTCCACACCGGCCGGTTCGCATGCTGGTGACGATTCGCGTTCCGTCGAATTTTGTGGTGTTGTCTCGTGGGACTGCTGCGGGCCGGAAGCAGAGCGGCAGTGAAGCGGAGTACCGATTCCAACTGCGGAAGGGCGATCTCGATCCGTACATTGTTGCGGGCCGTTATGCCGAATCTCCGGCTGGAAATAAATCCGGCGCGGCTGTTTTTTGGACGCACGAACCTCTCAAGGATAATTTGAGTTCCGTAGCGTCAGATGTGGGCGCGGCGTGGGAAGTTCTGCAAAGGAACTTTGGCGCTCTCGACAAGAACATTCGAAACGTGCATCTGGTAGAAGCATCCAATCTCCGCGCGCCGGCAAACGGGGAAGATGATCCCGCGACTGCGGCGTTCCCGGGCGGTGTGCTCTTCAGTTCCGACGCGCTCGGGTCCGGTGCAAGGAACGATTCCTTTGTCGAAGGCGTGGCGCGCGCGCTGGCCCGCAACTGGTTCGGAGAGGAAATGCTTGTGGCTGGCAACGCAGCCGTGGGCATGGGCGAAGGTTTGCCGGAATATGCAGCGATCGTGATCGACGAAGCACGAAAGGGTGAATCCGCGCGGCGAGCGCCCGTGGTCCGGTTGTTGCACGATTACGACGACGCGCGGAAACAAGCGGAGGAAAAACCTTTGGCCTCAAGTTTCTTGTCCGACTCGCCCGAACAGAGGCGAATCGCACTTGCAAAGGCGCCGCTTTTCTACGTCGCTCTGGAAGACTCCTACGGCGAAGCGCCGATTCGACAAGGACTTCGTGATCTTGTGGAACTATTAAAGGGTCAGGAAGCAGGATACGACGATCTACGCGCGGCGCTTGAGCATACAACCGGGAAGAGCATGGAAGATATTTTCCGTGTCTGGCTGAGAGAGAAGGGAATCCCAGAAGATTTTCGCGCGAAGTACCAAGAAGGCCGCCAAAGCCTGCCTTGAGCGGCGAAACATATTCTGGCCGCTTTGACCGTTCTGATCGATTGTTTGAACGTTGCTACGATCGCAGTTTTGATTCGAGGAGGAAATGTGAAAGAACCGATATCCACAGATCGAGGACCGAAGGCGATGGGTCACTATTCGCAGGCGATTCGAGCAAACGGTTTCATTTTTATTTCCGGGCAGGGTGCGGTGGACCCTGCCACGGGCAAGCTGGTGGAAGGGGATATAGCGCGCCAGACCGCGCGAACTCTCGACAACTTGAAAGCAATCGTGGAAGCGGCGGGTTCGTCGCTGGAGCACGCCGTGAAGGCGAGCGTTTTTCTGAAGGACATGAACGATTTTACGGCGATGAACGAAGTGTACGGGCGTTATTTCCCGAAGAATCCGCCGGCGCGCACCACCGTGGAAGTGGCGCGGTTGCCCAAGGACTTACGCGTGGAAATCGATTTGATCGCGTTGGCTTAGAGCCGGGCGAAACGAAGTCATCGATCACAGTTCGGCTGAGCCGCCGAACCGAAATCATCACGCGTTTCAAGAATGGTTCGGAATCTCGCCTGGAGCGTATCGGCGCGCGGCGATTCATTAGACCTGGACACTCAATCAAATCCATTCCCTGGGCTGATGTGCCGCTTTCGACGGCGGTCGGATCGGTGGCGCGCTTCCTAAGTGATCTGAAACTTCACTTCGCGGCACTTGGTTTTTTTTTGGCGGCAAATT
>Ga0210394_10007180_pt1 | contig 11810 bp, 7 predicted proteins | sample IncBWC12MmetaG_FD_160121 | JGI IMG/M metagenome (GOLD analysis project Ga0210394, IMG submission 160121) | Forest soil microbial communities from Barre Woods Harvard Forest LTER site, Petersham, Massachusetts, United States - Inc-BW-C-12-M | ecosystem: Environmental > Terrestrial > Soil >... | reverse complement strand
TCGAAGCAAACGGCGTAAAGCTAGACTTCTTTATTACCGCGGGCGACGATTTCCGGGAGCTGCGTTTTATCGCTACTGACCCCGGCACTACAATAACCGGCACAGCCAGAAAGCAATAACCGGACACCGGCAATTGCGTTATGGTGGGCCTACCTTGACGCAATGCCAAGGGAGCTGGTTGCATCCTGCCGGCTCCCAGCCGAAGGAGGAACGCGATGACCGTGCGAGAATTTCTAGAAAACAGGCACAAAGCGGAATACTCGACTTTCCTGAAAGTGCTGAAGGCGCTTCCCCCCGAGCGATTTGATTATCGGCCCCACGAGCGGTCGCCCTCCGCTGCGGAGATTGTCTGGACGCTTACGCGTGAGGCCAAAGCCTGTTGCGAACTCATCGACAGCGGGCAGGTGAGCTGGGCTCCGCAACCTGCGCCCGCCGACCCGCAAGCCATCCTCTCCGCCTTTCAAACACAGTATGCGGCGCTGGATGAGCGTATCGACCGGCTCAACGAAAGCACTTGGCAGAATAAGACAAAGCTTTTCATCGACGGGCAACTGTTTCGCGAAGCTCCTCTGGGCGAGTTTCTCTGGTATCTGTTTTTCGACGCCATCCATCACCGCGGCCAGTTGAGCACCTATATTCGTCCGATGGGAGGCCAAGTCCCCTCAATCTACGGCCCCTCAGGCGACGATCCAGGTTCGTGAAGCACACGGCTCGTTAAAGCCGCTCGATCTTGAAGGCCGTGTATTCGCGCTCGAGATCGGTGACCAGCCGCTGGAATCGAGGCTCGTCACGCAAGCTCTCCAGATGTGGATCCACTCGGAAGAAGGGCCAGCACGGAAAGCCGGTCTCTGCGCTGCGTTCCATCCACGCCATTGCTTTGTCCGTTTCCCTCAGTACGGCATAAATGCAGGCAATTTGATAGTCGGTGTGATGAGTGTGACCGAAGGAGCGTGGCGAATCCAGTGCCCTGCGAATAGATTGCAAAGCCAGCTCGGCTTGGCCTCGCCTGGCATGCAGCATGCCTTGCAGGCTGATGATCAACGGTTCGTGAGGCAGTTGCAAGAGGACTGCTGTCAACCGTCGCTCGGCTAGATCGAGGTCCCCGGTCATTAGCGGAGGTTGTGGGTGAAACCAGCGAGCAAATAGGGCTCCGGGCTTTTCTCGAATCCAGGCCTCCGCCGCCTCCTCCGCGCGCCCGAAGTCTCCGCTATACAAATAAAAGAATTCCAGGTTATTGCTCCGCGTCTTTGGATTCGATCGCTGCGCCTGCTCATGGGCCAGGCGCCCTTCCGCAAGTCTTCCGATATGCAGACAAATTGCCGACAACCGATTATGCGCACGCTCAAGATTAGGCTGCATCGCCAGAACGTGCTCCAGCGCCGCGATGGACTCAGGGTGCTGGAAGTTCTTCGCCGGACTCCACAGGATAAATGACCGAGCCAAATGTCCCTCCGGCAACACGGGGTCGAGTGTCAAGGCAAGCCGGCAGTGATGTTCCGCTCGTTCCAGCAAAGTGCGCTGCGGGTCGAATTCAAAATGCAGGTGCATGGCGACATAGGATAGCGTCGCATGTGCCAGAGCGAATTCGGGATCGAGCTCCACGGCGCTCGACAAGTGTTGCACCGCGCTTCGCAGCGTTTCTTGCTGGTCCGAGTAACTCTCGCGCAGACCAGCCATGAACTCGTTATATGCTTCCGGGTCACTGCTATATCTGTCGCGGGACTTCGCCACAACTCTCGGGAAACGGCTTCGCAGCGATTCCACCACGCGCCGCCCAATTTCATCCTGGACTTCGAAGACGTCTTCCATCACGAAGTCATGCTTCTCTGCAAACGAAATCTTTTGCGTAATGCCGTCGAAGAGTTGCAGGGAGACGCGCCAGCGCGTCCCCAGCTTCTGGACATTCCCCTGCAACACGTGGCGAGCCCCCAGATCGCGGCACGTGCGCGCAGGGTCGGCCCCGGCCGCGTAGTTAAGGATCGCCGATGTCGGAAAAACAGCAACATCCTCCAGACTCCCAAGCATGGTAATCAAAGCGTCGGCGAATCCCAGTGACAACGCTTTACGTTCTTCAACTTCGTTCAAAAAAATAAAAGGCAATACGGCAATCGAGGCTAATGGTTTCGCATTGACGTCGGTCGTGGCGGATGATCGTCCTCGATCCGACCGGCCAGCCAATGCTTCCAGAACCGCCTCGGCCGATGCATATCGTTCCGCTGGATTCTTGCAGAGCAGCTTTTGTACAATCGTGACCAATTCCGCGCTGCAAGAAGAAGTGCTGTCCACCATAGGTGGGTCGTCGTGAAGAATGGCGTGCAGTGTGTCCACCGGCGAAGTGCGAGGCCAAGGGTGTTGCCCCATCAGCATTTCATGCAGAATGATCCCCAACGAAAATAAATCGCTACGCTGATCGATTTCTTGTCCCAGGATTTGTTCCGGAGACATGTAAGCCACTGTCCCAAGGATCTGCCCGGGCAGACTCACATCCGGCGCCGCCACTCTTTTGGTAGGTGCCGTCCGCGCAGCAGCAGCTTCCAGCTGTTTCGCAAGTCCAAAATCCAGCACTTTCACATAGCCGTCGAAGCGAACCATGATGTTTTGCGGCTTCAGGTCGCGATGAACGATGCCGGCACGATGCGCCGCGCGAAGTGCCTCAAGTACCTGTTTTGTGATCTCAACGATGCGCTCCACGGCAGGCGGGTGCTGGAGCGCATCGCGCAAAGTTTCGCCCTCTACCAGCTCCGTTACCAGATAGCTGGGTCCGACATCGTAGAGCGTGCAGATATTCGGATGGTTCAGCGCTGATATCGTCCGCGCCTCGCGTTCGAACCGGCCGCTGAACCCTTCTCGGGAAACCTTAATCGCAACCTTGCGGCCGAGCCGCGAATCCTCGGCTAAGTAAACTTCCCCCATCCCGCCTGCCCCCAGCAGCCTCAGAATCTCGTAGGGTCCCAGCGTTGCGCCAATCTTCAAGGCGGTCTGCTCCGCCGCCGAGGCGACCGCCTCAGCCCATGCGGTTTGGTCGATCAACGCTTCGGTTGGGCCGCTTTGCGCTAGCAAGGATTCCACTTCCCGGCGCAGGTCGGCATCATCCCGACAGGCTTCAGCCAGGAATCCATCTCGCCGTGCAGGATCCTGCTCTAGAGCCGAATGGTAAAGCCGCTCGATTTGCTGCCAGCGCTCGGGGTTCATGGCCGCCTTCCGGATGATTAGTTTCACGATCCTACTTCAGAATGCCCTTGGCTGGGCAGCCCCTCCAATTTGCGTGGATCGCCCAACCGCCTAGAGTCCGGAGGGTTGGTCGGCTATCCGCAAGGAATCCGGATTGTGACCTGCCTTTCGCAGGATTCTCGCCCGTCATTACCTGCCGGGACAGGGCCGCGATGGCCCCTCCTGGCTGACTTTCCTCGGCCACATGAAAGACAGTCTTTGGAGTATGGATCTATTCAGGGGCGAGTCGGCCACGTTGCGGTCCTACTGGGTTCTGGTCGTCATGGATCATTATACGCGCCGCATCATTGGGTTCGGAGTCCATGCGGGAACGCTCAATGGTGTCGCACTCTGTCGGATGTTCAACCGCGCCATTCGAGGGCAACGCGGGATGCCAAAGTACGTCAGCTCCGACGACGATCCGCTTTATCGGTTCCACCAAAGGCAAGCCAAGCTGCGGATACTGGAGGTGACAGAAATCAAGACCATCCCCTACGTTCCCCAGTCCCATCCGTTTGTGGAGGTTAATCAGCACCCTTCGGCGCGAGTACTTGGATCACACTTTGTTCTGGACGACGGCAGATCTCGAAAATAAGCTGCTCGATTTCAGGACCTACTTCAACAACCATCGCACGCACACCTCACGGAAAGGGCGAACGCCGGACACGCCCGCGTCACGACCAACAGGCAATCTCCACTCGTTTCGATGGCAACCACACTGTCGGGCTCTCTATCAGACACCGAAGGCTGCCTGATTTCTCAAAGATTCGCTCGCTGCAGTATCCGGTCGCCGTCTGCAAAAATCTCGAATGAAATCATCCGGTGTTCGCGTTCTGTAGCGCGTTTCGCGGCTCTGATCGTTTCACTGCCGCCCTATCAATTCGCCAGGGACAGGCTGGGCTTGGACATCAATACTGTCATCCAACAGAAAGCGTTCAGCGCAGCAGACTAACGAAGGAAACGAGGGCGCGTACTCCGGGCCGCGCCCTTCTTCTTCGGTTCGGAAGATAGGTTCTATTTATTCCCGGTGCGCGAGAACAGCACCACGTCGCTCGTGACCGATCCGCGGGAAAGAGCCATCTGGCTGCCGTCCGGCGACCACGCAAACGAGAAAATGTTACCGGAAGAGAAGTGGGTGAGCTGCACGGGCGGCTTCCCGTCCATCGAAAAGGTCCACAGATTCGGCGCTCCGGACTTTGAATCCACATAGGCGAGCGTGAGTGTGCCGGGAATCCACCGGCCCTCGCGAATGGCCCGCAACGACGGGCCAGCGTCCAGATATTTGGTCGGTGCGCTACCGTCCAATGTAATCAGCGCGGCGCGGCGCTTCTCGCCAGATTTGGGATCAACAAAGGCGAACAGCACGTACTTGCCGTCAGGCGTGAGCCGCGAGCCCAGGGCTCGTTCCGGCACAAGCGGCGTAGACGCGCCGCCGTCCAGAGACATCCTACACAAATTCCCATCACCGCAAGTTTCTTCCGCGACGTACACTGCCCAGCGGCCCTGGCGCGGACACTGCGGATAGACTTCGCCCAATCCGCTGGTAAGCTGTGTACTATTCCCGGATTCCAAATCCAATTTCCAAAGGTGATTTACCCCGGCGGGCGCGGAGATGTAAATCACACTGCGGCCCGAATCGCAAACTGCCGGTGCGCTGTGATAGTTCGGCGCACCTGCAATAATCTGCCCCTTGCCCTCCCCCAACGATGAAATAGAAAGATCCCAATTCCCGGAGTCGCTCGAGGTATAGACGACCTTTTCCGCCGAAACGAAATCCAGCCCGCGTAAACCGTCGCTTCGCCCCTGCGTCAATTGTCTCTGCTCGTCCGGATGTTTCGAATCCGCGAGCCAAATATTCGCGTTCGTATCTTTCTGCACCGCGAGGATGCGCCGGGAGTCAGCGGAAAGGTTCAGGGCGGAATAGTCTTCGAGGTCATTCGTGATGCGTTGCGGCGCGCCTTGTGGATACGGCACATACCACATCTGCGTGGGAGCACCGACCTGTTCTTGCGCGACGACCACCAGCCCCTTGCCATCCGGGGTCCATTCCATTTCGTGCATGCTACTCCAATGAACCGGAAACTCCGCGGTTTTGCGGCTCTTCAGATCCAGGGTCTCCATGTAAACACGCTGGCCGCGGGGATCTTCGTCCACATACTTTTGGTAGGCGATCAGCCTGCCGTCCGGGGACCACGTCGGGAAAAACCGCGGCACCGTCGATGTGTTGATCAGCGTCTCGGACGAGCCGTCGCCGTGTGCGATATATAAGCCTTGTGCGAACGTGCTGGTGTAGTCCACGCGAAAGAACACGATTTGCGCGCCGTCCGGCGAAAACGAAAAACCGCCGTAAAGATGCTCGGAAACCTTGCGCGCGCTTCCACCGAACAGCGGCACTTCGCTAAGTTGTTCACCAGCGGTGCTTTTCGATTCCCGGGTGAAGTAGATGAAATTGTCGTCCAGCGAAAAATGAAGGTTGCTTACCAAAACGCCTGGCTCGCCGTTGAGTAGCTTTTGCACGCTATCGGTAGCTACCTGACGGATCCAGATGTTCTCCGAGTCTCCCTCGCGCAGGGCATAGGCGACGTAACGACTGTCTGGCGAGAGCGCCGCGCCGCCGACGTTGCCAGTCGTAGTGACCCGGGAGATATGCGCATTCGCCACCAGCGGTAGCCGATCCAGACTCGACGAGCGGAAACCAAAATTCCAGACGATGAGGGCGGCGACGGCAAAAACCGCGGAGAAACCCGCTCCATAAAAAGCTGCCCGGCTCTTCGCTTGGGATGGGGATACCTTTACTTCAGTAACGGACGCACTCGCTATTCGTCCCGAACCGGAGTCCCGCCGCAGGCGTTTGAGGTCGGCCTCCATCTCGCTGGCGGACTGATAGCGTAGCTCGCGATCTTTCTCGAGAGCCTTCTGGATAATTCGCTCGAGTTCCGGCGCAACGCTCGGATTTAACCGCACCGGAGCTGTCGGGGCACTGTGAAGAATGGCGTCGCAGATGGCGCCGGACGATTCCCCGCGGAACGGCAAAGCGCCCGTGGCCATTTCATATAGCACGACACCAAAGGAGAAAAGATCCGTCCTCGAATCGAGCGGCTTGGCCAGCACTTGCTCGGGCGACATGTAGGCGACCGTGCCGACCGTTGTGCCGGGACTCGTCAGATGCTCTTCGGCAACGGAGTCTTCTTTCGTAAGGCCGCGGGTGACTGTTTCGTCCGCGGAAGAACTTGCCGTTGAAACCTTGGCCAGACCAAAATCGAGAATCTTGGCCTGGCCGCGGTTGGTCACGAAGAGGTTGGTAGGCTTGATGTCGCGATGGACAATGCCTTTTTGGTGTGCCGTGGCCAGAGCATCCGCAAGCTGTATGGCCAGTTCAACCAACCGGTCCGCTTGTATCGGCCGGCCGTTGATTTCGTGTTTGAAGGTATGGCCTTCGAGCAGCTCCATCACGATAAACGGCCGCCCATCCTGCTGGCTGATTTCGTGGATGGTGCAAATATTCGGATGGTTGAGCGTGGAAGCCGCGCGCGCCTCGCGCTGAAAGCGCTCCAGCGCATGCGCGCTTTGCGTCAAGTCTTGGGGGAGAAACTTTAGCGCCACATGACGATGCAGGTCGGTGTCTTCCGCCTCGTACACCACTCCCATTCCGCCTCCCCCAAGCGTGTGCACGATTCGGTAGTGAGATACGACCGCGCCGATCATAGAGGGCAGTTCAGGCAATTACCACCGCGCAATTCGAGGAGAAATTTCCAACAGGGCTCCAGCTTCGGGCAAATGGCGGAGCCGGCAAAAGTATTATCTCGCCGCGCAAACAAGTCAACCGTCACCCGCGGGCACGCGGACATCGCGGCGATCAGAACGTTAACTTAACTTACGAGTCCTCAGTGTCGCTCTGGTGATGTCGTGGTGATGTGGGGCGAACCGCAGAGGGCGTCTCGTGTGCTACACTGTGCGGCCAAAAGAGCCTGCTATGACTCCGGAACGGTGGCACAAGCTCAAAGAGCTTTGTCATTTGGCACTGGAGCGCGAGCCCAGCCAGCGAGCGCCCTTTCTAGCGGAAGCCTGCCGTGATGATGACGAGCTACGGCGGGAAGCGGAGTCTTTGCTGGCACGCGCTACGATTGATGCTGCGACGCTGGACGACCCACCTGATGAGTTAGCCGAGAAAGTCATCGGCCACTATCACCTGCTGCAAAAGATTGGCGAAGGCGGAATGGGCGAGGTGTGGCTGGCCGAGCAGAAGGAGCCCGTGCGACGGCGCGTCGCGCTGAAGCTGGTGAAAGCCGGGATGAACACGCGCGAGGTGATGGCGCGATTCGAATCGGAGCGGCAGGCGCTAGCGCTGATGGAGCATCCGGCGATTGCGAAAGTATATGACGCAGGCTCGACGAGCCAGGGCGCGCCGTTTTTCGTTATGGAGTATGTGGCCGGAGTGCCGATCACAGAGTACTGCGACACTCACCGGCTTTCGATTAAAGAACGCTTAGCGCTGCTCATGCAGGTGTGCGAAGGGGTGCGTCACGCGCATCAGAAAGCGGTGATTCATCGCGATTTGAAGCCTTCGAATATTTTGGTAATGGAGGTGGACGGGCGGGCGGCGCCGAAAATCATTGATTTCGGGGTGGCAAAGGCGCTGAGCCAGAAACTGACGCCCGACACGATATTTACGCGGGTGGGGTCGCTGGTGGGGACGCCGGAATACATGAGCCCGGAGCAGGCTCTTTCTTCGGGCGAGGACGTGGATACGCGAACGGATGTGTATTCGCTGGGGATTATTCTTTATGAGCTGCTGGCGGGGGCGCCGCCGATTGAGTTGCGGAAAGTGGCCTTTGATGAATACTTGCGGCGATTGCGCGAGGAGGATCCGCCGAAGCCGAGCACAAAGATACGTACGGGAGATGCGGAGACCAAGACAGAACTGGCGCGGAGGCGGCAAACGGAGCCGGTGGCGTTGGCAAGGCAGATTGGCGGGGACCTCGATTCCATTGCGCTGAAGGCGCTCGAAAAGGACCGCGGGAGACGCTACGGATCGGCTTCGGATTTTGCGGCGGATATCGGGCGGTACTTGAGGAATGAAGCGGTGCAGGCGGTGCCGCCGTCGGCAGCGTACCGGGCGCGGAAGTTTACGAGCCGGCACCGCTGGGGAGTGGTGATGGCGTGCGCTTCTGTGGTGGTGCTGACGGCGGCGGCGGCGATCAGCATACGGCAAAGCATACGGGCGAATCGGGAAGCGGCGGTCGCCGAGGCGGTCAGCAATTTTCTGCGAAATGATGTGCTGGCGCAGGCTGGCGCCAGCACGCAAGCATCACGCAGCACGAAGCCCGATCCCCACCTGGAGGTGCGCACGGCACTGGATCGCGCGGCGACGCGCATCGACGGGAAGTTCGATCAGCAGCCGGAAGTAGAAGCTGCCATTCGGGAAACGATGGGGCGGACGTACGAGGACCTGGGACTCTACCCGGAGGCATGGACCGAATTGGAGAAGGCGCTGGACCTGCACCGGCGGGTCCTCGGGGAAAACGATCCCAAGACTCTCAAAACGGTAAGCCACCTCGGGCGGATCGCCGCGCTGCAAGGCAAATACCCACAGGCTGAGGCGCTACTAAGCCAGAGTCTGGCCGCCCAGCGCCGCGTCTTAGGTTCCGAGCACTCGGACAGCGTGTATTCCATGAACAATCTGGCCACCGTCTACTACCGTCAGGGCAAGTTCACGCAGGCCGAGGCCCTCCACAGCCAAGTCTTGGAAATCCTTCGCCGCGTGCTGGGTCCTGAGCATCCCTCGACGCTGGTCTCCATGACCGGTCTGGCCAACGACTATGGCGATCAAGGCAAGTATGCCCAGGCTGAGGCGCTCCACAGCCAGGTCTTGGAAATCCAGCGCCGCGTCCTGGGTCCCGAGCATCCCTCGACGCTGCGGACCATGGTCAATCTTGCCAGCGTCTACAACAATGATGGCAAGTACGCGCAGGCCGAGGCGCTCAACAATCAAGCCCTCGAGATCGACCGCCGCGTGCTGGGTCCCGAACACCCTGAGACGATGCGGTCTATGCACGTTCTGGCCGCCGTCTATGTCGATCAGGGTAAGTATGCGCGGGGTGAGGCGCTCCACAGCCAAATCCTCGAAATCCAGCGCCGCGTGCTGGGTCCCGAGCACCCCGAAACGCTGCGGTCCATGAACGATTTGGCTGATGCCTACGGCAACCTTGGCAAGTACGCACAGGCCGAGGCGCTTCAGAGCCAGACCCTGGAAATCCAGCGCCGTGTGCTGGGCTTCCAACATCCGAGCACGCTAATATCCTTCGAAAATCTGGCGGAGACCTACGGCGTAGAAGGCAAGTATGCGCAGGCCGAGGCCATGTTGAGCCAGGCCCTCGAGATCAGCAGCCGCACGCTGGGCCCGGAGCATCGCGACACTCTTTATGCACTATCGGATCTTGCCGATATGTATCAACGACAGGGTAAATACGCCTTCTCGGAGACTTATGCGGGGCGAGCTCTGGCGGCGCAGCGCCACGCCTTAGGCTCGGAAAATCCCCAGACGATGGCATCGAGCACTGATCTGGCGTTGGCCTACGTGTCGCGGGGGAAGTTCGCCGAGGCCGAGCCCGTGGCGCGCGAGGCGCTTGAGTTGGAAAAGAAGGTGCAACCCGATAATTGGCAGCGATACCGCGCCGCAAGCGTTCTGGGCGCCAGCCTGGTGGGACAGAAGAAATACGCCGAGGCTGAACCGCTGCTACTCGAAGGTTACCAAGGGATGCTCGCGCAGAAAGACCGAATCGGCGTCCCGGATCGGTACCATCTGGATCGCGCCCATCTATGGCTCGTTCAACTCTATCAGGCCTGGGGCAAGCCGGAGAAGGCGGCGGAGTGGCGGAAAAAATGATGTGCGAGTCGAGTAGATTTCGACGACCAGCCTACGTTAACAGACAATCGTCGTCTCGTTGAGCAAAACGTGAAGCAAGAGCCACGGTAGCAAGTTACGACAGCGTCACGCCCTTGCGGTCGAGCTGCTGTTTCAGGAAAAGGCGGGCGGACTGCAACTCGCGCTTGACCGTGCGAGCGCCAATTTCGAGCGCCGTGGCGATTTCTTCGACCGCATTGCCCGCGAAATAATGCATTTCGACGATGCGCGCCTGGCGCGCGTCTAGTTTTTCAAGTTGCTCGATAGCTTCGTGAACTGCCAGAAGCTCCTCGGATTGTTGCACGGTAAGGCCGATATTTTCTTCGAACTCCACTTGTTTGCGCATATCGCCGCCGCGTTTTTTCGGCTAGTTTGCGCCGGGCGTGGTCCACAAGCACTTGACGCATCGCTCGCGCGGCGAGAGCAAAGAAATGCGCGCGATTCTGGAGTGTCGGATGCGCGCCGGCGAGTAGCCGTATGTATGCCTCGTGCACGACAGTCGTGGGTTGCAGGGTATGGCCGGGCCGTTCACCGCGCATCATGCCTGCCGCCACACGGCGCAGCTCGCCGTAGACTAGGGGCAAAGGTGCGCAGCAGCCTGTTTATCGGTACGCATTTGGGACAGCACGGTCACATCTCTGGTTTGAGTCATGGCTGGACCCGTTGGCCCGGTGACCCTGGGTATTTATCGAGCCAACGCAGATCGCGATTCTTCGCTGCGGGATTCGGAGACCGCTTCCATCCATCCGCCCACGGCTTCATTGCCCCGGACTCAAACCAAACCACTGGCCGTCCATATATAGGTAGCAGGGAGCGACCATATACTCCCCCTTGAGATGCAGCGGAATTGCGCACGCTGGGCACTCTTGGTTTTTTCGGTGAACGAACGTCGTTCCACAGCACGGGCAATGATGGAGAGAAGGAGCTTTGGCTGCCATGACGCGTCTCCGGGTTGATTTTAGGACAGAGCACTCAATCTTGCTTGGATGAATCCTCCCGTCGAGGTATGTAAGATATACAGTACATTTCGGCCAACTCTATGCTTCATATACGAGACATATTTCTGAAAGGAGAAATGTGTCTCGTATTCAGGACATGGCTACACGACTCTACGGCAGCGTTTTCTTCGGCAAAAAAGTCGCCGGAACCCTCGAACAGGTTCCCGACGGTCGATTTGCATTTAGCTACGCTCAAAGCTATCTAGATGCCGGTGGCGCGCAGATCGCCTACACGCTGCCGCGCCAAGAGGAGTCACACTACAACTTCGGGCTGCATCCTTTTTTCGACAATCTCGTAGCCGAAGGATGGCTGGCGCGGGCACAAGCGCGATCTCTCGGAATCCGGGGAGACGACCGTTTCGCGCCCCTGCTGGCATTTGGCTTGGATTGCCCGGGCGCGGTTTCTGTCGTCGATCCGAAGCCCGCCACTACTCCGGATCTTACACACGGTTCAGTCGAAGAGATTGCGGCGCTCACGAATCGAGCCTCGATTTCGGGCGTCCAACCCAAGCTGTTTGCGGTGCAGACGGGCAAGAAGTTTCGTCCCGCGCAGCGCGGCGAGCCAAGCACGCACATCGCGAAGCTTCCCTCGCCTGAATTGGAACATCTGGTCGAACTGGAGTATTTGACGACGAATGCGGCAAGGGTCCTTTTGCCTGCGGATCAAATCGTCGAAGTCGAGGTTGCCCCGGTAGAAA
>Ga0210394_10007179_pt1 | contig 11811 bp, 11 predicted proteins | sample IncBWC12MmetaG_FD_160121 | JGI IMG/M metagenome (GOLD analysis project Ga0210394, IMG submission 160121) | Forest soil microbial communities from Barre Woods Harvard Forest LTER site, Petersham, Massachusetts, United States - Inc-BW-C-12-M | ecosystem: Environmental > Terrestrial > Soil >... | reverse complement strand
ACACGGACGAGAAGTTCTCCTACACATTTACCAAGGCGGGAACATATCCCTACTTCTGCTCAATCCATCCCAAGATGACCGGTCAGGTGGTAGTGCAGTAAGCACTGAAGGTCTGGCGAGCGCACTGGTGAATATATGGCGACACCGTCGGCACAATTCGAATCATGGGCGGTAACAAGCGATGACATGGAACTCGTTCATGCCAGCAAGAATGGAGATGTCGCCGCTTTCGGGGAACTCGTGAAGAGGTACGATCGCAAACTTCTCCGCATCGCTCAGAGCGTCACCCACAACCGAGAAGATTCTCAAGACGCAGTACAGGAAGCCTTCTTGAAGGCCTATCAACACCTGGCTGAGTTCCGAGAAGCTTCCCAGTTCTCAACCTGGTTGATACGCATCACTCTCAACCAATCGCTGATGAAGCTGCGAAAGCGAAACGTAACTAAGGAAGTGTCTCTTGACGAAGACTTCGAGGCAGAAGGAGATTTGATTCCTCGCGAGATTCCCGATTGGATTCCTAATCCCGAACAACTCTACTGGGGATCCGAGTTACGAGACATTCTGACCAAGACTTTAGGAGAACTGCTTCCTGTCTCGCGGGCAGTGTTTGTGTTACGGGACATCGAAGGGTTCTCAATAGAACAAACGGCGGCCGCGTTGAACCTTAGTCAGTCTGCAGTAAAGTCACGGCTATGGCGAGCTCGTTTGCAGCTTCGCAACAGCCTGACTAAGTACTTCAAACAATCGGAATGTGTTCCAGTAAGGTCAAGGGTTTTGCAAAAGCCTGACACAGACCGTGCCGCGTTCTCACAATTTTAGTCCGCGGGTACGGTGTTACGGGTGTTAGATCTCTCCCCCAGCACGGACAGGGCGTCATCGAACACGACGCTTAGGCGAATCGAACTGAGCTGACGACCTGTCCGCCTACCTTAAGAGCCTGCTGGCTATCAAGCGGCCTAAACCCCTTGGACTGTCGACGCTTACGTTCTCAAATCAGTGCACTCATTCCGTTTCTCTGCGACGTAATGCCTGTAATTATTGCTACTCGCATGTTTACGAAACTCGACGATTAAATGACAATCAAATGACATCCCGCCTCCATCCTGCCGCATAGCCGCCGCGTCTAATCAACATGAAGATAAACAATTGATAACTGAAGCTCAGTAGCGGCTTGGAATAAAGCCTTCACAAGTTAAGTTATTGATAATGACGTTCACACGAAAAGGAGAAATCATGAAGAAATCATATTTGGTTGCAATACTCGGTCTGGTTTGTGTGTTTGGATTGGGTCTAAGTGCACGAGCGCAAGACGAGCAAGTTGTCGCGAAAGTTCCTTTCGACTTCGTGGCCGGGGGTAAGGCCATGCAAGCGGGGACATACAACGTAAGTCGTATGGTCGGACCACAGCGAGAATTAGTTGTCAGGGGTTCTGACAATAGTGCGTTTGTGCTTCCGATGGTTTTCGATGGAGTTGCTTCTGATCACGCAGGTCTTGCCTTCGAGCACGTTGGGGACTCGTACTTCCTTAGCAAGGTTGAGACCCTGGAAGGCGTCTATACGGTCGGTACGCCACGCCCGCTCACTAAAGTGGCCCAGATGAAGGACAGCAATACCCTGACTTCGTCCGGTAGTAACTAGCTCAGTCGTCTTCTGTAACTTTTGTGGTGACGGTCACGTCTGGCGATAAGCGGAAGCCAATGCGCACATGACCGTCACCATCAACCCAAAAAACAACTTACCCAGGGGCGGAGTCCATGTCTGACGCAGCTGTCTTAATGAAAATACGGCCTGCGCACTCAATGCCGCTCCTGGCTCACTTGGAGGAGTTGAGGAAGCGAATCATCTTCTCAATTCTTGGCATCCTCGTAGGTTTCATAGCATGCTGGTCTTTTGCTGACCGTATTTTCGGTCTGGTGCAGCAGCCTCTTATACAAACCCTACGTCATCATGGGCTCAGTGGCGGTCTGGTCTACCTGAACCCTACTGAGCCCTTCAACCTTTATCTCCAGGTCGGGTTAGTTGCGGGATTATTTGCGGCCTGTCCGTTCGTGTTCTACCAGTTGTGGTTGTTTATCGCTCCGGGACTGTATCGAAACGAAAAGCGTTATGCTCTTCCCTTCTTGTTCAGCACGGTTGGCTTGTTTGTCGCCGGAGGGTTATTTGGGTACAAAATGGTTTATCCCGCATCTTTGGACTTCTTAATCGGATACGGACAGCGCTTTCAGCCGATGATTACGATTGGGGAATATACCAAGCTGTTCGCAACAGTCATCCTCGGCTTTGGCCTGATTTTCGAAATGCCAATTCTCGTATTCTTTCTGGCTTTAATGCGAGTGATTACGGCTCGCTGGATGTGGCGCAATTTTCGCTACTCCATACTCTGTATTTTTGTTGTCGCAGCCGTGATTACTCCCACTGCCGATATCCTCAACATGTGTCTCTTTGCCGCTCCGATGGTCGCCCTATATGGCATAAGTATCGGCGTCGCTTGGGCGGTCCATTCGGCTCGTAAGCGCCAGGCGAGTAATATTTAGGCCGACGCTGAACCTTGTCCGTCAGAATAAAGTTCTGCGGAAGGTGGAACAACGAACCGCTCGCGGTCGCAGAGTCGATCAGAGCATGACGGAATATGAGTCCAGCTAGGATGGTGATCTCGCCTGTCCAGCCTCGACCTTTGATCATGCCTCAGAGGCACTCTGTTCCGGCGACGCGTGAATAATCGAGACCAAACTGGCCGTTGGCGGAGTGGTATGAAGTCCGCACTCGGTTTTGTTGAATCCGGACCAGCGTCCTGCTCGCGCATCTTCTCCGGGCTGCACACTTCGCGTGCAATGCGTGCAGCCGATGCTGGGATATCCTCGATCATGTAGAGGATTGTAGGGCAGATCGTAATCGTGAATGTAGCGCCAGATTTTTGCGTTGGTCCAATCGACGAGCGGGTTAATCTTGACCAGATGGAATTTTGCATCCCACTCCACTTTGAGTGCTCCGGCGCGAGCCAGAGTCTGGTCACGACGGATGCTGGTTACCCATGCGCGAAGTTGTGAGAGCTTATTCCGTAGCGGCTCGACCTTTCGGAGACTGCAGCAAGCGTCCGGGTCGCGTGCCCAGAGAGCGGGTCCGTGGAAACGTGCCTGGTCATCTGGCACGAGGTTTGACTTGACCCTCTCTATTCTGATGCCGTACCGCTTTTCAATTCGCTCCATCAGATTGTAAGTTTCCGGAAATAAAAAGTCAGTGTCGAGCGTGAAGATACGGAATTCCGGTTGCACTCTGGCTGCGATGTCGATGAGCACCATCCCCTCTGGTCCGAAGCCCGATGCAATTTCGACATACCCTCCGAAAGTGACGAAGCCCCAACGTAGCAAGTCTTCAGGACTCCATTGCTCAACCAATTGATGGATTCGTTCTACTCCGTCTTTCATGCTTCCTGCTCCTCACGTCTGCGTTCATGTTCTACTGACATTGGGTGGCGCCGCCGTTGCGGGTGCTGTCGTCGAGGCGTCCCGTTATCAGCGGCGAGGGCAGGGTGCCCTCGCGACAGCCGGCAAGGTGCCGTCGCCACAAAGACGCTGGCTCCGACACTCGAACCGAACGAAAGTTCTGATTGTGTCTGCAATGCGACAGCAGGTGTGCTCGTGGGCCAGCCGATCTCTTGCAGTGAGAAGCGATGGCCGGCGTGACGTAGAACCTCCCCGATAACAAGCAAAGTCGGCGCGGGCAGGTGGGGAGCGTTTTCTAAGTTCTCGATGTTGCTTGAAAAAACTTGTTCGTCGGAAGTTGTGGCTCGCGAAATGATCGCGCATGGCGTTTCGTCGGACAAGCCAGCAGACCGGAGCTTGCGGGCAATGTTCGAATAATCGTGCCCGGGCATGTAGGCCACGACCGTGGCTCCCAGAGATACCAGCGCGCGCCAATTCGTTGGATCGTCCCCGCTGGCCGTATGTCCGGCAAGAAAAACTAAGGCATGAGAGGCATGGCGATGAGTCAGCGGAATCTGCGCTGTGGATGCGGCCCCCAGAGCGGCGGTGATGCCTGGGACAATTTCAAATTCAATGTTGGCTTTGCGCAGAGCTGCGATTTCTTCGGCGATGCGGCCGAAGATCAGCGGATCGCCACCTTTGAGCCGGATGACCTGCAGTCCCGAGCCCGCCAGGGTAACCATGAGGAAGTTGATCTCTTCCTGACTGATGTTCTTTTTGCCGCAGCGTTTGCCGACGTTACGGATGTCGGCGTGAGCTGGGGCGAGGCGGAGTATTTCTTCCCCCACTAGATCGTCATGCAACACGACGTCGGCGTGTTTTAGTACCCGAGCAGCTTTGAGAGTAAGTAATTCGGGATCGCCGGGCCCGGCGCCAACCAGATATACCTTGCCTGTCATATGGTGCTCCTCGCGTTTGTTTTAGACTCGGCGGCGAGTGTGGCCTCAAATGCTTCTGCGCTGGCGAGCGACTGCAGTAGATCTCGTTTCCGTGCAGGGTGCAGATTGCTGGCGAGAACTTTTCGGCGCGTCTCACCGAGTTCTGCCACCCATTGCTGATATCCCGGCCCGAACTGTTTTTCCAGTCGATGCCTCAGTCTTTGTGCGAGAAAGGGACTCTGCCCCGAAGTTGAAATCGCAATCTGGAGGTCGCCGCGCTGAACCACGGCTGGATAATAGAAATCGCACTGCTCGGGGACATCCACGACGTTACAGAGAATGTGGCGGGAATGCGCTTCGTCATAGATCAGCCGATTCACATCGCGCGAAGATGTGGCCACGACCGCGAGGAAAACGTTGTCTAGGTCGGAAGGAACGAAGCTACGCTCTTCGAGGATGATTTCGTTGTTCTGCCCCCACTCCCGGACGGCTTGGCTCGCTTCTCTCGCGACCACTCGAATGTTTGCTCCAGTGGAAAGCAGTCCGCGAATCTTGGGCTCGCCGACTCGTCCAGCGCCGACGACCAGCACCTCGCGACCATCCAACTTCACGAACATGGGGAACAAAGTTTTCATGGTTAACCTTCGATTCCGTGGGGCACTCGGCCCGGCGACAGATCGCGAGGCACGGGCTCAACTACCTCTCCAGCCAAAAACGCGCGCAAGTCCGCGTCGGAGTGGCGGGCAAAAAAACGCCGCAGGTTCTCACCACTGAACCGGTCAATCAAGTAGCGACGCAGCAAGCGCTCAAGTGCATCGGGTACTTCGGTAGCAAGACAGCGATAGCCTACCGGCCTGGCAATTGATTGATGCAGTCCTACCGCGCCGCCCAGGCAGAAGTAGTACGCATCCTGCATACGGTCGCCGACTTTCAACTTCTTGCCTTCGATTCCAATATCGGCGATCCAGTGCTGACCGCAACTGTTGGGGCAGCCGGTAACGTGCAGCTTCAGGTGCTGCTCGAAGCCAGGAAGGCGATCTTCCAACTCTTCCACCAGCCATCGTGAAAAACTCTTAGTCTCGGTGATTGCGAGTTTGCAGAACTCGGTGCCACTACAGGCGACGGCTCCGCGAAAGAAAGGCGAGCCGCCGACGCGCAGTCCGATTGCGTCCAGTTCTTTGGCGAGCGATTCTGCCTGCAACCGCGGGACGTTTACCACCAACAGGTTTTGCATGTTGGTGGTACGCAATTCTCCATTCGCAAAACGATCGGCGAGATCGGCTGCGTTGCGCATTTGTTCTGCCGTGATTCGCCCGCGCAGAACCGCCGCTCCCACATAGCAATAGCCAGGTTGTTTCTGTGAGCGGATTCCGATGTGGTCGCGATACACGTCATCAGGCGCATGTTCAGGTGTGGCGGAATCCAGATGGAATCCTATGCGTTGTTCCAGTTCATTCTGGAAATCGTCAGCTGTCCAGCCATGCTTAAGAAACAGGAATTTGAGCCGAGCCCGCTCGCGATGTTCGCGTAACTGAGTTGACTCACGGAACAGTTCAGCGATGCCTTTGATCACCGGTTCGACTTGATTCCAGCGGACGAACGCATTCAGACGAGCGGCGAGATGAGGTTCGGCAGAGAGGCCACCAGCTACACGCAAAGAAAAACCGGTTTCCGATTTTCCGTTCAGCGTGCGTGTTATCGCTGTTAGCCCGATATCGTTGATCTCGGGGTAAGCGCACCAGACGCGACAGCCGGTAATCGAAATTTTGAACTTGCGGGGCAAGTTGTAAAAGTCGGGATTGCCAGCGAGCATCTGCGTCGCAGCCAGCGCAAGCGGTGAGGCATCGCAGATTTCGTCGGCGTCGACACCTGCGACCGGGCAACCAGTGACGTTCCGTGTGACATCGCCGCACGCGCCCATAGAGTTCAGGCCGGATTGCCACAGCGCTTCCAGAATCTCGGGAAGCGCTTCGATAGTGACCCAGTGCAGCTGAATGTTCTGGCGCACCGTGAGGTCGGCAATCCCTCGAGCGTGGCGTTCGGTTAATTCAGCGATGGTACGTAGCTGTGAGGAGTGCAGGATGCCGTTGGGGATGCGAATGCGAAGCATGAAGCAAGGCAATGCTTTGCCCTCGCCGCCTTTGCCGCCGACCACGCCGGCACCGTCTCCCTGCGTGTAAACGCCCCACCAGCGGAAGTAGGTGCCGAGCCATTCCGGCGGAATGGAATCAAATCCCGTTCGGGCGAAGCCCCGGATCTCATCGAGGGCTTCCCAGGGGTTTTTCTCCCGCTTCAGGCGCTCGACCCGCTGTGCCTTCGTCTCTGTAATCATTTCTGTTTGGGTCATAAAAATAAAAAACCCACCGCCAGCTTTCTACTGGCGGTGGGTTTGGATAAGTGCTGGTCTTAGAAACTCTCTATATCAGCAACCTCCCGGCGCCAGAAGACACGACTGCGCAACAACAAGTACAACAGCACATGCAGTCGACGCTCTTCTGGTACTGGTCAAACATTATGGTGTCGATTCTAGGGCGCAATCAGATAACTGTCAAACGCGCTTGCATAAGAGATGCCGCCATTCGTTCGTAGGGTGCAAACAAATTCGTGAAAATCTGCGAGAGAGCAAAAGGTCGAGAAAATGAATAGGTCACCGTTGTTAGGTGATATGTTAACGCTCCCGAGCCGATCGGAAAAACCACGTCATGCCCCAGGAATAGAAGGCGATGATCATCAGAATGTTTACGGGCATGCCGAAAACAATGTAGAGCACTGGCATAAACATAACAGTTTTCTGCAGAAACAAAGCTTGTACCAGGACTTGCAGAGGCAAGAATAGTGCCAGGTGAGTCATGGTGATGGCCGTCAGAAATGCCTTCTTCATTAAACCGAAATCGAAAATGTAGTAAGTCAATCCGAACAACAGCGGGACGGTAGATATCAATGCAATTCCAGCTGTGACCAGCCCTTCCATGTAGCTGTCGGGAGTGTGAGGAAAACGCGCGGGTAGAAGCGCGAAATACAATAACGTAGTTGCAGCCACTAGCAACGTTCCTCGAAGTAGATACTTGACCGGAATTAGGTTGCTTGGCAGCAAAAAAGTGACAGCAAAGATTGCCAACACCGCTGCACCGACTACGCCCCAAGTCTGAGAGCTAGGCAGCATCGGTTCCACACGAGGAAATGGGATATCGAACCGAAGGAAGGGTGTCAAATGATGCTCGGCCAGGCCGAGTCTGGCGTGCAATGGCAGTACGCGAATCCCGTAAGCCAAAATGTGATCCCAGAATTGGCAGACCTTCGGCAGAAGTACCAGCCAGATGGAGGTAAAAAATACAAAAAGAGAGACGGCGACAACCAGATTCATCGGACCAAGGCGGAAGTGGGCGAGCGCGCGATGCATGGAAATCACACCGCCGCGATGTCCACGCGACGCGAGAGGATCTGCCAGCGTTCGGGCTTTCAGGTCCTTCGCAGAGTCCTCGCGATGCTCAAAATTCACGGAAGAATCCAAAGCTAGCTCCACCTCTTGTATAGAAAGGGCTGTGATAGGAGTCGCCCACCAGATTTATGCCCCAGCTTTCACCCACCCACCGGCGCCAGGTTACGGTTATCGTCTGGCTTTCGAAATCAGTAAGGTCCTCAGCGGGGCCGATGAGTTGGTATGCCTCTACCCCAAAACCGGCACGAAGCGTAAGGTATTGCCGCTGGTTTCGTCCACGGGTTACGGCCACAAACCCCGCCGGAGAAAAGACCGATCCCGGATTGCTGACGTTAAAGCGAATACCCTCCTCGAGAATCCAAGGCGTCGTGAAGTAGTAAGTCGTGCCGACGAAGAAGCTGTGATCGCGGTGAACGTCTTTGGCGGCGTAGTATCCGAAACCGAAAGTGGTGATCAGCTGTTTGTGGCGCATCCACTTCTTGTTGATAAAGGCATCTGTCCGGAAGCGCGGCCAGAAAAAACCGCCGACACTGGAACCGGCTGTCAGCGAACCATACCAGTCAGGATTGAAGGTATATGTATCTCCGGCACCCATGTATACGCCGGAGTCGCCGAATTCGTGCTGACCGTTGACTTCGGCGTTCCAGATGTTGTGGCCGCTTGCGACTACTCCGCGAGCATAACCGCCCGACCAGTAGCCGAAGCCGTTAGTCAGAGTCAGATAGTCACCGCCAGCTTCCACATAGTTGGTCAACTGCTTGGGTCCAGTCTGGGGCGGAAGGTCTACTTCAGCCTGCTGCGGTGAATCTTGCCCAGAACTGGTAGCGAAATTGTTCGAAGCGGCAGCAAGTGAAACAGGGCTGTCCTGGGCGCGCAATACCTGGATCATGGCAAAGCTTAAGAACAAAAGCACAGATGCAGACCGATAAAGTTGTTGTCGAGTGATCGTCATTTGTTCAGCATCTCCGTCTCGAAACGAAGATCTCTCCCCTCTCCAGCGATGATCATCCAGGCATCGTTATCTCGCACCACCTTGGCGGAGCCCTCGACGATCTTCGGTTGAGCAAACCTTGTGGCTGGAATACTCCAGGTCTCGTGATCAAGGCTTCGAGGGTGAGTCGCTTCTACCGTGATCAGGCCGCCATTGTCCGACATTTTCCATTTCACCTGTTTGCGGTCATTCAGAAAGTCGGCCAGCTCCGTCATCGTGTACCAGCGAAATCGTCCATCAGCTTTCAGGCGGGCTGTTTGCTCGACCCATCGATCGACCAGATCGTGGTATGGCAAAATTCCGGGAGGATGGAAGTACATCAACCTCACCGAATGTTGGTCAGTCGTAAAGTCTGTGACGGCGGCAAGCCAACGCGCGACTTCGGCGTCGGAATACCCTTCCGTCATAAACTCCTCGAAGCCTGCGGCTCGATCCAGATGCAGGATTGGAAAAGCCCACACGTTGCGCGCTTCGCGTTCTCCGTTGCGATAACCCTGGGTCGGACCCATTCCGGTATCGCCGGTGAAGTAGTAGGCGACAAAACCATGTGCCTCCAGCCAGTGCGTGACCCATGGGGGCTGATTGCCGTTGGGAGCTGAGTATTCCTCGACCGGCTTCCCGGTCACTCGCTCCAAGGAATCTTTGTTTAGCGCGAGAAACTGCTCAAGATCTTTTGGATTGTCGGTTTCGACATGTGCCGAAAAGTAGTCGTGAATCCATCCGCCGTGGCTGCCAATTTCATAGCCGAGGCTCTCATATTTGCGGATTAAGTCCTGGCTCACAGAATTGTGGTCAGCATCAAAGCCCTTGCGGTCGCCGACTCTACCCGCGTCGGGTCCAGCCGTGATGTGAATTGAATAAGGCCCTTGTTGCAGCAGCGTCCATGAACTCATCTCCTGAAGCGGTTTAATTGCGGCATTGGAGTCGATGTGCCAGTTCAATACCAGCCCTCCAACTCCATCGGGGACTGCCATTAAGTAAGGTAGCGACACTGCATGGCTGGCGAAGTACTTCAGAAAAACATGCAGCATTAATCCGTCGGTGTTGCCTTTCAGATATCCGAGAGGCAGATTGACAAACAGGACCGAACCTTTTCGATAGGAGTGTTGGCCGGCGACCAGTCCGTTGCTGGAGCGGAATAAAACTTCGCCTGCGAAGTTACCCGAAGTTACAAAGCTGGGATACTGCAGATCTCCATACTTGTAGCGCCTGAGTTCGACGTCGAAATTTCTGTCAGGAGGAAGGGGTTGGCCATTTTTCGGAGTGGAGTCGTCCGTGTGGAACGGATAATACTTGCCGGGAGGTATTTCCAGCTTACTGACAATTGCATTGGTACTGGTGACTTTGCTCCATTGAATTGTCTTACCACCAAGCTTGTCGTAGAGAGCATAGTCCACGCCTGCCAAGTCCGATAGCCGCGATCGGCCGGGCGCGTAAACGCCGTTCAGTGAGAACGTGCCTGCATCGTAGACCAGCATGAGATTCCCGCCGTCGGCAACAAAACGATGGAGAGTGGCGACGAAGAGATCACTTGCCTGCTGGTGAATGGAATCGGGCAAGATCACTCCCGCGCACTGCGACTCTCCCCACAAAGGGCGCAGAAATTCGGAGTCGTGAACCGGAATCACATGAAGCCCTTCTTCGCTGCCCGCATCCAGCCACATGGTGACTTTGGGATCGGAGAAGCTAATGCCGTCGGGCACTAGCAGGAGTAGGCGGTCAGCAGTCGACCGAAAACGGTCGTGCATGACCCATGACCATGCCAGCACAGCAACGAGAATGACGCTACCGGTTGTGACGAGGGTTCGGCGGCGTATCATTGGCCGACCACCACTTCCCCGCGCTCGCGGGCCCACAAAGTGCCAAACACAACCGCACCTTCCTCGACCGCTATCCGTGGAGCGCTAACCGTCGTGGGGTGTTTCAGGCTGCCGCAGCGAGTTCCGCTGGCAACGGCCAGTTCGCGTTCGGCAACGATTGGGCCGTGAACTGCGCAGTTCGGGCCAATCTGCATTTTTTGTGCGCTGACCAGGCTGCCTCCGACCGAGACGCCGTCGCCGGTCACAAGGTCCTTTGTGCTTTTCACGCTGCCGCAAATTCGCGCTCCTGCCCCGATATGCAGGTTTCCACGGATTACGATGTTGCCACGAATAATTTCGCCAGGTTCAACGTCAAAGTCGCCGTCATGGAAGAAACGTTGAGACGGCACGGAATTCGCGCTTGCGGGAACAAGTGACGAAGCGGCGTCCTCATTCGCAACCGTGTCTCCGATTTCGATACGGGGAGCGTTCAGCCGCAGAAAAATGCAATCTGTGCGAAGGCGTATTAGTGAGTCGGAGGAAATACGTCCGTAGAGCCGGCAGCCGCGTTCCGCGGTAAACTTACCGACGGCATGAACCCAACGCGTGACTTGACTCGCTGCGCCCAAGTGAACGTTGTTTTCTCCCAAGATGGCGCGGTAAATGTTCCTCTCTCCACCGACAAATAGGCTGCCTGCATAAATCTCTTTTGAAAGGGTCGATTCGGCCGGCACTGTCAGATCAACACCAGCCGTTATCACCACCGGATGCAGAGCGTCCCGCTGCTCAAGTGCACGAAGCAACGGCTCATCAGCCCGGCCTAACACGACATATTCCTCGCCATTGACTAAAGTGCCTGTCGCCGTAGTTCCATCGGTGACGCAACGCTGGATAGTAGGCTCAATTTCCTTGATATAGTCGCGAAAGCTGTTGGCAAAATGGCGAATCTCACCCGCATTTTGCTGAACTACTCTGAGCGGCTGGGCATCCGACTTGCGGCGCAATTCCACAAGCGCCGGAACCAGAGGCAGCATGCACATCAAGCTGACCATCAGAAACAGAGCCATCATTGCGAGGTAGGGATTCACGAGACCTTCCGGAAACGCTCGGTCTTATCCCAGTGAAATTCAGCTCCAGTGACAAGATCGCTAACTTGCGAAAACGCAGCGCGCGAAACGGAGAAAATACTTACTGCGAATCCCAGAATGAGGAACGGAAGAAG
>Ga0210394_10007178_pt1 | contig 11811 bp, 9 predicted proteins | sample IncBWC12MmetaG_FD_160121 | JGI IMG/M metagenome (GOLD analysis project Ga0210394, IMG submission 160121) | Forest soil microbial communities from Barre Woods Harvard Forest LTER site, Petersham, Massachusetts, United States - Inc-BW-C-12-M | ecosystem: Environmental > Terrestrial > Soil >... | reverse complement strand
GAGGACGGGCAGCTGCGCGATGAGCCGCTGCTCGGCGGCACCAACGCCCAGGGCGATCCGATCCTCGACCATATCTATACCGATCATCTGCCCGAGACCCACGAGGTGATTCGGCGACTGCGCGCCATGATCGACGCCTATCCGGGGCGCCGCGTCCTGATCGGCGAGACGGTGCTGCAGCGCACGGCGGATCTCGACGCCTGGTACGGCGGTGAGCGCGCCAACGAGCTGCACCTGCCGATGGACACCGTGGTGGGTCTCGGCAACCGGCTCGACGCCGCCATCTTTCGCCGCCACCTGATGGAGGCGGCCACCGAGCTGCACGACCACCAGCCGCTGCTGGTCTTCGACAACCACGACAATCCGCGCAGCTGGGACCGCTACGGCGACGGGGTCCACGATGCGCAGATCGCCCGCATCATCGCCACGCTGCTGCTGACGTCGCGCGCGGCGGTACTGCTGTACCAGGGGGAGGAGATCGGCCAGCGCACGGCCCCGCCGCAGCGGGTTGAGGACGTGCGCGACCCGATGGGTGTTCGCGGCTGGCCCGAGGACAAGGGCCGCGACGGCGAGCGCACGCCGATGCAGTGGGATGCGTCCAATGCCCAGGCGGGCTTCAGCACCAACCCGCGCACCTGGCTGCCGGTCCCGCCCGGCTATGAGCAGCTCAACGTGCAGAGCGAGCTGGCGGACCCGGACTCGCTGCTTAACTGGCATCGTCACCTGATCTCCATGCGCAGCAGTTACGCGGCGCTGCGCAGCGGCCGCATGGTGATGCTCGATCCGGACAATGCGGATGTGCTGAGCTATGCGCGCGTCTCCAGCGACGGCAACGTGTTCGTGGTGGCGTTGAACATGTCGGCGCGCGCGCAGTCGCTGCGGCTCGATCTGGCGGCCGCCGGGCTAGCCGACAGCCGCCTCAAGACGCTGTTGTCGAGTCCGGCGGACATTGCCGATGCGGATGCCGCGGCCGCGGTCAGCCTGCCGCCGTATGCCGTCTGGGTGGCCGCGGTGCGCGCGCAGCCTCCGCCGCTGCCCGGCCGCGTGCGCCGGGCGCAGGCCGCCTGTTAAATTCGCTGCGCGACACGGGACGCGGCGACTTGCAACACGGCGGCTCAGCAGTTGGCAGACTCCTCACCTGCACGGTGGCCGATGCCGTGCGCGTGTCCGCGCGGCTCGAGCTGCCGGCGCACGCGCGCGCCTGTTATGTGCTGGCACCCGGAGCGGGCGCGGGCATGGACCACCCGTTCCTGAGCGCCGCTGCAGCCACCCTCGCGACCCTGGGCATCGCGACGCTGCGCTACCAGTTTCCCTACATGGAACGCGGTGCGCGCCGTCCGGACGCACCGCCCCTGTGTCATGCCACGGTGCGCGCCGCGGTCGCGCTGGCCGCGCAGCTCGCCCCGGGGCTGCCGCTGTTCGCCGGCGGCCGCTCGTTCGGCGGACGCATGAGCTCGCAGGCGCAGGCGCTCGAACCGCTGCCCGGCGTGCGCGGCCTGGTGTTTCTCGGCTTCCCGCTGCACCCGGCCGGCAGCCCGGGGGAGACGCGCGCCAGACATCTCGAGCGGGTGCAGCTGCCGATGCTGTTCGTGCAGGGCACGCGCGATGCGCTCGCCGAGCGCGCCCTCGTCAGCGCGCTGGCCGCGCGGCTCGGCACGCGCGCGACGCTTGGTTTCGTGGAGGATGCCGATCACGCCTTTCACGTACCGGCACGCGGCGGTCGCACGGATGCCGAGGTGCGCAGCGCGTTGCTGCACACGGCGGCGGCGTGGATGGGGGCGCTGCTGTGAGCCGCCGCGCACTCGAGCGCTATGCCGCCAAACGCACCTTCACGCGCACGCCGGAGCCGCCGCCGCAGGCGGCCGCCGGTCGGCGCGGCCCGCTGCTGTTCGTGGTGCAGAAGCACGCCGCGCGCCGGCTGCACTACGACTTCCGGCTCGAGCTCGACGGCGTGTTGAAATCCTGGGCAGTCCCCAAGGGGCCGTCGCTCGACCCGAGCGACAAGCGCATGGCCGTGGAGGTGGAGGATCATCCCTTCGATTACGCCTCCTTCGAGGGCGTCATTCCCGGGGGGCAGTACGGTGCGGGCAACGTCATCGTCTGGGATTGCGGCGTGTACTCGCCCGATGAAGGCGGGCAGTACGCGTTCCTCGATCGCGCCGCGGCGCAAACGCGCCTGCGCGCTGAGCTTGCCACCGGCAAGCTGAGCTTCCTGCTGTGCGGCGAGAAGCTCAAGGGCTCGTTCACGCTGGTACGCACGCGCAGCACCAATCAGTGGCTGCTCATCAAGCACCAGGACCGCTTTGCGCAGCCGAATGACGTGCTGGCGCGCAGCGCCTCGGTGCTGAGCGGCCTGCGTCTCGAGGAGCTGAGCCCGGCCGGCGCGCCGCCGCGGCGCAGCGCCGCACAGCTCGCACCGATGGGGCCAGCCGAGGCGCTGCCGCGCACACTCGCGCCGATGCTCGCCGAGACCGGCACTACGCCGCGCACCGATCCCGGCTGGCGCTATGAACCGAAGCTCGACGGCTACCGGGTGCTCGCCTTCCTCGGCGCAGGCCAGGTGCGCCTGCAGTCGCGGCGCGGACTGGACCTGACGGCGTGCTTCCCCGAGATCGCCGCGGAGCTCGCCGCCCAGCCCGCCGGGCAGATGGTGCTCGATGGCGAGATCGTGGCGCTCGATGCCACCGGGCGCCCGTCGTTCAACGCCCTGCAGAACCGCGCGCAGCTCAAGGGTGCCGCGGAGATCGCCGCCGCGCAGCGCGACGCACCGGTGGTGCTGGTGTGCTTCGACCTGCTGCACTTTGCCGGCCTCAATCTGCGCGCCGCGCCTTACGGCGACCGCCGCCGCTACCTGGCGCAGTGCCTGCTGCCCGCGCCGCACCTGCAGCTGGTGCACTGCGCGGCCAACGCCGAGCAGCTCTACGCGGCCGCGCTTGCCAGCGGCTACGAAGGCATCGTCGCCAAGCGCCTCGACAGTGCCTACCAGCCCGGACGACGCTCGCGCGCCTGGCTGAAGCTCAAAGCGACGCGCTCGGCGGAACTGCTCATCGGCGGCTACACGCGCGGCAAAGGGGCGCGCGAGCCCCTGGGGGCGCTGCTGCTCGGTTATCACGACGGCAAAGCGCTGCGCTACGCCGGGCACGTGGGCTCCGGACTCGACGAGGCGACCATCGCCACGCTGCTGCAGCGCACCGCGCGGCTGAAGCGCAGCGCCTCGCCGTTCGCGGTGAAGCCGCCGTTGCATCGGCCGACGACCTGGCTCGCGCCGCGTCTCATCGCCGAAGTCGCCTACGGCGAGCGCACTCCCGACGGGTTGCTGCGGGCGCCGGTGTTCGTGCGGCTGCGCGATGACCTCGATCCGGCGAGCATCCGCGCGCCCGGCGAGCACTTCGAGCGCAGTGGCGCGGCCGCCGCCACCACGCCCACGGCAGCCGCCGTCCCCGCAGCGCTCGCGCCCGCGAGCGAGGTCGCCGCGGTGCTCGCGCAACTGGAAAATCCCGCCAACCGCCTGAGCCTGAGCGTCGGCGGCGCGCGCATCAACCTCACCAACCTCGATCGCATCTACTGGCCCGCCACGGAGCGGCGCCAGCCGGCGGTCACCAAGCGCGACTTCCTGCGCTACCTGGCACGCGTTGCGCGCTTCATGCTGCCGCACCTGGCCGATCGGCCGCTCACCATGATTCGCATGCCGGAAGGCATCAGCGGTGAGCGCTTCTTTCAGAAGCACTGGTCGCAGTCGCTGCCGCAGTTCGTGGAATCGGTGACGGTGTTCTCCGAGAGCAAGGACGAGCGGCATCGTTACCTGCTCGCCAACAACCTGGCGACGCTGCTGTGGCTCGGCCAGGTGGGCACGCTGGAGTTTCACGTGTGGCACTCGCGTGCCCAGCTTGCCCCGGAGGCGGCCGGCGCGAGCACCGACTACGCCAGCTCACTCGCCGCGCTCGAGGCGTCGATCCTGAATTTCCCCGACTACCTGGTGTTCGATATCGATCCCTACATCTATTCCGGCAAGGAGCCCAAGGGCGCCGAACCGGAGCTCAACAGGCAGGGCTTCGCGGTGGGCAAGCGGGTGGCGTTCTGGCTGCGCTCGCTGCTGCGCGAGATGTCGCTCGAGGCGATCGTCAAGACTTCCGGCAAGACCGGCCTGCATCTCTTCGTGCCGATCGAGCGCACGGTGACCTTCGATGAGGCGCGTCGCATCTGCGAAACGGTGGGCCGCCACGTCATGCGCGCCCATCCGAAGGAGATCACCATGGAATGGGCGATCGAGAAGCGCACCGGCAAGATCTTCATCGACTACAACATGAACGTGCGCGGCAAGACGCTCAATGTTGCGTATTCACCACGCGGAGTGCCGGGCGCCCCGGTCTCGATGCCCCTGAGCTGGGAGGAGCTGGAGGCGGCCGAGCCGATGGAGTTCACCCTCGGCAACGTCCCCATCCGGTTGGAAAAGACCGGCGACCGGTGGCATGATGCACTTGAGATAAAACAGAGCCTTACGAAGGCTTTCGGTGTCAAGCCTGAGAAGTAGCTCGCTTCCGGCAACGCAGTTCCTCGTCTAAGGTGCACTCATGGCCGCACGTTCCATAGGTTCTCTCACGGTGTCCTTCGGTCTGGTCGCCATTCCGGTGAAGCTCTTCACCGCGACGCAGTCGGCAAACACCATCTCCTTCAACCTGCTGCACAAGACCGATGGCTCGCGGCTGCGCCAGCAGTACGTGTGTCAGAAGGAAGGCGTGGTGGTGGAGCGCGACGAGATGGTCAAGGGCTACGAGTTCGCCAAGGACCAGTACGTGCAGTTCACGCCGGGGGAGATCAAGGCGCTCGAGGAAGTCGGCAGCCACTCGGTGGAGATCTCCGAGTTCGTGCCCATCGAGTCGGTCGACCCGGTTTACTATGACAAGACCTATTACCTCGCTCCCGACAAGGGCGCGGCCAAGCCCTACGCGCTGCTCACCGCGGCGCTGCGGCAGGCCGGACGCTGCGGCGTCGGCCGCTGGGCCGCGCGCGGCAAGGGCTACATCGTGATACTGCGCCCGATCGGCGAGGTGCTGGCGATGCAGCAGCTGCACTACGCCGCCGACGTGCGCCGCGCCAGCGAGGTCGACGTGCCGAAGACCGAGGTGAAGCCGGCGGAACTGAAGCTCGCGCAGCAGCTCATCGATCAGCAGACCGCCGAAAAGTTCGATGCGGAAAGCTATCGCGACGAGGTGCGGGCGCGCATCGAGGCCGCCATCGAGAAGAAGGTCGAGGGCAAGGAGATCTCGGTAGCCGAGACCGCGCCGCCGGGCAAGGGCAAGGTGATCGACCTCATGGAGGCGCTGCGCGCCAGCCTGCAGCGCACCGAGAGCGCGCGCGACCAGGTGAACCGCCTCGGTCCGCGCAAGGCACCCAAGCGCGTCGAGGAGCCCGCCAGGGCGGGCCGCAAGGCGGGCAAGCGTCACGCCTGAGTCGCGGGGCGCCGGGGGAGTCAGGATGCCTTCCTACAGCGTGCGGGACGTGGAGCGGGTCCTGCGGCTCTCCCCTGACACCACGCGCAATCTCATCCGGGCCGGCTTCGTGAAACCTGCGCGCGGCACGCGGCGCGAATTCCGCTTCTCGTTCCAGGATCTGATCGTGCTGCGCACGGCGCGCGCGCTGATCGATGCCAAGATCCCGCGCCAGCGCATCCACCGCTCGCTCGAGAGGCTGCGGCGTGAGCTGCCCGACTCGATGCCGCTGTCGGGCCTGTCGATCAGCGCGGTCGGGGATCGCGTGGTGGTACGTGACGGCGACAGCCGCCGCCAGGTCGACAGCGGTCAGTACCTGCTGGGACTCGACCTGACCCTGCAGGACGGTGTGCTGCAGGTGGTGGAGCACCGGCACGAGCCGCCCGCTGCCGCCCCGGCAGAGGCGCGGGCGCACGACTGGTTTGCACAGGCGCTCGAGCTCGAGAGCCGCGATCCCGAGGAAGCCCTGCGGGCGTGGCAGCACGCGGTGGAAGAGGATCCGCACGATGCAGCGGCCTGGACCAACTGGGGGCGGCTGCTGCACGAACGGGGCCGGCGGCCGCAGGCGGCCGAGGTGTACGCACGCGCGCTGGCCGCGGCGGGTCGCGATGCGCTGCTGCTCTTCAACCAGGCGGTGCTGCTCGAGGACCTCGGCGATCCGGCGGCGGCGCTGGCGGCTTACCAGAGTGCCCTCGAGGAGGATCCAGACCTCGCCGACTGTCACTTCAATCTTGCGCGGCTGTACGAATCGATGGGACTCGCCCAGCATGCCATCCGGCACCTCGGGCAGTACCGACGCCTGCTGGGTAGCGACGGCCGCTGACCACGCGCGCATGCGAACCTGGGTCGGCACGTCCGGGTACAACTACCCCGAGTGGAAGGGCAGCTTCTATCCGCAGAAGCTGCCGGCGGCGAAAATGCTGGCGTTCTACGCGCAGGCGTTCAGCAGCGTGGAGGTCAACTACACCTTCTACCGCATGCCCAACGCCAGCACGATCGCCGGCTGGGACCGCGACACGCCCGCAGGTTTCAAGCTCACGCTGAAGGCACCCAAGCGCATCACCCACACCGCGAAGCTGCGCGACTGCGCGGAGGCGCTGCAGTACTTTCTCGCGACCGCCGCAACCCTCGGACCGAAGCTCGGCGCGATCCTGTTCCAGCTGCCGCCCTGGTTCCGCAAGGATCTCACCGTGCTCGAGGAGTTCCTGGCGCTCCTGCCTGCGCAGCTGTGCGCGGCGTTCGAGTTCCGCCATGCGTCATGGATGGACGGTGAGGTGTTTGCGCGGCTGCGGGCGCGGAATATTGCCCTGTGCGTGGCCGACAGCGAGAAGTTCTCGACCCCGGTGGAGATCACCGCCGGCTACGGCTATTTCCGGCTGCGCGACGAAGGCTATACGCCCGCGGACCTGCGTCACTGGGCACAGGTCATCCGCGAGCACGCCGCTGCCTGCAGCGACGTGTACGTCTACTTCAAGCACGAAGAGGCGGGTACCGGGCCGCAATTCGCGCGGCTGCTGCTCGCGGCGCTGGGAAGCTGAGGCGGCAGGGCCGCCCTCCCCGCAGCAGCGGGGCCGGCGCCCGCCGGCCCCTTGCCCCGGCGGCGGAACGGAGCGCTGCCGCCCGACCACTCGGGCGTTAGAACCCCCGGGCGCCGCGCGACTACCTACCGCTGTAAAGCGGGGCAAACCCCGCGCCGACAACAACAGGGGATAACACATGAACGGCTTCACAAAGGGAATGCGGGTGTTTACCTGCGCGTCGCTCACTGCCGTGGCTCTCGCTTGCGCAGGCGCGGCTTTCGCCGGCGAAGGCCATGCGATCCTGGCATCGCTCAAGAGCATCACCACGATTGCATCCACGGTGCCCGCCAACGGGGATGTCAATCCCTACGGTATGGCCCAGATCAAGCGCACCGTAGGCAATCTGCGCGCCGACCACATCCTGATCAGTAATTTCAACGACTCCGGCAACGCGCAGGGCACCGGTACCACCATCGTCGACGTAGCGCCCGACGGGCACGTGAGCCTGTTCGCTGCGCTCAACGCCGCCACGCTGCCGGGCGCCTGCCCGGGAGGCGTCGGACTCACCACCGCGCTGGTCGTGCTCGAGCAGGGCTGGGTGATCGTGGGCAGTCTGCCGACCAGCGACGGCACTGCGGCCACCGCCCAGGCGGGTTGTCTCATCGTCCTCGACAGCCTCGGCAATCCCGTCGAGACGTTCTACGGCTCGCTGATCAATGGCCCGTGGGACATGACCGCCTTCGACGGCGAGCACGAGGCGAAGCTGTTCGTCACCAACGTCCTCAATGGCACGGTCGCCGCAGCCGGCCAGGTGGTGCACGGCGGAACGGTCACGCGGCTCGACCTCAAGGTGTCCGACGCAGCTAAGCCGGTGCTGGAGTCGATCACCGTCATCGCCTCGGGCTTCTCCGAGCGCACCGACCCGGCGGCGCTGGTGATCGGTCCGACGGGAGTCGGGCTGCACGCGACGTGCGCCAGCGACCGCGACGACTGTGGCGAGCACGGTGAAGAGCACGGCGACGGCGCGCTGCTGTATGTCGCCGATACGCTCAACAACCGCATCGCGGTTATCGACCATCCGCTCGGGCGCACCACCTCGGCCGGCACCGGTCACACGCTGAGTTCCGGCGGCAGCCTCAACGGACCCCTCGGACTCACTGTCGCCCCGGACGGCCACGTGCTCACCGTCAACAGCGGCGATGGCTTCATCACCGAGATCACCCCGGGCGGAACCCAGGTCGCCAAGCGCCTGCTCGACAGCAGCGGCTCACCCCCGGGTGCCGGGGCACTCTTTGGCCTCGTCGACGACCTGGAGCATGGGATCTACTACGTGGACGACGCCACCAACACCGTCAACCTGCTGCACTGAAGGCACACGAGGTCCGAGCAGCACGGCAAGCTGCGGCGAGACCCGCTCCCACGGGTCTCGCCGCAGCCCGGAGGCTGCTGTGTGGCGGTACCATGTTCGCTACGCATCGCATCGCCCGCGCGCGATGGAGCTGGCGAGTTTGCGGCGCGCGCGTTCACGTTCATCACTTGGAATAAAAGCTTCGTCACAAATCACATTTGCCGGAGATTCCCGCTGCTAAGTTGTGTCGGTGAAACTCGCCGACTGCGTCACTCAGTGTCGCGCCCCGCTTGTGGTTCAGGATTGCCTGACGGGTCGAGTAACCACACTGAGTGGCGCCGCAGATTGTGCCGCACAGGTTGTAAGGTGTCAGGCACGCTTTGTCCTCGCCGACGATCTCACCCGCCTGTGCACCGAACTTGCGTACTCCAGGGGTGCGCGCAACCTGGCGTGCGCGGATCTATTGCGCGTACCAGCGGAAAACCTGTGGGTCGAATGGTGCAATGAGCCGTGGCAAAGCTCGCTCGAACTCTATGGCTTTCCGCGGGCAGGGGAACGGTGGCAAAGGGCGGGGCATCGAGGAGCGCTGATCCGGTCCTCGCCCGATGGCCGGCGCGGCATCCTGCGGACGCTTTGGACCGGAGCGACCGAGCTCGATGTGCTGGTGAGCAGCGCCGAGGCGTATTTTGATTTTGATACTCCTCACGGCGAGGAGCCCCAATGTGCGGACCAGCAGGGAGAGCTCGCCAGCTGCGTGTACGATCATGCTTGTCAGGGTGAGGACGTGTTGGCCCGATGCTTTCGCTTCCGCTACGAGCGCACCTGGTCGGACTATTACAGAAGCGCGGCGCTGTCGCGCATCGAGAGTGAGGCCGTGTGGCGGCACGCGCTCGGGAACATTGCACTCGACATTCCCGTCCTGCTCGCGTTTCTGCTGCTGCTTGCGTCCCGCGTGAGCCTGCCGCGCCGTCTGCAGACGTTCGAGCGCCTCAATCGTGCGCGCCGAAAAACCGGCAAAGCGCCGCTGCTGGATCATATTGAGGTGCGAGCGCCCGTGCTGCCGGAGTACCTCGCAGGCAGCCGCTGGGAGCGACAGCACCTCAGACGGAGCCCGCGGCTTCACCATGTGCGCGGGCATCTCGTGCGGCGCGGCAGCACGCTTTTCTGGCGTGTTCCTCACTTGCGCGGTCATGCGCGTTCAGGAGTCATACGAACGCGCACAGTCACCTGGACCTTCGCTGACACTGCGGTTGGCCGCGCCTCGCCCATCATTGCGCCAACGCACGCGCCAACACCGCGCGTGGCCGGCTGATTGATCGCGTTGGCGCGGCCGCCGGCCTGCAGCCGTACCGCGACTCCCATGAGGTGAGTGACGAGCTGTGGCTAAGTCCTGCGCCAGGTCACTGCGACGAGCGTCCACCGGGCGCTTGCGTCAATGGTAGTGCCTGGAGTATCTCATCGCGGTACCTTGCACCGGAGTGCAAACGCGAACCGGCAGTCAGGGTAAACGCGTATCTCCCACGCCCCACCCGCTGCACGTACAAGATGGCTCGAATGTTGATCAGCAGCGAACGCTCGATACGGACGAAGCCGCTGCCAGCCAGCACAATCGACAGCCGCTTGACGGAGTCGCGGGTGATGTATTCGGCGTTGCCCATGTGCAACTTCACATAGTTACCGTGCGACTCGATGTAGTCGATCTTGTCAGGCTCGATTACATACAGTCGATGCTCACGCTCACCGACGAGACGCCTCGGCACCGTAACCGCGGCCTCCACCGCAGTCCCACGGCGCCTCCCCCGCAGTGACTCGGGGAATGCCTCGGCGTCACTACCTGAATCAGTCGGTGACCGCGAGGTCAGGGACGGGGTCTGCGGCGGTCGCCGCGCCACGTATTCCTCACCCACACGCGCCGAACTGCCACCGCTCTCGGCGCGAGATCGCCCGAGTGGCGACTCAGGCCGTCGTTCATAGGACGTCATGCGCTAAGGGTAACGATGGTAATTCCCGCAAGCTTCGTCTACCGTAGAACTGTGAATGCAGGGATCGATACCGACGTTGCCATCTCCAGCGTTGCTGCCGTCATCGGTGAACCGACTCGTGCCCGCATACTCGTAAGCCTGCTGGATGGACGGCCTCGCACCGGGACGGAACTCGGAGCAGTGGCTGAAGTAAGTCCGTCTACCGCCAGTGTGCACTTGCATCGCCTGGCAGCGGCAGGTCTCATCGCCGTGCGCCGTGAGGGTAAATTTCGCTACTACAGCTTGCGCGGTAGCGAGGTCGCGGCGTTGCTGGAAAGACTCAGCGCGATGGGAGGCGTTACGCTCAATGCCTCCATATGCAGGGCGCCGGATCGGCTGCGGGCGGCTCGAACCTGTTACGATCACATCGCCGGCGCTGTCGGCGTCGCGTTGCGTGAGCGTTTCACCGCGCTCGGGTGGCTGGAGAAGTCCTCGACGGGTGGCGACGAGACATACGAGGTCAGCTCGACTGGTGTCGGTGCCCTCACTTCCCTCGGAATAGATCTCAGCGCTACCCGGGCGCTGCGCCGCCGCTTCGCGTTTGGATGCCTTGACTGGACTGAACGACGTCATCATCTGGCTGGCGCGCTCGGGGCTGCGCTTCTGCTGCTCGCCCAGAAAAAGAAGTGGGTGGTGCAAGACCTTGACAGTCGCGCCTTGCGCATAACGGAGCGCGGTCGACGCGAGTTGCTGGCGCCTCTGGGCGTGCTCACTTTGGATATTCGCCGCTCGCAGGGATCGCCGCCGCCACACTGAGCGCGGCGGAACGGCGGAAAAGCTCGCGTCGGTTCACCGACTCACCTCGCACCCGCTGGCCGGTGCTCGCATAGTCTCAAATGCGCACGGCGACGGACTGACAACGATCGGCCGATTCCTGCCATAGCGGACGGCGTGCGAGCGGCGTTCGAACTCCTGTCGCCTGTCTCAGACGAGTTGCCGGACGGCAAGGTGCGGGTGCGGCGCGATGCCCATCGCGCTTTGGCTTGTCAGCTTATCTCACATTGGACATCTCTATCCCGTGGCTAGACGCATCGCTCACATATTCGCTTGAAGCCAATCCGTTGACTCTATCTTCTCGCATTGTTCGACACCCGTAGCCGTCGAACGTCACGGGGGTCCGGAGCCCGGAACCGAGTCCCTGTGGTGAATCCGCAACGTAAATGCACCGCGTTTTCACCGGGAGTCCGGGGTGAAGTTTCCGCGCGCGGGAAGCACTAGAGGAACAGACAATGGCGAGTAACACGGTCTTACGTCGAGGAATCCGCTTCGCACTGTATGCGAATGCCGCAGCAGCAGGTGTTGGCATTCCAGCGCTCGCGGCCGCCGATCCGGCGGGCCCCGCCGCCCCCGCGGCAGAGGCCGCGGCCCCCGCAGCGGCCCCAGTGGAGGAAGTGGTGGTCACGGGCTCGCGCATCGTGGAGCCGGGCCTGCAG
>Ga0210394_10007177_pt1 | contig 11815 bp, 11 predicted proteins | sample IncBWC12MmetaG_FD_160121 | JGI IMG/M metagenome (GOLD analysis project Ga0210394, IMG submission 160121) | Forest soil microbial communities from Barre Woods Harvard Forest LTER site, Petersham, Massachusetts, United States - Inc-BW-C-12-M | ecosystem: Environmental > Terrestrial > Soil >... | reverse complement strand
TTTAAGTTAACAGTTCTGATGGTAATGCCTTTTGTTTTTAATCGGTTTTCAAATGCATCGGAAATACGGATGGCTTTTTCTGAAACCTGCTCAGAAGTAACATAATAAGCATAAAAATCCACTTTTTTAGCAAAGCCATATTTTTCGGCAAATTTTGAATAGTAAGGTTTATTATACCCCATCGACATCATAGGTGGTAAATCAAAAGCATCTATATGCCAACCAAAAATTTCGTTAGTGGACATACTTGTTGGGCCAACAACACTTGTAAGTCCTTCTTTTCTTATCCAATCAGTTGCGGCATCAAATAATTTTTTGGCTACTTCGTAATCCTCTATACATTCAAAAAAGCCAAAAAAACCTTCTTTATTTCCTCCTGTAAATTCAATATGATTATTGTTTCTAATTGCCGCGATACGCCCAACCAGTTTACCATCTTTATATGCTAAGAACATATCTAATTTAGAATGTTCATAAAAAGGATGTTTTGTAGGATTTAATAAATCTTTTTGTGCCAGGTATATTTCAGGAACATAATTTGGGTCACCTTTATATAAATCGTGTGGAAAATCTATAAAGTCTTTTATTTTATTAGGGAATGCTATTTTTTCGATAGTTATCATGATGCCAATTTTCGATGGGGGCAAAAGTATGTATAAATTCTTTTTATTGGAATGTTAAAATTAAAAGCTACTTAAAAAATTCTGCGTAGCTAAACTCAATAAGCTTACCCACTTTCCCGGTGGTAGCAAAAGCCGTTTTATATCCTTCCTCAGCATTCAGGCGTTTTAATGTCCACAGCTTATTATCATCAGGCATTACATTTGCTTCTTTATCAAAAAAATCAGCTAAATTAATCTTGCTTATATCAACACTTAAACCGGTTCCGGTAGCTTTAATAAAGGCCTCTTTAAATGCCCAAAAGGTGAATAAAATTTCAGTATTTGTTTTATTGCCGCTAAAAATCATCGCTTTTTCTTGTTCAGAAAAAGAATAGGATGAAAAAGTAACCACATCCTGCAACTCCTTTATATACTCAATATCAACCCCCACTTCGGCATCTTTAAAAATAGCCAGTAAGCCATATTTATTTCTATGCGAAAGGTTGAAAAACAAATTTGAGTTTTCTATATACGGTTTGCCAAGAGGGGTATGGCTAAACTTTATTTGGCTTGGAGGAGTGTTTAAATAAGCCCCTAAAACATTCCGCATAAAACGATGGTTGCAAACATATTTTACAGCATGATGTTCCTGTATAAACCGGGTAGCTTTTTTTCGTTCTTCAATTGAAAGTATAGGGGCGGTTTTCTCGGCAACATAATCCTGTTCGTTAACCGTATAACGCCAAATATGTAACTCGCCTTTATTTATATGATATGCCAAAATATACCGGTTAAGGTGCGTAAAAGTAACCGAGTGTTTTGTTATAAACAAAAAATCATAAAAAACTCAAAGATTAAAATATCATATCTATATAGTATATTTGTTCTCTTAGTAATTATTTAACTAGTAATTAAAGATATGTCGTGTAGTAGCGGATGCTCAACAGATAAAACAAGTGATGGTGGAAAACCTGCGGGCTGCGGCTCTTCAGGTAGCTGTGCTACAGATAGTTGCAATAAGCTAACTGTTTTCGATTGGCTGTCTGATATGCAGTTACCACAGGGTGATAAGCCTTTTGATGTGCTTGAAATACGTTTTAAAAACTCGCGCAAAGAGTTTTACAAAAATCAAACTAATCAAAATTTTCAGGTAGGTGATGTAGTAGCTGTTGAAGCAACCTCGGGTCATGATATTGGTGTGGTATCGCTTGCAGGCGAGTTGGTGCGCATCCAAATGAAAAAGAAGGAGATTAACTATGATAGTGCTGAGGTAAGAAAAGTTTATAGAAAAGCACGCCCTGCTGATATTGATAAATGGCGCGAGGCCCAAGCCCTTGAGGTTGAAACTATGTACAAGGCTCGTACACTTGCTATTACGCATGGTTTAGCTATGAAAATTAGTGACGTAGAATATCAGGGCGATAAAAGCAAGGCTATATTTTATTATACGGCTGATGCGCGTGTAGATTTTAGAGAGCTTATTAAAAGCATGGCTTCTCAGTTTGGAGTTAGAGTAGAAATGAAACAAATTGGTGCTCGCCAAGAAGCATCGAGATTAGGCGGTATAGGTTCGTGTGGTAGAGAATTATGTTGCTCAACCTGGTTAACCGATTTTAGAACGGTGAACACAAGCGCGGCTCGCTACCAACAATTATCATTAAATCCATTGAAATTAGCCGGACAATGTGGTAAATTAAAATGTTGCTTGAACTACGAACTGGATTCTTATTTAGATGCCGTAAAAGATTTTCCGCAAACCGATAATTTAAAACTGACTACAAAACAAGGAAGAGCTTTTCATCAAAAAACAGATATTTTTAAACGCCAGATGTGGTTTTCATACGAAGGTAACGCACAAACATTTGTACAACTTACGGTTGACAGAGTAAAGCAAATTGTTGAGTGGAACAAACAAGGCATACATCCTGAAGAGTTGGTTGAAGAGGTAAAAATAAAAGCACCTGTGCAACCAATGAAACATCCTGATTTTGAAAATGCAGTTGGTAAAGATAATATCAACCGTTTTGATAAAAAGAAACAGCAAGGAGGAAACCAACAGCGCAACAATCCAAATCGTAGGAGAAACAATAATAGCCCCCAAAACCAAAAAAGAAGAGATACTAAATAAGCATGAAACAGGTTTTTAAAGTAGCTGCGTGTTTTTTGACTATATGTTTTTTGGTTTCTTGTAACAAAAATGTAGTGTATTCTAAATACGAGCGCATTGAAGAAGAAAAAGGTTGGCCTACAAAACAATTAATAAACTTTGAAACCGAAATAACTGATACTAATCAATTATACAACGTGTATATAAATGTGCGCAATGCGGAAACTTACTCGTACAAAAACCTGTTTATATTTTTACACACTACTTATCCCAACCAAACCACTTCAGTAGATACTATTGAGTGTTTATTGGCCGATGAGCAAGGGCATTGGCTTGGTAAAGGCATGGGCGATTTATATGACAACACTATTTTATTTAAGAAAAATGCTCACTTTAAACAAGCAGGTAAATATAAATTTGCCTTTGAGCAAGCTATGCGTTACGGAAATAAAAACGAAATAGACCCTCTGTTTCTTATTATGGATGTTGGCATGACTATTGAAAAAGCAGAAAATTAATTTGTTTTCTGGGCTTCATATTCTGCCTCACTAATTTCATCCGTAAACAAAGTATAGTTTAAAAGCAAATCGTTTATAAAAACTTTCTCGGGATATTGTTTTGCTTCAATAGTATAATTAAATCGTTTACTGCCTACCACTTTAATTTCTTCGCATAAAACAGGTGATAGAATTTTAAAATAACTCAGTCCGTTTTTATACCGCCTATATTGCGGATATTTTATACTTTCAAGCGAAGAATTCATGGAACAAAAATGCCATATTTTTTAGAATTAGTAGCACAACATATACATAAAAATTATGCCGGTGATTTAGATTCGCTTTGTGTGGTGCTGCCTAATAAACGCGGCGGTTTATATTTAAAAAAACACTTGGCGGGTATTTTAAATAAACCTTCGTGGATTCCTGAAATTATTTCGGCCGAATATTTTGTAGAAAAAATATCGAAACTGCCAACAGCTTCGGAGTTAACACTTACGTTTGAGTTATATAACACCTACTGCAAAGTTGTAGAAGCAGATGCCGTTTCGTTTGAACAGTTTTTGCGTTGGGCGCCACAAGTAATGCAAGATTTTAATGAAATAGACAGGTACTTAATTGAGCCTGAAACTATCTTCGAAAATTTACGTAACATAAAAGAAATCGAAAGCTGGAGTTTAGGTGAAGAAAAACTAACAGCCATGCAAGAAAATTACCTGGCCTTTATGCAAAATTTAGGCAAGGTCTATAAGCTGATGAAAGAAAATGCCTTGGCTACTAAACAAGCTTGGCAGGGTTTATCATACAGGGTGGCTTATGAGAGCGTCGCAAAAATTGGTTACACACTCCCTTACAAAAAAATACTTTTCTGTGGGTTTAATGCGGTTAACTTAGCCGAAGAAAAAATAATTTCTTTCCTAGTAGAAAAAAATATTGCTGAAATATTATGGGATGCCGATACTTATTATTTAAAAGACCCTGCACAAGAGGCGGGTTCTTTTTTACGAAAGCATTTTACACGTTTTACCAAGCAAAAAAACTTTGTTTCAGATGCTTTAACTACTTCGGTTAAACATATTGAAATTATAGGTGTAGCAGGTAGAATGGCACAAGTTGCCGCCGCCATGCAAGCCCTAAATAAGATTTTAGAAAATGACATCCAATTACAAAAAACAGCTATCGTTTTGGCTGATGAAACTTTATTACTGCCCGTACTAAGTGCACTGCCTGAAAAAATACATGCGGTAAACATAACTTTAGAGTACCCTACACACATTACCCCCCTCTATGGTTTGTATGGAGAAACCATACAAGCACACCTAAATAAAAAACCTGATGAGGCTTTTTATTTTAAAGATGTGTTATCTATTCTATATAATCCTATCGTTGCCACATTAGTTAATGACAATGTTGCTTTACATAAAACGATTAAAAAAATAAATCAAAGTAACATTATTTACCTGCGTACAGATTTATTGAAAACCTGGATGGGGGAAACCTTTAATGATATTGAGTTCCTGCTATCACCTTTTACTTCGGTAAATGATTTTGTATTGCGTCTATGCAAATTCAACGAAAAGCTAATTCAAAAAACCCACGATACACAACATCGCTCGTTAGAATTAGAAACCGCACTTATATTTCAGCAAAACTTAAATACCCTGCAACAGGTTTTTTTAAATTATCCGCAAACAAGTTTAAAGGCTTTAAAAATTTTAGTTAAACAAACGCTTGCTCCAAACGGAATTCCTTTTTACGGCGAGCCTTTAAGTGGTTTGCAAATTATGGGCGTACTCGAAACCCGCACACTTGATTTTGACAATATTATAATGTTATCCGTAAACGAAAATGTTTTACCGGCTGGCAAATCAGGAGCGTCTTTTATCCCCGATGATTTAAAGCGTTTTTTGCAAATGCCTTTGTATAGTGAGAAAGATGCCATTTATGCGTATCACTTTTACAGGTTATTGCAGCGCGTTAATAAGGCAGTTTTAATTTATAATACAGAAACGGATACGTTTGGTAAAGGAGAAAAAAGTCGTTTTATAACTCAGTTGTTATCTGAATTAAAAGAGAAAAACAAACAAGCTGTTATAGAGGAAAAGATTTTATCGCTACCCGTAAATCAAGGTCAGCAAGAGTTTGAAATACACATCCCAAAAACAGAAAGTGTATTAAACAGACTTACAGAAAAAGCACAATCAGAAAAAGGCCTATCCCCTACTTCCTTAAACACCTATAAAGAATGTGAGCTTAAATTTTATTATAGGTTTATTGCCAACATTAAAGAACCTGATGAAGTAGATGAAAATATGGAAGCGTCTGCCATAGGCAACATTATTCATAAAACATTAGAGAAAATTTACACCCCTCTTTTAGATAAAATCCTTACTAAAGAAAACATTTCTGCATTAGAGAAAATATACCAGCAAGCCGCCGAAGAAGTTTTTATTGAACACTACAAAGAACCTGTAAATGAAAATGGTAAAAAAACAATTGCCCTGCATGTTATAAAAAAACACATTGCTAATTTATTAGTTCACGAAAAAGAAACGATTGAAGAACTTGAAAAGAAAAAAGAGAGTATAACTATTAAACACCTTGAAAAAAATTTAACGGCTGATATATTTGTAAACACAGGCTCAGGTATAATTCCAATAAATTTAAGCGGTACTATTGATAGAATTGATTTTACACCAAGCACTTTTAGAATCATAGATTATAAGTCTTCAGTAAAAAAAGAGTACGATACTTTTAATATAGAAAGTTTAAGCGAGGTTTTTACAGATGCTAAATACAGTAAAGTGTTACAGCTGTTAGTTTACGCATGGCTCGCCTGGAAAAACAAAATTGCCGAGGCCGAAAAAATAAGTGCCTGCATTATTCCTTTTAGGGCACAAGAACGGGTTTATAAAATAACCTTAAACAAACGACCATTAGTTTTAACCACTGAATTCTTGGCAGAGTTTGAAGATAAATTATCTGCTTTTATTGCAGGTATATTTAATGCAGGCACAAATTTTAACCCTACCGAAGAATTAGAAACCTGTCAGCTTTGTGCCTATCAAAGCATATGTAACAGAAATTAAAATCATACTAAATGAAAGCTGTTAGTTTAAGCGAGTTAAAAAAAGAATTACAGGAAATTCCTACTAAAGAATTAATAGAATTATGTGCAGCACTTGCCAAGTATAAAAAAGACAATAAAGAGTTTTTGAGTTATCTGTTATTTGAAGCGCACAACAAAACAGCTTTTGTAAACGAAATAAAAACAGAAATTGACGAGCACATAATTACTTTGCAGAGTCAGCCTAATTTATATTATGTTAAAAAGGGCTTGCGTAAATTACTTCGCTCTATTACTAAATACAGCAAGTATATTAATGATAAAGCTACCAGTGCCGATTTACTCATTTGTTTTTGCAGCAAGCTAAAACAATCGGGTATCCCATATCATAAAAGCCAGTTGATAGTAAACATGTACGAGCAACAAATAAAAAAAATAAATGCGCTTGTTAGCTCCTTACACGAAGATTTACAGCAAGATTATAGTAAGGATTTAGAAAATCTGTATTAATAAAAATAGTTTTGTATTTTTACATAACATCTTAATTAAACAAGCATGAAAAACTTAAACGCTTTAATGCAAAACATCATAGAGCTTACTACGGTTATTGAGACAAAATATCCTGAGTTGTATAAGTATTTAGATGAAACACCGCTTAGTATTGGCAAACACCCTGAAAAAGAAATAAGCACTATAGACTTACAAAATTATCTTCAAACTTTAAAAACGCTGTTAGAAGATTATATTGAAACACATCAAAAACCTAATTTGGTTTAGGGGTATCTTTTATTTTAAAAATCTGGTTGAACTTAAATTCAATTCCCTCATCGGGTTTAAGTGCCGGAGATTGTAATAAATAACCATCCGGACTAATAAAATAATAGACAGGTAAGCTTTTTATATTGTACTGTTCTGCCAGTTTTTTATTCTTGCCCCCATATAAAAACGTCCATTTGTAAGCAGGGTTTTGTTTTACAAAATTTTTAAATGCAACTGTATCATCATCCGTACAAACCGAAACAAACATCACTTTATCTCCGTATTTTCTAAAAAGCTGTTCTTGTTTTTTCAATTCCTGTAAACAATCGGTACACCACGTAGCAAAAAAATCAAGATACGTGTATCGCGCTTTAAAATCAGTTAATGAAATAGTATCCCTCTTTATATTTCGGAGTGTAAAAATTGGGGCTAATTGCCCAACTCGCATATTATTAATATTACGCAAAACATCAAAGACAATTATTTTATGTTCAGAAATAGTTGTTGAGCCTTGCAATTGCTCTAACATTTGTTTTATTTTTTCTTTTTTAAAATGCGGTGCAAAATATAAATCAGCTAATGATTTTAAAACAACCAATTCGCGCAGTGTATCATTTTTTAATATGGGGTCGCCTTTTAATAATTCGTTTAAGTGTTTGTACTCACCCTGTTCATTAATAGCATCTAAAATAAAGTTGCCATTTTTAGTGTCAGTTTGCTTTTGCAAATACTGTTTAAAATATTGATTAAAGAAGCTCATGTATTCGTAATTGCCATAATTTATTTGTTTACCCAACAAATACCGTTTTGCTAAATAAGTATGATGTCTGCCTGTATTTTCGTTAAAAGAAGCAAAAGTGTAATCTACATAGGTTTTAAAATACCCGAGTTTTACTTTTTCGTATCGTTTATTTATTTGCAATTGAAAAGAGTCTAATTTTTGATGGATTTGTTTCGTTACAAATGCCTTATAATTTTTCTCCCAAAACAAATCAAAACAATTATTAAAATCTATTATGCGTGCATTAAGCTCTGTGCTATCTCCATTAATAATAAGGTTTACATTTTGCTCCGTTCCTCCGGCATTAAATCGTAGACTATCTTTTTCAGGGAAAACAATTCCGTATATAAAATTTGGTTGAACATAAATTGTACCTGTTAGGTTATTTGTTTTTATAAGCGCTATTTGCGTGCTCCTAATAGATAAGGTCAGTTCAAAATTACCTCGTGCATCAACCGTATCTGAAGATTGTAAGGTTTGCGATTGTGTAATTAAATCATCGTACAAATAAACAGAAATTTGTTTCCCCTTATGTGTAGGTGCAATGCCCTTAATGGTAACATTTTGCGCAAACGAAACAAACGAAGCTAGAATAAAAAAGAGAAAGGTTATTTTAAAATATACTTTCATTATAGCTTAACGCTTTATTTTAAATAAAAGTATAAATTTTTGTTTAACCTTGTTTTTCAAAGTTAGCAATAGCAGTATCTAAACGTTGCAGAGAATCTTCTTTACCAAATAATTCCAGCATTTCAAAAAGTGCAGGCCCGCCACCAACACCCGTAATGGCAACCCTAAATAATTGCATTACTTGTCCGGTTGGTATATTTAGTTTTTCCGAAACGGCTTTAAAAGCATGTTCAGTTTCAGCAGCCGTAAAGTTTTGTATAACGTTAAATGAAGTTTTTACTTCTTTAATATACTCCAATGTTTGTGGGTTTAAACGTTTCTTTAACACCTCAGCATCGTATGCTGTTGGAGCAATAAAGAAGAAAGAACCTAAATTCCAAAATTCATTTACAAAATGAGCCTTCTCTTTTATCAATCGGCAAAAACCAATTACAAAAAGTTTACTTACAGTTATGTTATGCTCTTTAAGCATCGGTATAAATAAATCAGCCAATTCTTCGTCCGATTTTTTACGCAAATACTGTTGGTTAAACCATTTTGTTTTCTCAGGATCGAACTTAGCACCCGCTTTATTTACACGCTCAAAAGAAAACAGATTTATTAATTCTTCTTTCGAATAAATTTCCTGATTATTTCCTGCATTCCATCCCAGCATAGCCAGCATATTTATAAATGCTTCCGGAAAGAAACCATGCTCGCGATAACCTGTATAACTTTCTTTAGTACGCTCATCGTACCAGTTTAAAGGAAACATTGGTATCCCCGATTTATCGCGCTTGCTTAATTTTCCGTTTCCATCGGGTTTTAAAATTAATGGTAGATGAGCCAGTTTTGGCATTTGCTCTTCTAAACCTAAATAACGATAAATTAAAATATGTGCAGGTGCAGATGGTAACCACTCTTCACCACGCACCGCGTGAGAAATTTTCATTTCTATGTCATCTACAATGTGCGCCAAATGGTAAGTTGGCATGCCGTCACTTTTTAAAAGCACTTTATCATCAACCTGAGATGAGTTTACAACTACCCACCCACGTATAATGTCATTAAAACGTATCTCTTCATTACGTGGTACTTTTAAACGCACTACATAAGGTGCGCCTTCAGCTAATAATTTTTTAACCTCATCTTCGCTAAGGGTTGTTGAGTTTTTCATATTTTGACGAGATACTGCATTGTATTGTGGGGCTACAACTTTAGCAGCTTCTAAACGTTTGCGCATTTCATCCAACTCTTCTGATGTGTCAAAAGCATAATACGCATGCCCGCTTTCAATTAATTTATCAGCATACTTTTTATAAATCCCTAATTCTTTACGCTCACTTTGGCGGTAAGGTGCATGCGGACCATCACCAAAACCAACGCCTTCGTTAGGCTCTATGCCACACCATTTAAGCGATTCTATAATATATTCTTCAGCGCCTTTTACATAACGTGTTTGGTCGGTATCTTCAATGCGCAAAATAAAATCTCCGCCGTGTTTTTTGGCGAATAAATAACTAAACAAAGCGGTGCGCACACCACCCATATGTAAACCACCCGTAGGACTAGGGGCAAAACGGACTCTAACGCGATTGTTGCTCATAAAAAATTTTTGCAAATATACGCTAAATGGCTAATTTGAAGTCTTAAAATTTTATGGTAAAAGATTTTTTGTTGGACGTAGCCTCACTTGTTTATCCACGCGTTTGCAGTGGATGCCAGCAAAGCCTGTTTAAACACGAAGAATTTATTTGCAATAAATGTTATTTAAGTCTGCCCAAAACAAACTATCATTTACAGCAGGAAAACCCCATTGAGAAAATATTTTTTGGCAGGGCCGATATTAAGGCCGCTAGTAGTTTTTTGTTTTTTCAGAAAAAAGGAAGTGTACAAAAAATGATGCATGCTTTAAAATATAAAAACAAGCCCGAGGTTGCTCAGTTATTAGGGAAATGGTACGGGCAAGATTTAAAAAAGAGCGATGTTTTTTCAAATATAGATTATATCATCCCAGTACCGCTTCATAAAAAAAGGTTGCAAAAAAGAGGCTACAACCAAAGCGAACATTTTGCCAAAGGCTTAAGCGAAGCTTTAAATATTCCCGTAGTAACAAACGTTCTAATCAAAAGCAAGTTTACCGAAACACAAACTCATAAAACCCGAGAAGAGCGTGCAGAAAATATTTCCACAACATTCCAACTTCAAAATTCTGAGATTATAAATAATAAAAACATTTTATTGGTCGATGATGTTATAACAACAGGCGCCACTACCGAGGCCTGCATTCTTAAATTACAAGAAAACACAAATGCTACCATTTCGGTAGCCTCAATTGCTTACGCCACACTTTAAATTATTAATATGAATATTAAAGAAGCCCTTTTAAAAGAACATTCTAAAACCCAAACACTAAAAATTGTTGCTTATGTAGGCGATGATAAAAAAAGATTTGCCGAATTAATCACCCTAATGCTTATTGCCGAATATAGAATTGCACAGCGCGCCGCATGGCCTGTATCTTATTGTATTGAAGCTAATAAAGATTTAATTAAACCCTGGTTTGCCAAAATGATTAAAAAATTAGGTGAACAAAACATACATGATGCCATAAAACGAAACACGCTACGTGTATTAGAAGATGTTAATATACCCGAAAAACATTGCGGAACTTTATACGATATCAGCTATGCTTTTTTGCACAACTTAAAGGAGCCTATTGCTATACGTGTTTTTGCGTTAAGCGTGTTGGCCAATATTTCTAAAAAATATCCTGAACTAAAAAAAGAGATTATTCATAATGCAGAAAGCCTTTTACATTGCGGCATTCCTGCACTTGAAAGCAGAAGCAGAATTATTCTGAAGAAATTAAAAAAGTTTAATTAAACTCTTTTATTCATTAAGGCAACACAGGTTTTTGAGGACAATTTGCCAATCCGGCTTTAGCCTGTGCATGGTTTGGATTTAACTTTAAGCACTGACTAAACGCACTTGCTGCTTTAGCATAATCGCCTAAAGAAAATGCCGCCCCACCTAAATTATACCATATTTCAGGGTCTTGTGGGAAGATTTTCGATGCGCGTTCAAACCAATACAAAGAGTTTTGCAATTTTTTATCTTTAGCATCCTGAAACGCCTGTTGTATATACACGTTTGAAAGTACACGATAGTAACTTACCAAATAAGGATTACTTGGATACAAGCGATAAGCTGTTCCCCAAATTTCTTCAGCCTTGTTATAATCACGTAATTTAAAATAAGCTAAGCCTAAATTCAAGTATCCGTTTACATATTTAGGGTGTAACTCTAATGCATGATTTAAATAGCCTTTTGCTTTATCTAAATATTCTTTTTCATGTTTTTTATTTTCAGGGCGTTCCGATAGGTCTATCC